>OBUQ01000314.1_pt1 | contig 50859 bp, 36 predicted proteins | sample 1494951 | NCBI WGS metagenome assembly OBUQ01 (sample SAMEA2579938, study PRJEB22360) | human gut metagenome | biome: human gut; feature: human-associated habitat; material: faeces | place: Denmark | collected 2008/2010
CTAATCAGGGGGGTATCGGGGAAAGGACCTCCCCCCCCGCTACTGGCGGGTAACCAGGATTCTGGACGCACCCCTAAGATGACTTGCTCTTTTACCTGGGCGCGCACCGCCCTTGGAATCGGTACTGGCAAGTCCCCCAACAGGGCTTGACCTTCAGAGTTAATAGGCAGAGTGAACAAGGTGATCGCCGGGGAACCGATGAAGGAAGCAACGAACGTGTTTACCGGTTTGCGGTAAAGGTCAGTGGGGGTAGCTACCTGTTGAAGTACCCCTGACTCCATTACCGCTACTCGATGACCCATAGTCATGGCTTCCACTTGATCATGGGTGACATAAACGGTGGTTACTCCCAGTTCTCTTTGTAAAGATGCAATTTCTCCCCGCATCGAAACCCGCAATTTTGCATCCAGGTTTGATAGCGGTTCATCCATGCAGAATACAGTGGGTTTGCGGACAATAGCGCGCCCCATAGCGACCCTTTGTCGTTGTCCCCCGCTCATGGCACCAGGTTTGCGATCCAGCAAATCTTCCAGCTGCAAAAGCCGGGCAGCCCACTGCACCCGTTCCTTAATTTTATTTTTGGGCATCCCCTTATTTTCCAGGGCGAAACCCATATTTTGAGCGACTGTCATATTGGGATAGAGGGCATAGCTTTGGAATACCATCGCCACGTCCCGCGAGCGCGGGCGCGCCCCGGTCATGTCTTTGCCGCCGATCAGGATGCGCCCGGAGGTGGCCGGTTCCAGGCCGGCCACCATCCGCAGCGATGTGGATTTGCCACAGCCAGACGGTCCTACTAAAACTACGCATTCACCGTCCTCAATATGGAGGTTCAGGGAGTCAACCGCCGGTTTAGCTGCCCCTGAAAACAGGCGGGATGCATTTTCGAAAGTCACGCTAGCCAAGGCATTTCCTTTCCTTGTGGCGCCAGGCGCCCTAATAGTTACTTCTTCTTATCGAGTTTTGGTTTGATCTGGCTGTCAATGATCTTTTGCAGATCCTTTTGCAAAGCATCGAAAGTGGACTGTACGTCCTCGCCTTGCGCGATCTTGTCTAAAGCGGCACCAATCTTTTGACCGCCTCCCGAGACATAAGCGCGGGCAGCATCTTGAGCTTTGGTCTTGGGTAGCTGATCGAGAGCGGTCTGGAAGTTCGGGTGTTCTTTGATATAGGACTTAGTTTCATCCGAGTCAACCGCAGAGGTTCTTACCGGCATATACCCGGTAGCCTGCGAGAACTTTACAGTGTTCTCGGTATTGGTGAGGAAGGCAATGAACTTGGCAGCCGCCTCTTGATTCTTAGAGTTAGCGGGGATTGCTAGGCCGCACCCACCGGTAGATACCCCGGGTACGCCCTCGGGAGTAGGTAGAAAAGCGGTACCTACGTTAACTTTTCCGTCTTCCTCAACACCTTGCAGTGAGCCGGTAGATTCCAGCATTGCGGCTGCTTGTCCGGTAGTGAACGGAACAGTCGCATCTTTTGTGGCTTTAAAGTAATCGTTCTTGAACTCGTCTTGCAGGAACTTGCCAGCAGCCACGCCTTTTTCATCGGCAACATTGACGGTCAGATCTTTGGAATAGGAACCGCCCATCGACCAGATCATGCCCTGGAAGTACCAATCCAAGTAGTTGGATCCGTCAGGAATGGACAGGGGGAGCACTCCGGAGGCCTTTAGCTTAGGCGCGAAATCCTTATTCCATTCCTCCCAGGTCTTAGGGCCGCGGTCGGGAAGTCCCGCTTTCTTGAAGAGGTCTTTGTTGTAGTAGAAAAGGGGAGTTGAACGCGCATAGGGAACCGCGTAGTGCTTGCCATCAATGGTGTATTCATCGTAAAGCGACTTTACGTAGTCATCGGGGTTTGCATCCACCTTTTTCATCAAGTCATCTAGGGGAGCAAAATTATCGTTTAGTGCGAAGTTGTACCAGGTTACGTCGGAAGCAACCACCACGTCCGGGGTTTGTCCACCGGTGAGGGCGGCGTTGAACTTTTGCGCGACTTCCTCGTAATCTTTTCCGGCGTCGGTGAGCTTAATCTTGATATTGGGGTTTTCCTTTTCGAAAGCGGCAATAATCTCTTTCTCGGTATCTTTGGAGTTAGCCGGGTGGTTAGACCAAACATCCAGGGTTACCTTACCTTTCGGGTCATTTTGCTCGACCGATCCCGAGGAGGAAGTGCCGGCGCATCCCGACAGCACCAGGGATGCAACTGCGGCTCCGGTCAGGAGCAGTTTCCGTGTGCGATTCATTTTTACCTTTCTGCTTGTTCGGGTCAGCCCTTAACTGCCCCGGTAGTAAGTCCCTTGATCATGTTCTTCTGCAATATGAAAAACACGATCAAGAGGGGAATCACAGCTAGCACCGTGCCAGCCATGACCGGGCCCCAATTGGTGAGACCCTCGTTGTTTTGAAGGAAAGTCAATCCGATTTGAATAGGAGCGGTACGTTCGTCCTCTGACATTAGGAATGGCCACAGGTATTCGTTCCAATCGTTAACGATGGTGATCAGGGCGAATGCGGATAAAGTTGGCCAGGACATCGGTAACACTACTCGCCTCAGCAGCTTTAGGGGGCCGGCGCCATCCATGCGAGCTGCTTCGATCACTTCAGTAGGCAGCGACAGGAAGTGGTTACGCATGAGGAAGGTACCGAAAGCGGTACCGGCCAGGGGCAAGATGATCCCGGCAAAGGTATTGCGCATGTTCATACCCGCGATTAGCGAATAGTTTGAAATTACGGTGATCTGGTTAGGTACCAGTAAGGAGGCGATAATCAAGATGAAAACCAGGTTGCGGCCGGGGAAGCGCAGTAGCGCTAAGGCATAAGCTGAAAGCACCCCCAGTAGGATTTTCACCGCTGAGAGTGCGATGGTAATAATCAACGAGTTCCGTAGGTAGGTGAGCAAGGGAATCTCACTGCTTACTGCCCGGTAGTTCTCCGTGGTAAAGGGGTTGGCGATATAGGTTGCCGGATGAGTGTAAATATCGCCTTGAGTTTTAAATGAGGTCAGCACGATCCAATAAATCGGGATCATGATTCCCAGAAAGGCGATTAGCATCGCGATATAACCGATTATTTTGAATGCGACTGAGGTAGTCACCGTGTCTTCGCGGACATACTCTTCCGCTTTCTGTTTGCGGAAAGCCAGTTTTTTACTCATTGGTTATCCCTGTCCATAACTCGCACCTGCAGCAGGGTGATCACCAGCAGTATTAAAAACATAATGGTGGCCACGGTGGCTCCATATCCTGCTCGGGAGTTGACGAATGTTTCCTGGTAGATTTGGTAAACCATCGTGGTGGTGCCGGTACCCTGCGGGCCGCCGTGGGTCATCACATTGATAATGTCGAATACTTGCATTGAGTTGAGAAGTACGGTGATCGACAAGAAGAACGTAGTAGGACGTAGCTGTGGTAACAGGACTTTAGTGAAACGTCGCCACGGGGAGGCTCCATCTATCTCCGCCGCCTCGTCCAGATCTATCCGCCTAGCTTGGAGGGCAGCCAGATAGATTACGAAGGTGTAGCCCAGATTCTTCCAAATGTAAGTCACGGTCACCATGAATAGCGCCCATTTGGGGTGTTGGTAGAAGTCGGGGATAGCGGTGAACCCGAGACGAGTCATGAGGTCTTGGATGAGGCCGACGCTGGGGTCGAAAACGAATTGAAAAGCCACTCCAATGGCGGCTCCGGAAATAATATAGGGCGCGAAAACCACGGAGCGGACTAGGTTACGTCCGAAGAGCTTTTGATCCAGGATCATCGCCATAACCAGACCCAGGACTAGCGATCCAACTACGGTGGCGAAGGTAAAAATCACCGTATTTAGTACGATACGCACGGTGGAATCAGCCTGAAACCATTCAATATAATTTGCCAGTCCAATAAAGGTGGCCTGGGGAGAGGAAATGTTCCAGTCCATAAAAGACAGGCGGATATTGTCTACCAGTGGCCGGTAGGTAAAAACCATCAGCAATATCAGGTTGGGGATAAGTAACGCTGCTGCTAGCCAGCCTTCGTTCCGGTCTGGACGGTCAGAGCGTTTCGCCGGCTTCGCGGGATTTTTTCCTGCTTTGGGGGGTACCGGGGGAGAGGACGGTGGGGAAACAGAGCCGGCCCGCTTAACGTTTTCAGTTGACACGTCTCATTGATAAGCCACCAGTATTAACTGTCAGGAACTAAAAGTTTAGGAGTAGGCGTCCAAGTAATAAACGTTTTATGACTGAAAAGTTAATGGCCGATGACTCCTGCGCTTTTATCTTGCCGAGCTTGCTGCTTTAAGACATGAAGTTTTCCGAACCGAGCTGCTGGCTGCGTTAGACTGGGGGCATGCTTTTATCTGACCGTGACATTGCCAAACTGTGTGACAGTGGGGAAATTGAGATTGATCCTTACGACCCGCAGATGATACAGCCGGCCTCTATTGATGTGCGCCTAGATCGTTACTTCCGCCTCTTTGATAACCATAAATACTCGGTGATCGATCCGGCTTTACCTCAAGATGACTTAACTCACCTGGTAGATGTGGGGCAGAGCGCGCCTTTCGTACTGCATCCCGGAGAGTTCGTGTTGGGGTCAACCTTGGAGCGGGTGCGACTAGCAGAGAATCTGGCTGCCCGGCTGGAAGGCAAGTCTTCTCTAGGTCGCCTGGGCTTACTCACTCACTCCACTGCCGGTTTTATTGATCCCGGTTTTAACGGTCACGTCACCTTGGAGCTATCGAATACCGCTACTATGCCGATCCTGCTCTACCCCGGTATGAAAATTGGTCAATTATGTTTCTTCCAATTATCGTCCTCAGCCGAAAAACCCTACGGTTCTAGGGAGCGAGGATCTCGCTACCAGGGTCAACGCGGCCCCACCGCCTCTCGCTCTTACCTGGGCTTTAACCGTAGTGAAGTGCCGGAAATGGACGAAATGCAGTGAGTGAGAGCCCGCTTACGGACACCTCGACCTTCGCGCGAATAGACACCGGAAAAATTCGCGCAGTCAGGATAACCGAGCAGGGATTAGAAACCCAAAAACAAGTGGCCGCTATTAACCCGGGAGCATCCTATATGCGCTCTCGGGGATTGTTGCCAGCTAGCGAGTTTACCCAAGCCGGTTGCCCACAGCTGGTAGTTTTCCCTGCAGAAGTTACCCCGGATGAAGTGGAAGCACTAGTGGTTTCGCTTTGGGAGGACGCGGGATGGCTCGCTCCCGGCAGATTACGGCTTAGCGGACAGGCAGAACTTGCCGGCCCTTTCCAGCTTGACCAGTCAGTCCGCGAAGCCTTGAACCTTCCTGCGTATAGTGAGATTGCCTTCCGCTTGGACTGTCCGCCCATGCGTTCTGGACAGCTAGCGGAAGAACTGCGCGGAGTTGACCTACTTAGTGATGCTTTTGCTGCTAGTGAGCCCATCGGGTTGGAATTTGAAGCACTCAGCGGCTTGTTGGCTATCTGCCGGCGCCTCGGGGGGAGCCTGCGGGTGGGTGCGGGTAGTAGCGCCAAAGACGCTCCGGCTCAGATCCTTTCCCCCGACCCGGACTCAGCGGTTAATCTGGCGGTGTACTCGCCCTATTGGATAGAAAAAACCAGTATTCAAGAACTGCTAAAGCCAGTATTGGGAGAGTTAAGTCTAGACCCGGGATCCCGCGAACGCCCTAGTCGCTCTCAGCGGCGCCTGGAGCGAGAAGCTGAATCTTTAGTTACCGCCCAATTGGGCAAAGAGAAACTGGACTGGATAGTGGCAGAGGCCGCCGCCTTTGATCAAGAGATGGGCAACCAACTAACTAATGGTGATGCTTACGCCCTATACGGCTCGCTAGGGATGGGGGCAGATTTCTTCCTCGGGGTGGAAGCAAGTTTGCAGGTGCCGTCGGTGTTACGGTTTCATCCCCATTCAGGGAAACCGTTTGCTATCTACCAGCTGCAATGGTTAGGGCAGCCTCAGGGGAATCGGCGTCTTAACCGGGTAGAACGGGTGGCACGGATGAAAGTGACTCACGCGTTTGAGGACGCAGCCCGCCTATTAGCGGAAGCCGCTGAGGGAACCGTAGTAGACGAAGACTCGTTCTTAGTTACCTGGAACTAGCATCTTTTAGCCCCTTAGCTACTATCAAGGACTACAAGCCAACAGCTGTAAACGCTGACCTGGAGAAAACAGTTCTCTTTTTAATAGCGAGTTTTTTCTACCGGTGACTAGAATTAAACGGTAAATGAGGGGTGTGAAGAAATATATGAATCGTAAAATCCAAGCCGTTCAGCCCAATAGATCCTCCGACGTCTTGCAAGTATTATCCGGACTGCTAATGGTGCTATTCGTGGCAGTAATGTCAGTAACCATCATCGGGACTGCGCTGCCAACTATGATGTCGGCGCTGCATGGCACCGAATCTCAATACACCTGGATAGTTACGGCCATGATGCTGGCCTCCACGGTGGCAACCCCGGTTTCGGGAAAACTGGCCGATATGTACGATTCGAAGAAACTCTTGATGGGGGCAATCGGGCTGTTTACTTTAGGATCCCTGCTTTCAGGGGCGGTTACCGAGGCTTGGCAACTGATTTTCACCCGCATTGTCCAGGGGTTAGGAATGGGGGCGATTATGTCGCTCACCCAAGTGGTTATGGCGCTGATTATTCCGCCTCGTGAACGCGGTCGCTATAACGGCTATATTGGCGCGGTCATGGCCATCTCCAATATCTCTGGCCCGTTGGTGGGAGGATTTATTGTGGCTACCCCGTGGCTGGGGTGGCGTTGGTGTCTTTGGGTTTCGGTTCCGTTTTCCCTGGCCGCCATGGCGGTGCTTTGGCGTTTCTTGAAAGTTCCGGCTGCGCAAATCTCGAAACCCCGCATTGATTTTTTGGGTACCGCGCTGATAACTGCGGCGGTATCAGCATCCTTGATTTGGCTATCCCTAGCTGGAAAAACCTTCGCTTTTGCCTCCTGGCAAACCGCAGTAATGCTGACTTTAGCGGTACTATTCCTGGTGGCCTTCGTGCTTTGGGAGCTGCACTTCCCAGAACCGGTGATACCGATGTGGATGTTTACCAAACGCACCACCTTGCTGGCAATCCTCGGATCAATCTCGGTAGGAACTGCGCTTAACGCCCCGCCGCTGTTTTTCACCCAGTTCTTCCAAATCGCTAAAGGTATGAATCCGGCCCTCGCGGGGATGGCGCTGCTGCCGGGTATGGTAGGTACCTTTATCGCCTCTACTTTGATCGGGTTATTGGTTTCGCGAATAGGGCGCTGGAAACGTTTCGTGGTCGGCGGTTTCGTGGTGATGTGTGTGGGGATTTTCTTCATCACCCTGATTGATAAAAACAGCCCCTACTGGTTTAGTGCGCTGGGTATGTTCTTGCTGGGAGCTGGACAAGGCGCCAGTATGCAAAACCTGGTGCTCGCGGTACAAAACGGAGTGAAATTGCGCGATATGGGGGCCGCTACCTCGACAGTTACTTTCTGCCGTTCTATGGGCGGCGCGATCGGGATACAAATCTGCGGTTTCGTGTTCACTTGGGAAATTGCGCGTGCGGTCAGCTCTAGGATGGCAAAGCTAGGGAAGAAAGGTGCCACTATGGCGGATCTATCTACCCTGGAACTGGATAAACTGCCAGCTGCGCAGCAACAGGTTGTCCGAGATGCCTATGCGAGCGCCCTCGGAGATATTTTTGTGCCACTACTGGTACTTTCCCTGATCGGCTTAGTCTGCGTCTGCCTCATGAAAGGTAGCGAGCTGATTTCGGAATACGCAGAGCATGAAGCGCAAAATCATCAGGCGACGGAACGGGAACGAGAACTGGTACGCCGCGCCCTTGAGAAGGATCAGGTAAGTCGGGAGCTTGCGCAACTTAAGCAGCAAAAAGATTCAGCTAAGACCGAAGATGATTCCCCTGATAAGAGTGAAGACCAGGATCATCTTCGAAAGAGCAACTAGGATTTGGGAACAGATAATGTCCACCTAGGGTAGGTTAGTAGTAACTATCGAAGTGGAAAGGCGAACCATGGATATTGGCTGGAAAGTAGCAAGTGCCGCCAGCTTGGCGGGTGCGGGTTTGATCGCTAATCTGGCGATAAACACCGGTTGGAAACTAGTTACCGGGCACAAACCTCCGCAAGATGGGGAGGAAGCAGCCCAGTCCTCGTTGCTAGAGGTAGTGCTGTTTGCCGCTATTTCGGGAGTGGCCGTCACCCTTATCCAGCGTGCCGCGATGCGTCGCACAAATAGCTGGTATGGAGGGCGTCATAAAGACGTCCTCGACCTAGGTAACTAACTTCCCTAGGACACCTTTTCCCGGTTCAGGCTAGTGGTGTAGAGGCAACAGATTTACCGGTGATAGGCTCTAGGAGACCGTAACGACAGGGGAGCCGAATAGGCTGAGAGTGTCCCGGTGGACAGACCCTCGCACCTGAACCAGGTAATGCTGGCGCAGGAAGTCGAGTCTCTTACTTGCGCCCGCAAGTCCCCTCCTGACAAATGGAGGGAAAAATGCGCAAACTCGCGCGCTTTACCGCATGCCTAGCCGTTGGAGCCTTGGCTCTGGGGCTAAGTGGCTGTGGAAACGATAAAAGTTCTACCCCCACCAAGGGTGATAGCAATACGGTAACTATGGTTACCAATGGTAGCTGGACGCTAGGAAAAGATTCTTTGACGAAAGCTAAGGCCGCTACCGGACAGGAAATTAAGCTGGTCAATGGGGAAGAATCGGGCACCCTCGATTCCAAGTTGATCCTGCGTAAAGACTCTCCGTTAGGAGATATGGCGGTGGGATTGACCGCCAATAACGTGGTGAAGGTTGCCAAGGCCGGGGTGATTGCGCCCTCTACAGTAAAGGTCCCGTCCTCGGCGGAAAAGTATTTGATTAAGGAAGCAGAGGGGGCGCTGCCCTTAGACCGCTCCGATGTGTGCGCCAACTACGATATTGCCTACTTCAAAAATCACAATCTGAAAGTACCAGAAAACTTTGATGACCTGCTGAAACCAGAATATAAAGGCTTGACCGTAATCGAAAATCCCGCCAAATCTGATACTGGCTTGGGGATGCTTTTGGCAACGGTGCAGGAAAAGGGGAAAGACGGTTTCGTTAACTATTGGAAAGACTTGATGGCTAATGAAACCAAAGCGGTAAACACTTGGGACGAAGCCTATAACCAAGAATTCACCCAGGGGGAAGGGAAAGGGAAATTCCCGATCGTAATGTCTTATTCTTCTTCCCCCTATTGGTCGGTTTCCGAGGACGGCAGTTCGGCTCCGACTGCCAATATCGCCGGCACCTGCTATCCGGCGGTCGAATATGGGGTGGTGCTGAAAGGCGCGAAGAACGCCGCTGGCGCAGAAAAGGTGTTGGACTGGCTATACAGTGAAGAAGGCCAGAGCGCCATTATGAATGAAAACATTACCTACCCCATTGATGAACAAGTAAAACTAGATCCGAAGCTGGAGAAGTTCGCGCCCCGGCCTGAAAATGACAAACAACTAGATCCGGCGCAGATTGAGCAAAACCGCGGTGAGTGGATTCGCCAGGTGCAGGCGGTAATAGGATAACCCTTCGATGAGCCCTACCTTTGCTCGTACTTGGCCGCTAGGACGAGTGTTTCTCGTCCTAGCGGCCGGTATCCCGCTCGTCTTTTTAGGGATCTGTTTTTTCTATCCGGTATTGGCTCTTGCCTGGCTGGGGGTAGGCCAAGCCGGGGAAACCGGATATTTTTCAACTTTAGGGCGAGTGCTATCCGATAGCCTCACTTGGAGGGCAATCCGGGACACTTTAATCCTGGCATTGGGGGGAACTTTCTTTTCTACCCTGGTGGGTCTACCACTGGCCTGGGTGTTGTACTGTTTAGATTTTCGTTTTCGAACTGTCTTGCGCACGTTAGTAACCATTCCGTTTGTTCTACCCACTATCGGGGTGGCAGCCGCTTTTAAAGCGTTATTTTCGGAGGACGGATGGCTGGCTGTATTGCGGCTAGATGGCACCTTGGGGGCTGTCATCTTAGCGATGGTTTTCTATAATGTTTCCCTGGTAGTCCGGACTGTAGGGCCGGTCTGGGCGCGTATCGATCAGCGTGCCTACCAGGCAGCGCGCACCTTAGGAGCTACCCGGACTCGTGCGTTCTTTACAGTCACCATGCAGCAGCTGCTGGGGGCTATTGCCTCTGCCGCCTCCCTAGTTTTCTTGTATTGTTCTTCGTCCTATTCACTGGTAATGGTTTTAGGAGGCATCGGGGTAGCTACTTTAGAAAGCCAGATTTACCAAACCACCTCGGTGGATTTAGATTTGGCGGCTGCGGCAGTCTTGGCATTGCTGCAGGTAGTGATAGTGGCGGTGGCGCTAGTTGGATCGCAGTATTTTCAAAGTAAGGCGCGTGTCGGGGTAAAACTCGCTACCGTCGAGAACTCAAAACCCGCTCGTGGCCGCCAGCGCCTGGCGATTTGGGGAGCTACCGCGGTGATTGCGCTGTTGATAGTGGCGCCAATGGCGCAGGTAGTGACGCGTTCATTTCGCCGGCGCGGTCAGTGGACGCTGCAAAACTATCTTGACCTGACCCGCCCGGATGCCTCGATATTGGTCGAGCAACCGGTAATCAATTCTCTGGGGGTTTCCCTGCGGGCGGCGTTCATCGGGGCGATTGTATCCACCCTGTTGGGAGCTTTGGTGGCTGCCGTAACCAGTCGCCACTATCGCAATCCTCACCTTTCTCGTGCCGCCGAGATCTTTGATTCCCTAAACATGCTGCCACTGGGGGTATCTAGTGTGGTGATCGGCCTGGGATTCTTGATCACCCTTGCCGCTCCCCCCTGGAACCTGGCTGACAGTCCCTTTCTACTGCCAATAGCGCAAGCCTTGGGAGCTTCCCCACTGGTTATCCGGTTAATGCGCCCCATGCTACAAACTGTTAACCCTAAGCAAAGACAGGCGGCTGCTACTCTGGGGGCGACTCCTTCCCGGATATTTTTAACCATAGATGGCCCATATATTTGGGGAGCGCTAGTCGTGGCTTTTGGTTTTGCCTTCGCAGTTTGTTTTGGTGAGTTTGGGGCGGCCTCCTTCCTGGTGATGCCAGAGTCCTTAACTTTGCCGGTGACGATTTATAAACTCTCGGGCAGCGCGGGACCCGCTGAAAATGGGATGGCGATGGCCGCGGCGGTTATCCTCTGTTTAACCTGTTCCCTGGTAATGAGCGCAGTAGAAGCGCTGCGAAGAAGAAAAGTTGGTGAATACTGATGGACGGCTTAACTGTTTCCCAGGTGCGGGTGCAATATGGGCAGGTGCAAGCGGTAACAGATCTTAGTATCGAGGTTCCCGCAGGTACGGTAACCGCGCTCCTGGGGCCTTCGGGATGCGGTAAATCTTCGTTATTGCGGGCGATTGCGGGACTGGAACCTTTAACGGCAGGCACTATTTCTTGGCGCGGACGCAATATGGAACAGGTGCCGGTACACCAGCGCCGCTTCGGAATGTTATTCCAAGATGGACAACTGTTTCCCAGTCGCAATGTAAGCGGCAATATTGCCTATGGGATTGCGCATCTTCCTAAAGCGCAAAGGCAAGAAAAAGTTTCAGAACTGCTTGACAGTGTAGGTTTAGGGGGGTATCAAGATCGCACTATTGATACTCTTTCGGGCGGGCAAGCCCAGCGGGTGGCGCTAGCGCGGTCTTTGGCGCCTGAACCTGAACTGCTGTTGCTGGATGAGCCCTTATCTGCCCTAGATCGGGCGCTGCGCGAAGAATTGGTGATTACTTTGCGTAACCTTATTCGGAGCCTGCAATTGACGGTTGTTTATGTAACCCATGATCAAGATGAAGCATTTTCCCTGGCAGACCAGATTGTAATTATGGATGAAGGGAAAATCTTGGCGGTAAATAGTGCTGAGGAAATCTGGACTCATCCCGGTTCTAAAGCTGCAGCTGTTTTCCTGGGGTATCGTCCTTTCCTTAGCGCTGAGGCCGCCGCGCAGTTTGGGATAGAGATTCCGGAGGGATCGCAACTGGCAATAGCGCCAGGAGGATTGAAAATGTGTCCCGCGGGGCAAGGGATTGCGGCTACTGCCCGGGATTTGCGGGTGCGACGCGGAAAATACTTGGCTGAAGTCTCTTGGCGCCTGGGCAGCGAAGAATATAGCGGACAGGCAGAGGCAGGATTGGGAATTCACCTATCTAAGAAACAGTCTCAGCAGAAGGTGGGGTTAAAGGTTCAGCGAGATGAAACCTGTATAGTACCTAGCGGCCTGAAGCCACCTGGCCGGTACACAGGGCAGATATTTTAGGGTCGGCGATCGCGCTGGTAACGGTGATTGCGCTCGTGGCTTGGGGATCTTCTAGACACTTCTTAAGATAGTCTGACGCGGGTTTTCCGCGATCGATTTGCCCGGTATCGATTACCCGGATAACTTTTTCTGCTCCTTTTAGTTGGCAGGATACCCGATTGAATTGCACCTGGTAGGAACTGCCAGAACCATTGGTATCCCTTACGCGGATGCAAGAATCAATCGGGACAGTAAAACCGGGTTCCGCAGCGTTCATGGGGTTGGCGGCTCCACGACTTACGCTTTGATTTTCCCCGACTTGCCGCCCCCAAGTTTGCAATCCCGCCGGAGCCAGGATTTGTAGCTTCTTGTCTTTTATGGATTCTAAAAAGCTGTTGTCTGCAGGGCTCACGCTCCATAGCTCAATGCCATCAGCAGTGGATACGGCTTTAAGCAGTCCCTCCTCAGTGGTGTAAAGCAAAACGTCCTGGTGTAGACGCATTTGTTTTACTTTCTCGCTAAAGGACCAGAGCTCTTTCCCATTCTTTCGTGAATAGCAGCTCAGCTGGTTGTTGCTGGAAACATACAGAGAATTGGTTGTTGGGAGCACTTGGGTTCCTTCTCCCAGTTTCATTTCGGTTTCGTCAAATAGCGTGCGAAGGGACCGTAACTTTTCCCAATCCATGCGGAAAAGCTTTCCTCCCTTTTGCACCAGGTCTAATAGCTGCCCAGAGTTGTCGGTGGGAACTGTAGTTCCCTGCGGGAGGGTAGTGATATGGGTGCGTTGCGGCTGAATAAATAGGGAGTGGGTGCAGCCATCTGCGGGGCTGAGCGCCCAAGCAGTATCGTCAGCGTTACGGATCAATCTGCCGGGACTGGCAGCCTGAATCTGGTTAGTTTCGGGATCCACCAAATAGTTGATTCCTTTATGCCCGATAACCCAGAGGGTATCGGAGAAAGTCTCAAAAGATTCTGGTGCTTGCTCCGTAGGCTTACCGTCAAGGTTGCAATTACCAGGATCTGGCTGTAGCTGCGGGTCGGATGCTTTCTGGGAAACTAATCCTTCCGCTAGCTGTTCGCCTTGATCCGATAGGCGTAGGAGGGAAAGATCTTCCCCAACGAGGACGATCTGGGCTCCTTGGGTAGCGATATTGGCATAGGAATCGGTAGATTCCCATATCCAGCGGGCAGTCCCCATTTTCAAATCCACTATTGCTATCCCCGAACCATTACCCGAATGATAAAGACACGGTAGTTGGCGATGGTCTCCATCGGCGCCTCCGAGTGTTTGCTGAGCGCAGGCAGCTAAGGGGGCTCCTAAGTTTACCGACCAAGAAGAGGTTCCATCGGCGGCTAATTGCAGGATCACGCCACTACCATCGCCAGCGACACCGGCACCAATGCGGTAATCTCCATAGGTTACTGGGCGAATGGAAGATTGTTGTCCCCATAGAGGAATAAAGGACGCAATCTCATAGTCTTGAGCCCGGAAATCCTCTTGCAGTACCGGTTGAACCTTAAAATAACCAGTTGATTGTGCTTGCCTGGAGGTGTAACGCCACCATAAGAAGGTTCCACCACCGATTATCGCCAATAACGCGAGAGTGAGAATTACTATGACCAGCCGGGAAAGCCGACGTTTTATGCGCCTGGAGCCAGCCACTGTATCCTTCCTTCCGCTAACTTCAAATCAACTTAGTTAAGTCTAACCCGCACTGGTTGTTTCTCGGTCATGGCGTGGCGGATATGCCAGTTAGTGGATAAGGAGGAGGGGAATAATCCCAAATAATCAGGACATTATCTAGGAGGGAAGGCCAGGTTAAAATGGAATTAATACTGATAGCTGTCCGGAAACAGGCTGCCGTGGCAGTCAAATAGGTTCGCAAGTTTCCTATTTATGGTTAGAATAAAGTTATAAGTTTGGGTCTAAAAGAATAGGTAAAGCTGAGGCAAAACATGCATGTAGATCCCGGTGGGCAGGCAGATCAGCGCGTGGCGGTAATTATTCCCGCAAAAGATGAGGCCGAGCGTATTGGGATGACTGTTAGAGCAGTAAAAGCGCTACCATTTGTCGATCTGGACTTAATCGTAGTGGTAGATGATGGTTCCTCAGATGATACTCGCGAAGTTGCCAGACAAGCCGGGGCGGTAACCGTCCGTCACACCGTAAATCGCGGCAAAGCTTCCTCCATGGAAACTGGCGCCAAGGTAGTAGCGATGCGGGCTATCAAAGGAGAAAGACCACCACTGTTATTATTTTTAGACGCTGATCTGGCTGATAGCGCTGCTGAAGCGGCTCCGCTAATCGAGCCCGTTATTACTGGAGAGGCCGACTGCACTATTGCGGTTTTACCTAAGCCGGCTGGGGCAGGCGGTCACGGGTTTGTACTGGGCTTATCCAGATGGGCAATTAGACGTACTACCGGGTGGAATCCGCAGGCTCCTCTGTCGGGGCAACGCTGTCTAACCACCGCTGCTTTCCAAGCCGCCCTCCCCCTGGCTGCCGGCTGGGGAGTCGAAACAGATATGACGATTAGCCTGCTTAGTGCAGGTTTTTCGGTTAAAGAGGTGCCGGTAAACTTTACCCACCGGGTTAGCCGGCGGGATTTCAAATCCCAGATGCATCGCCTGCACCAGTTTATTGACGTGGCGAAAGCCCTAGGCAGGCTGCGCGCCCGCCGGGTACATGTTAAACCCCATAAGTTCTTAGAGGCAGCGGTCAAACAACAACCCGGCAGAGTCTATCGAGCTAAGCCCCGCGAAGTTCCGGGTAAAGACGCAAAGAGTGCCGAACAGTAAGCCAAAGCAGTAAGTAACAGTCCCGTGGCGGGCAGCTGAGTACCGGAATCATTGAGTAAATACGCGAATAACTGGTTGATCCCGATTGCTAACAGCGTGATCCTCAGGGTGCTTTCTTTCTTTGCCAGCGGGGTTTCTCCCAGCTGAGGACGCACGCGTGCAAATAACCAGGTGGCAAAGGTTGCTAAATCTCGCAGATAGCTGCGACCGCGCTGCCAGTATTTCTTGGCCGATTCCTCTTGTCTAAGTGGGGGAGTAAGGGGCGCTGCAGCAAAATTATCGGGGAGGAAAAGATTAGTCGGCATCGGGTTTAGCGATAGCGCGGGTAATACTAGGATTACGAAAACTAATAGGCAGCACAGTAGTGACCAAACGTAGGTTATTGATCCCCAACTGGCCAGGTTAGCTAGGAGTTTCCGGGTAATAATCACCTGAAGGTCGCCGTTAATAACAGACTGCACAAAGTTTCCTAGATGCGTCCTTTGGGAGGCTGGCCGCATCCAGTCGGCAAATGCCAGTCCAACGGAAGCTCCGGTCGCCACCATGAGCACCACGAGCATCCGCTTTATTCCTATCCGTTTTCCGTTAAGCAAGAGCACCAGTACTAAGAATCCAGGCAAGAAGGAGATCGGCCCTCCGAAATCGGCGCCAAAACGCGGGAGGCCATCTACCACCATAAAAGCTATCCCTAAGAAGGCGATAAATAGGTTAGCTAACCAGACTGGTAGTCGTGAATTTCTTTTACCCCCGAAAGCTGCGGGGCGCCCCAGGGAGGTAACACATCCGCATAGCAGCAATGTCCAGATGACACATACTGAGTAATAAACATTTCCAAACCCAAAGAAGCGGGCTCCTAACAGAGAAAACGATCCGAAGGGCGAATCCATGGAAATGTGGGAACCGGTGGCGACATCTAAACAAATGAAAAAGGTACTGAAAGCGGCAATCACCAATGCCGGTCCAAGGGGGCGATCACGCCAGGGCCCAGTGCAGGCAACCAGAGCTAGTAAAGTAGCAATCAAGATGCTTACGGAAGTGAAAAAGCTGGTGGGCGCTTCAGCTTCCCACCACGGTAACATGGCAGCTCCCAGGCAAGCAGCGGGTAAGGAAGCCACCGCTAGGCAAAGGAACTGTCCGAGCATGCCGAGTTGAATCTGCAAATGAGGACGCCGCGGATTCGGTCTTATGACTAGCAAAGAAACCAGGGATAAGGCTAGCACTAGCAAAGCGCCCGCAGCGAAGGCAACGAATTTGCTTGGCGGAAGTCCCAGGCGCGCATAGCTAGCATCGGCGCGCTGGGAAGTACTCACTAGACGTTCTAAGCGGTCAGCACTAGTAGCCGCCTTAGCACTAATCATTAGGGGAGAACCTGAGGTACTCAGTTTGGGGTTGCGAGCCTCTAACCAGTCCAGAACCGTGGTCGGCAAATCCGCAGTTTGGGCAATCCCCATCTGGTGGGTAGAGGGAGAATAGATGATTCCCTCCGAGATTCCCTTCCCGTAGACCATAGCGGCTTGTAAACCTTGCTGGGCAGAATCGGGGTTAGCTGATACCACCAGGGCGCGGGTATTTTCTGGCAGCGCCGCTAGGGTGTGCTTGAGGGCGGTGATCTGTTTTTCCTGTTGGGCTAGGTTGATACGATCCGGTAGCTTTCCTCGCAGATCCGGATAGGTAGCTACCGTAGGAAACAGCCGGTGATTTTGTTTTCGGGTCTGGGTTAGGTAGTCCGGATCTAGTCCGGGGTCTTGACTTAGCACCGTGGAAAGATTTACCAAGTGTAAGGCGCCTGGAGCAAAAGTACTGTCAGAATCGCCGAATAATCCCACAGAGGCTGCGGGAGTTGGATTTACCTGCGGGTTCATTTCGGAGCGGCGCAGATTATTCCTATCTTGCAGCTGGTGCCGGGCATTTTTTGAGTCAGTAACTAGCGTTCCCGCTTGCAAAGAGTTTCCCGAGAGGGAACCACCATTTTGCAATAGCCAAATCGGATCCCAAATATCCGATTTTTCCAATTGTGATTTTCCGGTGGCAGGATCCAGGAAGTAGAAGATATCTTGCTGCTGCGCACCTACCTCGCGGCTTAGCCGATCCGGATTAAGGTTTTGGGATCCAGCTTGCACATCGATCAGGGTCAGAGCGTGAGAGGAAACCATACTCTGTACTGCCTGAGCGTAGCCGGGAGCCAGGGGATCAATATCGCTTACCTCTCCGCGGATAATTCCTTCGGGATCTGCTAGCGCCAAAGCGGCACTATTTCCGATAGCTCCTGCAGAGATTTGCGCCTCCCGCAGCTGCTCAGCAAATACTCCAGGCTTGGCTGCAAAGGAGCTAGCAATAGCTGAACGCTGGTAGTAATCCCACATCTGTACCCGTTTACCGTCACTCAAAGGCTCTGGCTCCAGGCAAAGATTCCGGCCCGCCAGCGAATATCGAGACAAGGGGCGGCCAGCAGAAAAGGTTAACCAAGCATCCTGGGGACAAGCCATAGCCTTAAAAGGGTAGGGGGCTAAGGTAAATAGAGCCCCGCTTCTAACTGCCGAGGAACGGTGTGCCAGTTCCGGCTGTGCTGCCACTAGGTCTTCCCAGGAAAGACCCGAAGTGAAAACCACCGCCACTTTGGTATCTGCGGATTGGGATAAGGCATCGATCTTGGTGGCCGGGGCATCGGGACTTACTCCAAAGATCCCGAGTATTCCGGCGCACCCCAGGGATAGTGCCCCCAGCACTGCAACTACTGAAACCGCTCGAAAATGCGAACTCGAACGCGAAGCGCAGGGCGAAGCAACAAGTGGAGAGGCATAAGTCAAAAATGCCACAGCTAAAGGAGCGAGGAAAAGTAGGGCACAGATCAGAGCCGAAACTCCTGCCCACAGCCACAAGCCAGTGAATAAGGCTAGCGCCGTTACCGCAGTTATTGCTCGGCATTTAACCCGGTTTCGACGCCAGAAAGTATCTATAGGCGGTAAGGAGGCAAGCGCGCAAACCACGGCTAGTAGGATGCAGCTAAGCGTCAAGGCGGCGGCTTCGGCAGATAGTTGCCACAAGAAGGGGCCGTCTAAAACGCTATACCCCAAAGGGGTTCCCACTTGTGTATATTCAGCCTGTTTGCGCGTCCAGAGAATAATCCCCAAGGTGAAGCCGCTCGTAGCTATCCCTGCCCCGCGCGCCAGTTGGGCAGGAGAAAAAGCGAAAGACTGTCGCAGCGCCGAAACTAAAAGCGCTAACAGGGCGGTAAAAAGTGACGCAACTAGAGCTATCGCGCCGCCAGCCCAGGCGGGCGATACTGTCCAGTCAGCACCTAATAGATAGTAGAGGCAGAAAGAAGCAGGAGAAAGGAAGGCAGCGAAAACTGCAGCGGCGCTCAGGGGAATTCGGATGCGGAGCCGCTTTAGCTGTCCGCGCTTCCTGCTCCCCAGATATCCTCCAAAACTCAAGAAGAGACAGCAAGTAATAGCCAGATAAAGCCAGATTTTAACGTCGAGGTTGACAGTAGAAAGTTGAACCTGGTTTTGTAAATAATCTAAACGCTGTTGCAGGTCTTTTTCTGCGGAACTGCTGGCAGTATTGTCTAAGTTTATTAACGATTGTGACTGCCCGGGCAGACTGTGAGCACTTAGCGCCCTTCCTCGGTTTCCGTCAGGCACCGGCAGGGAGAAATGCGAAAGAATCTGAGCGTTAGTATCGGCTAAAGTGCTTAGACCGGCAGCGTTGGTGCTCGCGGAGGTGGCTAGGCCGGTACCGCTAGCTGGGGAATAACTCAGCAAATAGGGCGCAGTGTTTTTTGCATCGGCCACTAGGGACAGGGAAATCAGCCCCGACTTGGGGCTCAACCCCGCTAGTGCCCCCTCCAACATTGGTAATTGCCGTTCAGGTTGGGACAGTGTACTTAGATCTACTACGGTGAGCCCGCCCTCGGCAATACTCGCTTTCACTTTGGCCGTCAGTTCCGGGACGGATTCTGGTAGTGCGGCATAATTTTTCACGGAGCCGTTACCGTGAGCCAATAATAAGCCGGCCTGGGAGCCGATTGCACGCGTTTTAATCCCGAAGGCTTCTAAAACGCCTGCTAATTGTCCCGGGCTTGCCTGCTGAGTTTCTTGCCAGTAACTTGCGTCAATTCCCGCTATTTTCCCGGCCGCTACCGCAGCTCTAGGGCAGGGGCGCGTCAAGTGGGCAGGATAGCCATTTTGTATGGTTAGCACGGACTCGCTAAGGCATCCCGAGGTATTTAGAGTGCCGACTGCGCCCGCCGAGGCATATTTTTTTAGCTGCGGGTATTTCTCGAATTGGGGGGTCATTTTTTGCCAGGAAAGATCCCGAGTTAGCACTAGCAGTAGGGGATCCCTAACCCGCGGGGTGGTATAGGTATCCAGACTAGGGTAGTAGAGACGTTGCTGTTGCGTTAGAGCTTTAGGGGCGGGTTCTGGTTCCCAAGTAGTTGCCGCCGCTGGCTCTACCGGTAATACCAGTAATGTAAAGAAAAAACTAAACAGGAGGGCGCAACCTAAACGGGAAAGATGCCTTACTGTTTTCACCACAGCCATATTCTACGGTCTCGATAAGGGTTAAGGGCATTTTTCCTAGTATCGTGAAAATAGTTGATAAAGGAAGCGGAGATGAATACTGCAGTTACTAACTATGCGTTCTTAGGGCCGGTAGGCACTTTTTGTCACCAGGCATTGCTACAAGTGGCACCGGTTGATGCCCAGGTGATCCCCTGTGCCGGGGAACGCCTCGCTATGGATAAGGTGCGGGAGGGTAAAGCGGAGCGGGCAGTGGTGCCTATCGAAAACTCCATTGAAGGAGGCGTGAGCGCCACCTTGGATTCCCTGGGATGGGACAAACGCCTGCAAATAGTAGCGGAAATGATTGTCCCGGTAGGGTTCACTTTAGCGGTGCGGGAAGGGACGCAGCTTTCCGATATCACCCGAATCGGCACCCATTCTCACGCCTGGGCGCAATGCCGCAACTGGGTAGCCGACCATCTGCCGGGGGCGGTTCATGTGGCCACCACTTCCACGGCGGAATCAGCGCGGATGCTTTCTGAGGGCAATGCGGGTTTCCAAGCGGTGCTAGCCTCGGCGGCGGCAGTAACCACCTATGGGCTTACGCCTCTTTACGAGGACGTAGCCGACAATCCCGGAGCAGTTACCCGTTTCGTGGAAGTGGCGAATCCCGGTCAGGTACCCCAGCCCTGCGGAGCCGATAAAACTACTATCCAAGTACGTCTACCTAATGATTATCGTTCGGGGGCGCTGCTAGAAATGCTGCAACAGTTTTCGGCACGAGGAATCAACTTGAGCCGTATCGAGTCGCGGCCCCTTGCCGGGCATCCGGGACGGTACGTGTTCAGTATTGATCTGGATGGACACGTTAGGGAAGAGCGAGTGCAATCCGCACTGCGGGGGCTGTATCGGATCAGTGAAGACTTACGATTTTTAGGTTCCTATGCGCGCGCCGACCAGGTGCGAAATGATCATGCTCCCCGCACGGGAGACGGTGATTTTCAGCGTGCCCGGGGCTGGGTGGATTCGATTTTACAAAAGTAGGTAGGTCACGAGTTCGCGATTATGGGCTATGCAGACCCTTTGGAGTTTCCTAGGGGATGCGTACTACTACTGCTCCGCGATCTAAAGATGCGGAAATCTCCCGGTAACTGCCCACCGTATCGCCATCGACTTGAATCATCCGCGGCTCCCCATGCACTTTGGCGCTGGCTGTCCGGGTGCGGATCACATCGGTTTTGGATACCAATCCGGCGGTGAGTTTTTTAACCCCTAAAGTGTCGCGGAATATTCCGCTGATTACCTCTAAAAACCCAATTAATCCGCCGCGTACACTCAGCATTAATATTTCTAACCAGCCATCATGCGGGTTAGCCTCCGGCAAGAGGGGGATGCCTCCCACTAGCTCCCCGCAGGAAGCAAACAGTAGGGTATTGACTTTCCGAGTACGTGGGTGCGACTGGTCTCCAAAAGCAACATCCATAGTGATCGGGGGTTTATTTGAAGCGGCGATCCCGGAAACGACATAGGCACCCCAGCCGATCGATTCTTTAAGTTTGCTAGAGACTCGGTTCATCACTTCTGCGTCATAGCCGATCCCGGCCATGACCAGAAATGGAAACTCCTCTTCAGTTTCAGTTTTCAAAATCCCCAAATCAACGCCGGTGTTCTTACCGGTAAACGCAATTTCACAGGCACGGGGTAAAGAATCAATTGGGATATTGAGATTGCGGGCTAACAGATTCCCCGTTCCCAGCGGCAAAATCCCGAGCGGAATCCGGCTTTCGGATAAGGTAGCCGCGATAATCCGTAAAGTGCCGTCGCCGCCGGCAGAAATAACCAGCCCAGCTTCTTGCCGGATCGCTTCTTTAGCCTGGTTAGCCCCTAACGAATCCTGGTCGGTTTCCAAGAACACCGGTTCCTCGTAACCGGTGGCCTGGGCGCGCTGGGTAACGACGTGGCGGAATTCATTAAGATCCGCAATCTTCATGGGGTTATAAATCACCACCACCCGTTTTGAAGACTCATTGCTGCAGGTAGTGGTAGGCGCAGCAAATCCTTGTTTAATCGCAATTTTCATTGCCCGGGTTGCAATCCGGCGGGCACTAATCGCCCACGACAAAGCAATAATCCCTAAGGCTAGCGCCGCGATTACCAGAATCCAGAGCACAGTGGTCATAGCTGCTAGTTTAGAACATTTGCAGTGATCTTAAAGCAACGAGGAAGCAAGCTGAGGATTGGCGGGGCGCAACTGACCAATACTGCCAGGCATTCCGCCACCAGTCACTCGATCGGAAAGGCGATATGAGAAGGGATGCCCAGTAACGATATGATAAAAACATGATTGATATTCGTCAGTTGCGTGAGGATCCGCAGCCAGCAAAAGAATCCCTAATTGCCCGCGGGGATGATCCCGCGCGGATCGATGAAGTACTGGCTGCAGATGAACTCCGACTAAAAAAACAGCAAGAATTCGAAGCGATGCGCGCGGAGCAAAAGGCGCTATCTAAGAGCATTGGGCGAGCTGATCCCAGTGAGCGGCCTCAAGTACTTGCCAAAGCTAAAGAACTGGCGGGAAAAGTTAAAGAAGCCGAGGCCGAGGCGGGAGTAGCTTCCACAAAAGCACAGGATCTGCTGGCGGCACTGCCCAATATCATCATTCCCGGGATTCCCTCGGGCGGTGAGGACGACTATGCAGTTCTTGCCCACCGGGGCGCGAAGATTCGCGATTTTGCAGCCGAGGGCATCGAGGTACGTGACCATCTGGAAATCGGGGAGATGCTACAGGCAATCGACGTTAAGCGAGGCGCTAAAGTATCTGGCTCCCGTTTCTACTATCTACGAGGCATCGGGGCGCGCCTGGAACTGGCGCTGCTCACCTGCGCCTGGGATTTGGCAGAGCAGCATGGATTTATCCCCATGACCACTCCCACCATGGTCACTCCCGACACCATGCGCGGAACCGGATTCTTGACCGAGCATTCCGAAGAAATCTACTACCTACCCGCCGATGACCTCTACCTGGTAGGTACCTCCGAGGTCGCCCTCGGTGGTTACCATGGCGGGGAAATCTTGGAACTAGGGGAAGAGCCCTTACGTTATTCCGGCTGGTCAGCATGTTATCGACGGGAGGCAGGCTCCCATGGAAAAGATGTGCGCGGAATTATTCGGGTGCACCAGTTCAACAAGGTAGAGATGTTTTCTTACTGCCTGCCCGAAGTATCGCAGGACGAGCACCAGCGCCTATTGGCATTGGAAGAGGAAATGTTGCAAAAAGTTGAACTGCCATATCGGGTAATCGATACCGCCGCTGGGGACTTGGGAACTTCAGCAGCCCGCAAGTTCGACTGTGAAGCCTGGCTGCCTAGCCAGGAACGCTACCTGGAGCTAACCTCTACCTCCAACTGCACCACCTATCAAGCTCGCCGCTTGGGAATCCGTTACCGCGACGAAAACGGGAAAACCCAACCGGTAGCGACTTTGAACGGCACTTTAGCCTGTACACGTTGGCTGGTAGCTATCCTGGAAAACCATCAGCAAGCGGATGGCTCCGTGTATGTACCGCAGGCGTTGCGTCCCTACCTGGGTGGAAAAGAAATCCTGGAGCCAATTCCGAACGCCTAAATCTGAGCGCAAAGCGTGAAAGGATTAAACCAGGGCGCCCTCGCGCATTCCGAGATAGTGGTTTAAAGGATGGAGAGATTCGATGGCTGATTACCTGCAGTATCCTCAGGGAGATTATGTGCCTCAAGTAGTAGAGCGTGCCCTGGAGAGCTGCCGAAGCTATGGAGAAGATATTGCTACTGCCGCGGTAGTTCCAGAAAATGATCGTGCCCGCGTGCAATTTATTGCCCTCCAAGATGGTCGAATCTGTGGGATCCCCGTTGCTCGCGAAGTACTAAAGCAAGTGCTGGGAGACTATGACTTGCACTTACGAATTGCGGATGGCACCACGGTAGCTGCGGGAACTCCAGTTTTGGAACTGAGCGGTAGTACTCGCGGCCTCTTGGAAGCCAGGGATCTATGCCTGTGGTTCTTATCGCATCTGTCAGGGATTGCAACAAAGACCGCGCAGTGGGCGCAGGCACTTTCGCAGACGAAACTGGTAGTCAGGGATACTCTCTCGGTTACTCCCGGCTTAGGTGAGCTTGAAAAATATGCGGTTAGAGTGGGGGATGGTATGACTTCTCGCCTCGGTGTCGGCTCTTTCCCGCAGGTAACGGTGGAACATCTGAAACTGGGAACCGGGCTGGGAGACGTTATTAATCACGTACGTACAGCGGCTCAGGGTAAACCGATCGAGGTAGAAATAGATCGCCTGCAAGACCTGGATCCGCTGTTGAAAATGAAGGTTGATCTGGTAGCTCTGCAGGGATTTACCCCTGAACAAGCAACCCTGGCAGCTGATCACCGCCAGACGATTAATCCCGGAACCCTGCTGGAAGTCAGGGGAGATATAGACCTGGAAGACGCCGGTGCTTATGGCGAATCCGGGGTGGATTATCTGGCGGTGCCCGCTCTAACTGACGCGGTTACCCCCCTGCGTCACCAGATGAAATTTGTCTAGTCTTTTTACCTGCCCCAAAGAAAACATCGACAAAGGAGCTGAACAATGTTTTGGTTCGACTCAATCGAACATAACCGTTGGCTGTCTGCCTGTTTGCAGGACTTGCTGGATTACGGGCGTAAATCAGAGGTCAAAACGGGATTTGCCTGCCTAGATCGGAACGGCGAAGTTGACCTAGAACAGCCGATTCAGTTGTATCTTACCGCCCGGATGGTGCACGTGTTTTCTCTTGGGGTGCTGTTGGGGGTGCCCGGATGTCGCCGCCTGGTAGAGCACGGGATTCGTTGCCTCAACCAGTATTTCCGTGACCCCGATAATGGCGGATGGTTCGATGCCATTGAGCATGAACTTGACCAGGATGGAAAGGCGATCCCTTATCAAGGACGTGACGACAAACGTTCCTACTCCCACGCATTTTTACTGTTGGGAGCGGCCTCGGCAACTGCTGCGGATCGTATCGGTGCCCATGAATTGATGCAAGAAGCTATTCGCGATAACGATCTGCACTGGTGGGATCAGGAAGCAGGAATGGTCTGCGAGAGCTTCAATCGTGACTATTCTGTCTGCGAAGATTACCGGGGTCTGAACTCTAATATGCATATGGTAGAGGCATATATGCTGGTAGCCCAGGTTACTAATGACAGTAGATGGACGGAGCGGGCTATACGGATTCTAGAGCGAGTTGCCCGGGTATCTCGTGAATATAACTGGCGAATCCCGGAGCATTATGACAGTGACTGGCAGCCGCTACTGGGATATAACCGGGATAATCCGCAGGAAACCCACCGGGCTTACGGCTCTGATGTAGGTCACTCCTTCATGTTCTCGCGTCTAATGTTAGAGGCACGAGCCATGTTGAAAAATACCAACAAAGAAGTACCTGAATGGCTCAGTGAAGCTGCAACCGAAATATTTGAGCGGGCGCGAGAAGATGCCTGGAGGCGTGATGGGGCTCCCGGGTTTGCCTTCACCGTGGATTGGGAAGGCAAACCAATAATCCGCGATCGCCAGGCCTGGGTGCAATTTGAGGCAATCGGTGCGGCAGTCACGATGTTGCGAGCTGCCCAACAAGACGGAGCCTCGGCAGAAGTAGTAGACCATTATGAACATTGCTATCGTGCCTGGCTTGATTTCGCCTATGAGCACTTTCTGGTGCGTGGCGGAAGAATCGTACATCGGCTCTCCCCTGAAAATCAGCCTCTAGACTTAGAGAACCAAAAGTTACGGGACAGTGTTTACCATGCCGTGCAGGCAGTGCTATTGCCCCGTCTGCCTTTGTCTCCGGTATTCGCGATGGCTCTGGCGCAGGGGTTGCTGGATAAACCGCTGCCTGAGGAGCCAAGTCGCAAGAAAAGATTTGGCGGATTTTAGGTCTGGCGGTTAGCAACTGTAACATGGGGCTTGTCCTTACGCTTTAGCGTAGGCCAGGAGAGTTGTCCGAGTGGCCGAAGGAGACGGTCTTGAAAACCGTTATACCCGCAAGGGTATCAAGGGTTCGAATCCCTTACTCTCCGCAAAGTGTTGTTTATCTGCGGTTTTAATAACCAATATTCCCAGTATTCTTAGGCTGCGGGTGGAGCAGAGGTCGCACGCACTATTAGCTCCGTTGGAATCGTCAGATGAAGATTATTGGTTTCCCCCTGCAGCTGCCGGTTAATCAGGTTCACCATTTCCACTCCGGCAGCATAAAAGTCCTGCTTTATGGTAGTAAGCGGTGGGAATGAAAACTCAGATAATTCGATTCCGTCAAAGCCCACTACGGACACATCCTGCGGTACGCGGATCTGTCTTTCGTTTAGCGCTCGGATCAGTCCTAAGGCGACCTCATCGTTGGCGCAAAAAACTGCGGTAACTTCCGGGTTTTTCGCTAGTTGTTTTCCAGCTTCGTAACCAGCGTTTGCTGACCAATCTCCGGGAATTACCGTCGGGATTTCCCGGTTTTCTGCAGCCAGCATTTCACGCCAAATCTCTTCTCGTACCCTCGCAGAGCGTGAATGTTCTGGGCCGCTCACGTGATAAATGGTGCGATGCCCCAAATCTAGTAGATGCCGCATTGCCGCGCGCACCCCTCCTACTTGATCAGCAGAAGCAGATGGGTAAACGTCAACCAGATTGGAATCCGAAGAAGCAACCGGCAAATTTTTGGGGAGAGTGAGCTGCTCGGCATGGGCATCTCCGGCCTGTACAATCACTAATCCGTCAATATCTTCTTGGGAAAGTAGCGACATAGCCTGGTGCATCTGTGGAGTATGAGGATACTCCACCTGCACCAGGCTCACTGAATAGCCTAGTTGGCGAGCTCGGTCGAAAACCCCGTTGGAGGTATGTGCTTCCCCGGTACGTCGGATTTCTTGTGTGAGTAACCCGATAACGCCATAGGAACCGGTGCGCAAAGCACGCGCGGTGCGGTTAGGTTTATATCCGAGGTCGGAAATTGCTTGCAGCACTCGTTCCCGGGTCAATGGTGACACGTTTTGGTGCCCGCGTACCACTCGGGAAACAGTCTGTGCGGATACCGCTGCTTCTCTAGCTACATCGTAGATAGAAGCAGATTTAGTACCGTGTGTCTTATTTCCCGTCACGCGTGAAGCGTACCAGGTGAAAACCTAATTCATTTAGGACTTGCCCGGCTTCTACATGTGTTATCGTTATCAGTATTGTTGACATCGATAACACCAAAGCAGGTGTAGGGTACAAGCAATAAAACTCCCATTCATTAGGAGAAGCAGATGCAACTGGAAATTCACCACCAAGACCTGCAGGTCTTACACGAAAATACTCTCCCGGCGCGCGCCTACTATATTCCGTTCTCGCCGCTACAGGCGGCCAAAGAAAAAAACCGAGGACGTAACTTTAACCTAGAGCGTGAGGCCTCTGATCGTTTCCAGCTACTGAATGCAGATTGGGAATTCGGTTTCTATCCGAACTTAGACGCGGTGCCTGCCGACTTTTTCGCCTGTGAGCCCGTGGCGTTACCCGGGCGTATCCCGGTTCCTGGATCCTGGCAGCATCATGGGTACGACCAGCATCAATACACCAATATCAACTATCCTTTCCCCTTCGATCCACCCCATGTTCCTTATAACAACCCTGCGGGAGCCTATCGCCATACCTTTAACTATGAAAAAGACTCGCAAGCTCCCGAGGCCACTTTGATTTTCGAGGGAGTAGATTCCTGCTTCTACCTGTGGATAAACGGACAATACGTCGGTTATTCCCAGGTCACGCACTCCCAATCCACTTTTGATATCACCGAATATTTAAAGGAAGGGGAAAACATTCTGGCGGTGCTGGTTTTCAAATGGTCTGATGGATCCTACCTGGAAGACCAAGATAAATTCCGCACTTCCGGGATTATTCGTGACGTTTACCTGTTGAAACGGCCGCTCTCACATCTGAATGACTATTTCGTTACTACCGATTTGCAGGATGGTCGGGCAGAAGTAACCCTGCGTGCCAACTTTACGGGAGAGGCGCTGGACATTACCGCCAGGCTCTGTGACTCTGAGGGCGAGATAGCCACCAGCGCCCTCGAACCCTTTGCGGATCCGCAGGGTATCTACACCCACTGCGCCCGCTTTACTGTCGATAATCCTCGGCTGTGGCATCCGGGCGACCCCTACTTATATGACCTGGTTATGGTCAGCGAGGGCGAAGTAATCGCCGAGAAAGTGGGGTTGCGGCAAGTTACTATCGAGGACGCGGTTCTAAAGTTCAACGGCAGCCCCATAAAAATCAAAGGGGTTAATCGCCACGATAGCGACCCCGATTCCGGTCCGGTAGTGTCTATCGAGCACATTAAGCGGGATTTGCGGATGATGCGCCGGCACAATATCAACGCGGTGCGAACTTCCCATTATCCCAACTGTCCCCAGTTCTATCACCTCTGTGACCAAGCGGGATTTTATGTGATGAGCGAGGCCGATAATGAAAGCCACGGTACTCGCAATCGTCTGTTACAGGACGAATCTGAAGAAAACATTGAGGAACATTGGAACCATCCGATTTCCAATAATCCCGATTGGATCGAGCCCACGATGGATCGCATGCAACTGTGCGTTCACTCGGAAAAGAATCGTCCCAGTGTATTTTCCTGGTCAGCAGGTAACGAATGCGCTTATGGCTGCACATTCGAAGAATCGTTGGCTTGGGTAAAACAATTCGATCCTAGCCGGGTAACTCAGTACGAAAGCGCGTTCTATCGGTCTTCCGACCGCAAATATGACTACCAAAATATCGACCTGTATTCGCGGATGTACCCGCCGCTATCTGATATTGACGATTACCTAGAAAATCTAGGGGACAAACCTTTCCTTTTAGTCGAGTACTGTCACGCTATGGGTAACGGCCCGGGTGATCTCGAAGAGTTCTGGGACAAAGTGCGTTCCGATGCTCGCATGTGCGGCGGTTTCATCTGGGAGTGGTGTGACCATGCAGTCCGGGACAGCAATGGGCATCTGCTTTATGGTGGCGATAGCGGCGAAGATCCTCACGATGGGAACTTCTGTGTAGACGGGTTGGTATCCCCAGAGCGGGTGCCTCATATCGGTCTGTTAGAAGCCAAGAACGTCTATCGTCCTTTGCGTTGCCAATACGATCAAGAAGGCGGAAAACTGCTGGTAACTAATACCGCCGACCATCTGAACGCCGTTGATTACACTGCCTTGCGCTGGGTGAAAGTGGTAGATGGGCAAGAAGAAAGCGGCACTTTGAAAGTACCCAATTTGCCCCCTCACGAAACCGTGGAGATTCCCCTAGTGGTAGAAGTAGCCGCACAAGGACGCTGCTACCTTCGGGTAGAAACCAACTTAACCCAGCCCGTAGCCTTCCTAGAATCCGGAGATCTGCTGGGTTTTGACGAGTTCTTCCTCAAGAATCATAGCTCCCACACCCCCCGCGCCCTAGAGCTAGTAAAGGCCGTTACTACTGTCGAGGGAGAGGGCGCAGCTACGATAACGGAAGATCCCCTAGAGATATGCGTTGTTAGTGAGGATTACACTTACCGCTTCTCGCGTCATACTGGAATGTTAACCGGGATTGAGCTAGGTGGAAAAGAACTATTAAAGCAGCCGGCTGAATTAAATATTTGGCGAGCTCCCACCGATAACGATATGTATATTCGTCCCCTCTGGGAGCGGGCGCGCTATGACCGTGCCTACCCGCACGCTTACGAGGTTCACGTAAATATCGAATCTCAAGGTGCGGTGATAAGCGCCAAAGTGGCACTGGTGGCAAAAACCTTGCAGCCGCTCCTGAAGGCCGATATCGAGTGGATTGTCAGGCCGGACGGAGCTTTGCAGGTAAACGCGAAGGTTCGCCGAGATACTCAATTCCCCGAGTTGCCGCGTTTAGGGTTGCGTTTCTTCCTGGATCAGTCCTTGCAGCAGGCTACTTGGTCAGGGCTAGGGCCGCATGAAAACTATGTCGACAAGCGTCGTTCTAACTGGCATGGATGTTTTGAATCCTCGGTTTCTGATTTGTTCCAAAATTATTTACGTCCGCAAGAAAACGGATCTCGCTCAGATTGCGACTATCTGTGTCTTGCCGGAAAAGACCTGAAGATCGAGGTTGCCAGCGAGGACGTATTCTCCTTTAACGCCAGTTATTACTGTCAAGAGGAGCTCACGGCTAAGCCTCATGACTATCAGTTAACGGAAGCTGATAGCACCATCTTGTGTCTGGATCACCTGATGGCGGGGATCGGTTCGCAAAGCTGCGGACCGAAACTGCTGGAAAAATATCGGGTTGATTTCGAGACCACCACGTTCTCTTTCACTATCCGTTTCTCCAACTAATCAAAGGACAAGATACCCCATGGAAGAAAAGAAATACCTTAAATGGTACAACAAAGTAGGTTACGGCTCTGGTGATATAGCCGGGAACGTGGTTTATGCTTTCCTTTCGGCGTTCGTAATGATTTACCTTACGGATACCCTAGGGTTAAGCGCGGGAGTCATAGGAACCCTGATAATGCTGTCGAAGTTCTTCGATGGCTTCTCCGATATCATTTTTGGGCGCTTGATGGACAAAACCCATTCGAAAATGGGTAAGGCGCGGCCTTGGATGTTCTATGCATTCTTCGGGTGTGCCGCCATGTTGATAGCGATTTATGCCATCCCCACCTCTATGGGGAAAACCGCCCAATACACCTGGTTCTTCATCGCGTATACCCTGTTGAATGCGGTGTTCTACACGGCAAACAATATTGCGTACGCTGCCTTGACCGCGCTAATTACCAAGAATCGCTCCGAGCGGGTGCAGATGGGGTCGATTCGCTTCATGTTCGCCTTTGGTACAAACCTCACGATTCAAACCATCACCGTCAGTGTAGTACAAGCAATGGGAGGTGGTGCGGCTGCCTGGCGAAACGTCGCGATTATTTACGCGATAATTGGTATCTTGTCGAACACTTTGGCGGTGTTCTCGGTCAAAGAACTTTCGCCCACCGAATTGGCAGAGGGGGATGAGGAAGCAGCTAAGACTGATGACGATGTTACCTTCCTGGAAGCGTTGAAGCTGATGGGTAACCGTTACTACGTGATTATCGTAGTTTGCTTTATTTTGATGCAGTTCTTCACCGCCACCCTAAATATGGGAATTTACTTTATGACCTATATTCTGGGGAACGCTAAATTACTGGGCGTATTTGCCTGGGCGATTAACATTCCGCTGATTGTGGGGTTGCTAGTAACCCCGTTGGTGGTGTCCAAGCTCGGACGGATGCAGCCGGTTACAATCGTAGGGTACATAGTGGCCGTCCTCGGACGCTTAGGGGTAGTTCTGGGTGCGTCGATGGGCTCAGTCACGCTGATGCTATTCTTCTCCGGATTAGCTTCGCTGGGAATGAGCCCTCTCCAGGGAACCCTTAACGCCCTGATTGCTGAGATCAGTGAGAATACCTTCTTGCGCACTAAGAAACGCATTGATGGCATGATGTTCTCTTGTTCTTCTTTAGGCGTCAAGGTCGGCAGCGGGGTAGGTACCGCAGTCGCCGGTTGGTTGCTTGAGGTAGGTGGCTATGTAGGCGGAGCCAAGGAACAAGTGGAATCGGCTCTACAGATGATCAAGTTCATGTACCTGTGGGTTCCTACGATTGCCAATCTATTGATCTTGGTGCTCTTGTTCTTCTTGGACGTGGAAAAGAAGAACGAACAGTTGCGGGCGCAACTTGATGACCAGGATGCGCAGGCACTTAAAGCCGCAGTTCCTAGCGTTAGCGTCAATGAGAGTACTGCCGAAAAGGTAGTACAAGGTCACGCTATGGGAGGCTCTGGTGCTAAAGAATCTCTTGGTCTTAAGCTAGCTGAGCTCGATGCGGAGAAACTCCCAGATGCAGAGAGCTTACCGAATGTGGAAGATAGCGATACCGCGGATTCCAAGAACCAGGAAACAGAGAAAGGTGACTGACCAGTTGCAAACGGGCACTAGCTAAAGTGTTGGGTTAGCTGCTGATTTTTAAACCGCAAAGTTCCGCCGGGTAAAACTCTTTTAGTTTTACCCGGCGGAACTTATTGTTTTTAAAATATCGGTAGCGACTATTGCGCTCTGCCGGCTGCTGCGGAGGGCAAGGCGCTCAGGAAGCGGGGTTGGTTAAAACCAGCTTTGGCGAAAGCGTCTAGTACGGTACCGGCAGTTGCCTCAAGTTGGTCGCTGCGAACCAGGGCAATAGCGCAGCCTCCGAAGCCTCCTCCTGTCATCCTGGCTCCATAGGCGCCGGCCTTCCGGGCTGCCTCCACCGCAACATCTAGTTCTTTGCAGGTAACTTCGTAGTCGCAGCGCAAGGATTCGTGGGAGGCGTCTAGTAGCTTGCGCCATTGATCAAGATCCGCGCCTGCCTCTAAAAGCTCGCATAGTCGCTGGCAGCGCGCAATCTCGGTAAGTACGTGTCGCACTCGCGAAACCTGCTCCGGGTCATCTAATTTATCCAACTGCGATTGCACCCAAGAGGGAGGATAGTCTGCAGCTTCTAAGTCAGTCAGGTTATCGGAGGGTGAAATATCCTTCGGTACCAGTTCACCAAGTTCTTTCACCCCCAAAACCTGAGCCGCATCCTCACAGGCAGCTCGGCGTGCCCCGTACTGCCCGTCAGCAAGATCATGGGAAGTGCAGGTATCAATCACTAGTAAGGACAGTCCCAAAGCTGGCAAATCAAAAGGATGGGAACGAGTTTGCCAGGTGGCACAATCCAGTTCCAAGACTCGATCTTGTTCACAAAGCATCGATGCAGATTGATCTAAACCTCCGGTAGGAGCCCCCACATAGCGATTCTCAGCCACCTTTCCTGCCTCTACCAGCAGTTTTCTTCCCTCAAAGCTGTCTGCCAACCCCAGAGAAGCCAGGTCATCAATACCCGCCGCGATCGCACATTCTAAAGCGGCGGAAGAAGACAGACCGGCGCTTAAGGGAACACTGGAAGCTATCGCTACCTCTAGTCCCGGCACTTTCTGCGCTAGTTCTCGCGCTTTTTCTGGGTGACCGTTATCTTCAAGTACCCGTTTTAACCCCAAGATAACGCCCCCAACAAAAGCGCCAGGGCCACTAGCGGGATAGTTTTTTGCTAACTCTAAAAGACTGTGAACGCTTAGCTGTGGGAAATCTTCAGAAACAATTTTTAGTTGATCGTCCTCACGTACTCGCAGCGCCACATAGATAGCGTGGGGGAGGGCGAGGGGAAGTGCCTTCCCACCGTTGTAATCGGTATGTTCTCCGATTACATTGACCCGACCAGGAGCCCGCCAGACCCCTGTCGGTTTCGCTGCAAAGGTTTCCTCAAAAAGCTCGCTAGCTCTGCGTGTGCCCTCTTGCGGATCATACGCGGGGATAAATTCTGGTTTCATGGTTACGTTTGAACCTTTCTATTTGGCCTGGTGTATACCAGTCTACCTTGCATTTATCCCCCGCAGGGAGGGTTTCTAAAATAACAGCCTAGACAGGCGCTGGCGCGCCAATTTCACTGCCTCGGGGTTGCGTGACAGGCGGAATAGCTCCAGCAGACGTTGGCGATACTCGTCGCGCTCCTCGTCAGCAGACTTTGCGATAAGGGATAACAGTAGATCGAAAGCTTGCGGTTCATTGCCGGCTTGGAAAAAACGATCCGCCAAAACCAGGGGATCGGAATCATCTTGGCCTTCTTCAATCTGCAAACGCTGCGCAATCGATACTTTATCTACCAGTGCCTGATAGCGGGAGGATTCTTCGGGGCGGTTCCGCAATAGCTTTTGCGCCTGCTTCATAGCCTCTGGGTAATCTCCTGCTTCTACCAAAGCTTCAACTGCTTTTTCTTCTTCGGTTCGCGGATCTTCCTGACTCGAGTCCGCTTCTCCTGCCATCACGCCGGTTAGTCCTGCCTGTCCGGCGATCTGTAAGACCTGATCGATAAGCGGTTTAATCTGGGCTTTAGGCTGCGCCCCTTGGAAAAGAGGTGCGGGTCTACCCCCGATCAGCGCCACCACCATGGGAATGGATTGCGCCTGGAATGCCTGCGCTAACTGCGGAGAATCATCCACATTGATTTTCACCAATTGGAATCGTCCCTGATATTCGCGCGCCAGTTCCTCTAGAATCGGGCCTAGTTGTTTGCAAGGTCCGCACCAGGGAGCCCACAAGTCAATGATTACCGGCACTTTAAGCGAGGTTTCAGCGACTTCCTCAAAAGTGCCATCGTCAGCGTCGCGAATAAAAGGACCGGCAACTACAGCACCGCTACTTTGAGGTCGCCTGCTTCCGGCATTAGCTGGTGCTTCGCTTACGGCAGGATTATCCGCCAATCCTGGTTGAGAATCCGTTGCAGTCTTAGCAGCAAATTGCGATAGATCAACTGCTCCATGTGTTTGTGCCAATCGAAACCATCCTTACTTAGCGGCCGCCGTTAAAACTTCAGAAGCCGCGATTACCCGCACCTTGCCATCTTTGGTGCCCTTGGGTGGTATCTGCAGTAGCACGCAGATAACTCGGCTCCAGGAAGCTTGTTTGGTGACCTTGCCGTTGTCCAGCAGATTAACCACATCACCGCTGAGGGTGATCGGTTTATCTTTAGCTACGTCCGTCAGCTTAACTTCTTGAGTGTAGGTGGTCGCCACCAGTGCCCCATTTTTCGCGGGCAGATTAATCGCCAGGGTGTTATTTTTAAAATCAGTAGGAGTTACGGTGGATGCTACCTTACCGGCATTACCTACTCCCTCGGTCAAGGCCTTCAATTCTGCGCGTTTGCCCTCCATGAGGGGATCCACAAACACTTTGTCGGCATTTTTTGCTTTGGCGTCGAAGACAGTCTGCGCCCAAGTGTTGACCGCTACTTCCGGAGAAAGCATCAGGTTGGCATCGCTAGCAAGATCTAAAGTTTGTGATCCCCGTGCTACTACGTCAGTTTCTGGCAAGGATGCCTTGGGCAGTAGCTGCATCCACTGCCATAGTTGATAGGGGCTGGTTGCCTGGCTTTGACGGATTATCTCCACATATTTTGCCCCATTGCTATCTGCCCCCGTCACGTTAAGCAAAGCGCGTGGCCATTTGTTTCCAGAGGTTACGGTAGTGATTTCCGAGGACGCAGGTAGCGCAGTTGGAACCGCTTGGTTGTTCTTTTGATGCATCTGGTATTGCGCGGTGCGCATGGTCAGTGCGGGACCGGCCACTCTGGGTTTTAGTGCTCCGGCATCAAATTTGGCGTCTCCGGCTGCTAAAGCGGAGTTAACTGCCTTAAGGATGGGGTCTACCTGTTCGACTCGCAAAGCTGGATAAGTCTCGGTGGGAGCAGAACTTGGTACCTCTTTGCGCTCAGCGGCACTAGTGCAACCTGCCAGGCTGGTTATTGCTAGGCAGCTAGCTGCGGTAACGGACAATAATAATCGCATTTTTCTCATCGGTTGTTACCTCCTTGGCTCTGGTCAAAGGTGGATTCGCCTTCGAAATCTGCCATATCAGGACCATCGCCTAATCCGTCCAGGTCAAAATTGTCGTCCTCGTACCATTCTTCGGTGTGCTCAGGAGTTACCGCCGTTTGGTTTGCGGGAGGTTGATAGGAGGCTGCCGGGTTGTAGGAGGCCTGTGGCTGATATGAGTCTGCTGGCCGGTACGATTCCTCCGGTTGTAGTGAGGCGGCTGGGTTATATGATGCGTGTGGTTGATACGAGTCTGCTGGTTGTAGGGAGGCAGCTGGAATGTAGGAGGACAGTGGCTGGTAAGAGTCCTCTGGTTGTAGTGAGGCCGCCGGATTATAGGAAGCCTGTGGCTGGTAGGGCTGTGCCGGCTGCGGTGAGCCAGCTGGGTTGTAAGAAGCCTGAGGTTGGTAGGAATCTTCTGGTTGTAATGAGGCTGAGGGACTGTAGGGAGCCTGTGGCTGGTAGGAGTCTGCCGGTTGTAGAGAAGCAGCTGGGTTGTAGGAGGCCTGCGGTTGGTAGGGCTGTGCCGGCTGCGGTGAGGCCGCCGGGTTAAAAGATGCCTCGGCTGCAACCTCAGGGAGCGGAGAATATGCCGCCGGCTGAGGGCTTTGCGCGGGTAACGACAGCTCTGCCGCTGGCATCGTGGGAGCTGAAACTTCCTCAGTAGCCGGAACTTCTGGGGGCACCGAATCCGCGGCTTCGGGATTGATCGCTTGTCCGTCGGCATCAGTGTGGATTACTGGCACCAAACCGGTGGGGAACTTTACCCCTTCCACTTCGATGGTGGCTTCTCCGCGTTCGCGGGCTTTGCGTAATTCGGAGCGCGAGGGCGGTTTAGTAACCGCATTGAGCGCAGGTATCTGCACGGTTTGCTCTCCTTGAGCCGCGGCTTCCTGAGCGCGCTGTTCACGGCGCTTACGCATTTCTGCTTCTTCCTTAGCTGCGGCTATGGCCAGGCGATTGATTACCACAGAAACGACAGTTCCGATTAGCATCAATAGCAGACCCGCGATCAGCAGTGGCCAGAACCAAGGGGTAGAAACTGGCTGTGTCCACTGCAAAGTCAGCTGGACGTTCCCTTCCTCTGACCAAGCGATCAGAGACCATGCGCCCTCGGAACGATCCCAGGTTTGGCTAATCTGGCCGGTATCTACCTCTTTATATTCGACCCACATATCCTTTCCGGCAGCTTCTCCGGGTTGGCGGGGGTTAGCTTTCCCCTGATGTGGTTCGGTCAGTAGGGTGGTGTCATCTTTTTGTCCGGTAACTTCCACGTAGTTTTGGTCAGCTGCCCAAGCAGTCACATCGGTAGACCGTCCGATCGCTAAGGCTACTTTTCCCTGCCCGGCGACGGTGATTTTGGTGGGGGAGTCATAAAGTTCAAACATTCCCGGTCGGGTAATCGCCAGAGTTTGTTTTTGATTATTAGTAGGCAAAGATGCCGAAACCTGCGGAGTTGGCTTCCAAATGGTCGCGCTTGCTACTCCGCCTAGCGCAACCAGAGCCCCCACGATTACTAAAAGCAGTGGAAGCCAATATCTACGTAAGAAAATGTTCACCAGTTTCCCCTCAAGTCGTAGCCGGACAACTATAAGTACACTTTACTTGCTTTACTGCGGTGATGCTTATACCCGGTTAGGGGTGTGACTAGGGTCAATTTTACCGTAACGTTTGGTTTCAGGCGTAAATAAGTGAAAGACTAGGCAGTGATACGGGGTTTCGCACTCCTCAAGTAATGGAATAAAATGTTCCGAGTAATGCCTAATCTCAGCGGCTCATCTTCAGGGAGGACCAGGTGGAAGAACAAACTGATTTCCCGATCGTAATGCGCGGTTATGATCGTGTTCAGGTCGATTTGCAGATTCAAACTTTGAATAACCAGATTACCGAGTTGCAGCAGAAGCTGGACACGGTTGACCAGCGCAATGTGGATTTAGGGGAACAACTCGCTGAAGCACAAAGGCAACTGCGTTCTTCCGATCGTAGTTCTTACACCGGGATCGGCGCCCGGATAGAACAGCTGCTGCGCAGCGCGGAAGAACAATCAACCGCGGTCATCAATAAGGCCAATGCGGAGGCCGAGCAGCTGATGGAAAAGACCCGCAAGAACGCTCAAGATATGTCCGAGCGGGCAGAGGCGGAAGCTGCTTCCCTGATTTCTGAGGCGCGGCGCGAGGCTGAAGAGCGCACCACCACTGCTGCCACCGAATCCGAGACCGTGCTCACTAACGCCCAGCATCGGGCGGATGAACTGGTTGCCGCGGCAGAGCGAGAAGCCTCCTCGCTGCGGGCAGAGACCAACACCCAGGTCTCTGACCTGAAAGCAACCGTTGATCGGGAAACCGAATTGCAGCGGGCTCAGGCCGAAAAAGACTACGTGGAAATGCGGGTTAAAGCTGAACAAGAAGCTTCCCAGCTCCGCAATGACGCCACCGCCGAGGCACAGGCACTGCGCGAGTCCTCTTTAACCGAAGCCACTAAGACTCGGGAAGAAGCCAAGGAACAGGCAGAAAAGACTTTGGCCGATGCTCGCACCCAGTCCGAAAGCATTTTGAAGGAAGCGCGGGAAAGCGCTGATAGCATCCGTTCCGAGATCCAGCAGATGCGTCAAGAGGCCGAGACGGAGATCGCAGCTGCTCGTGCTGCCGCTCGCGAGGCTGATGCTCAGGCTCATGAGCAGTCTCGTTCCGAAACCTCCGCGATGGTGGCTGCCGCTAAGGCTCAGGTTGCTGACGCAGAGAAACACTTGGGTGAAACCTTGCAGCGGGCAGAACGCTTGCTGACCGATACTGATGCGGTCGTACGTCGCCGTCAGGAAGATGCGCGTCGCGCGGCAGAAGCCACCATTGCGGCTGCCGAGGGCGAAGCTGAACAGGTACGCGAAGCTGCTCGCATCGAAGCTCAGGCAGAGCGGGCTGCCGCGCAACGTACGGTGGAGCGCTTGGAGCGTCAGCGCGAATCTATCGCTGCTTACCTGGAAGAAATGCGGGGCTTGCTGGGCTCTGAGACCGCTACTGGTCTCGAGGGACTAACCCCCATGCAGCAGCTGCCGGCAGTGCTAGCTCAGGCACCTGAGGAAGCCGAGGGCGAACAGCCGGCCCCGGGGGAAACGCCCGCGTACATTCCGCCGGTATCGCCAGTAACTCCTGATGAAGAATCGGCAGCTACCGATCTGTTCACCAGCGAGGAACAATAAACGCAATAAGCTCGTTTAACTTAACTTTGGGCGCGTCTTTGGAAAACCAAAGACGCGCCCAAAGTTTTTTGCGGCTGCGATCAGGTAGTTGTCGGTCCACTCTGGCGGCGGAAACTATTCCGGGGCGCTGCAGCTGTCTAAGTGGGTTTGCGGCGTTAGTTTTTAAAGGAATGTACGGGGGCGGGGATGCGTCCTCCTCGAGCCGCAAACTTTTCCGAAGAGAATGGAGATACCTCCATAATTGGCGCCCAGCCTAGCAGGCCTCCAAAATTAGCTTGGTCGCCTACGCCTTTACCCGGTACTGGAATCACCCGCACCGCGGTGGTTTTCCCGTTGGCAACTCCGATAGCGGCTTCATCAGCAATCAAACCGGTAATAGTAGCGGCGGGGGTATCGCCGGGAATCGCAATCATATCCAGACCTACTGAACAAATAGCGGTCATGGCTTCTAGTTTCGCCAGGCTCAAAGACCCGCGCTGGACTGCCTGAATCATATTCGCGTCCTCGGAAACCGGAATAAAGGAGCCGGAAAGTCCCCCTACCAGGGAACAAGCCATCAGGCCGCCCTTTTTAACCGCGTCATTTAGCAGTGCTAAAGCCGCAGTCGTACCGGGAGCTCCGACCGCTTCTACTCCCAGCTCTTCTAAAATCGCGGCCACGGAATCGCCTACTGCCGGGGTAGGGGCAAGCGATAAATCCACGATTCCGAAACTGACGCCCAAACGCTTCGCTACGGTTTGCCCCACCAGCTGTCCCATGCGGGTAATCTTGAAAGCTGACTTTTTAATGGCTTCTGCACATTCTTCAAAAGGACGCCCCTGTACTCCCGCGAGCGCCCTCTCTATTACTCCCGGGCCGGAAATCCCTACCGATACCACCGCATCGGGTTGGCTAACGCCATGGAAAGCACCCGCCATAAAGGGGTTATCTTCTACCGCGTTGGAAAACACCACCAGTTTTGCTGCCCCAATTCCATCGTTATCGGCAGTTTTATGGGCGGCGGCCAGTACCTGCTGCCCCATTTTGGCGGTAGCGCTCATATTGATGCCGCTGCGGGTGGAACCAATATTGACTGAAGAACAAACAATGTCGGTAGTACTAAGCGCCTCAGGTATGGAATCGATTAGCGCCAAATCGCTGCGGGTGGCACCGGCTTGCACCAACGCGGAATAGCCGCCTACAAAATCTACCCCTACGGCCTTGCCTACTCGATCAAGCGTCTGGGCAAAAGGGAGGGGATCATCGGTGCGACAAGCCGCTGCCACCAGTGAAATCGGGGTTACTGAGAGGCGTTTATTGATAATCGGCACCCCGAACTCACCCGCGACTTCTTCGGCAGTCAAAACCAAGCGGGAGGCAGCCCCTAAAATCCGTTCTTCAATCCGCGCGCACGCCCGCTCAATATCGGTATCCGCGCAGTCCAATAGGGATAGTCCCAAAGTAACCGTGCGTATATCCAGGTTGTCCTCGGCAATCATCTGTATGGTTTCCAGGATTTCCCCGGTGGTATCCAGTCCCATTATTCTCCCTTGCGATTAAGGATGCCCGCGTAGGTTTACGGTAAGTAGCTTAGAGTTTATGCATGGCGTTGAAGAGGGCTTCCGCCTGCACTTTAATAACCAGCCCTTCGGTTTGCTCTACTGTTGCCATAGCGTGCTGCACCTGCACTAAGGCGATCTGATTCTCGTCAAATTCTAGCTGCATAATCATCGTGAAATATTCATCCATCAGCGTCTGGGACACATTGGTGATATTCACCTGATTTTGGGCGAGCGCTTGGGACACCGCCGCGATAATCCCGGTGTGGTCGATACCGGTAACCGTCATAATTGCTTTCACGTGCTTCAGCTTACGTTCTTCTACGGTTTTTTTGCGATTCCTCGTCCCGGTTTCTTCGCTTCGGCACTCTTTGGTAATAATGGTGGAGTGACTTCTAGTTTGATTATTTCGACCCTCGTGCAAGCGCTAGTGCTATTTGTAGCCACCAATATTGACCACTCGGTGTTACTAGCTTTGTGGTTTGTTCACGGACAGAATCGGCCGGGAACTACTGCGCGCATCTGCGCCGGTCAATATGTAGGTTTCGGGGTAATCCTGGCAGTTACCATAGTCTTAAGCGCAATTTCTGGTTTGGTAATCCCGCAGGAGTACCTGCGGTTTCTGGGGCTGATCCCCCTGGCACTGGGGATAAAAGCGGCGATCGGAGAAATCCGCGAGCGCTTGTCTGCAGAAGAGGATGACGACGAGGACGAGGGCGAGGCGCAACTAAAGGGGAAAAAGGTCAGTGTGGGTGCAGTTGCCCTGGTGACTATGGCTAATGGGGGCGATGAAGTAGCCGCCTATCTACCAGTTTTTGCCCTCTCCACCTGGTGGCAAATCGCCCTGTTTTGCGCAGTGTTCTTAGCGCTTGCTGGGGTGCTGCTTGCTCTTGCCCGTTTCATCACTGGACGTATGGGGCTGGCAGAGGTCTTGGAACGTTTTGAAGCGATTATTTTCCCCAGCGTACTTATCCTGCTAGGAGTGCTAATCCTCGCCGATTTGCTCTAGATTGGTTGACTATCTAGAGGATACTAAAAACGGATCACAACCAGGAAATATGCTATTACCAATAACGGGGGAGTAGATTTTTTCTCCCGCCCAAGAATTTGGAAAACGTAGCGACGTTTTCCAAATTCTTATGCCCACCGCACCTGCTCGGATAAAATCTACTCCCGCGCTAACGCAGTTGCATGTACAGGATCAGGGTACTGGTTATTATCTGCGCAGTTTTTTTAAACGCGTCTACGTAGGCGAGTAAGTATCGCCGCGCCGATCCATAGGGCTAGGGCATAACCCACTTGCACCCCGATGTTCTCCCAGAATTGGGAGGCGGCAGCGCCAGTGAAGCTGGTCATTTCGGCTAACGCATTGTTATTGTCGATGTAGTAAAAGCTGGGTAGTGCCTTCCCGATGGCGACTACCGCATCTGGCATTAGTTCCCGAGGAATAAACGCCCCGCACAGGAAAGCACTGGCCAGCGCAACCACGTTAATGATGGCGCCTAGAGCCTCTTTGTTATTGGTAATTTTGGCGATGAAGAACCCTATTGCCAAGACTGGCAGCCCAAATGCCGCAATGTTAAGTGCATACAGCCCTTCGCGTCCGGTATCGGCAATGCCAGGTAGTAATATCCGCACTAAGAGCACGTTGAGCGCCACTAGGAAGGCGACGATGAGGGCGCATCCTGCTATTAGGCTCAGGTCAATTCGAATGGGGCGGGTGGGGGAGATCAGGGTGCGTTTACGGATGTTAACTACCGAAAAGGCCGCCAGGATCATGGTGATTACATAGGTGCCACCGGCCAATAGGGTATAGCTCCCAAAGTTATATAGGGCGGTCACGTTGTGTAGAGTTTTTTGATCTAAATGCGAGGTAAGCGTGACTTTGCTATCGAGTTTCAGGCTAGAGTTTACCGCTTTGACCAGCTCGTCCTCATCCGATAAATATTGCCCATATCCGGTAGCCAGCCGCAGGAAACGGCTTACTAACACCTCGGCAGAGGCACTTTCGGAGCTGGCGCGAGTTTTTATATCGACAACGGGTTTTTCGCCTTTGAGGATGGTTTCCGTGAAGTCGCTGGGCAGGTAAACGACGTACGACAAAGTTTCGTAATAGAGAGCGTCATCAATTTCTCGTTCACTGCTGCCGGTGTCTGCTTTCGTGGTTTGCCCTGCCAAGTAAGAGTTAAAAGATTTGGTGAGGGCAGTATCGTTGCCGCGGTTGATTACTAAAACTGTAGGTTTGGATGCGGTAAAATCACCGGAGGAACTGGGACTGGTCTGGAAAGCGGTAAGTCCCATGACCACCATGATGGTGGTAAACAAAATAACAAAAGCAATATTGCGTAGCAGTACCTGCAGGAAACTTTTAAAGACTGTCATAACGCTGTTTCCTTAGTACGAACAGGGAGGCACCTAGGAGCACTGCGGAGATGGTCAGCAGTAAGGTGACGTCTTGCCAAAAACCTTCGAACCCGGGGTGGTAGTACAGGTTATAGAAGCCATCCGTGATGAGGGCAGTGGGATTTAGCTTATTTACCAGGGGTATTTTTTGGTCTACCAGGTGGCGCATGGTTGGCCCCATCATCCCCGCGAGTACTGCCCCTAACATGGTGACCGAGATCAAGACCCCCACTTTCATATTCTCTCCGCCAGGCACGAGCGCGGAAATCGCCACCCCAAAGGACAGTCCGACCAGGGCTCCTAGGGAAGTCAGCAGGAAAGTTAATGCCCAATTGGGGCCAAAATCAATACCGAATAGGAAGTAGCATACCGCTACCAGTAAAATTAGCCCCACCAATTGCAGTAGGTAACTGGAGATAATCCCGGAAATGATCAGTTTGGCTTTGCTGGTCGGTGCCACTGCTACCCGTCTGCCGATTACCCCCAAGGGGGGCTGGGCATTGTTCATTACCGTCATGGAGAATAGTCCCCCATACAGCGCAGCCATGGCTAGTAGCGAGAAGAATTCTGCCATTAGCATGTCTATAGATTTGGGGCTGCGGTCACGTAAAGTAAAACCACTCTTAGCGAGTTGGTCTTGAACTGAGGCCGCTATCAGGGCGGGATCAAAGGCGGCAGGGGTGCCGGGCTGAATATTTTGAGAGCTAGGTGGAGAGTGAGCGTGAACTTTCGCAGTAATCTCTCGCTGCGTCAGTTGGCTGATCATATCGGTGCGTTGGGTGATCTCGTCAAGAATAGCTTTTAAAATGGTTTGTTCCATCCCGTTGGAATCCAGCGTCAAATCTGCTTTGGCGTCCTTGGCTTTGCCGGCAGCTGGAGTTCCGGTAATCTCGACTACTCCGGAAACTTCCTCGTCCTCTAAAAGCTGTTTTCCTTCCTCTAAGGTCTTGACTATTCGCAGTTTCAAAATGGGCTGGTTTCCCGAGCTGACGGGGGAGGAATCTTCCTTGCTTAATTCGGTAAAAGCGATTTTGAAGGTGCTGTCTTGGTAGGCCTGGGAGTTTACGACCGCTACGGGTATGGTATCGAAGGCTTCTTTATTAACAATGTCGCCGAGTGCTCCTTTGAATAACAGTCCCAGCAGGATAGGAAAGGCGAGCGTCCAAAACACCAATGTTCGGTTGGATAGCAATAGCTTGAGGTTGTAGCCGATCAGGTGTCCCATAGCTAGTCTCGCAGTTCCTTGCCGGTCAGCTGTAGGAAAACGTCATTTAGGGTGGGGCGCTCGGAGTAAATGGACTCATACGATACCCCGGCCTGGCGCAATTGGTCGATGAGGGCGGAAACATGGTTTTGTCCGTGCCGATAAACTAGCTGGACTGTGCGATTTCTGGTGGTAACTGACTCAATTTGGGGATCGGATTCCAGTTTTTCTTTAAGTTCTAGAGGCAGCTCCACCCCCTGCAAAGTAACTTTTTCTTCGATATCAGATAACTGTTTCAGCTCATTAATGGTGCCTTGCGCGATGATTTCACCCTTGTCAAGAATGATGATGCGGTCGCAAATCTGCTCTACTTCTTCCATATAGTGAGTGGTGTAAACCACCGTGGCTCCGCGGTCACGCAAAGTGACGATACCGTCCAGGATATTGTTGCGGCTTTGGGGATCGACTGCCACGGTCGGCTCATCCAGGAAAATCAGCTCCGGTTGATGGGCGATACCGCACACTAGGTTTAAGCGGCGCAACAGGCCTCCGGAGAGCTGCTTAGGGCGAAACTTTAAATAGTCTTGCAGTCCCACCAGCTGAACCGCCTCTGCAATCATCGCGGAGCGTTTACGCTTGTTCGCCAGGTAAAGCCCACAGAAATATTCCAGGTTTTGCGCCACGGTTAGCTCATCGAATACGGCTACGTCCTGGAATACCACTCCTAGACGCCGTTTAATGTCGAAGGCATCGGGACGCATTTCTTGTCCGAAGATTTTCACGCTCCCGCTGGTGAAACGTAGCAGGGAGAGGATGCAGTTGATAGCAGTGGATTTTCCGGATCCGTTAGGCCCTAGCAGCCCCAAGATTTCGCCCTGACGAACTTGAAAAGTCAACTTATTGAGGGCGCGTAACTGCTGGTAATCTTTGGTTAGACCCTCTACTTCAATGATGTTGGTCACGACGGTTCTCGCGTTCTTGGGGTGGTTATTGTTAAAGCAATTATAGCGAAGCTAGTCAGCGGTACCCCCCAACCGTGGCGACGTTAATCGAGAATTAACCGAAAGTTATTGCAGATTTTAAACGCCGCCGCGGCTGAGGGTAGGAAGCTATTTTCGTTCAAGAAAATTCGAGTCGGTTAAACTGGCTGAGAAAACTCCTAGGAAAGCTGGTGCGGTTATGGGCAAGAAGCATGTGAAAACTAATGCCATGCGCATCCTCGAAAATGCGGGAATCGCTGCCCAAATGACGCAGGTTTCTTCCAAAGGGGAGTTTTTGGATGCCCTCGCGGTCGCGCAGGCTCTGGGGGTCGATCCGAATCTGGTCTACAAAACTCTAGTTTTGGAGGGCGGACCTGGGGAACACTTCGTGGCGGTAGTGCCCGCTACTCACGAATTAGATTTGAAAGCTGCCGCCAGGTGTTTCGGGGTGAAACAGGTGGCAATGTTGCCGTTAAAAAAGCTAACTCCGCTCACCGGTTACTTAAAAGGAGCGTGTTCGCCCTTGGGAATGAAGAAAGATTTTCCCACGGTGATCGATGAATCTGCTTTTACGCAAGAAAAAATCTATGTTTCTGCAGGTAAGCGCGGCTATCAGATTCTGGTGACGGCTGCTGATTTGCAAAGGGTTATCGTGGGTCAGCGGGGCAATATTTCTCGCCCCTAAAACGCGTAAGCCCCACAACTCGAGATCTGTTTGATTGGTTTTTATCTTCCTGAAAAAACGGAGTAAAGTTTCGGGTATACGAAACTTATGTAGGGGATACCCGTAAAAGTGGCTAAGGGAAAGTGCCAATCCGGTCAGATGAGGTAGTTTCCCCGATTCGGAAAGGTGAATCTGTGTAGATGGAAAAGGCAATGACCCCAGATTCTCAGCATGCTGTCGATGGGAAGGCGGCGGCCAAGAAAGGTTTGCTCCCGCTCCTAGGGCCAGCATTCGTAGCAGCAGTGGCCTATGTTGATCCCGGGAACGTCGCCGCGAATATCACGGCTGGCGCTCGCTATGGCTACCTGCTGGTGTGGGTGTTAGTACTGGCTAACTTGATGGCGGTGATCATTCAATATCAAAGCGCCAAACTAGGGTTAGTTACCGGAAAATCTCTACCGGAGATTTTGGGGGATCGGCTTCCCAAAGGTAAACGCATCGCGTTTTGGATCCAAGCAGAGATTATCGCAGCCGCCACCGACCTCGCCGAAATCGTGGGGGGCGCAATCGCTCTGCAGCTACTGTTTGGGCTGCCGCTGTTGGCAGGGGGTTTTATCGTAGGCTGTGTGTCTTTAGCGCTGCTAGTTTTTCAGAATGAACGGCGGCAAAAACAGTTTGAAAGCATCGTTATCGGCCTGCTAGTAATCATTACCGTAGGCTTCTTGTCGGGACTGGTGATTAGCCCGCCTGATCCCGCGGGAATGCTGGGGGGATTACTGCCCCGTTTTGCCGGCACCGACACCGTGCTGATCGCGGCCTCCATGCTGGGGGCAACGGTTATGCCGCACGCTATTTACCTGCATTCTTCGCTGGTAAATCACCGTTTTCCGGAGCGAGGCTCTCGCGATATTCCCCACCTGTTACGAGCTTCCAAACATGACGTGGCCTATGCGCTATTTGTCGCGGGAGCGGTCAATATTGCGCTGTTATTGCTGGCCGCCTCGGCGCTAGCCGGAAAGAGTGGCACCGATACTATCGAGGGTGCGCATGCTGCTATCGAAAATGCCCTGGGCAGTGGAATCGGAGTAGTTTTTGCGATCGGTCTGTTAGCTTCCGGTTTAGCCTCCACTTCGGTTGGAGCCTATGCGGGTTCGGAAATCATGGGCGGGTTGCTGCATATGCGGGTACCACTTTTCTTGCGTCGTCTAATCACCCTGATTCCCGCGCTGCTGATTCTGTGGCTCTATCCCAATGCCACCTGGGCATTAGTTGTTTCCCAGGTGGCGCTATCTTTCGGGATTCCCCTAGCGGTAATACCGCTCGCCGCCTATACCCGCAAGAAAGAACTGATGGGCAGCTACACCGATAACCGGGCAATGCGTTGGACAATGGGCGCCATCGCGGGCTTGATAATCGCTCTGAATCTGCTGCTGGTGGTGCTTACTTTTATGGGAGTTGACGTATAAACCGCTGTCCGTAAAGAGGTAGGTTATCTCGGGAAAGCAGCCTGCGCCCTCGCGATTGGTTTTGATATCCGGGAGAGTAGATCCAAAAGTATTAAGGGTGCGTCCTCGAGAACTAAGCATTCTCGAGGACTCACCCTATTAAAGCCCTTAAACGGCTGAGGTATTAGATTAGTCTTCTTTAGGACGTAACCAGAGGCAACCCAAGGGCGGTACCCTGAGCTCTACCGAATAGGGGCGGCCATTCCACTCCATATCTTCGGCAGATACCTGACCTAAGTTGGTGACCCCGGAGCCGCCATACTTGGCGTCATCCGTGTTAATAATTTCTTCCCACTCCCCGCCGTCGGGTAGTCCTACTCGGTAGCCTTCGTGGGGATTGCCCGCAAAGTTGCAGATACATACCATCTTGTGTTCGCGTCCGCGATCATCACGGGACTTGCGTACATAAGAGATCACGTTGTGTTCGGAATCGTTGGATTCGATCCATTCAAACCCGGTGTGTTCGTCATCCCACAATGCCGGATCGGTGGTGTAGATCTGGTTCAAGTCCCGTACCAGTGCTTGCACGCCCTGGTTGCGCTCGTCATCTAGTAAGAACCAATCTAGGGAACGATTCGCATCCCACTCGGCGCCTTGGGCGAACTCGCCGCCCATGAACAGCAGCTGCTTACCTGGGTGTGACCATTGATAGGCGTAAAGGGAACGTACCCCCGCCAGTTGCCGCCAGTAGTCACCTGGCTGCTTAGCTAGGATCGAGCCTTTGCCGTAGACGACCTCATCGTGGGATAGCGGTAAAATATAGTGCTCCGAGAACGCATACACCAGGGAGAAGGTGAGTTCGCCGTGGTGCCAAGACCGGTTTACTGGGTCTTCACGCAGGTAACGCAAAGTATCGTTCATCCAACCCATATTCCACTTCAAACCGAAGCCCAAGCCCCCGGCATCGGTAGGAGCAGTTACCCCTGGCCAAGCTGTAGACTCTTCTGCAATCATGCAGATGCCCGGATATAGGCGGTAGCAGGTGGCATTGGTTTCCTGGAGGAAAGAAATCGCTTCCAGGTTTTCCCGTCCGCCATACTGGTTTGGATGCCACTGGCCTTCTTCGCGGGAATAATCCAGGTAAAGCATGGAGGCCACCGCGTCGACCCGCAAACCATCGATATGGAATTCATCCAACCAGTAAAGAGCGTTGGCCACCAGGAAGTTTCGTACCTCGTTGCGACCAAAGTTGAAAATCAAGGTCCCCCAATCGGGTTGTTCCCCGCGGGTGGGATCCGGATGTTCATAGAGTTTGGTGCCATCAAAGTCGGCGAGCGCAAACTGGTCTTTGGGGAAATGGCCGGGAACCCAGTCCATGATCACCCCGATTCCCGCCTGGTGCAGTTTATCTACCAGATTGCGGAAATCATCGGGAGTACCATAGCGGGACGAGGGCGCATAGTAGCCGCTCTGCTGGTAACCCCAGGAACCATAGAAGGGGTGCTCCGAAACTGGCATCATTTCTACGTGAGTAAAGCCCATATCTTTGACATAGGTAACCAGATCGTCAGCCAAATCCCGATAGTGGGTGTCATAAGACCAGGATCCGATATGCATCTCATAGACCGACATGGGGGAGTTATGGGGATTGGTTTTTGCCCGCTTGTCCATCCACTCTTGGTCTTCCCACTGGTGGTGTTTATCGGTAACTACCGAGGCCGTCAAGGGAGGAATCTCGCAGGCGCGCGCCATCGGGTCGGCTTTTTGTTGCCAGGTGCCATCCGGTCTTAAAATCTCGAACTTGTAACGAGCCCCAATTTCTACGTCCGGGATAAACAACTCCCAGACCCCGGAAGAACCGAGGGAACGCATCGAGGAGGTCTCTCCGTCCCAATAGTTAAAGTCACCCACTACCCGCACCGCTTGGGCGTTCGGTGCCCAGACAGCGAAGGATGCCCCCTTGGTTTGCCCCATCTCGGTTTCATAGGTGCGCAGGTGAGCTCCCAGCACTTCCCAAAGTCGCTCGTGACGCCCCTCAGAAATCAGGTAAAGGTCGAATTCGCCAACGGTGGGCAGGTAACGGTAACCGTCATCTAGCTCTGTGGTTTCTTCCCCATAGGTGGTGCGCACCCGGTAATCAGGGATTTCGGTGCCGTCAAGGACTGTCACCCAAATGCCATCTTGCTCATGGGTGGCGGGGAATGTGCCCTTGGGAGTGATGATCTCTACCGCATCTGCCAGGTGGGCAACGGTGCGGATAGTTACGGAATCTTCCCCCACGTGGGTGCCGAGCACCGAATGGGGGTCAAAATAGCGTCCGTGAGCCACGTTAGCAAGGACGTCTGGATCTACAGGTACAGGTTTTGCGTTCATGCCTCTAGCGTGTCACGAATCGCCCAATAATTCTTTAGAATAACGCCCCGATTTCCAATTATTTTTTCACCCCGAGTTCCAAAAGCATGCGTAACTTAATATCATCTGGTTCTATTTTTAGGGGCTGGCTCGGTAAAAGCACTCCGGGGACCCGGTGAGCCTCGCAGGGGCTCGGCTCAAGCCCCGTTCGTATCTTTTACCGGCCGCGCCCCTGTGCGCTCATTGCGTTTTCGTACCAGCTGTGCACCTTGCGTGGGGGAGAAGTTTTATCCGAGTGGGTGCGGTGGGCATAAGAATTCGGAAAACGCCGCTACGTTTTCCGAATTCTTGGGCGGGAGGAAAAACTTCTCCCCCGCGCTGACGCCGGAGTGCTTTTACCGAGACAGCCCCGAAATCGGGGATCAGATCACCGATTCCTGGTGCGTAGCGGTTATCCGCATACACAGGCGGATATTACCTGGTGGGGTTACCAATCGAGGCTGAAGTATTGCACCTCTTGGAACTCCCTAATCCCTTCGCGGGCGCCCTCACGGCCAATCCCGGATTGCTTTACTCCCCCAAAGGGGGCGGCGGGATCGGAAACCAGGCCGCGGTTTACCCCAATCATTCCGGCTTCGACTCTTTCCGCGAAATGCAGCGCCCAGTTCAGGTCGCCGTAAACGTAAGAGGCCAGTCCCATTTCGGTGCCATTTACCATTTTGAGGAGTTCATCCTCGTCTGCATATTCCTTAACGGGGGCGAGCGGGCCGAAGATTTCGTTTTGTAGTAGAGGAGAGTCGGCGCGGGGCACCTCGATAACTGTGGGTGCCACGAAGTAACCGGCTAAATCCTTGGGGAGCGCTGCTTGCGCCAGGACTTTTGCTCCTTGGTCTTGGGCGGACGAAAGTAGCTCGTTCATTCCCTGCCTTGCTTTTTCGTTAACTACCGGACCGGTTTCGGTTTCTGGATCTAGTCCCGCGCCTACTTTCAGAGCTTCTACCCGCTGGCATAGCTTTTTCGTGAACTCTTCTTTAATGTCTTTGTGCAGGTAGATCCGGTTAGCGGCGGTGCAGGCTTGACCGCCGTTGCGGAACTTGGCAACCATCAGCCCTTCGATAGCGGCGTCTACATCGGCGGTAGCGCCCACTACGAAGGCGGCGTTTCCGCCTAGTTCCATGGCGGTGTTCACTACCCGAGGAGCGGCGAGCCCCAGCAGGGTGCGTCCTACCGGGGTTGAGCCGGTGAAGGATACTAGGCGTACCCGAGGATCGGCTAGCCAAGTTTCAGAGATTTCGGCAGAGTGGCGCGAAGGCACCAGGTTGACTACCCCGTCTGGCACGCCCGCCTCTTTTAGGATGCGCATAATGGCCAGGGCGGTTAAGGGGGTTTCGGAGGCCGGTTTTAGGACTACTGCGTTGCCGGCGGCGAGGGCGGGCGCGATTTTCCGGGTCGCCATGGCGGCCGGGAAATTCCAGGGAGTGATCAGCGCACATACCCCAACCGGGCGGGCAGTGACCAGGGTGCGCGAGCCGCCTGCGGGCGGAATCGCATAATCTCCGTCAGAGCGGACAGCTTCTTCGGAGAACCAGCGGAAGAACTCAGCAGCATAGGAGGCTTCGCCCAGAGAATCCGTATAGGCTTTACCGTTTTCCCAGCTCATTAAACTAGCGAGTTCTTTAGCGGAAGCGATCATCAGTTCCCAGGCGCGGCGCAAAATCTCGGCGCGTTCGCGAGGGGAGCGCGCGGCCCACCCGGGTTGAGCGCTGGCTGCAGCATCGAGAGCAGCACTGGCGTCGGCGGCGGTGCCCGAGCTTACTTCGGTAATCGTGCGAGTGGTGGCGGGATCTATTACCGGGAAAGTTTCCCCGCTAGCTGCTGGCCGGGTCGAGTTGTTTATCCAAATTGCTCTTTCCGGTTCCAAGTCTGCTACGTACTGCGTTAATTCCTTGCTATCCATAAACTCTTCTTCTCTTTTCGTTAAGATACCGCTTGTTCTGCGCCCTCGCGCACATTCTATATTCCTATTATCAGAGGTGGCAGGAAAAGTATCTCCCCCGAGCGGCCGGGCCCCCCCGGGGGGAGATCCAAGCTCCTGGATCTTTG
>OBUQ01000340.1_pt1 | contig 46563 bp, 60 predicted proteins | sample 1494951 | NCBI WGS metagenome assembly OBUQ01 (sample SAMEA2579938, study PRJEB22360) | human gut metagenome | biome: human gut; feature: human-associated habitat; material: faeces | place: Denmark | collected 2008/2010
TGTTTGCTTTGAAAACATTGATATAACAAGGGCTGATAATTATGAAATTAGCTCAATTAAAAAAACTTTTTGCATCATCGATTATACCTTGTTTTTTCATCTTATCACCTCAGTTAATTATACCAAAAAGCCCATCAAAACGATGGACTTCTTAATCAGAATTTCATTAACCTACACAAACCGCAAAAAAGACATATACTATTGTTTGGAGGTGAAAAATTGGAAACTTATATTTCAGATATTTCTAAAAGGTTGTCAAATAACTTAAGAATGTTAATGGTACAAGATCGAGTGATGAAAGTCACAGAATTATCTAAAAAAAGCGGCGTGTCTGTTGCAGCGATAAGTAGAATGAGAAACGACTACCTAGGAAAATCACATTACACTTTAGATACACTTGCAAAATTGGCTAAAGGCTTAGAAGTAGATGTCGCCGATTTGTTAAAAAAGGATCTCTTCTAAAGTAAATGAAATGATGGTCCATATTGGAAAATCATCGAGTATAGTTGATGATTTTTCCTTTTTATATTGAAAGTTAAACTTCAAATAAAGGTTGCATAGTTGTATTATGCCCCTCTAAATCTTCTGTTGGCTTTCAACACTATGTCCTCATGTCCTTGTGTGTAGACGTTCATATGCTGAGTATTATTGTTACTATTTGTGTTGTAAACATTATTCACCACGCTTGAAGTTGTATGCGATACGCTTTGCGCCAATCCAGAGAATGTTCTCGAAACCTGACCGCTTCTCAATTTTTCAAGGAATGGCATCCCTAGTGCAGAAACGATTTTTTTAGGAATTACATACTCACCATTGTTCAACAACGGTTTCTCAGGCGAATCTGTTAACACAGCTTGCGGAGCCTTAACAGCAACAAGGCCGCCACTTGCTTTGGTCGTAGAACTGCTATTTGATTTTTTCTTTGTGGTCTTCGTTTCTGTTGTATTTAATTCGACGTCAATTTTTGTTGAATATTTTTCGTCTAAAGCTGAATTGATCGTATTTTTGATCTTGTCACCTAAACCGGTCAGATCAATGTCACTTAATCTACTTGCTAAGCCTTCGCTAAACGCAACACCAGCTTGTTTACCTGCTTCTCTGAATTGATACTTCATTGAAATTATTTTGCTTAGAAGTTTACGGATTTTAGCAACTGCAGGTCCTTCAAAATCTACAGATTTGAAGCCTTCTATTACCTTCTTTCCATACCCTTCTCCAACCGGCTTAAACAGTCCACTTAGACCGTTCAAAGTATCCACAAGATTCTTAAACTCTTGGACAAGCGCTTTTATTTGCTCTAAACCTTCTGGTGCAGGCAGGTCATTGATTTGAACTAACGCACGTCTGACCGTTTCAATTTTATGATAAATACCGTTTTCGTCTGAATCATAATTCAAGGTTACCCCTTGCAGTGAGTTTAATGAGCCGGCGATTCCAACAAGAGAATCGATTGATTTTTTTGCTGTTGTCAATTGATTAAGCATATTGGCTACTTTTTCCACTGAACCAGATATTGACGACAAATTAACAAAAATTTGTCGAATCTCTTCTACCGCTTCAAGAATTTGTTGCGAGTCCGCATTAATGACAAGACCACTGATTGAATTAGATATTTCGCTAATCTTAAGGATTGCGTCGGCAGAATTTCCGATTGATTCTTTCATATCCGCTAAGCCGTCAAACGCTCCTGAGATCGAGTTCAAGTTTACTAATATCTGTCGCATTTCTTCAATGGCGGCAAGTATTTGCTGTGAATCTGCGTTAATATATATACCACTTAGAGCATTGGCTAATTCTGGAAGCTTAGCAACACCATTCGTCGCTGTTTCGATTGACTCAGACATTTTAGCTACATTATCAAATAATCCTGAAATATCGCTTAGATTAGCAAAAATTTGACGTAGTATTTCGATATTGACTAAGATGTCCTCTACTTGGATATGTCCAGCTAAACTGTTGATGTTTTCCATTACAGACTTTAGAGAAGTTATTCGGCTTTTCAAACCTTTAAACCCGTCTGTGCTCATCATATTTTCATTATTTTTTCGGAAACTATCTTTTTCCAACAACCTGAAAACATCGCTCAATATTCCTATATTTACTTTGATTGCTTCGGCTTCAACATGACCAGAAAGGCTGTTTATGTTTTCCATAATACCTTTTAATGCTGTAACTCGTGTAGTTAAGCCTTTAAATCCTTTTGCCGACATCATATTTTTAGAATCAACCTTGAACTTATCATTATGCAAGAGTTGCAACGCTTCTGACAGTAATCTCATGTTTGTTTTTATAGGTTCGATATCAATATGACTTGCTAGGCTATTAATATTTTCCATAATATTCTTAAGGGCAGCAATACCCTTGTCAGCGTTGGTTATATTCTTATCGTTAGTAACTAGCTTGATCGAACCAATACCGGCCCCATTAATTGCTGTAATGGCCTCTTTAAGATTATCAAAGTTTTTCTTGATCTTTTTTGGACTAACCTCCAATTCGCTCATATCGTTGAATTGTTTTAGCACTTCATTTAACGCTTTTAACTTAGCAGCATTCCCTTTTTCTTTAAATGCGTCAATCCACGGTGCTAATGCTTTGAAGGCTTTATCTAGCAATGATGTCTTGAAATCCAAATTCGCTAGATCCTTGTTCTCGCTGTCATCAATAGCTTTTAACGCCTTTTTGATGGCTCCGATGTTCTTTTTAACCTTTTCTGTATCAATCTTGACTTCCCCGTCAAGTGCCTCTAATGACTTCAACATCCCTGCAAATGATTTCAATGAAGATGAGTTTGCTTTGTCTTTTATCGCTTCATAGACACCGTGTATTGAATTAAAGAAAGACACGATTCCGTTTAGTCCTGGGAAAGTCACTTCTCCTTCATCGAGCACTTGCAAAGAAGATTTTATAGAGCGTAGTTTAGTTCTGATATTCTCGTCGTCAATTTCGGGCATTCCATCAATTTCATTAAGATACTCTGCAATTTTTCCAAATGATTTTAATGTACTGCCTTTCAACATCGTATTAATTTTTGCGCCGAAATTCCCGATTACTGTAAAACCATTGTTTTTAAGAATACCGCCAGTTACAGATGAAAGTTCACTCAGAGCATTTCCGATCGCCTTAATCTTGTTGCTATAGTCTCCTTTAACCTTTACTTTGTCGAGTTCTTGCATGGCTTTTGAAGAACTAACTAATGTTTTACTTAATCCAACAATAGTTGCCGCCCCTGTTCCAAGGACAACTGCTACAGCAGGATTTGATACCAATAAACCTGCTGCTCCTGCAAATCCGCCCATCGCAGTAACCGCTGCAGCAATGTTAAATAGTTTCTTAGGCAAATGATTCCCTAGTTTTACTTTGTCCACTTCTCGAAGCGCTTCTGCTCCCGATTTGATAATTTTTGTTAATGCATAGACAGTCGCAAGACCTTTAGCAAATGATTTGAACGCTCCTGTATTGATCGTAGGTGCTGTTATCGTTTGAGCTTTACTACCAAAACCAAAATTTGGAAGTTTTAAATTGCCAAACTTTCCAAAACAGCCTGTAACTGCGCCAAGACCTTTAGTAACACCCCCTAAAACTTTGAGTGCAACTCCTAGTTCGAAAATCCTAGGTATAAGTTTCCCTAACATCTCGGGAGTATTTTTGTTTCCTAGTCCCTTACTTATTAGATCAAACAATGGTTTTAAAATCTTTATTACTGCTGCGCCATCATCTTTAAGTCCTTTTAGACCTTTTCCTAATCCAGAAAAGAACGCTCCAAAATCAAACTTCTTAATGATCTGAACAGCCAAATTAAATTTTTCGATAATCGTTTCTATAAATTGAGAAATCTTGTCTTTGTTTTTTTCCAATGATGATCCGATTAAACCAAGTCCTTCTTCGATCGTAGAACCGATTTTTCCGAAAACTCCACTAAATCCTCCGAATCCGGCATCATTTAGTACTTTATCGAGTGATTCAATGATGTTTGCTACACCACGACCGACAGCAGTTTTCATATTCGCAATACTTGTTTTTAGTCCTTTGGTCGCATCCTTAACAGAGTTTTCTAATGAAGATAAGCTATCACTTCCATTAATGTCGACATCAATAAGCGCATCTTGGAATTCTTTTACTGAGATTTTCCCATCGGATAATCCTTTCTGTAATTCCTCCATGGTGTATCCCATCCGTTTTGATATCTCAACCAGAACTGGACCCATTTTTCCATCGAGCATAGAGTTGAATACTTCACCCTGAATCTTCCCGCTAGCAAAAGATTTTGTTAACTGGGTAACAATGCTGTTTACGTTGTCGGCATTCCCTCCAAAGGAAAGCACGCCATCATTCACCGCTTTGAATATATCACGCGATAAGTCTAAATCCTTTGTTGTGGATGCTAATAGCTGAACATTAGATGTTGCATCGTTAAGTGTGGTTGGCAATCCATCGATTGCAGAAGAAAGTGTCCCGCCTTTTCCAAATACTTTATTTATTGATGCGTCATCGAACTTCATATTTTTAAACGTGTTCGTAGCATTGTTTAAAGTATCCACGCGATTCAGAGCACTATCGAGCGATCCTGTGATCATACCAGAAACTGTATCAATTCCTCTGGTTATTAACCCAAATCCAAACATTTGATTCAATTTAGAGGTAAGCGGGTTAAATTTACTCAAAATAGTATCGCCCAAGTTATTCATCGTATTACCAATACCTTTAAGCGAGTCACTGACTTTAAAATCAATTTTCTTTGAATTGATTCGATCAATTTCTTGGTCTATTTTGTGTATTTCAACGTTAGCTGTTCGGATTGGTTGAATCTCAGCGTCAACTTCCAGTTTTTGTCGGTTTAATGAAGCTATTTTTTTGTCAATCTTGCCTAGTTCTTGATCGACATTCTCGACTTCTTTCATTCCTAGTTTGATTTCATTTTTCTGTTGACGGAGTTCTTTCATCTCTGCGGCGATTCGTTGCGATTTATCCCTAAGCTTGTCTAACTGAGCACTATCAATCTGTAAAGCGTGCTTTTTGTCGGTTAACTCTTTCATGGTTTTATAGGATTTATTTAGTTCGCCGTAAAAGTCCTTCAAATTTGACTTTACGTTGATAGAAAACTGCCCAACTCCACTAGCTGCCATTAATAGACCTCCTTCCTATAAGCTTAAGAGAGATTAGAATTACTCTTTTGCCTTTGCTTCTTCTGAAACGGCGTTTATTTGAGTAATTGCAAGTTTTGCCTTCTCGCCTATCCAGCTTTGATTTTCTTCTAAAAACATTGCTAACAAATCGAAGTTAGGTAATGACGGGATCAAAGTATCCTTTTGATCGTATGCGATACCTAAGACCTCAGTTGTGATTTCGTCAAAAATAAGAATCATCATCAACCAGTCAGATATCGCGGCATCTTTAGCGTGAATCACATCTTGAAGTTCTTCTTTTATCTCGTTTAAAACAGCAAGTGAAGTGACTATTTTTGATTTTTCAATTGCGTTAAACTTCTTTTTCGGTAATGTTAGTACATCAACTTGTTCGTCGCCTTTCAAAATGGTCAAATTATGCTTTTCTTCTAATTCTTCGTTTTCTGTTCTTTCTAATGATTCCAGTTCTTTTAGCAATTCTTTTTTAGTTTTGTTAGTTCTTTTCATGATTATCTTTCTCCTTTTCTAATATTTAGATTCTGCTTGCATAAATGCCGGAATCTTATTTTTTTTGTTTTTAGCAACTGTCTTAGTTGTATCAATTGCTGCAGCTTCTTTCTTCGCTTTCTTTTTGTCTTTTGCCGCTTTTTGAAGCTTTGCCCTTTCTGCCTCTAGTTTTTTCTTTTCTGCTTTTAATTCGTCAAGTTTTGTCATGGTGTTAGACTCCTTTTTTGTTCTGTTTAATTGCCATTTCATATCTTCAATTGATGAAATGCGAAAATTTTTTTGTAGTCACGATTTTTTATTAAAACAGATGCTTTATGATCCAAAAGCACTCCTACTCCCATTCAAGTAATTCACCGTTTTTATAGGCGTATGCAAATTGAATGTAGGCATCGCTCTTAATCTGCTTAATTCGTCTTTCGCTGTAGCTCATTTGTTGCGCTATCTGAAAGCAAGTATCTTTCTCTGCTTTGAGATAAGTGAGTTCTAATACTTCTCTTTCTTTCGAATCCAATCGATGAAGAGCGGCTATGATCTCCTGACACTCATTTTCAGCGTCCATTTTTCGAACGCTCCGATCATCAAATGATTTCGGCGTAAATGGGCTTTTAGGCATGTCACTTACTTTTGGGCTTTGTAAATAGTTTGTTATGCCTGCTTGCCTTTGCAACTGTCGGAACAATCGTAAAATTTTCTTAGCGTTCGTTTTCGTCCGCTTTTCATCGAGTTGTTTTTCTAGCAATTCCAAGCGAAGCGTCACCCTTTCAGAAATTTGTTCATTACAGGTCTAGTTCATTTTTAATCAGAGAGAGTTCTTCTTGAAGATCATCAAATTCAATCGATCTATATGCGATTTCTAAGACATTCTTAGCAGCCTGAACTTTCGAACTTGGCGAAGCAGCTTTATCGTTCATAACTTCTCTTAAAACCTCAACAGCTTCTTCGGATGCTTTCTGAAGCCTAGCGGTCACTTGCTGCATGGCATCACGTCTTAACTGACGATACTCGTCCAAAAACTTTTTATCTTTAAGATATTTGTAGCCTGTTGTTTTATTGATACCTGCCATCTTACAGGCCTTCTCAATATTAGGTGCTTCTAGTAATGCTTTTAAAAATCGATCCTGTCTGATATTTAATTCTATGGCCATAATTCCTACCTCCTTTTGTACCGAAAGAAGAATTTCTGCAAGTTATCCTTGATACAATTGGATTTCTTCATCGGTTATTCTGTTTTGACCAAGGATTTGACCAAGTTAACTCATTATTTGTCTAAAAGATGATCGTAAATTTTTCACCCGGAATCCGATCAAGATAATTGTCAAACTGTGTTTCAGTAAAAACTTTATCTTCATGAGTTATCGTTCCGTCATCATTGTGATAACCAACAATTATCTTAAGACCTCCACCTCTTTGAGCAATTGCCTTTTTGATGTCTTTTATTTGTTTTTGCAAATGTTTGACGCTCATCCTCAACCCTCCTTCCGTTGAGATTTGTTCATTTTCGTAGTTCATCTCTTTGGCGGGCAAGTTATACAGTCATCCGCTCAGAAAAAAGAATGATTTTCTTTGCTTTCAAAGCTGTTCAAAGTCCTGTATTTTAGCCATTTCTAGCTGTAAAATGAAATAAAAAAGAGGACACAAGAGATAGACCAACAATCTGGTTTATCTCCTGTATCCTCTGGTTCTTCCTAGTAAGATACTGTTATTCGACTACCGCTATTATACCATTTATAGGTTCAAAATGATACGTTTTAACCTCATTTCAACAATGTTCTTCTGTTACTTTTTAGGCTGTTTTTCAGTCAATGGATGTGACTCTGTTTTATAATATTGAACCACTTTGCCATCTTTTACGATCAACTTTACTTCACCATAATTCGGCAACTCCACAACCTCAGCTCGCTTGTCATTATCGATGTACACTTTATCCAATGGCTCACTCCTCCTCATACCAGATTGAAATAGTCGTGTAATTTGAATTTATCCCGCCCTCATCGCCTGAGGTGCAGCTTTGTTTGATACGATCAATTTCAATTCTTGGATGTTCGTCTAAGAATTTATTTACTTTTTCTTCCACGGTTAATTCCCCTATAGCTTTCTGGTATCTGTTCAATTCTCCATATCCTTCTAAGATTGCTACTTTCATTTGCTTTAGTCTCCTTTTCTACCGTATTGTCCTAGCATTCGTCTTACTGCACTACGAACATTATTCATTGCTTTTGCACTCTGTCGAGTACCCTCTAAAAATCTACGAGTGTAAATTGAACGATCACTTACAAAATTTTACTTTCGTTTCAAACGTTCCACTCTTCTATGTCGATCATTCATTTTTCGTTATCCTTCCTATTCAATTTTTCTAATAGTTTTTTTTCCTTTTTCAGTGATCGTGATAGTTCTAGGCTTATACGGGATGTAATTAATAAACCCACTTTCAGTTAATCGACACATTTCTTTCTGAATCGTTGATGAGGATTTCAAATTTGATCCTACGCCTATTTCTCGTACAGTCGGAGGGTACCCTTGGTCTTTAATGAATTTATCAATAGTTATCAAAACGGAATTGCTTGTTGTCAAATGACTATACCTCTGCTTTCTAAATTGTTTAACTAGCGTAACGATTCATGCCATCCATCTAAATCTGCTGACTCAATTTGATCTATAAGTTGCGTCATATCTTTTACTTGCGATTTATACGCCGCCAAACCTTCTGTACGCTCTTCTTCGGTCTCAGCAATGAAATAGCCCCGATCATCTCCCGAACGCTTAGCACACACTGGAACGCCCTTTTTACGTAGGCTGTTAATCACATCGTATACTGATCGTTCGTCTACGCCTATTAATTGGCTAACATCTCTAATAGCAATCTTATGCTCGCTACCGCTTGGGATCACATCTAAAACATCGCTTTCTAACGTGTTTAATTGGCTCACTTCGAATACCTCCAATTTTTAAAATGTTTTGAGCTGTGCAGTCGTATTACACAGCTCAATCAATATTTCTAAGTAATCATTTTCTCTTATCTTTTATTCCGAAAAATGAAATTACCTTGTTTCTGAACCTCATTCTTGAATAAACTCTTGGATCGATCATTTTCTCTAAATCCTTCCACGGAATATTACTTGTAATGATAGTTGGCTTATTCTCCGCTCGAGCATCCATAACGGCGTATAGTATCCTTGCTGAGAAATCGGAGACGTTGCCTTTCATTGTCAGTGGATTTACTTCACTGGCTATATCATCTAAAACCAAAATATCAGCTTTAATCATTTGATTGATAAATTTACCCTCGCTGTCTTGGCTTTGTGGATCGTTATAGCTCGATCGTATACGTTGCTGAAGTGCTGGAAAATTCATAAATAAGCATCGCTTTCCATTTGCTAGCGTATTAACGTTTCTAATCAATGCACTAGCAAGATGCGTTTTGCCACATCCTGGTGATCCTTGTAAATACACTGTCATTGGTTCACTACTAGCTAATGGCTCGATCAAAAGCTTTGCTTCTTGAAGAAGTCTCTTTTCTGCATCTGTCTTAGTGAAAAATGTTTTAAAGCCTCGATCTAAAACAGATTTATTTGACACCACACTATTTTTATAAAGTGATTTCCGTCTGCCTTCCACGCTGTCAGCATAATAAGCATCGCTATTTTCTTTTGATACTAAACCGTCTCGCTGATCCTTGTAACAGACCGGACAAATTGTCTCGCCTGTTGGTAGCAGTAACATATTGTACCGCGGATGCTTCTCACAATATTCATCTAGTTCTAGGATGCCATTTGAATGCTCCATCAAATTCTTTGCTACTTCTTCAGGCAATCCGCTAAGTAAGTCCATAAACTACCTCCTAATATGGGAAATCATCACTATTCATCGTGTATTCTCGATTGCTTATCGGTTCACTTTCAGAGTCATCAATTCTGTAGTCTGGCCACTGTTGGTTATCATCACTAGATTTATTCTTTTTATCTTCTGCCTTTACTTGGTCAACTGAAAGATAACGACGCTGTTCCCAATCTGTTAGTATGCTTTTCACATATGAGTAATTCTTGCCATTATAATCAACGGCTTTCTCTAATGCGTGTAAAATCAATTCAACTGCTGCTGTCGTGGTCGTACCTATCTTTTCAAAATCCTTAACCCAGTATTCAAAATCTTGGACTGTTTTAGGCGCAATCATTCCAAAGCCGTTTTGTTCCCAAAACTGAAAGACAGTTTTAAGCGTCATCTGATCATCTCTACTACTATTCTCTGACTCTGTTTCTGACTCTGACTCTATATCTATCTCTTTCTCTAACTCTATATCTATCTCTTCGTCACATGAAAAAACATTGTTATCACATTGTGACGCTTCTCCGTCACTTTGTAACAACTTGCGTTTGCGCATATTTCTCATACGCTCAGCAGAATAGCTTTCAGAACCTATCATATCAGGCACTTTATTTAAGAAATACTCATCTCGTTCCACAAGCTCAATTAAGCCCTTTGTTTCTAAATATTGAATAGTCATACCGACATCCTCAACACTCTCATCAATATCTAAAGAAATTTCTTCAGCAAAATTATCACCATAGAACTCGTAAAATAACTTTCCTTCATTTTTTAAGCTCTTTAGCAACATTTTGAGATAAATTATCGTGTAAGTATCTCCCCCAGCAATTCTTCTTAAAAGTTTCACTTCCTTTTGATCAAAAAAATCAGTTTTCAATTTCAGCCAATAATACCGCTTGGCTTTTGGATCGTTTTTAAATTTGCTCACACTTCATCGCTGCCTTCTTCCAAAAATTTATTCTTGAACGTCTTCAAACGCCTTTGTTCGTAAACCATAATAGTGTCTTCATCAATTGCCTGACGATTTGTTGACGATCTTAGCAACGTTTCTGTTAAGCTAATAATCTGACCAAAAGCTTTATCAACACCTCTACCAGAAGTTTGATAATCCATTACTTTATCTAACAAAATTTCTAAGCAATCATTAAACTGATCTCGCTCAATCATTGACTGGTTAAGATTGCGCAAAAAGACCTCTGTTGTTTCAATAAAATCATTCATTATGCTACTACCTCCGGCTTTTCAAGATTTTCAGCAACTACAATGGTGTTTCCCGATTCACTACCACATAAAAAGATTCCCTGTTGAATCTCCATTAAAATCTGCACAAAAGTTCCAGCAGCAAGATATTTCGATTTCTTTACTCGGCAAAAATCGCCCACATCAATTTTATTCATGATTTACGCTCCATTCTGTTTTGTGTTAGAATAAGAGCAAAAGAATGGCTGTAATAGCCTGTTGTGTGCCTTTATCTCTGTCCGCCAAGACTGAATGAGATGAGGGCTTTCTTTTGCTCTATTCATGGTTTATCCTTCCAATTCTGCACCTAATAAATCGGCCAACTGCTCTATATACTGATAAATCAAATCTTGATAGACTTCTAATTCAATTGATTCACCGTCAGTTGTGGTAAATGTAGACTGATTGAACTCATACAGTTCTTGTAAGACAGATTGTACTGTAGCATTTACTTGTTCTTCACTCATTTTTAGTACCCTCTTTCTAACTCGATTCCTAGCAACTCGGACAACTGTTTAACATAATTGTTGGCATAATCTAGAAACATCGGCGAAACATGCAGCTCTTCGCCCTCGCTAGCGCCACTCGTTCTATTTAAATTATCTAAACGCTGTAACAATGCTTTTACTTCTGATTTATTCATAGTTAAATTCTTCCTCCCAGTAAATAATTCCTTTGTAACTTCAAATGGCTTCTGTGACATATTGCGCTCTCCCATCGCCCCACACGTAGGATAATTATTTTTTGTACTTTTCTAAAAAGGCATCTGCATCTCGTTGGTCAATTTTTTCATAACCATCGATCATTACTACGCGTAAATTCATCTTTTCGATAAATACGTATTTCAAAGTGTTGTAGCTTGTATTCATGTAATGGGCTGCCTGCATATAACCCATAAATCGAGGCAGTTCAAGTTTTTTCTTGTAATCGTCAAGAAATTCAATTGCTTGCTGCCTGCCTTCTTCTGCAGCGGCTTCTTTTACCATCTCACGCAATGCTGGAGATAAGTCCAATTCATCTATACTCAGTTTGGCCATACGATCACCCGCCTTTTATTAACCGAAATAGTTCACGCCTTCTTTAATCATGGCTTGTAGTATTTTTTCTACCTCTTCAATTGATACCGATTCAATAAACCGCGATAGAATTTCAGGCTCAGAAACTTGTATCATGTCAACATATTTCCACTTAAGAGAACCTAGAAGCCCTTTTTCTTTCTTCACGCGTAGTGCCTTATAAAAGCGTTTAAGTAAAAATCCAGTCGAAAATTCATTTTTAACACCAGCATCGATTATTAAATCAATTGATCCGTCTTCATTTGTTCTCGAAACATTTTTAAATTGAATCTCAGGATAATAAGCTGATAGTCTTCTGAAATCGGTTATTTCTCTTCCATCATATTTAATAGATTTGAGATTTTTTTGTTGAATCTTATGAAACTCCTCAACTGGTACTGCGTAATTCTCTCCCATTTTTAGTACTAGCATACAATCATTCTCCTTCTATCCAGTTTTATGTCATGTGATAGGACTCAATTTTTAATTTGTACCATTAAGCACTGGTGCGCTCAGCTAGCAGTTCATCGATAGCTTTTTCAACACGCCACTTTCGATCCTCTCGCATTTCCGTGCGCAACCATACTGACAAATTACTTTGAGCGATACCGATTTTATCTGCTACTTCCCAATACAAAATGCGATTTGACTCGATTTTGTTCCTAATTTCCAGATTCGCCTTCATGATTAACCTCCTTATTAATTATTTTTTCATAAAACAACCATTTAGTTGTTCACTAACATATTAAACTTGACGCTGGTCATTGTCAACAACAATAACCACAATATTGATTATAAAATTTGCTGTGGTATAATTTTGTCAACAACGATAACAATAATTTAGGAGGTGATTCAATGATACGTTTTTCTCTGAAAGAAATTATGAGTTTACAAAGAGTGTCAATTCAAGAACTAGCCGATAATACCGGGTTATCAAGAACCACGATATCTAATATCAGTAATAACTTAGCTCAAGGGATACAATTAGATACATTGGACAAAATTTTGAAATATTTAGGAGTAACAGTAGCAGATATAATAGAATTCAAAAATGACTATAGTTTTCAGATCAAAGTCATTTCCATAAACTATGAGAAAAAAATCATTTCAGCAAAATTTAACTTTGAGAACCATGTTGCTATGAAAGATGTTTCAATTCCTTTTTATGTTGATTTTGAGCATATAAACAAAATGACTAATTTCAATTTTTTCAATGAGCAAACACGAGATGATGATATAACTTTTATAACTAAAGCAATTTTAGAACAAGGGCGTAGTGGCTCTACTCATCTTTTAGCTGATAATCTAAAAGAAAATATGACAGACTTAAAAGATTCAAAAGAAGCTGATTCTTTTTTATCCATTATGAAGGCAATTAACGACGCAAAAGAACTGTTAGACTCTGTGTTCCAGTCGTTTAATATTAAATTTGCTTTATCATTTTTCAGCAAACTAAAAGATGATCACTCCAAAGAAGATAACCTATCCCAGAATTGGAATGATGACAATAAAGTCATTGATCTTGCGTATTCCTTTAATTGGAAAGTCCTTCCTACCGGATCTCCTTTATCAGGGAATTCTATGACTCATTTATTAACGTACGATGATATTATGAGTTATGCTAACAAGGCTATTGAGAACTAGATAATTGTTCGTTAATTCTTCCTCTACACACCCATCGCCCCACGTTAGGTACTGGGAGGAAAACACAATGGCAACATTCAAACAATACGAAAAGAAAAACGGTACGAAGGCATGGCTCTTTAAGGGCTACCTTGGTACCGATCCTGTAACAGGAAAAGAAGTACACACCACACGGCGTGGTTTCAGCACAAAAAAAGAAGCCAAGCTTGCCCTATCACGGCTGAAGCTTGACTATGAAGAGAACGGCTTGAAGAAAGACGAAAAAGAAACCTTCAAGCAAGTTTATGAATTATGGGTTGAAACATATAAAACGACTGTCAAAGAAGTTACGTTTATAAAAAATGAGATCAAGTTTAATAAATGGATACTGCCTGTTTATGGCGATCTTCGAATTAAAGAGGTCACTGTAAAACGAGCGCAACAAATTGTTAACGCCTGGGCTAAGGAGACCGATCAATACAAGGTACTGCATTCTACAGCTAAAAGGATTTTTGAGTATGCTATCAGCCTTGGAGTTATCCAATATAACCCACTAGCTCATATCATGATGCCTAAACGTCCAAAAAAAGCCGTTAGCAGCGATACTGTTAAGGTGTACAGTAAAGAACAACTAAAGACTCTATTTAGCTATGTGGACTCGTTAAAGCCCAATTACAGCAACGACTATAACAAAACGTTGCTACGCTTTCTATTTTACAGCGGCTGCCGTATTAGTGAAGCTCTGGCTCTCAATTGGTCAGATATTGACTTTGAAGACAATAACGTTCTAATCAACAAAACTTTAAGCCAAACGAAACACGGCTACAAATTAAGCGATCCTAAAACAGATAAAAGCGCCGCTAAGGTCACTCTAGATGCTGAAACGATTGCGCACTTGAAAAAATGGCAAATTAATCAGCGTAAGTACATGCTAAGTCTTGGGATAACCGATCCAACAATGATATTCTGCGGTATTTATAAGCAAATGATTACCCATCATGCTATCTATGCTCGGATGCTGACAATTACAGATAAATCGGGTATTCCCTTTTTGGGTCTCCATGTTACACGTCACACCCATGCGAGCCTTTTATTAGATGCTGGGGCAAGCATGAAAGAAGTCCAAGACCGTTTACGTCACGCAAAGATTTCAATGACTATGGACACCTACGGACATCTTAGCAAAGAGACAAAAGACAAGACGATAGAAAAGCTCGTTGCACATCTAAATTTCTAATTGTCTTGGTCAATTTCTTGGTCAAAAGAACAACAGAAAAGGAGAAACCCTGTTGCAACAAGGTTTCTCCCGCTTTTAAAACTTATTCTTCTTCTTCGGTCATGAAGGTATTGAAAACTTCTTCAATCATATCCCATTCAGCATCTGTTTCGATTTGCTGCAATTCGCCTTCACTACCGTCTTCATTTTCAACATAAGCGTAAGCTTGCAATTCAACATCTTCGTCTTCAGGTGCTCCTGCGGGATAAAGTAATACATAATTGCGATTAAATTCTTCTTGTCCATCAATTGTCAAAAGAATTTCGTATAACGTTTCATTTCCTTCATCGTCAACTAAAGTAATTACTTCGTGATCGTGGTCATGTGTATGTTCGTGTGCCATGTCTATTCCTCTTTTCTAAAGTTTATTGCCCGTACGGTCAAGATAATTTTGTAAGATCATCACCGCTGCAAGTTTATCGATAACTTTTTTTCTTTTCGAACGCGACACGTCCGCTTGTTCGACTAACATCCGTTCAGCTTGCACTGTCGTCAGTCGTTCATCTTGAAACTCAACTGGTAAATCAAAAAGTTCTTTGATTTTTTCAGCATAGGCCATAGAAGCTTCTGCACGTGGACCAATTGAATTGTTCATATTTTTAGGGAGTCCTACTACAAATTTAGTAACCTGATATTCCTTGGCAAGCTCGCGTAAACGATCAAAGCCAAACTCCCCTTGCTCCTCATCAATACGGATGATTTCGACTCCTTGAGCCGTCCAGCCAAATGGATCGCTTACCGCAATTCCAACAGTTTTAGAGCCGACATCTAGTCCCATTATTCTCATCGAATATCAATACCGTGATCTTTTAGATAGTATTTTACCAAAACTTCCATGACTTCATCGCGCTCATGACGACGAATCAAGTTTCGTGCATCTTGATAACGAGGAATATACGCAGGATCTCCTGATAATAAATAGCCGACGATTTGGTTAATCGGGTTGTAGCCTTTTTCAGCTAAAGCATTGTAGACAATCGTTAACGTTTCACTAATTTCTTTCTTACGATTATCATCAAAATCAAAACGGACTGTTTCATCTGTGTATCCCATTTTCTCACACCTCTCCTTGGAATTATCAACAATTATATTCTACTAAAAGAAGACAAAACTTACAAACTTTGCAAGTTGCCAATCTATTGGCTTTAGAAAATCTTCCAAATTATTATAACATGCTTTCCTCCAGTGTATGTCTTTTTTTATAAGCATCTTTTTTTCTTTTAAGGATAATGCTCGTTATACTGAAATTATAACTTGTTTTACTAAATACATTTCTTGCTTAAAAAACAAAGGAGGCTCTACTATGCCCAATAGATTTTTTAAATTACTTGCCTGTATCATTGGTGTAGAATTAATTGGATCAATCTCTGGTTTCTTTGCTGGCGATATCCCTGCAATCTACGCTCAGCTAAATAAACCATTTTTAGCACCCCCAGGAAGCATCGTAGGAACGATTTGGATTATCCTTTATGCTCTAATTGGTTTGGCATTATTCTTGGTGATCGATAGTAAGGAAGCAAAAAGCAAAACTCTTTCTTATATTCTCTTTGGCATCCAATTAGTACTTAACTTTATTTGGAGTATCATTTTCTTTGGAGGTTCACATTTCTGGATCGCCTCCTTCATCAGTTTGTTTCTATTAATTAGTATCATTTTTAGCATTCGTGAATTTCGAGGAATTTCTACAGGAGCGGCGATTTGTTTTGTTCCTTACCTTATTTGGATTATTTATGCTACCTACCTTTCATTTGGATTAGCGTTTTTAAACTAGTCAAAAGACATCAGCTCTCTGATGTCTTTTTATTAGCTTTGATTATTTCATTTTCTTTCCGTCAGTCAATAGGACACTTCTTTTCTCTCCGATTTGACCTTTCCATAAAGCGCTTGCTATACTTTTAGACAGGAATCTATTGGAAAGGAGCCGCTTTTGAAGACAATTGTTGAGATTATTGAAAAATCAAAAGAAGAAATAGCCAATTTTAAAGTTCATGAAGTAACAAAATCCCTTCAAAATGTGCTTTCTATTCTCAAGAACGAAAAACTTTTTTTAGTTGGTGAGGAAAATGGTGCTCACTACAAAGTGCCATACTCAAATGTTTTTTATATAGAAGTTGTCGATAAGAAAAGCTTTATTTATACGCAAGACAAGGTCTACCAAAGTGCTGAAAAGCTTTATCAGCTGGAAGAAAAGCTTTTGCCCCACAAATTTATCCGAATCGGAAAATCAATGTTACTAAATATCGAAGTCATTCAATCTGTATCACCTACTTTGAGTGGCCGCTTTGAAGCAACTCTTGTTAACGATGAACGCGTTGCTGTATCGAGAAAATATGTTCCTGAACTAAAAAAAGCCTTAGGAATGAGGAAACGGATATGAGAGTAATCGACTATTTCAAAAGTGTTTTTCGATTGTCTTCTATGATTTTTACGTTACTAGTCCTTGTAAACTTGGCAATCAATAAGCAAACGCTCTTTGAGATCATAGAATACATGCTGATCGTCTCATTAATATCTGGATTACTGCGTTTCATTATTGAAGACAAGGAAACCTACTCTAATCGTCGTATTATTTTAAATCAACTGCTCTATATCGGATTGATTTTCCTACAAATTATCATTGGCGATATTTGGTATGGTTGGAATTTAGGAATGATTGGACTAATGCAAAATTTTGGGATCACTCTATTAATTTACGCTTTCATTAAATTTTTCATCTACAGTAATGACAAGAAGGAAGCAGCCGAGATCAATCAGCTAATTCAGCGAAAAAGGAAGCAAAATAGCTAAGTGAATGCTAAAATACAATTCTCTGCCGATTGGAATAGCCAATCGGCATTTTTCATGCACACCTCGCAACGACAATCAATCGCTTGCTCTCTAAATTATAAGGGGCTTGATCATAATCTCCAAATATTCGTACATCTTTATATCCAGCTAAACTAAGCAGTCGACGGTACTCATCATCAAGAATTATCTTGTATACAATGTCATATTGGTTGCTTTCCAGACGCTCTGTCGAATGATACAGATCTAAAACATGGATGGTTTGGAATGCTCCATCCTGTTCCTTAACAAATACACGAGAGAAATTTGGCTTATTCACTACTACTTCAATTGCTGGCAAACTTAAATTATGATGTGTCGTCCCTTGTGTCAAAATAAGTATCCCATCGTCTTTCATCCTTGCTTTCATTGATTTTAGAGCAGTAACTAGATCTTTTTCCGTGTGCAAGTGAGGCAAAGAGGTCGTTAAGCAGACGATTGCATCAAATTTCTTTTGATACTCTTTCTCTAAATACCTAAAATCACATTGTTTAAGTGGTACCTCTATCCCTTTTTCACTTAAATTTTTAGCAGCAACTTCTAACATAGATGCTGAGTAATCCGATCCAGCGACATCTAAGCCCATCTCTGAAAACATATAAAGATGCTGTCCTGTTCCACAAGCGCAATCCAACACACTTTCCACCTTCCCTTTCGAAAAGACGGATTGAAAAAACTCCTTCTCTGTGCCAAGATATTCCTCAATACTGCCAAACTCATCATAATCATAAGCGAATTGTTGATATCTATCTTTCATCTTTCACACCTCACAAGTTTTTGCTTCCATTATATCAAAATGATTTTACTAGGCATTTTTTATTGAAGATCGGTAAAAAAATAAGGGAATTGTCACCTTAGTTCGAGTTAACGACCACTTAGAGAAATTCCATTGTTTCAGCTAGAAAAGTTGCTTATAGTGGGTTTATCAAGAAGAACAACGAGAGAAATATTAACTAGAAAGAGGGAACTAAAATGAATGAACTCGTAACAATATCAAACCTAGCTAAATCTTATAATCATCAAGAAGTTTTAAATAATATTTCATTTTCAATCAATGAAGGAGAGTTATTTTCTATCTTAGGTCCGAATGGGGCAGGAAAATCTACTTTGATTTCTTTGATTCTAGGATTAGCCAAGGCAGATGCTGGTGAAATTCTATTTGAAGGAAAAGCTTTAGAAACACAATCCACTGAGCATAAATCAATGATCTCCGTTGTTTTTCAAAACAGTATCTTAGATCCAGATTTATCAGTGAAAGAAAACTTATTTATTCGGGCATACTTTTACACTAATAATTGGAAAGAAGCCAAGCAATTAGCCAAAGAAAAACTAGCGGATGTCCAAGGCGCACATCTCTTAAATAAACGATATGGTGTTCTATCAGGCGGAGAAAAGAGAAAGGTTGATATCGCAAGAGCTTTGCTTAACACACCGAAATTATTGTTCTTAGATGAACCAACTACCGGACTAGACATTGGTTCACGAGCAGACATGTGGCGATTGATTCATCAATTAAAATCAAAATATCACATGACCGTTGTATTAACTACTCACTACATGGAAGAGGCTCGAGATTCAGATAATATTTTGATGCTAGATAATGGGAAAATTATGGCGTATGACGCCCCAGAGAATTTGAAGAAAAACTATCAGTGCTTGACACTGGAGGATGTCTTTTTGACGATTATGGAAAAAGGGAGAGAGAATTATGAATGCATTAGTATATAGAGGATTGTTGCTATTTTTCAAAAACAAACAGGCGGTGATTGGTTCGTTTATCGGAGCATTGATTATGATTATCCTTTACGTTTTCTTGCTAGGCGACAGTTTAGTTGATTCCTTATCTGCTCTTTCGCATCCGAAACTTGTAATTGACACTTGGATGCTTGCTGGTGTGATCGGTATTGCATCAGCAAGTTCTACTCTTGGTTCAGTCAGCCTAATGATTAGAGACAAGGAGCGAAATGTTTATACTGACTTTATGATCTCTCCGATTTCTAAAAGTAAAATTATGTTGGGTTATTTTTTTAGTACCTTCTTGATTTCACTGTTGATTACTTTTATCGTGATTCTTGTTGCAGAAATCTACATTGTGGTTCTTTCGAATGGTGACTTTCTCACTTTGCCACAGTTGGGCCTATTATTCATTGTTAGTTTGTTGACAGTTTTTTGTTCTTCAGCCTTTATGTTTTTCATTGCAAGCTTTTTTAGACGAATTGATACCTTCTCCACTATGACTTCTGTGATCGGTCCTCTCATTGGTTTTTTGACCGGTTGCTATGTTCCGATAGGAAGTCTGCCTGACAATGTGCAGACAATAGTAGAATATTTTCCTTTAACTAGCGGCATCGTATTAATCCGCCGTATCTTAACGGCAAACGTATTTACTGCTGCAGATGAACCAATTGCGACAGTAATTAAAGAAGAATTAGGAATTTTATTAAATGGTCAAGAGAGTATCATTCTTCCTATCGCTATTCTAGTGATCTCAAGCTGTATCTTTTTAGCTATTGCCCTATGGAATGTCAAACGGATAGAAGTAAAGAGATAAACTATTAATTTAAAAGACCTCTTGAGGAAATCCTCAAGAGGTCTACGAGTTAGGATTAGTAAAGTTCTAAGTATTGATCACGTTCCCACTCTGAAACAGTTTGACGGAAGGCTGCCCATTCCATGCGTTTTGCTTCATTGAAGTTCGTGTAGATATGATTACCTAGAGCATCGATCATCGTTTGATCTTCACGCAATGCTTTGATTGCATTATGAATTGTAGAAGGTAAATCATATATTTCAGCTTCTTTACGCTCTTCTTCAGTCATCACATAAATGTTGCGGTCCACTGCTGCTGGTGGTGTCAATTCATTACGGATACCATCTAAACCAGCTTCTAATAAAACAGCCATAGTCAAATATGGATTTGCTGCTGGATCCACAGAGCGTAATTCTAAACGTGTAGACAAACCGCGAGATTCTGGAATACGAATCAATGGAGAACGATTGCGTCCGCTCCAAGCTACATACACAGGAGCTTCAAAACCAGGAACTAATCGTTTGTAAGAATTCACGATCGGGTTACATACTGCCGTATATGCACGCGCGTGCTTCAAAAGACCAGCTAAAAATTGATAAGCTGTTTTACTCAGTTTCATTGGACCATCTTCGTCGTAGAACACATTGCCTTCATCATTAAACAGTGACATATTGCAATGCATTCCTGAACCGTTGATTCCGTAAAGAGGTTTAGGCATGAACGTTGCGTGCAAGCCGTGTTTACGTGCAATTGTTTTTACAACTAATTTGAAGGTTTGAATGTTATCGCATGCTTCAATCGCATTTGCGTATTTGAAGTCAATTTCATGCTGACCAGGAGCAACTTCATGGTGAGAAGCTTCTACTTCAAAGCCTAAGCTTTCAAGTTCTAGTACGATATCGCGACGACAATTTTCACCTAAATCAGTTGGTGCAAAATCAAAGTATCCGCCTTTGTCATTCAAGTCTAATGTTGGATCGCCATTTTCATCCATTTTGAATAAGAAGAATTCTGGTTCTGGTCCTAAGTTGAATGAAGTATAGCCGAACTCTTCCATTCCCTTCAATACACGTTTCAAGTTTCCACGAGGATCTCCTGGGAACGGTGTACCATCAGGACTATAAATATCACAGATTAAGCGTCCTACTTTGCCATGATCGCTTTCCCATGGGAAAATCATCCAAGTAGACAAATCTGGATATAGATACATATCACTTTCTTCAATACGAACAAACCCTTCAATAGATGAACCGTCGAACATCATTTTGTTATCTAGGACTTTTTCCATTTGGCTAACTGGTACTTCAACATTTTTGATAGTCCCCATAATGTCTGTAAACATCAGACGTAAAAAACGGACGTTTTCTTCTTCGACAATTCTTGTAATATCCTCTTTACTTAGATCTCTTTTCGGCATAATATCTAATCCCTTCCTCGCACTTCATTTTTTTATATTCCACAATCACTACAGCTTTGGACCTTGTGATTGATATGGATTTTGTTGCTGGAATCCACCTTGTGTCAACATTTCGTCATAAAAAATACGGCGAACATCCTTATCAGTCAATGGCGGTTTTTCTTTAGCCGCTTTCACTTCTTCTTGACGCATTTGATAGACTCGTTTGATTCCTGCCATATTTAGGCCATCGGATAGATAGTCCTTGATTTCTAGCAATACATCAATGTCATTTAGAGAATACATCCTACGGTTACCTTCACTTCGTTCCGGATGGATCAGTTCTTGCTCCTCATAGTACCGAATCTGTCGCGCAGTCAAATCCGTCAACTTCATAACTGTACCAATTGGAAAAACAGCAAGTGAACGACGCAATTCTTTTTCCCGCATAACATCTCCTCCTTGTTTTTTGATGTTGAAAAAAGGATACCATCCGTTAGACCAATCGTCAAGCCTTTATGTCACATTTTCTTACATATAAATTCCGAACGTTCGTTTTTATCAAAGAAAGCTTATTGTATCAAGGGTTGATTGGTTCAAAGAAATTGATATACTGGAGAAAAAAGACAGGAAGATGGAAGATTGTTTAAATTTGAAATTGGTCAAACCGTGGAACTAAAAAAGCCTCACCCAATGGCTGGGTTGATTGGGGTCGTTAGAGCTTCTTATGAAGAGAATCGTACCTATCTTGTGTATTTCAACCATGATTATCAGTTAATCCTTCAGGAAGATCAGCTTGAAATAAAAAAAGGGTAAAAAAAATCCGAAGTTCAACAACTTCGGATTTTAACTATTATGAATAATAAACTTCATTTACAGCGTTTGCTACCGCAACTTTAACATGTTCAAAGGTCAAGCCTCCCTGAAGATAGAGAGAATACGGTTCCCTCAATGGACCGTCCGCGCTGAGTTCAATACTTGCCCCTTGAATAAAGGTTCCTGCTGCCATAATGATATCATCTTCATAGCCAGCCATGTAAGATGGAATTGGGGCCACATACGCATCAATCGGAGAATATTTTTGAATCGCTTGACAAAACTGAATCATTTTCTCTCGATCTCGAAAGTCGATCAACTGAATCAAATCTGTTCGCGGCTGATCCCACTTGGGTGTAGATTCTAAATTGTACTCAGCCAACAAAGCAGAAGAGAAAATCGCACCTTGAATTGCTTGGCTTACCACATGAGGTGCCAAGAAGAAGCCCTGCAGCATGTCAAAGACACTTCCTAACATCGCGCCACCTTCCGCTCCAACTCCAGGCGTGGTTAAGCGATAAGCACATCGCTCAATCAACTCTTGTTTCCCAACAATATAGCCGCCAGTTTTGGCAATCCCTCCACCGGGATTTTTGATTAAAGAGCCTGCCATCAAATCCGCCCCGACTTGAGTCGGCTCCATTAATTCTGCAAATTCACCGTAACAATTATCTACAAAAATAACAACGTTTGGAGCAATCGTTTTAACAAAATCACACATTTCTTTGATTTTTTCAATTGTAAAAGAAGGACGGGACGCATAGCCGCGAGATCTTTGAATTGCCACTACTTTTGTCTTATCTGTTATCTTTCCCTTGATTTTATCAAAGTCGACGTTTCCATCCGGCAAAAGATTCACTTCATCGTAACCAATGTTGTATTCTTTGAAAGATCCAATACCATTTCCTTGTATTCCGATCACTTCTAGCAAAGTATCATAGGGTGTCCCAGTAATATAAAGCAGATCTTCATCTGGACGTAGCACACCAAACAATGATGTCGCAATGGCGTGTGTTCCGGAAACAATTTGAGGTCGTACTAATGCAGCCTCTGCTCCGAAAGTCTGAGCATAAACTGCTTCTAATACATCCCTGCCCTGATCGTCATTCCCATAGCCTGTTGAGGGTAAAAAATGACTTTCCGAAACATGGTTTTCTCGAAACGCAGTCAATACCTTCGCCTGATTTGATAACGCAACCTCTCTTATTTCCTGCAACCGCTTTGCAATCTTTTGATCAACCTGATCAATTATTTCAACCAACTCAGGTGCTAGGTTAGTCGTCCAATTCATCGTCCATTCTCCTAATCCAAAGAGATTTTTTCTTAGCAAAACCCCGTACAATATATTGTTCTTTTTCTTCATCAAAGCGCTCGCTCAACACAAGCGTTTCCCTTTTCATCTCATTCAAAGCCTGTCCTTCATCGGCATTTAAAGTCACTAAATAGGGCTCCAACAAGTTCATGATTTCTCGCTTGATGGCCTCTGCCAAAAGGTCTTTTCCCTTATTTGTTTTCGCAGAAATCAAAACACTTGGAAACAAGGTCGGTGCAAAGCTGAATTCATCGATTCGATCAGCTTTGTTATAGATAGTTAGCATCGGAATGTCGTCCATTTCCAGTTCCTTTAACAACTCAATCACTGTCTTTTCCTGCTGCTGTCGATCCTCCGCACTTGCATCTACAATATGAAGCAAAAGATCCATCCCTTTGCTTTCCTCTAATGTTGATTGAAAGGCGTCAACTAATTGTGTAGGTAAATCCTGAATAAATCCAACTGTGTCTGTGATGGTCGTTTCCATCCCTTGTGGTAAATGCCATCGCTTAGTCAACGGATCTAACGTCGCGAATAACTGATCTTCAGAATACGTGTCCGCATTCGTTAATAAATTCAGAATCGTTGACTTTCCAGCATTCGTATACCCAATCAAGCCCATTTGAAAAATACTGGATTGTTGCCGTTTTTGACGATTGCGCTCACGGTGTGCCTCGACTTCTTTCAATTCTTTTTTGATTGCTGAAATGCGACGTCGGATATGACGTCGGTCTGTTTCCAATTTTGTTTCACCTGGACCGCGGGTACCAATCCCACCACCAAGTCGAGATAAGCTTTGACCTTGTCCAACCAACCTGGGTAATAGGTAATCCAACTGTGCAAGCTCTACTTGCAGCTTTCCTTCTTTTGAGCGGGCACGCTGCGCAAAGATATCCAATATCAATTGGATTCGATCAATCACTGGAACACCCACCTGAGCTTCAATAGTTTGGCTTTGGCGTGGTGAGAGGGCATGGTTAAATATCACCAAATCAGCTTCATGTGCATCGACAAGCTGAGCTAATTCCTCTACTTTCCCTTTTCCGATAATCGTTTGACGATCTACTCGAGGGCGCTTTTGTGTTAATGAAAAAACTATCTCGCCATGAGCCGTCTTGGTTAGTCCGGCCAACTCATGCATCGATTCTAAATAATTATATTTACTTTCGTCTGTCTCGACGCCGACTAATATGACTCTTTCTGACAATCCGTTTCCTCCTAATTTCATTAATGACGTTTTCGCTTCATAATGAATACTATTGTTTTACGCTGTGCACCTATCTTATTTGTTCACCCATCAATTTTGATCATTCTTCTCTGCCAACCATCTCGTGATTTCCGCTTCAATGTCATTAATCACTTTCGGCTGCTGAACCAAATCAAACCAATGAACCGACATGCGATTACGGAACCATGTTAGTTGACGCTTCGCATAGCGGCGCGAGTGTAATTTCACCTCTTCGAGCGCTGCCTCTAAGGGCATTTCGCCAGCAAAATATGGAAACAATTCCTTATAGCCTATCCCCTGAGCAGCCTGAACATTCGGTGTTTCAGCAAGTTTCTTAGCCTCTTCCAGCAATCCTTGTTCAACCATTAGATCCACTCGGTGGTTAATTTGCTGATACAAAATTGCACGATCTGTATTTAAACCAATCAAAAAGCTATCATAAAGTTTTTCAGGCTGTTCCTTAGGTTCAAGGATCGAATGACCGGTCAATTCAAACACTTCTAACGCTCGGATCATTTTTTTTCGATTATTAAAATGAATCTTCTCAGCCGCCAATGAATCAACTGCCTGTAATCTCTCCCATAATGCTTGGTTGCCATTTTTTTCAGCGAAATGCTCATAGCTTTTTCGTAATGTGTCATCTTCCGGCTCACCTTCACTACCAAGCTTGTAATCCCATAATAAAGATTGAATATATAACCCAGTTCCGCCAACGACAATTGGGAGTCTTCCACGTTCAGTAATCTCTTGAATGGTTTGCCTAGCAGCTACTTGAAAGTCAGCAACAGAATAGTTTTCATCTAACTCTCGAACATTGATTAAATGGTGGGGAACCCCATCCATTTCCTCAGGTGTTACTTTAGCGGTACCGATATCTAATCCACGATATACTTGCATAGAGTCTCCACTAATGATTTCTCCATTAAAGCGTTTCGCTAAATCAATACTTAAGCTCGTTTTACCTACAGCGGTAGGTCCTACAATTGCAACTACTTTCATTGCTTAAACCTGCTTCTCGTTCGAATCGCTTTTTCTGGAAAATCAGTAATGATACCAGCTAAGTTGTTCTCATAGCAGGTCATCATTGTTTCGTAAAGATTTGGTGTCCATGGGCGAATCGCTTTTGCAAAGTTTTTTACAATCTCTGGATGCTGTCTCACCCAGTCATAACTAGGATGCAGTCCTTCAATAAAATCTGTATCCAAGACGAGTTGATATTTTTCTAAGTCGTTCTTCTGGATCAAGTCATATTGAACATCCGGTTCATACTCGTGCATGATTCGCAATGAATCGATATTAAAGCTTGTATACCAATAGGTGAAGGGCCATTCTTTACTCGTCATTACGTTTGATATTTTCTCTTCGATCCCTGGATAATGATATTTATTCGTCTTTATCTCAATACATAAGACACCACGAAACCGCATCTGCAGCAGGAGGTTTAAAACTTCCTGCAGCGTGGATATCTTGGTAGCTTGATATTTTTCGTCAAACCAACTACCAGCATCTAAAGCCTTAATTTCTTCCAGTGTTAACTCACGAATGAATCCCTTGCCATCTGTGGTACGGTCAACACTTTCATCATGAATAACGACCAATTGCTGGTCCGCTGTTAAATGGACGTCAAGTTCAATTCCATCTGCGCCCGTTCGTACTGCCTCCATAAACGCCGGCAAGGTATTCTCCGGATGAGTCCCTGCACTCCCGCGATGAGCAATAATTACTGTCATTTACTTCACCTCGTTCATCATCAATAAAAAAACTCGTAAGTTTGTGAGTGTTGCTAAGCAGCTATTGTACATTAAAATAGCGCAAAGGTTGTTTGGTAGAACGAGACAACTGTTGTTTCTTTTCATCTAATATTTCTAAAAGCTGTTCAGAAAAAGTTTCCATGACAATCCGTCCGCCTTTGTACGTATATCCCCCGATTTTTACCGTTTCTTCCGGAGATAAAATAACCTTTCGATGAGAAATATTTTTGAAAAATTCCTCAATTAAATAATTTGGTAGATAGAAATTATTTTGCGCCGTAAAGGAATTCAAATAGATGAAATCATCAATTGTGATATAGCAATCATCGAATGAATTAAATGTCACATACTCCTGCATTAACACATTTCGTTTGGATAAAATTTCATTTACTTTTTTATTTAAGAGATTAATGGTTTCAATTTCCTTTACCTGATGCTCCAATTCTCTTTCACGTCGATGACGCAAGTCAATATACTTAAACACAAAGTAAACAGCGATGCCTGTTAGGCCCGCTCCAATTAACACGCCGATTAGTCCAATAAATGCGATTTCCACGTCTTTCCCTCCTAATTCATCCTTATGAAATTATTTCTAAAAAATTGATTTTCACACGCCCTTCATCCCACAGAAATCATTTAAGTTGCGGCAATCTGACATCCTGTTATCATCGTTATTAATAGTACCATATTTTGATGTTTTGAGGATAGTTTGACCTGTTTAAAAAAACGAAGCCTAATATTTGACCAAAACTGACCAACGTTGTATACTTTTTTTAAGTTTTAGCAATCTAACCTCGTTTGTGCTAAAATAATTTATGAACACTATTTTAAGGAGGATTCACTATGAATTTAGTTCCTACAGTTATTGAACAATCATCTCGTGGCGAACGTGCTTACGACATTTATTCTCGTTTATTGAAAGACCGCATCATTATGTTGAGCGGAGAAGTGAACGACGATATGGCGAACACTATCATCGCCCAATTACTTTTCTTGGATGCCCAAGATTCTGAAAAAGATATCTATCTTTACATCAACTCTCCAGGCGGTAGCGTTTCTGCCGGCTTAGCGATTTTTGATACGATGAACTTTGTTAAAGCCGATGTCCAAACAATCGTCCTTGGGATGGCAGCTTCCATGGGAAGCTTCTTGCTGACAGCTGGTGCTAAGGGGAAACGTTTCGCCTTACCAAACGCTGAAATTATGATTCACCAACCCCTAGGCGGCGCGCAAGGACAAGCAACAGAAATTGAAATTGCTGCACGTCACATTTTGAAAACGCGCGAACGCTTAAACAACATTTTATCTGAACGCACTGGTCAACCGATCGAAGTGATTGAACGTGATACTGATCGCGACAACTTCATGACAGCCGAAGAAGCAAAGGCATACGGCTTAATTGATGAAGTGATGGAAAACAGCAGCGCTTTGAACTAAACAATTAAAAACCGAGGATATCCTCGGTTTTTTTATTCTTATGGGCCTAGATGCCCAGTTTCGGACGAACTTTGTCCGAAACAAATAAACTACCCGCTATGCGGGTAGAGACAAGTGGTTTTACCACCAAAAATACCATTGCTTTACAATAAGAGTGTTCAGGCTCAAAAAGAAAGGAATGGTATTTTTGGCAAACAAAGCAAATAGCTTAGCGCATACAAAATGGATGTGTAAGTATCACATTGTTTTCACTCCAAAGTTTAGACGAAAAGTTATCTACAATCAAGTGAGAAAAGACTTGATAGAAATCTTTCAGCGGTTGTGTAAATACAAAAAAATAGAAATCATAGAAGGACATATGATGCCCGATCATGTGCATCTGTTGGTAAGCATCCCACCCAAAATCAGCGTATCAAGTTTCATGGGTTATTTGAAAGGAAAAAGTGCCTTGATGATCTTCGAGAAACATGCAAATTTGAGATATAAATATGGAAATCGAAAATTTTGGGCAGAAGGTTATTATGTAAGTACGGTGGGATTGAATGAAAAAACAATCGCAAAGTATATTCGAGAGCAGGAGCAACACGACCAAGCAGTTGATAAATTAAGCGTAAGAGAATATGAAGATCCGTTTTCAGATAGGAAGTATCGAAAAAAATAAACCAGTTTAACTGGTCGTGAAAGTGACAAAGACACTGAGCCTGAACAAGGTGAAGGGTAACGTCTTGAGGCGTAGTCATAGCAACAAGGGGTTTCACCCGCAGAGCAAACCACCCGTTTTCACGGGTGGCCCTGATTTTGGCTATTGATTATTAGCTGATACGAAAATAATTTCCTATAACCCAACCTCTTCAATAATCAAAAAAATCACAATACGATTTTTTTGCATTGATCGTCTCGTTATAGCGATGGTATTGCAAATACATTCTACCTGTAAACAATCTCCACAAGTTCCTTTTTTGATACACGGCGTTTTTTCAAGACCTAGACGATGGGCATTTAATGGTGCCGTATTTCGCCTAACCATTTCGACTGTCGTCTTCAGATCGCCATACACTTTTTTCATACTGACAAATGCAAATACATTGTCTGGACCATAGGTTAACGCAGCGACACGATTTCCTACGCTATCTACGTTAACTAATTCTCCATCCTCAGTAATTCCGTTAATACTCGTCAAAAAATAATCAGCCAGCAGTGCCTGCTTCATTACTTGATGCCGTTCTTCTGCTGATTTTGTTTTTTCTCGATCAATCATTCGTTGACCGCGTTCATATAATTTCTCAATAATTTCCGATTGCTCTACAGTAACGGAACCTCCAAAACCTACCGACTGATCGGGAGCGATTTTCTCTAATGCTTTTTCTCTGGCTTCTTTTAAACTTTGACAAATAATCGGTTGAAAATTTCTCCGCTCTAATTTCCTGCTTAAGCTTTCTGCGGCAGCTACGTATCGATCTTTTTGATATTTCTCCATGTCTACTCTCCTTAAGTCCTCATTTATAAGCTTTACTAGCTAAATTTTTTTCAGCCAGACCTAAAACAACAAAATCCATTTTTACTTGAATTCTTCTTGTTCATTTTCAATGATTTGTGACTGATTGGCAACCAAAAAAAAACCTAAAATATTTTTTAGGCGCGTGAAGCTGTTCTCTAAAAGCAATTAGTCCTTTAATATCCTGTAGAATTCGCTCATTAGTTACTTCAAATGAACCTGTATGCCTTTATTCATGAATTAAAAAATGAAAAGTGACCTGTCAATAAAGGGTGAAAAATGATAGCTAAAAAACCAGATGATTAGCTAAATAACCGATCATCTGGCTTCTTCAGATTTTTTACTAGAAATTTCAACGACAAGCTTGTTCACTTTATAGGTGGTCCACAATGAACTTGTAAAACTTTTATTTTATTCTTTTTGCGAATAGCCGGTTTGATAGTCGATGGTAATTCCTTCTTGAACGTTGTAAATAAAGAGATTAAATGAAATCTGACCGTCTTCAATACTTTGCGCTTCCATCTGGACCCCACGAGCGACTAATTCATTCCCTTTGAAATATGGAGTTACCCGATAACGAACGTGGTGATTCGTTTTGCGAATATAATTTCCGATTTTAATTTCATAATCATTCATGCCTGGATCATTCATTGATGCAGTGCCAGTCATTAAATTTTTTATATTATTATTTTCGCCTGAAAATTGATACGCAATCAAGTGCGCTCGATTATACAAGGGCTCATCATTATAAAATTTTTGATGCCAGCCAGTCGGCTTTACATATAAACGTTCCCGCTCTTGACGAGGCATCAACTCTTTTCCTAACATCCCATTCGCCACACCAACGCGATTCAATTGATCTAAATCAGAAAACTGCGTCCATGTTCCCTTCGTCAAAGAAAGATCGCTGTTAGAAAAATTGGGTTGATTATTATTTAATTGAATAGTTTGATGCTCCCCATCATACTCTGGAACCTCAGAAATATGACTGACGGACACCTCTTTCACTGCATCTCTTGCTTCATTGCTAGGACTTACTTGTGAATAAACACCGTAAATCCCAGTTAAAGCAACGATCACAGCAGTAATAATTTTCGGTATTTGTTTTTTTACTGTGATGGTACTTCAACTCCTACTATCTAAATACAGGTTTATCATTCAACCACTGACTATCGAATAACATCAATACTAACTTGTAACAGTTAATCTGTTGAATGGTCTGGACGATTTTTCTGCCTATTTTTCCCATCACGCTGATCCATTTATTTTGTTTGCTGCCAAATTTCCTTAATCGCTGGGACATTTCCTAACTCGGTTAAATTACTTGGCATAATCACAGTATTGCCATTATTTTCTACAACGTGCTTGAAGGCCTCGATTCCTAGATAAGCAATCATTTCATCCGTCAAATTGCTTTCAGCAATGGCTTTATTGATTTCCTTAATTCGTGCAGTTTCAGCTTCCGTGATTCGAGCGATTCGATCTGCTTCTGCAGCAGCATCGATTCTAGTACGTTCTGCTCTAGCATCTGCATCGATTTTTGTTTGTCTGGCCCGGGCTTCTGCATCAATCTGCATCTCAGAAGATTTTGCTTCAGATTCTAAGATCACTGATTGTTTTTTCCCTTCAGAAATCGTGATCAACGATTCTTTATCCCTGCTAGCTGTAATTAATTTATTCATCGAATTGACGATTTCATTCGAAACAGAAATCTCACCAATATTAATCCGATCAATAGATAACCCGTAACCAGCTGTAATGTCCTTCACGCTTTCATAAAGATTTACGTTAATCTCTTCCGTCCCATTCAACACTTCGTTCAGTTCCATCTTACCGATAATGCCTCTTAAATTTGACTGACAGTCTTGGATCATTGACGTGACAGAATCTTCATTATCATACACAAAAGCTCTAGCATCTGTCACGTGATACTTAATCGCCTCATCGATTTCGACAATAACATTATCTCTGGTGATCACACTTTGTGGTTCAATTTGAATCGGCGTTTGTTTCAACGAAACACGACGACGAACCACGTATAAAATCGGAATCAAAAAATGTAATCCTGGTTCTAAGGTCTTCACATACTTACCAAAACTCTCAACAACTTTAACTTCTCCTTGCTGTACAATCACGACTAATTGACTGATAACAAACAAAAGGACTACTATTGCAAGGACTAACAAAACAATATTAACTATTAACAATGTAATTCACATCACTTTCTTCTAAATTATTATTAATGATGACCAGCAACTCTCGACTAGTAAAGTCGACAACTTCCAACATATCTTGCGGCTCAGGTGGACCGTTCACTACTTTATAATCATACCAACTACCCAAGATTCGAACGAGCCCACTAATACTTGACCCCTTACTGCGAAAACATTTTCCCATCGTTTTCTGCATCTGATAATCCACTACACTCTCCCCCTCCTTTTTTCTAGTATACCAAATCAATCACAAAGAACCTGCTTCTTATTTCATATTGCTTTACACTATTCCTCAATTTTTTTAAACTAGGAAAAGAAATGGGGCATAAAAGATGGAGACGAATAAAAAACAATGGTTGGGACTTCTAATCGTCCCAGCAGAATTATTGATTGGTGATTTTCTTTTTCCACTCATTCACTTAGACAGAGATCCAAAACTTGCTTTGCTTGCTTCGACCGTTCTTTTTTTAATAGGATTTGTCATGATGCTTTACTTATTTCATGATTTTTTAAAAGCACAATGGCACCTGTTTCGACAAAAACTTTTTACAAAATTACTCATTAGTATTGTTTTAGTTGCCGGAGCATTTTGGTTACTTCGGGTCGTGCGTGGAATGATCCCTAGTGAGCTTCTTCAGCTTCGGTCTTCCACAAGCTACACTTCCCAGAAACTTGATCCTTCTTGGACGGTGTTAGCAGCCATTACACCCTTTATTGCGCCTTTTGCTGAAGAGCTAACTTTTCGCTATTTATTATTAGGGAAATTCCAGAACACAATTCTGCGAATGCTGATGCTGTTTGTTCAAGGAATTTTATTTGGATTGGTCCACTGGAACAATTTTAGCGGCAATTTATATGCCATGATTCCCTACATGGTATTAGGTGTTTACTTAGGTGCAATCTACTTATTGTCAAAAAATATTTGGTCATCCATTATGGTCCATTGGATGATAAATACCATGAACGGTATGCTGCCGGCTCTTTTACTTTTCATCCTAAGTCTTTTTGGAATCACTACTTAATCCGCTTTGTGGGGATTATTTATTCTAGCAGTCGCGCATAGAGAAAAAAGAAGTAAATGCCTACACCACAAATTAACAATAAAGATCCACACAATGCTATTTTACTGACTCGATTTTCGATACTTCGTTCAGGATATTTCATGTCACTATAGTTACTACTGCTGATGATTACTATCAGCAGTAAAAGGGTCGGAAAAAGAAAAACAGTTCCCCTGCTTCCCCAGTTAGTCACCCTCCCATCAAGACCAAACTGAATCGGAATTTTAGCAGGCAAACGAGAATAGAAAAAAAGACTTAAGCCATAAAGTCCTACAGAAAATAGAACACTAATTCGTCGTACCCAACGATAACCTCTTTCAAACATCATCGTTTCTCCTCCTTTAATAGTTAGCTCATAGTATATGCCCCACAAAATAAGAACACTAGAAAATCTCAAATAGAAAAAAATCGATTTTATATACAAACAAATTCCTTCATTAAAGTAAGCACTTCAGATTCTATTGTATTTCAAAAAAATATACTTTTTCGCATAATCCGCTTACAAAGCAATACAAAAAAACCAACGCTCAGCCACAAACGTTGGTTTAATCAGGATAAATTACCCTAAGTGAAGGTTTCCCCTCACATCACCCTTAGCATACATCAATCACTGATTGAATAGCAAGGGGACATTAAAAAGAAAAGTATTAAATACTAAAAAACACAGCGGCCAATTAATCTAAGACCCCTGTGCTTTCGTAAATGAAGCGGGTGACGAGAATCGAACTCGCGACGGAAGCTTGGGAAGCTTCTGTTTTACCACTAAACTACACCCGCGGTACATAAGAGAGTATAACGCTTTTTATTCAATCCAACAACTATTTCTATCGAACATAAGAATTGACAAGTTGACCAATTCTGATTATCTTACAGATAGTAAGTAAACATCACAGAAAGGAAGCTTTAATCAATGGAAAATCTTACAACTGTAAAGAAATCCCTTGCCAGCGAAACAAATAGCATTGTTTTCATCTCCTCTGAAACTTGCAGTATTTGTCATGTTGATGCTCCTAAGGCAAAAGCACTGGCTGAAAGCTACAAGATTCCTTTTCATCATTTAGATATTGTTCAAGACCCTGAGTTATCTGGCTTTTTTGAGGTTTTGACTGTGCCAGCCGTTTTGGTTTATCACAATGGAAAAGAAGTCGCTCGTCAAGCTCGCTTTATTGACTTTAAGTCGTTGGAAAAACTTCTACAACAATTACCGGAAGAAACTGAAGCGATAGATTATCAAGAGCTGTTCAAATGAAAAAGACTAAGCACTGAACCGACCTCCAAAAGTAAGATTTTTGGTCTAGCTTTTTGGAGTCGGTTCACACACGCTTAGTCTTTTTTATTGTCTGTATTGTGATGTAAAAAGTAAATCAATGTTTGCAATTCATTCGTTAAATCAACGCTTTGAATAATGACATCTTCAGGCGCAGTCAAACGTGCGGCAGTGAAGTTCAGAATTCCTTTAATTCCCGCAGCGGCTAATTGATCCACTACCTGCTGCGCTTGTTGTGCAGGCAACGTCAAGATTGCGATTTCGATTTGCTGCAGCTTGATTTGTTCTACCATATTATCTAATGGATAGACTGGAATACCGTCAACGATACGTCCCACGATATCTTCTTTGACATCGAAGGCACAGCTTACACGAATACTGTTGCTTTGATGAAACTTGAATTTCAACAAGGCGCTCCCTAAATTACCGACACCGACTAATGCGACATTGGTCAACTGATCATCGTTTAAGATTTTTCCGAAGAAATGCATCAAATCTTCAACGTCATATCCATATCCACGTTTGCCCAATTCACCAAAGTAAGAAAAGTCTCGGCGGATCGTTGCACTATCGACCTGAATCGCCTCACTTAGTTCTGTAGATGAAACTTTGGTTTTCCCAGCATTATTTAAAATACGTAAATACCGATAGTATAACGGCAATCGTTTAACAGTCGCTTTTGGAATTGAATGTTCTTTCACAATAACTCTCCTTTATCAAAAAAATTCGTAAATGTTGACTACTGCACTATAATAGCAAGAATGTTAGTGAAATTGCAACGCACTTGCTCGAAAATTTGTGAAAAAATCACGATTAGGTGAAATGACCGCTTCCAATCGCAAGGACCTTAAAAATATGGTAGACTGAATCCATTCGGAAAAATAAATTTAAGGAAGATATCCAATGATTTTATTACAAGCAAATCAAATTGCCCGCTATTTTGGTGCGGATACATTATTTGAAAACATTCACCTTGAAGTCGCCAGCAAGGCTCGTATCGGTCTAGTTGGACGAAATGGTGCAGGAAAATCTACATTACTAAAAATTATCGCGAACATCGAAGCGCCAGATGCCGGACAGGTAATTAAAAATAAACAAGCAAGTTTAGGCTACCTTGCTCAAGACACCGGCCTGGATTCCAACGAAACCATTTGGAATGAAATGCTGAAGGCCTTTGAATCGGTACGTCAAATGGAAAATCGAATGCGGGAAGTAGAAGTCGCAATTGGTGAAACACCGGAAAGTGATAGTCGCTACGCTTCTCTATTGAAGGAATACGATCAGTTGCAGCACGACTTTAATGATCAAAACGGCTACGGTTACGAAAATGAAATTCGTAGTGTTTTACATGGATTTAAATTTGACGAAAGCTTTTATGATAAAGAGATCAGTACTCTCTCTGGTGGTCAGAAAACACGTTTGGCTTTGGCTCGAATGTTGCTAGTTAAACCAGATATTTTAATCCTCGATGAACCGACCAACCATTTAGATATTGAAACTTTGGCTTGGCTGGAAGATTACCTGCAAGGCTATTCCGGTGCACTGCTAATTGTCTCTCATGACCGCTACTTTTTAGATCGTGTCGTTAACGAAATCTATGAAATTTCCAGACATAAGATTCGGCACTATACAGGAAATTACTCTCGCTATTTAGATTTAAAGGCCGCACAGCTTGCCAGCGATTGGAAGGCTTACGAAAAGCAACAAGTAGAAATTGAAAAGTTGGAAGATTTTGTCGCTCGCAACCTAGTTCGTGCTTCAACGACAAAACGAGCTCAGAGTCGGCGGAAAACTTTGGAAAAAATGGATCGACTGGATCGACCAGATGGAAAAGAAAAATCCGCGAAGTTTATGTTTGATATCGATAAGGTTTCCGGTAATGTCGTTTTGCAGGTGGAAGAAGCTGCCATCGGTTATGAGGAGACATTGTCTGAGCCAATTGACTTAGACATCCGACGAGAAGATGCCATCGCATTAGTCGGACCAAATGGTATCGGCAAATCTACTCTGCTAAAGTCTCTCATCGGTCAGCTGCCCTTTATTAAAGGCCAACCACATTTTGGGACAAACGTCACTGTAGGCTATTATGATCAAGGTCAAGCAGACTTACATGGAAACAAGACAATTCTGGCAGAGCTATGGGATGAACACCCTACAACGCCTGAAAAAGACATTCGAAATGTTCTTGGCGGATTCCTTTTCAGTGGTGAAGATGTTGAAAAAACGATTCCCTTACTTAGTGGCGGGGAAAAAGCGCGGGTTGCATTGGCAAAGCTTTCAATGAATAAAGAGAACTTCTTGATTCTAGATGAACCAACGAACCATTTAGACATTGATAATAAAGAGGTGTTAGAGAACGCCCTTATCGATTATCAAGGGACTTTGCTCTTTGTTTCTCATGACCGTTACTTTATTAATCGTATCGCCAACAAGGTCATCGAACTGTCTCCTGAAGGCAGCAAGTTATATTTAGGGGATTACGATTATTACTTAGAAAAGAAAAAAGAGGAAGAAGAAATCGCCGAACTGCAGGCGAGAGAAGAGGCTCCGATAGAAGCTCCTAAAAAGAAATTTTATCAAGACAAAGAACAGCAAAAGCTGATCCGCAGCTTGCGTCGAAAAATCGAAGCCATTGAGGAAACGCTCGCCACTTTGGATGAAAAAATCGATGAATTAGAGGCTCAAATGAGTCAGCCAGAAATACTGAACGACCATGTCCAACTTTTAGCACTGACGAATGAGTTAGAGGCTCAAAAAGCCGAGCAAGAAGAACAACTCGCTAGTTGGGAAGAACTTAGCTTAGAATTAGAAGATTTTGAATAACTTACAACTTTTGACCGATGACACCTTCACTCTTTTTCGCTTTAATAAGAGAGTGGAGGTGTTTTTTATGAGGCGAAAAAATCGACCCTTATCAATAATACTTGGATTTTTTTTAGTGATGGCAAGTTTAGGGATCCTCTCTTCTCGATTCTTTCACTTTGATAATAAAGTTAACAGTCAACAGGATTTTTCGGCCAGTGCCAATCAATATTTACAAGAGCATGGTCAGGATTTTTCGTTACTTTTGCAAACAGACCCGCGTTGGGCTGATAAAGCTTATGGCAGTGGCTCCAGTCAAAATGACTTAGCCACAAATGGGTGTGCGATCACCTCCTTAGCCATGATTCTTTCTTACCAAGAAAAGCGAACCGTTTATCCAACAGAAATTCTACAATGGAGCGGCAACAATTATTATGAAGCAGGACAAGGCACCGCTTGGTCGATTTTCCCTGCCTTTGCTCAAAATTATGGCCTTGCCCTTGAAGAACTTGGGAAGGATCAAGCCAAAATACAACAACACTTAAATCAAAATCAACCACTGGTAATTTCCGTTACACCTGGCGAGTTCACCGAAGTTGGACATATCATGGTAATCAAAAAGGATCTTCAAAGTGATCAAATAATTGTCTATGATCCAAATGATCGCCCAGAAAAGGAACACTACAAACAAAAGTACTCCTTGGACCATCTTATGCCTGAGCTAGCCAATGCATGGGTATTCAGTTAGGATGGATGTAAAAAAATAGATAGACATAAAAAAGAGCTGACGTCCTTGCGCCAGCTCTTTTTTATTGGGGGTTCCTGCTTTCACAGGGGAAAAAGAATTATTTTTAGGGTTAAGTTCATCTTACGCTAAATGTTTGAAAAAGCTATGAGCTTTTTGAAGGAAAGTTAGAAAAAAATGTGGCGTTATTATGAAGAGAGCGACTTATTACAATTAAGAAAAAAACATTTGCATCGACCTTTTTTCAAAAGTCTGGATGCAAATGTTCTTTATTTCACGTTAGAATTAATTGATTTGTTGAACGTATGAGTGAAGAAGCTGATTCATTTTCTTTCCATTGTCTTCTTTAATAACTTTTTCTGAGAGGATGAAGGAACCGCCCACACCTACTACATTTGGGTTATCAAGATATTCTAAGAAGTTTTCTCCGTTAATTCCGCCAGTTGGTAAGAATTTTATATCATAGAATGGACCGCTTAATGCATCAATGGCTTTTAGTCCTCCATAAATATCTGCTGGGAAAAATTTTACGACCTTAAGTCCATAATCTGCTGCCTGCTGAATATCTCTTGGTGTTGCCGTTCCAGGAAAGACTGGAACCTCATGATCCAAGCAATATTCGATCACATCAGGGACGACTGCTGGAGAAACAACGAATTGCGCACCATTTTCAACCGCAATTTTCGCTTCTGCTAGTGTTCGAACTGTTCCAGCACCAACCATTAGCTTGCCGGACTCCGCTAATCGCTTGATTGCTTCAGCCGCTAGCTCACTACGAAAGGTCACTTCAATCAGAGGAACATTATTTTCGATTAGAATCTCTTCTACTACAGATAAATAGCTCAAATCAGTTGCCGTGTATAACGGCAAAAGTTTGGTTTGCGATAATTGTTCATAAACCTTATGTTTCATATTTACTGACATTTTTCCGCTCACTTTCTGCGCAATATTTAACCTTTTCGTTTGGTAATGGCTTCGTGCAGGCCCTGCATATACGTAATACCCATCGCGCGATCGTATAAGCCATAGCCAGGTCTGGCAACCTCACCCCAAAGCGTGCGGCCATGGTCTGGACGAATCACACCGTCAAAGCCGACGTCTACTAAGGCCTCCATAATTGCGTACATATCTAATGAGCCTTCCGTAGATAAATGTGCCGTTTCCTTAAACTTCCGATAGCCTAAGAATTCTACATTACGGAAGTGGACAAAGTTGATCCGATCACCAATGGCATGAATGATTTCGACCATGTCGTTATCCGGATCTGCACCCAAAGCTCCAGTACATAGAGTGATGCCATTATATGGAGAATCAACCATGCTGGTAATTCGCTGCAAATCCGCGAGATTTTTTGTGATACGAGGAAAACCAAAAATTTCCCAAGGTGGATCATCTGGGTGAATCCCCATTTTCACATCCGCTTCTTCACAAATCGGAATGATCTTCTCAAGGAAGTATTTCAAATTATCAAACAGAACCTCTTCAGTCACCCCTTCATACATTTCCACTAACGAATTGAATTTGTTAAGCCGTTCTTCCTCCCAACCAGACAACTGGAAGCCTTTTGATTGACTGCTGATTAGTTTATACATGTCCCCTGGTTCCATATTGTCTACAACTGCTTGATCGTATAACAGTGCCAGACTACCATCTTCATTTTCATAATTCAGCGTTGTTTTTGCCCAGCCGAAGATTGGTTTGAAGCTGTAACAAATCAGATGAACCCCACATTTTGAAAGATTTTTGATTGTCTGGATATAGTTCTCGATATACTGATCTCGTTCAGCGGTACCTGCCTTGATCGCATCATGAATCGCGACGCTTTCTATTCCTAATAATTCTAAATTTTCTTTTTCAATCGATTCTTTTAACTCTCTTATCTCAGAAACTTCCCAAACGTCGCCGGGTAATTTGTTCAGTAATGTTCCCACTACGCCGTTAATGCCTGGTATCTGTCTCACATGATTTAAAGGAATGGAGTCGCCTTTCTCTCCATACCATCTAAAGCCCCATTTCATTAATTTAGTCTCCTATTCCTATTAAAAGTCGTCTTCGTCTTCCTCGTCTTCAATCTCTGAAATATGCCAAATAGCTAAGCTATCTGAGCCTTGTTTCATAACCGCTGGTGCTGCTTCTTCAACGGGAGTACTCAAAATTTGATGATTGATAGTTTCTAGCAGCATGGGTAAATTTACTCCGCCAATGATATAAATCTTTTCTTGAAGTGTTGGATCTAAACCATTGGTAATCAAAACAGATTGATTATAAGGACTGGCACTAACCAAGTCCGTTAAAACAATAACCCCGTTCTCCTGATGGACCTCTTTGACTGCGTCTTCAATCTGTTTTCCCAATTCTTGAAGATCATCTCCGGGATTTAAATTGACTGTCGCAATATTATTCGTTGTCCCAACAATCACTTCTGCTGCATCCTTCAGCCCATCACTTAAATTTCCATGTGTTGCAATTACGATCCCTAACATAGGTCCTCCCTTTCTCTCACTGAAACAAGCTCGTCACAGTGGCTATATTTTCCATATTCAATTGCTTTTCCTTTAAATCAGCTGGATTTAAATAAAAAGCGCGATTCTCTTGATCTGTTCTTGCACTGAAAATATAATTTACCTTCTGATCAGAAGCTTGATAATCCATATTTTCATGAATGATTTGGTTATTTGGTGATTCACCGACAAGATGTAATGGCGCTGGCGCACCTATACTGTCTAAATAATAAATTTTACAACGTCCATTCGCTTGTTTTTGCAGCTCGTCCAAACCTTTAGTGCCATAGCTGCCTTCATCTAAAAAAGCATAGGCAATATTTTTCTGTTTATTTTCCGCGATCATCTTCAGCATCGTCAATATCGACGACGTATTTCGTACCAATGTTTTTCGATTAGACAACCCCTTTGTTATTTTTCCTAACAAAGCAAAGTAGCCTGCGTAAATCGCCATAATCACGAAAGTGCTGAGTGCGTTCCATTGAAAAGAATTTGGTGCAAAACGCATATAGATCAGCGTACCAATGAACCCAAAAAGAATTGCGGCTATTGAGCTTAGTAAAATAAACTTGGTCGTCTTCTGCGCTTGGTCTTTCCGATCAAACAACTGATACGAACCAAAACTTTCAGGAGGAGTATCATAGAAGGTGCAAATGATGCGATCCGCTTGTTTGATATTACCAACATAGACATTTCGCGCCGCGTAGTTTTTTTTTTTGATCGTATTCAATAACACGAACATCTTTCCGCATTTTAGCGATATCCGTTACCAATGCCGCAAGAAATCTTTTTTTACTCTTTTCAGTCCGCCGCAATCGATAAACGTATTGGTATCGAAATAACCAATCCTTGAACCCCTCTGTTTGCTCCATCTATGCTCTCTCCTGTTCTTTCAGTCAAAAAATTCTACAAACCGAATTGTTTTAGTACATCTTTTAAACTGGATTTTGGTGCAGCTGGTGTTGCTTGGAAATAAATATCTTCGACACCATAATTTTCATTCATATCTTTTAATCGTTCTGCATCTTCTTTGTTTAGATAAACAGATTTCGTCACGAGTAAATCTTTCTCAGGATCTTTTTGTGCAATCCCGCCAATATTTAATTCTTTCATTGGCACACCGTGTTTTACTAAATCGTAAATTACACTGACTGTTTTTGTGATCAAAATACAGTTGTATTCTTTGAAATTAAATTCATCCCAGTAAAATTTCGCTTTTTCCGGAGTAATCACGATGGTCTTCTGTCCTGTGCGGCTGCCAGCATTTTTATATAGATCACGCATAAATTTATCCTTCGCCACTACTTCGTCTACTACGAAAATTGAGTTGACCCCACTTTTTTGTGATAAAGTCATCATTACTTGTCCGTGGATCAACCGTTCATCCACTCGAGCTAAATTAATTACGCCCATTTCACACACATCCTTTTCAAATTATAAGATTCCGATTCCAGCTAGAACGATTAAAATCAAGGTCAGCCAGAGTAATGCTTGTGTTACTTTTAAACCCTTTTTCGTGTAGAACCAATACACACCCATAACAACGGCTAATGGCAAAATCCCTGGTACGATTTGATCGAGAATTTCTTGAATAACAAACTTCCGTCCAGAAATAGCGAACTTCAAGGTGGATTCAACTTTTACATAATTCCCGGCCAAAATTCCCATCATAAACAGTCCTAATACGGACAACGCTTCGATCGCTGTTTGAACACCCGTACTTTGCATTAGGCCTGTCGCATTTCGACCCATAGTAAAGGATTGTTTCGCAAAGAAGACCCCTAACGCCGCTTGATACAAAGCAAAGAAAACAAATGGGAACAAGGCGCCTAAGGCACTTCCTTGTTGTGCCCAAGGAACGGCAATCGCGATGAAAATATATTGAACGGTCCCTGAGTCGATCGCATCACCGATTCCGGCTAACGCTCCCATCAAACCAGCTTTCGTGTTGTACATTAAGTCATCTTGCATCAGAATTTCTTTTTTCTCGTATTCTTCCTGTGCGCGCTGCTGCTCCATGGATGACATTAACCCTGTAATCACACCGCCACCCCAGCTTAGCTGTGTGTTGAAAAATAGTAGCTGGCGTTTATAGGCGGCCTTTAAAGCATCGTCGTCTTTATATAGCTTTTTCAAGATTGGCATCATGGCATACAATAAGGATGGCGCCAAATAGCGTTCGAATGAATGAGGAATCTCATTTGCGAAATGCCATCTTAGATAGGCTTTCGTAACATCTTTACTGGTAATCTCTTCAGGTGCTAAGCTTTTATTTTCTGCTTGATTGGTTGATACTTCAGTCATGTTTTTTCCCTCCTAGTAATAAATTAGAACCCGTCATCGTAATCGTCGTCATCATCAAAGGATGCTGCAGAACTTTGCCCTGCCGATTCGGCTGCGGGTGCCGCACCTTTGCCTTTTTGTGATTGTACGAAGATTAGCGCGATCAAGACCCCAAAAATTGCGTAAGTTACCATCGTGATTTCAAGGGACTTCAACACAACACTCATGAAATAAGCAAGGAAGAAAAAGACCATGTAATCTTTTCGGCCAATAACATAAACCGTTGTCGCGATTCCGATCGCCGCCAAGCCGCCACCAACTACTTCAAGAATATGGATGACTACTGTTCCTTCCAACGCATTGATGACATCCGCAATAATTGGTGCACCTAAATAAAGAGCAATAAATACTAATGGAACGAACAAAATAAAGGACGCCAACGTTGGGTATAAAATAATCGAGCGTTTGATTGCTTTCGCATTTAAGTCTTCTACCGCCTTATCTGTATACTTCCCTAAGAACGTATTAATGAAGAAACGGAACTGATACAAATAACTCCCCAACAGTCCAACGGGTACGGCAACGGCAATCGCCGCTTCTGGTTTTAAATTCCCTAATAACGCTACTGGAACCGCGATAGCAGCAGCGATGGATGGTTCTGCCGGCATTGATCCGCCAGGTGAGAAAACCCCCATATAAATCATTTGCAAAGCGGCCGTCACGATCATGGCTTGTGCCACATCTCCCATGATAATCCCGACGATCAAACCGGTCATTAAAGGTGAGAAACGCAAGGTTAGCGTTGCTCCGCCTCCTAGCCACCTAGACATTACCGCAGCGACCCACAAAGCGATTAGTAAACTCTGCATTACACTTAAAGTATCCATAATTTCCTCCTCATTCGTAATTAAATCCTGTATTCAACTTGTTAATCACTCTCTTCAATAGCAAAAAGGAGCAATTACTTTTTTTCTAAATAGTTCTCTAACTCATTCATTGATTCCTTCAAGAGCTCTTTTGTAATTGGGATTGGAAGCAGGTGGACCTTTTCCTTTGAATCAATAAATGCAACAATCTGATCGATAACTGCTTCATCTTCTGGAAAGAGCTGCATCTGCTTTAATGACATCGGCAATCCCAATTCTTGATAGAAAGGCAGCAGCGCATCAATTTGTTCCCATTTCTTTTCCACAGCTAGCTGATAGAAAATGCCATAGGCAACTTTTTCTCCATGTAAGAAATCGTGACTGTTTGGCAAATATTTGCTCATGCCATCATGCATCGCATGGGCGATCGCGTTCCTTGCATATTTATCTCCTAAGCCGCCAACTAGTCCGGCAACAGCAAAGACAATTTCAGATAGATGAACAAATTCTTCTGATACTATGCCAGCTTGCATATCTTTGATCGCTTTCGCTGAATTGTTTAGAATTGCTTCTTTACAAAGCGCCGCTGTATACCCAGCCAACTGAAGAAAGGGTTCATTTTTTAAATGACCCTGCTGCAGGATCGCTTCTGATTCGTACCATTTCGCGATCGTATCCGCTAAGCCTGCAACAAAATAATTCACTGGCGCATCAATAACTAACGCTGGATCAGTGATAAAAAAGGAGGCCTGACGTAAAAAATGTTCACTCTTTCCTTCAGATTCCCCACTTTCTTTGTACATCACCGATAAAGGCGTCCATGGTGCACAATTACTGGCAAGTGTTGGGATTACGCCAAAATTTACATTCACTCTATGTGCCGCGTAGCCGACAAGATCTGCCAGCTTTCCGCCGCCAACGCCAATAATAAAATCAATTTGATTGGTTTTTACTGCTTTTTCAATTTGTTCGGAACCATAATAACTGCACTCTCCGGTGTATTGTAAAAAGGAAAAATTATAGGCTTCCTCATCTAAGAAACTCAGAAACGGCTTCGCTTTCTCAAAAGAAACTTGACCATGAACAATTAGCACATTTTTAGCTGAGAACTCCTGTAAAAGCATTGGCACAAAATCAATAGCACCAACGTTGTACCGATAAAACTGCGGTCCTACTTTTACCTTTAAATCAGTTAACACATTTGCTCACCTTCCTAACTGACTATCTTGCTTTCTGCTTGGACCGATCGCTCTGGAATTTTACCAGCAACGACATCTTCAACATCTCTCAGACATTTCGCCCCCATTTCCTGTAGACACTCCATCGTATAGGCGGAGGTATGAGGCGTCATGACCACATTGCTAAAGGCCAGATAGGGATGATCGCTGCGGCCTGGTTCTTCTTCTAAAACGTCGGTGGCTAATCCCGCGATTTTCCCTGATTTTAAAGCGCTGACAATTGCTTCTTCATCAAGTAAAGCGCCGCGAGCACTATTCGAGAGATAAACATTGTCCTTCATCTGGGCAATTTCTTCAGTGGAAATCATATGATAGTTCTCTTCATTAAGGCTGGCACAAAGACAAATAATGTCTGCTTCCTTCAGCAATTCGGGAAGGTCTACTTTTTTTGCTCCATAGCTTTCAATATGCAGCGCTGACTTGTAGGGATCATAGGCTAATACGTGACAGCGAAAGCCATTCCTTAACGTCTCCACAACACAGCTGCCTGTATTTCCGACACCAATAACGCCGACAGTTTTATTAAAGAGGGTGCGGCCGACAAAATTAGCACGATCTTCCCAACTATCATTTTTCACACTCAAATCCGCTTCAACAGTCTTTCTTAAAAGTGCCAACAGGTTCGTAATATTATTTTCTGCAACGGCATCCCGTTCAACTAAAGCTGGAATAATCGAAACTAATGTGCCGTGTTCTCGTGCGGCTTCAATATCAATATTGTTGTACCCAATGCCGTGTCTCGTAATTAAAATAAGTTCATCTTTATAGTCAAAAAATTCCTGCGTAAAAAATGGAGTGACACTTGCAATAATGATATTGTAGCCCGCCAACAGCTCTGCCAATTCTCGTCCACCAATTTCGCCATCTACTGTAAATGAACGAACCTCACCGATCTTTTCCAATCGTTCCAATTGATCGTGAAAAATTTTGCCGAAACTACTTGAATTTACAATCGCTATTTTGTATTTTCCCATCCTTAAAGCTCCTTTTTGTCTTGTTTGACTCTTCCTGACAAATCATTTCTACCTCATTCATTGATGCTTTTCTATCCAACTCCCTTTCATAGACTATTCAAAGTCAAGCGTCCTACGGAAACCGATTTCTGATAACGCATTCAACCTTATGCCTTTATTATACAAAAAAATATTTTTTTGTAAACAGAAAAAATAAAAAATATTTTTGTTGATTTTTTTTTCGTTTCCTAGTATCTTATGGATAACTACTTATGAGATAAAGGAGGATTGCCTATGTCTAGCCCTATTCACTTACAAATTAAATCCATGTACAACGATTTTAGTCCGAAAGAACAAGCGATTGCCGACTACATACTTGAAAATCCAAGTAAGGTTAGCCACAGCTCTATTAGCGATCTTGCAGCTGAACTGGGGATTGCTGACTCCACTTTTTTTCAATTCACAAAAAAATTAGGCTTTAACGGCTTTAAGGATTTCAAGATGGCGCTATTGAAACAAGAAAATGATCTTACCGCGATTACGATTCACGAAAATGTACAAAAAGATGATTCGGAATTAGTAATGGCACAGAAAGTTTTCGATTCAAATATGTCAACTTTGGTCGACACAAAGAAACTATTGAAGGAACAAGACCTAAAACGAGCGGTAAAAATGATCTCAGATTCAAGGCGGCTTTATTTCTTTGGCGTGGGAGGCTCTGAAATCGTGGCGACTGATGCCTATCATAAATTTTTGCGTTCTCCTATTCCAGTCGGTCATAGTACCGACTATCATCTTCAATTAATGGAGGCTTCCTTACTTACAGAGGAAGATTGCGCATTGTTTATCTCCCATTCTGGAAAATCGAAAGAAACCATTCATATCGCTGAAGCAGCTAAGAAAAATGGCGCGAAGGTTATCGTAATGACAAGTCAGGCCCACTCACCTTTGGCAAAATTAGGCGATGTCGTGTTTATTTCGATCTCTGAAGAAATTGAATTTCGCTCTGAAGCATTGGCTTCTCGAATCGCTCAATTAAGCATCATTGATTCTCTCTATGTGATTTTGATGTTCCACAATCGTGAGAATGCACAAAATACCATCACTAAAGTTCGAACAGTCATCCAAAGTCTAAAAGAGAATAAAGGCGAATAAAGAAACAAAAAAAGCCGCCAATGATCACAAGTCAATGGAATCGGAA
>OBUQ01000341.1_pt1 | contig 46415 bp, 31 predicted proteins | sample 1494951 | NCBI WGS metagenome assembly OBUQ01 (sample SAMEA2579938, study PRJEB22360) | human gut metagenome | biome: human gut; feature: human-associated habitat; material: faeces | place: Denmark | collected 2008/2010
GCCGCTACTAGGTGGCCGGGCTCGGCCTATCCGAGCCGGGAAGTTAGGGGAGTGTTTGCTAGCAGCAGCTGCCGGGAGTGGTTTCTCCCTCGATCTGCGGTACTTCGTAGTCGCAGATTACCTGGACTTTCCGTGCCGAATTCGACTGGGGGTCAAACTCGTAACCTAGCCATTCTTTAACTAGACGCCGCGCCAGCTCAATACCAATGACGCGTTGTCCCATGGTTAGAACTTGTGCGTTATTGGATTTAATTAAGCGCTCTACACTGAAGGAATCATGTCCCACGCTTGCGCGAATCCCGGGAACTTTGTTGGCGGTGATCGCCATGCCGATTCCAGTTCCGCACAGCAGGAGGGCACGGTCCGCTTCTCCGGCAGCAACCATACGCGCTCCTTTGATACCCACATGGGGGTAGTCCACGTCCTCGCCGGCTTTTAGTCCGATATCAATTACTTCTGCAACTCGCTCGTCTGCCTCTAAATCTTTTTTGATTATCTCTTTATAGTCGACAGCAGCGGAATCCGCTCCGATTACTATTCGTAGTCCCATTATTTTTCTCCTCTCGCCATCAGCATTGATGACCTAAGTTCTTTCTATAACACTTAGGGATATTCTCCCCACCAGTTCTAGAAAACTGCACTTATGAGCGCACGCGCTCCAAAGAGCGCTTGGCGGCCGCCACCACATGCTCACTGTCTAGTCCGTAATGCTTAAACAGCTCGCCGGCAGCACCGGGCATACCAAATCCTTCAATACCTATACTTTCGCCGTTATCTCCTACGAGGTCGCGCCAGGGATCGACTAGACCGGCCTCGATCGATACTCGGGCTTTTACCGCTGTCGGGAGTACCTGTTCACGGTAGTCGGCGCCTTGAGCTTTAAACCATTCCATACAGGGAACTGAAACCACCCGGGCAGCAATGGATTCCTGAGCTAGAGTTTCGCGAGCCTGCAAAGCATATTGCACCTCGGATCCGGAGGCCAGCAAGATCACATCCGGCTGCCCTGCGGTATCGGCCAAAACATAGGCGCCCTTAGCCGCATTCTTGGCGCTAGCGAACGCTTCGCCGCTTGCGCCCTCCATATCTTCCCGCTCGACGATGGGAAGTCCCTGGCGGGTTAAAATCAATCCTGCCGGCCCGCTTTGACGCAAAATCTGCAGCCAGCAAGCCGCGGTTTCATTGGCATCCATAGGACGAACAATCGACAGATTAGGGATTGCCCGATAGGCAGTCAGATGTTCGACCGGCTGGTGGGTAGGTCCGTCCTCGCCAACTCCAATAGAGTCATGAGTCCAAACGTAGGTTACCGGGATATTCATTAGCGCAGCTAGACGGACTGCCCCGCGCATGTAATCACTAAAGACGAAGAAAGTTCCCCCGAAAACGCGGGTTAATCCATCAAGGGCAATGCCGTTCATAATGGCGCCCATAGCGTGTTCGCGCACTCCAAAGTGCAGCACCCGCCCGAAGGGGTTGCCCTTCCACATATCGGTTTGCGCTGATTCGGGGATGAAGCTGTCAGCATCGGCGATAGTTGTATTATTAGAACCGGCCAGGTCAGCAGATCCACCCCAAAATTCTGGCATTACGGCGCCGATTGCGGAAATAACTTTTCCAGAGGCCGCGCGAGTAGCTAGTGAGTCTCCGGCAGTAAACACCGGAAGCGCGTCCTCAATACCCTCGGGGAGCTTACCGGCTAGGATCCGCTCTAATAGCTCATTTTTATCCGGATTTGCTTTCTTCCAGGCCTCAAAGCGCGGATCCCAATCGGAATGAGCTTCCTGGGCACGTGCGGCGGCATTATCCCGGGAGTGTTTGACGGCTTCTTCGTCGATAGCAAACATTTTCTCCGGGTCAGCTCCCAGAGCTTTCTTCAAGCCCTTGAGTTCTTCTTCCCCCAGTTTTGCGCCATGAATCGCGCCGGTGTTTTGCTTGGTAGGCGAAGGCCAACCGATAACTGTGCGCAAGGCAATGATTGAAGGCCGATGCTTTTCAGCTTTAGCAGCATTTATTGCCTGGTCAAGAGCATTTACGTCTTCGTCGTATTTTCCGTCCTTAGCCAGCCAATCAACCCGCTGGGTGTGCCAGCCGTAAGATTCGTAGCGCTTGAGTACGTCTTCTTGGAAAGATACATCGGTATCGTCCTCAATGGAGATATGGTTATCATCCCAGAACACAATGAGGTTACCCAGATCTTGTACCCCAGCCAGGGAGGACGCTTCTCCGGAGATTCCTTCTTGCAGGCAACCATCACCAGCGATCACGTAAACATTGTGGTCAAAGGGGCTTTCGCCGAGGGGAGTGGAAGAGTCGAGCATACCGTGTGCCCGCCGGGAAGCCATCGCAAAACCAACCGCGGCGGCAAAGCCCGATCCCAGCGGCCCAGTAGTAACCTCCACGCCCTTAGTATGACCGTATTCGGGGTGACCGGGAGTATAAGAATTAAAGGTACGGAAACTCTTTAAATCATCGAGCTCCATGTCTTGACCAGCCAGATACAACTGAATGTATTGCAGCAGCGAGGCGTGTCCGGCTGAAAGTACGAAGCGGTCGCGTCCTAACCAATCTGAATCCTTAGGATCAAAACGCAGGTGACGTTGGTAAAGCAAATAGGCAGCGGCTGCTAGCGAAATTGGGGTTCCCGGGTGTCCGCTACCGGCTTTTTCTACTGCATCGGCAGCTAAGAGCTTTGCCGTTTTAACTGCGCGTTGATCAAGTTCATTCCACTGAGTGGTCATATTTTTCCCTTCCATCATTGGATTGATTAGGCACTTACTCTGTTGCCGATACTAACAGTTTGATAGCCAAAAAATCTGGCAGAGCGAGTTTTGCTCACAAAAGTGCACGCGGGTACTCTGACGCGAAACTCCAAACCTAGATCCGATAATGTACATTATGTAAACTAGACGGTCTAGGGCGCATTTCCTGCTCTCTGTTTCCCGGACGACCTCTCTCCTGTCTTCCGGACAACATCTTCGTGGTCGTTTTGAGTTATGGGTTGCCAAGCGCTTGAATTAGCACTGGAAGCATTTCCGGCAAAGCACAAAGGAGAATATCCACGATGGCCGCTGACGAGCCGCTAAATCCACCACTGAAAGCTCTAGGTGACAGCCTAGAGGCAGAAATTAAAGACAGAAAAATCCATAAGCATCCGGTAGACCAAGTACCTTCGGCTCCTCGGACGCTGCTGCTATCAGTACAGCACGTTTTAGCGTTTTACGCGGGCGCGGTAGTTGTTCCCTTGGTAGTTGCGGGCGGCCTTAAGCTAGATCCCACTACTACCGTGCACCTAATTAATGCGGACCTTTTTACTTGTGGAATCGCAACGCTGATTCAGTCGATTGGATTTTGGCGTGTCGGGGTGCGCCTGCCGATTATCCAGGGCGTAACCACCATGGCGATTTCGCCTATGATTGCCATTGGTCTGGCGGTTAACCAAGACGGCGGCGTGGGAGTGCTACCCACCATTTACGGAGCAGTCATTGTAGCCGGACTATTTACTTTCTTCGCGGCTCCAGTTTTTGCCAAGCTGATTCGTTTCTTCCCTCCGCTGGTTATCGGGATTGTGCTAACCACTATGGGCACCACATTGCTGGGAGTATCCGCTGCGGACGTGATCGGACGCGTCGACGAACAGGTACCGCCCATGCCGATCACTTTACGCTCTTTAGCCTATGGCCTGGGAACCTTAGCCATAATCGTCCTCATTCAACGTTTCTTTAAAGGTTTTATGGGCACCTTGGCGGTACTCGCCGGTCTCATAATTGGCACCGGAGTCGCGGTGGCTCTCGGTGATGCTTCCTTCAGCCAGGTAAGCAAGTCTTCCTGGGTAGCAGTCACTACCCCGTTCTATTTCGGCTGGCCCCAATTCTCCCTAACTGCCTGTATCTCCATGATCGTAGTCATGCTGCTGACCATGGTAGAAACTACCGGCGACGTCTTTGCCACCGGTGAAATCGTGGGCAAACGTATCGGAAAGAAAGAGATCACGGCAGCTTTGCGCGCCGATGGCCTCTCTACTACGCTGGGGGGAATCTTGAATTCTTTCCCCTACACCTGCTTCGCGCAAAATATTGGTTTGGTTCGCCTAACTAAGGTACATTCTCGCTGGGTAGTAGCCTGTGCCGGCGGAATTATGATCATTTTGGGAGTTATTCCCAAGGCGGGGGCGATTGTAGCCTCAATCCCCTCCCCGGTTCTGGGCGGAGCCTCCATGGCTTTGTTTGCCAACTTAACCTTAGTGGGGATTCAGACCCTATCTCGCGTAGACCTCTCGGATACCCGCAACGGGATTATTCTGACTACTTCGATCGCGCTAGCCATGCTAGTTTCCTTCAAACCAGCAATTGCAGACGCCTTCCCTGCCTGGGCACAGATTTTCTTCGCTTCGGGAGTAACGCTTGGCTCGATTACCGCCATCTTGCTCAACTTGTTGTTCTTCCACGTGGGCCCGCGCGCAAAGGGCGAGGACGTGGCGCTAGGTGCCACCGGCAAGCGACGTTCTTTGCGGGCAGTTAACAAAATGAGTGAAGAAGAGTTTGTAAATACCTTCTCCCGCTTGTTTAATGGGGTAACTTGGCCGCTGCAGGCCGCAGCGCAAATGCGTCCCTTCCAGGATGTAGGAGAACTTAAAGAAGCACTCCAGGACGCGGTGATGGTGGCGGATAAAGACGCTCAGAATCAGCTGATTGCTGCCTATCCTGATGTAACCCAGATGTTGACTGCCAGCGAGAGTGAAGCCAAAGAAATTTCCCAAGACGTGGGTTCTTTAGCCTTAGGTACGCTCACGGAAGAGCAAAAAGCTCAGCTGCACACCTTGGAAAGCTCCTATCATGAGAAGTTCAATCTGCCCCTAGTGGCCTTGCTTTCCCGAATGGACAGCGTAGAGGAGATCATTAAGGACGGACTACACCGCCTAGAGAACTCCCCGCGCCATGAACGGGTAGTCGCCCTGGGTCAGGTGGTAGAAGTGGCCAATGATCGCTTAGAGATCATGATGGCGGACGCCAACCCCATCCGTTCGGCGTGGAGTCGCAAGTTTGAACAACTCGACTAATAGCGATTAGCTATTTTCCTTTTCTGACGTACCAGAAGAGGTTTCCCATGCGGGATCGAACCCACCCGGGGTTGTCCATACCCGGGTGGGTAGCTCCCCTGGCAAATACTGATTATTTTGCGAACAGAAGATCGGTCCAGCAGGATCATCAGTTTTCATCTGCGCGCGGTAGTCGCGCAAGACTCCCACTGCCCATTTCCCCAAGAAAATCAGGGCTACCAGATTAACCAATGCCATTAGGGCGGTCGCCCAGTCAGCGATCGACCACACTGATTTCAAAGGCAGAATCGCCCCGATAGCCGTAGACGCAATCACCAGCAATTTCAAAGGCAAAGCGGAGCGATCTACACCCACAATAAACTTGTAATTGGTTTCCGCGTAGGTGTAGTTCCCCAGGATAGTGGAATAACCAAAACAAACCATCATTACCATTACGAACACGAACACCACAGTTTGGGTGGTGCTATTTGACCCCAATGACGTAACTATGGAATCCATAGTCAGCACTGCCCCATCGACATGGTTTTCCTTATCCCAGAAGGGAACTGACATCAAAATAATGAAGGCGGTGGAGGTGCACACCAGCATGGTGTCCACGAAAACTCCCAGCGCTTGAATCATTCCCTGGGTGGCGGGGTGACGCACCGTAGCAATAGCAGCCGCATTAGGAGCCGACCCCATGCCGGCCTCGTTAGTAAACAGACCCCGCTTAGTACCGGTAGTAATCGCAGCAATGAACGCTCCCCCAGCTCCCGCAACTGCCGGCGGCATATAGGTGTTGGACTGCCCGAACGCTCCCATAAAGATCTCCCGGAACACAAAGGGAATCCGATCATAGTTAAGAATAATCACCAAGATCCCCATGGCAACATACAGCAGCGCCATCGCCGGAGCCAGATATTCCGAAAACTGAGCAATTTTGCGCACCCCACCTACTACTAGCGGCAAAGTTAAAAAGACTAGGATCAGTGCGGTTGCCCAGACCGGGAAACCTAGATAGTCGGAGTTGGCTAGCTGAGAAATCGAGTTTGCCTGGATCATTTCGAAACTAAATCCGTAGGCAAAAATTAGCAGCACCGCAAACACAATCCCCCAGGTACGCGAGCCTAGGCCGCGTTGAATATAAAAGGCCGGGCCGCCCCGGAAGGTGCCGTCTCCGTTGCGAACTTTAAATAGCTGTGCCAAAGTAGCTTCCACAAAAGCGGTAGCCATACCGACTAACGCCACTACCCACATCCAAAAAACCGAGCCCGGTCCGCCAGCAACTACCGCCAACGCTACCCCGGTAATTGAGCCCGTCCCTACTCTATCTGCCAGTCCGATCGCAAACGCTTGGAAGGAAGAAACCCCACCTTCGGAGCCGCCACGAGAACGCGTAATTACTTTCAGCATGTGGGTGAACATGCGCACCTGCATACCTGAGGTACGTATGGTGAGCCAGATGCCCACCCCTAGCAGGGTTATCATCAGCAACCACACCACCGAATTGTTATAGGCAGTATCGAGGAGGCCGGAGATTGTCTCATTCCACTGTTCAAAGGCAGTTAGAGATTCTTTAGAGGCCGAAATCGGCATAGGTTACTCCTTCATGATGGGCGGCTTAGCAATTAGCTTTGACTAGGTGAGGGGAAGATACTCCCGAAACCTGTTTAAATATACTCGCTGTAGCGGGTAGCTAAAAAATTTGTATATTTCTTAAATTTGCAGAAAAAGCCCCGGCATTTAAGTTAAGCCGGCACTGCCCACAGATGGGTCGCAAGCGCCTTCACTTTTACCCGGTCCCCCACAGTAAATGGTTCATCCCCGCTTTGGCGACGACTGGCCAGTAGCCCAAACTCGGTTTCCACCTGCAAAAGATAGGTATCGCCTTCGAAAAGCGACCCCACTACCTGCCCCACTTCTGCCTGGATAGGATCTTTATTACGTTCAGGGGGCAGGTTACTAATTTCTATAGAATAGGGCGAGCCGAGCGCCACTATTTTCCGGCTCTGTCCATTGGCACCAGCTAAGCTATCAGCAGCGGGAACCTCCAGCTGCTGTCCAAAAGCGGTGAAATGCGCACTAACTTGCCCGAATCGATCTGTGTTGATCACCGCGTTAGTACTGACTTGGGTAGTGGCTCCCAGGTAGAGGGCGGTTTGCAGATCCGCCGGGTGAGATACCAGATCCTGCGGGTAATCATCTTGAATAATTTTTCCTTCGCGCAGCAAAATAATCCGGTCGGCGATCGCAAAGGCTTCCGGCAGGTCGTGGGTAACATACAGGGAAGCAGCCCCAATCCGCCGGTGGATCCGCAAGATTTCTCCGCGCAGACGCAGGCGCGAATAGGGGTCGACATGGGCTAAAGGCTCATCAAACAGTAGCCAACGGGGTCGGCGCAGTAGTGCTCGCGCTAAAGCCACCATTTGCCGTTGCCCGGTAGATAGTGAGCCGGGATATTGTCGCGAAAGGGAACTTAACCCCAGATCGGTCAGCGTTACCTGCAGGTCTTCCGCATTTCCCCCGGCTAAAGCCACATTTTCCTGAACCGTTAGATGTGGGAAAAGACCGTCCCGATCAGCTACCAGCGCACTGGCGCGGGCACCGGGAGAAAAGTCAGATACGTCCTCGTCCCCACAAAATATCTGGCCACTACTTGGTTGCAGTCCCGCAATGGCTCGTAATAATGTGGTTTTCCCCGCTCCGGAAGGCCCGATAATTACCACTAGTTCTCCCGGATCAACGCTAAAGGACACTGGACCGAGCACCCAATGTGAAGAACGCGAAACCCGTAGCTCTTTTACCGTTAACGCGGACGGTTCCATTTTCCCTCCTCCTTCGGTACCAGGATAAATAGCAAAATAGAGACAATTAATACCGCCAAAGACAGTCCGAAAGCTGGCGGATAGTTCGCTTCATCAACCATGGCAAACATTTGCGGAACCACCACCGGAGTATCGGGAGCCGCCACCCACACCAGTGGCGCCGATAAAGTGGTGGAAATCGCGACTACTGTCGCTAAAGTCAAACTGAAGTAGCGCCTGACAGCGGGAAGCAGTATTTTTAGGGCTGCCTCTACCCTACCGACGCCTAAGACTCGTACCGACTCAAATTCGGCTTGGCCGATAACTCTAAAACGGGCAGCCAAAAAATAGGTAACCGGCATACCGATTAAGAGGAAGGAACATAGTGATAAAAACCCTCCACTGGAAAAGGGCCACGGCAAACCCTGTTGGCGACTAAGCATCCAGCCAGCACCAATGGCGGCTGCGGGCAGGGACAAGATTACAATAAACAAGGCTTCGACACCCAGATTTCGTCTCTGGGATCCGGCGCCTCTAGTAGCTGCTAGCACCAGTAGGCACAGGCCGGCGGCTAAGGCCGATAGCAACCAGGTGTTGATCACCGATTCCAACTTATCGAAAGAGAACTTGGCGTTGAGCAGCAGGTATAGGAGCAAGCATGCAGAGCTCACGGCATAGAGGCCCACTGCTACAAGCGGGAGCGGCCGGGCCGGCCCCAAAGAAAAGCTACGCTCTCCTAGGGAGGCAGCCGGGAAAAACCGGCGGTAGCTAGAGAAATATAGGCCGATTAAAAGTCCGGCCACGCATAGGCAAAGACCGATTAGTGCCAGGGAGGCGCGTCCTAAAAATGCGGTTTCGAAACTGCCGGTGGATCGCAGCCATAAAGAGTGAGCCACATTCATATTTTTTCCTCCCACCAGGTCAGGCACTAGCGGGTCGGAAAGAGCTAGCGAGAAAGTTACCCCCAGCGATAAAGGAACCGATACCAATAGGGGCCGCGCAATCACCAAGCGGAAAACCTGCCAGTTACTAAGCCCCAAGATTCGCGCCTGGTCTAGTTGATCCGGGCGAATGGTTTGCAAAGTAGAGCGGGCAGAAAAATAGGCTAAGGGCGCGAGCGAGAAAGCAAAAACCGTTATTACTGGGAGCGGCCCGACGAGGATGCTCGCGGAGGAACCCGCGAAGGAGCGTAAAGCGCTAGCAACTATAAAAGGCGGGATCGCGATGGGACACAGGCATAGCATGGTGGCAAGTTGCCGAAAACGCTCGGGTAAAAACCGGGTTCCTAAGGCGGCACCACTGCCCCATAAAGTAGCCAGAATTGCCGAACCAATCGCCTCGAGTAGGGACAGACGGATGGCAGCAGTAATGGCTTCCTCTCCGGGGCTAGATTTTACGATCGCCGCGCGAACTACGAAAGCCAGAGGCCATAGAGCTGCGAGAACACAGAAGACAATAATAATTGACCAGCTAAGTGTGCGTAGTAATATCTTGTTCACTGCCGCCACTCCTGCCTGGCGAACCAAGTCAACCAGCGATCACGATCCGCGGCTGATTTTTGCGGACGCGCCGGCAAAATATAGGGGTCGTCCTGCTCTAAACGCGAAGCTAGAGAGCCAGGGATAGACCGAATAATCGCCAGTTGCGGGGTGGAAGATTTAACGGCTACCCCTTGGCCAGCTTTTTGTGACAGCCAATCCAGAAACCGTTTTGCTTCTCCGACGCGACCCGCATTCTTCAAAAGGGCGGCCGAACCGATCTCATAGGAGGTGCCCTCTTGTGGATAGGAGATAGTAAGGGGCTTGGTAACTTCGCTTTTGCCAGCACAATAGGGGGTGAAGGTGATCGCAATCGCGGCTTCCCCTGCCAGTACCGTTTTCACAGGAGCAGTTCCCGAGTTCGTAAGACGGGGTACATTGTCGTAAATGTTTCTAATGGCAGTGCTCGCCTGGTCAGCATAGATTTCATCTAGAACCCGCACCACGGTAAAGGCAGTTCCCGAAGTAAGCGGAGAAGAAGCAGCCACCAGGGTGCGATATTGCGGGTTGGCAAGCTCGGCCCATGATCTAGGTACCGGTAAGCCCCGGGCAGACAAAGCTGCTTGATCAGAACAAAACCCCAGTAAAGAGCCATAAACCCCGAACCAGTAACCCTCGCTATCGCGCATAGCTTCCGGAATATCGCTGATTCCCGCTGGCTGGTAGGCGGACAGCAGGCCGCGCCGTTTAGCAAGCACATAGTTTTCTGCCGGGCCGCCTACCCATACATCAAACTCGGGGGCTTTGGGGCTCGAGGAAATCCGGGTTAAGGCTTGAGCAGTCGGCAAGCGCAGGTAGGAAACATTTTTTCCCGTGGCGGCGGCATAGGCATCCCGCCAATTTTTACAGATTGATTCTTCGTTAGAACAGATAAAAGCTAGTTGTTCTTTTCCTGCGGGGTGACATCCGCTTAAAACTAAGCTAAAGAGCACAGTTAATAGCACTAATAAGCGGGATCGCATGTCAGTAACGATAGCAGGCTGGCGGAAACATTTTGGTTTCCGCCAGCCTGCTATGGGTATTTTGATTATTTGGGATCGTTTAGCGCCCCTTAGGCGTAACGCTATGCCCGCTCATCCAGTTTTTGTTTATGGGCGCTCATAATCCGCCGTTCGTCACGTCCTACGATCGCAAAGATTAAGACTGTCAATACCGAAAAGACGATAAATACGATAAAGGTCAGGTTCCAACCGAAGTTATGAACTAGCAGCCCGACTCCAGTGGAAGCCAAGGTAGCTCCCAGCAGATATCCGAATAGACCGGTGAATCCGGCGGCAGTACCCGCTACGTTACGCGGAGATAGGTCAATAGCCTGCAAACCAATCAGCATCACCGGACCGTAAATAAGCCCCCCGATTAGTGCTACTAGCAGGATCAATACCCACATGGGGGTTCCTACCGGAGCCAACCAGTACCCCAGGATGGCTAGGGCTGTGCAGATAGTAAAGAAGATTCCTGCCCCCGAGCGATATCCTTTAAATACTTTGTCGGACATCCAGCCACATAGTAGCGTACCCACGATCCCCGCGATTTCATAGGCGAAGATACCCGCCAGGCCGGAACCAATCTCGGCATGATGCTTTTCGTTCATGTAGACGGTAATCCAGTTCAGTACCCCGTAACGCAGGGCGTAGACGAATACGTTAGCCACTGCCAGCATGACGATCGTGCGGTTTGTGAGGACGTGTTTGAAAATCAAATCCTTGGCGGACATCTTTTCTCCCTCGTCTACTTCCACTTTGGCCGGGTCGTTGCGGTATTCCTCGATCGGGGGAAGCCCAAGAGATTCGGGAGTATCCCGGATCAACAGGAAGCCAATAAACGCTACTATTAGGGCGATTACCGCCGGCAACCAAAAGGCCGAGCGCCAGTCATCAGCCGTCCAGGCCAGGCCAATACCTACCAGAGTAGGTAGCAGGGCGCCTCCGACGTTGTGGGCAGTGTTCCAAATAGAGGTGATGGTACCGCGTTCATTAGTGGAGAACCAGTGTACTAATACCCTGCCGCAAGGAGGCCAGCCCATACCTTGGAACCATCCATTCAAAAACATGACGGTCGCAAAGATTCCGACTGAGGCGGTTACCCAAGGCACGAACGCTACCACTAGGTTGGTACATGCCGATAGCGCGAGGCCGATTACCAGGAAATAGCGGGCGTTGGAACGGTCAGAGATCATCGCGGAGAAGAACTTTGAGAGCCCGTAGGCAAACAGAACCGCGTTCGCGATAATCCCCACTCCGACTTTGTCGATGCCAGTGTCATCCATCAGTAAGGGGGCGATGGAGGAGATGTTGTTTCTAATCAGATAAAAACCGGCATAGCCGATGAAGATACCAAGGAAAACCTGCAGTCGCAGGCGAGGGAACATATGTTTGACTTTATTTTCCGGTAGTCGTGGCGCCGGCGCCGGCGCCTTGAGCCAGGAAAAGCCTTTTGGGGATGCCATATTCACTCCGCTGTGTTCGTGGCGGCCGTGACCGCCTTATGGAAACTTACAGAGTTTAGTTTGCCTGCTTACTGGTAACAACCAGCCCGGTTAGCGGTGACACCCAGTAACGATGCTGTTACCCAAAAATCAATTTTCTCGACCGAGATACTCTAAAATATATCCGCCACCGCGCAGGGTATGAATCATTTCATCACTGCCGGCAGAGCGCAGTTTGGCACGTAGGCGATAAATAGTAGTTTTTACCATATCGCGGCCGCCCGAAGTAGAGGTGGTTTCCCAAACTTGGTTAAGTAGTTCCCGAATAGTTACTACTCCCCCGTTGGCCTCAGCTAATACTCGCAGTAACTTAAATTCGGTTTCCGACAGCTTTAGATCTTTAGCTAGATAGTAGGCGCGTCCGCGCGCAGTATCCAGCGAAAGCGGCCCTAGTTCGCGCCGCGGTTCCATCTGCCGCATTTTATGGGTACGCCGTAAAATTGCTTCTACCCGCAAGGATAGTTCCCGGGGAGAAAAGGGTTTCGGTAAATAGTCATCGGCACCCGCCTGCAACCCTTCGATGCGCTGCTGAGGGTCCCCCAGAGCAGTAAGCATTAGAATCGGCAGCTTTTGCGCTGATCTAATGCGTTTTGCCAGTTCTACCCCCGACCCATCCGGCAGCATTAAATCCAGTATCACCAGCGCTAAATCGGAAGATTTAACCAATTTCCAGGCCGAGGCCGCACCGGAGGCCTCCAAAACTTCGCAACCGGTTTCCTCCAGGGTATAGCGAACAATTTCGCGCATTTGCGCTTCGTCATCTACTACCAGCACCAGTGGTTTCACTTTGTTCCTCCCTTGGGCAAACTCACTACAAATGTAGTTCCTCTTCCCTCTAAAGTGTCAACCAATACCTCTCCCCCATGGCCGCGAACGATTTGGGAGACTACCCCCAGTCCTAGTCCCGCCCCCGAGTTCGCAGTCGCAGCCTGGCTGGTTTGTCCCCCGTAGTAGGTGAACAAATCACGCCGCTGACTCTTAGAGATTCCACTGCCATTATCGGTGACTTCTAAAATAACTTGTGCTCCGTCCTGGAAGGAGCGCACCACGATTTTTACTCCCTCCCGGCAGTGCCGAGCCGCGTTATTGATAAGGTTCCAAATCACCTGTGAAAGTAACTGCCGATCCCCGTATACATAGAGCGGGGCGCCGGGATCGGTTAACAAAATATCTACCGCTAAAATTTCGCGAACCTGCGAGGCTGCCTGCCGTACTAGCTCGCGCAAATCCACGTCTTCTTTGTCTAGTCGCAATCCCGAGCCGCGAATCTTCGCACCAGTTAGAAAGGTTTCCGCGAGGCGGATCGCGTGGGCAGAATTAGTGGTAACCGTGTGTAACAGGCGGCGTTGCCGCTCATCCAGGGAAGTATCTTCTAAAAGTTCCGCCGCCCCGGAAATCAGCGCCAAAGGGGTACGGATTTCATGGGACAAAATATCGGTGTTGGTGGCGTCACTGGGGAGCTTTGCTCTGCGCCGTGGCAGATGCCATATCCATTTGTGTAGGGCGTAACCGCCTAAGATTCCGCCAGCCAGTCCAATTAAGAAAACTAGGATTTCCACCGTTATCCGGCATTTCGCCGTGCCCGGGCGGCAGCTAGCTCGTCGGGAACTTTCAGTTCTTGGTTAGCAGACTCTACCGGAAGTTCCGCTAGGGTGCCTTCAATCTCCCTCCAGACGCGCCCTACTGCGATTCCAAATACTCCTTGTCCCCCTTGCACCAGGTCGATTACCTCGTCGGTGGAGGTACATTCGTAAACGGAGGCTCCATCGGACATGAGGGTAATAGAGGAAAGCGAGTCCACTCCTCTTTTAGAGAGGGCGTCAACTGCTACTCGAATCTGTTGCAGGGATACTCCGGTATCGAGCAGACGTTTTACAATTTTCAGCACCAAAATATCGCGGAAAGAATACAGGCGATGGGAACCTGAACCTTTAGCGGAGCGAATGGTGGGCTCCACCAATCCGGTTCGCGCCCAATAATCCAGTTGCCGGTAGGTTATCCCGGCAGCTTTACAAGCAATAGGGCCGCGGTAGCCGGTCTCGGTATCTAGATCCGCTAAGGTATCTCCAAATAACATGCCTTGCGAACGTTGTGGGCGCGGCTGCCTATTCATGGGCTGACTCCCTGACGATGGTTTTAAGTACTGTCTTAACGGTATTTTCTTTGCCCTGGTCGGTCAAGAACCTTTTACGGAAAGTCTCAAGCTTTACTTGAGGTTTAATTCAGCTTTTCCGCAGAAACCCGCACCATCTGCAAAAACATTTGGGCAGCTGCTTCAGACAGTTCTTGCGTCTCCGATAGATGTCGCGCCTTCGCCACGCTATTCGCGCGGTAGCCCGCAGGAGTAGCCGCCCGTTCTACCAGGTCTAGTAAACGCAGGGCAGCAGTTTTTAAGAACCGTAACTGACGCGGAGGAATCCCCTGTTCCACCAGCAGGCTAGCCAGCTTAACGATTTGGTGACTGCGAGGAGGAAACCGCCCCGCCAGATCCGGGGAAACCAGCCCTGCCTGCACAAAAGAATTTAATTCCGCAGTGGAAACCCCACTTAAGTCCAAAAGCTCACGGGTCGTAAGGGTTCCATCGCTCGCCGCAGAGGTAACCAATTGCCCTTCGGAGGCAATCAGCCGCGCCGCCTGTTGCGGAGGAGGTACCTCACTGAGAGTTTGCCCCGCGTCTAGCTGCGCTAGCTGTTCGCGAATAACCCGCAGGGGTAGAAAAGAATCACGTTGCCGAGACAGGCAAAAACGAACCCTCTCAATGTCTGCCGCAGAATACTTGCGGTATCCCGAGGCAGTACGCGCCGGTGAAACTATCCCCTGATCTTCCAGGAAACGCAGCTTGGAAACCGAAATAGTCGGGAATTCACCTTTTACCCGTTCGACTACTTTGCCGATCGAGAAAACCGGTTTAGTGGATACTCCCGCCGGCCAGGACGCAGCTGTGGTCTCAAGTTGCGCGGTCTTCCTTGCTGATGCCGCCACCAAGTCTAAGAATCCCTCCGGGAGGCATAGTAAACCATCCGGTATTTTCCAATCTGCACACTATCGCCGGTTTTCAACTGGATAGAATCTACCCGCTCGCGGTTTACATAGGTGCCGTTAAGGGAACCGGCATCGCGAACCACATAACCGTCCGCTTCGCGCACAAAGATGGCGTGTTTGCGAGAAACGGTAACGTCATCAAGGAAAATGTCGCATTTGGGTTTGCGCCCTACTGTGACTTTTTCCGCGTTTAGTAAGAAGCGGGCTCCCACGTTCGGGCCGCGCACGACTACCAGCAAAGCTGACCCCTCCGGAAGCTGCGCAATGGTGTTGCGAGCATCTTCAGAAAGCGCACTGCCGGCAACCAGATCATCGTCCCTAATCGCGCCGATAACCGCGGTAGTTATGGGATCTGCCAAGTCGTTGTCGCTCATGGAGTCCTCCTCTTGCTAGTTCCTTGCCCACCTATCCTGGCGGGCTTTTCAATGTTAGCGCAAAACTTTTCCCGACTCACCGGTTTGTCACATATTGGTAACAAAATTTTCCGTGCCGAAATTATAGGTCACGCCAGGGCTGGTATAGTTTGCGCCATGAACGAACCCGTATCGCATCTGGTCTTAACCTTGTCCTGTCCTGACCGTCCGGGAATTGTCCATGACGTAACGAAAGTGATTGTCAAGGTAGAGGGCAACATTGTCGATTCTCAACAGTTCGACGATCCCGAAACTAAAAGTTTCTTTATGCGGGTAGAGATCCACACTCGGTGCAGCGTTCAGGAAGTTAAAGAAGCTTTTAGCCCCTTGGCGCAGCAGTATTCGATGCGTTGGAGCGTCAATGAGGTCGGCAAGAAGGTCCGCACCATCATTATGGTTTCCAAAGAAGGACATTGCCTCTCTGACCTGCTATATCGCCGCCGTAATTTGAATCTACCGCTCGAAGTGGTGGCAGTAATCGGCAACCACCCGGATTTGGCGCCGCTAGCCCAGTTCTACGATGCGCCCTTCCTGTGTATCCCGGTGACAAAAGACACTAAAGCCAAGGCAGAGGCAGAGCTGCTCGCCCTCATCGATGCGGAGAATGTGGAACTGGTGGTGCTGGCGCGCTATATGCAGATCCTTTCCGACAAGGTTTGCGAGCGCCTGCACGGCCAAGTGATCAATATCCACCACTCTTTCTTGCCTTCTTTCAAGGGGGCGCGTCCCTATCATCAGGCGCATCAGCGGGGAGTGAAACTAATCGGGGCAACTGCCCATTTCGTAACGCCCGATCTGGACGAAGGCCCGATTATTGCCCAAGAGGTGATTCCGGTTTCCCACCGGGACTCTACTGCCTCCATGGTGCAAAAGGGGCAGGATGTTGAGCGTAGGGTGCTGGCTCAGGCCGTCACCTGGTATTCCCAGCGGCGAATCCTGCTAAACGGTAACCGCACCGTGGTTTTTGAATAGGACGCGTTTAGAGGCGATCTGCCCGGAACGTTTTTGCAAGCGCGCCCTCTCTAAAGCGGCTTACTTTTGACACCGAGGACACCAGTAGCTGCGCCTGCCCGCCACTACCTGGTCGCGGACAGTTGCTCCGCAACGCCGACAGGGCTCCCCCGAACGCTGGTAAACCCAAAAACGCCCTTGGGAGGGTTCATCAGTAGTACAGATCAAGCCTTCTTTAAGGCCGCGGCGCATTTGGGAACGCAGGTCTTCCCACAGGGAGCGTAGACGTTTTACCGAGACTTTAGCCGCCTGCCGGTTAGGGTTAATCCCGCAACGGAACAGGCATTCGGCGCGGTAAATATTGCCGGGGCCCGCAATAAAGGATTGATCCATTACCACTTCCCCGATTCGGCGACTGGTTTTGCGAGCGCGGGCAATAAAATCCTCAGCCGTGCAAGAATCCACCAGCGGATCCGGGCCGAGGCGAGCAAGAATCTTCTTTACCCCCGCTTTATTGAGCAGTTCGCATTGGTTAGGGCCAGACAGATCCGCTATTGCCCGCGAAAACTCTAGCCGCAGCCGCACATTTTCTCCGGGAGGAGCCGGCTGGAACTGTCCCGAAAATTGTTTATAGGTATCGCCGGGGTGTTCGCCCGGCATCCGGGGAGCACCGATATGCCCGGGCAAAGCTATGCCCTCCCCGGCCTGAAACTTCCAGGAACCGTATAGCCCCAAATGAACATGCAAAGTTGCTGGCTGCGGAATATCAAAATCTAGGAACAGATGCTTGCCCCACGCCCAGGGGCGAGTAATTCTTGCGTTATCAAGGGCGGCCGCGCCCTCAGCAAAACGTCCCTGCGGGGAAGATGCCCGCGCAATCCCAAGTTTTGCTAACTCGGTAAAAGCGATGGCTAAACGGTGAATAGAATGTCCCTCTGGCATAGGACAATTCTTGCCTAGGGCGCTACGTTTGCCAAACCGCCGGGAATATCTAGGCTTGAAGTATGAGCGAAAATTCCGGCGGGCAGACCCCGCGTATTCAAGATGACCTTTACCGCCATATCAATGGCGCCTGGTTAGCTAGCTATGAAATCCCAGCTGACCGGGCAGTTGATGGGGCTTTCCGCGACTTGGTAGAGGAGGCACTACTCCACTGTCGTACCCTTTGCGAAAATGCGGCGGCCGGGAAACTGGAACGCCCGCTGGAAAGTGAAACCAGCAGTGAGCGTTGGGATTTTGATGCCACCCGGATTGGACAGCTCTTTCAGGCTTATCTGGATCAAGAAGCGCTCACCGCGCAGGGAACCGCCCCGATTGCGCCTCTGCAAGAAAAAGTGGATGCCTGCGCAAGCCGGGAGGAGTTAGCCCAGGTACTGGGAGAACTAGAGCGCGAAGGCATTGATTCCCCAGTAGCTTTCCTGGTCAGCATCGATGCTGAAAATCCGCAGCGTTATATCGGACAGTTCTATCAGGCGGGGCTGGGCCTGCCCGATGAATCCTATTACCACCAGGATGAACACCGTGAGATTCGGGAAAAATACCGAGAATTTTTGGCGCAAATGGCCTTAGAAAGCGGGATTGCTGCCGCGGGAACGGAAGCCGACTTCGCCCAGCAGGTTTTCGATTTTGAAACTGCACTGGCAGGTCACCATTGGGATGCGGTGCGTAGCCGCGACGCGCAAGCTACCAATAACCCCACTACTTTCGAGGAGTTTACCCGTAAAAATACCGGGTTTGCCTACGCTGCTTGGGCAGCGGGTTTGGGAGTGAAACTTGCGGCCGGTGTGGATCCGATTAACGTGTATATGCCTTCCTATCAGGAAGGGTTTGCCCAGCTGTGGGCGAACACCGATTTAGCGATCTTAAAACGCTATCTGCAGATGAAAGTAGTTTTAGCCTTCGCGCCGTATCTAGCTCCGCAGCTGCAAGAACTGCGTTTTTCCTTCTATGGCACTACCCTTTCGGGGACTCCCGAGCGCCCCGAGCTGTGGAAACGCGCAGTCGGCACCGTGGAATCGGTTTTAGATGAGGCGCTGGGGCGCGCCTATGTGGCCTACCATTTCCCGCCGGAGCGCCGCGACGAGATGGAGAAACTCGTGGGGGCGCTTTTGGAGGCCTATCGGGAGGGAATCGAAAAACTTGATTGGATGGGGGAAGAAACCCGCACGCGCGCCCTCGAAAAACTGTCCAAATTTACTTACAAAATCGGGTATCCGCGCCGCTGGCGCGACGATAACGCTCTGCGCTTTAACGAAGGCGACACCCTGGTAGATATGATTCGCGCTTCCAGTGCTTTTGAAACTGACTTCCAGCTGGCGCGGATTTTAAAACCGGTAGATAAAGAAGAATGGCATATGAGCCCGCAAACGGTGAACGCCTACTATTCTCCCCTCACCAACGAAATCGTCTTTCCCGCCGCGATCCTGCAGCCCCCATTTTTTGATCCTGAGGCTTCGCACGCCGCTAACTTTGGCGGTATCGGTGCGGTGATCGGCCACGAAATCGGGCATGGTTTCGATGATCAAGGCTCTCACTATGACGGTGACGGCAAGCTTACCGAATGGTGGACCGAGGACGATCGGGAAGAGTTTACTAAACGCACCGCGGCCTTAATCGCGCAATACGATAGCTACCGCCCCAGCGAACTTCCGGGCGAGGACGTACACGTCAACGGCGCCCTCACTATTGGGGAAAATATCGGGGATCTGGGGGGATTAGCGATTGCTTTTAAAGCTTGGAAGAGGGCGCATGCGGAAGAGGCCGACTTGGCTCCCGAGTTCTTTTATTCTTGGGCCCGGGTGTGGCGCACTGCGATCCGCCCGGAAGCGGCCCGCCAACGCCTGGTGATAGATCCTCACTCCCCTGCCGAGTTCCGCTGTAACGGGGTAGTACGTAACTTGGATGCTTTCCACGATACTTTCCAGACCACGCCCTCGGATCAGCTGTGGATGGAGCCGGAGGAACGGGTAAGAATCTGGGAATAGGAACACTTCAAAAGTAAGCATTAGGATAGGTCTAAAAACAGGAGAGGACATGCCGGGTACTAATCTGACCAAGATTGAGGCAGAAGAACGCAAGAACGTTATCGGGAAAGTTGATTACACCGTCCAGGTGGAGCTATCGGAAAGCGGTGACACTTTTTCTTCCCGCACGGTGATTGATTTTGAAGCTGAAGCGGGCGCGAGCACTTTCGTGGATTTAATCGCCCCCGAAGTGCTGTCGATTCAGCTAAACGGACAAGATTTGGGTACGGATTGTTACCGCGATAACCGGATTGAGCTTAGCGATCTGCAGGCAGAAAACCGTCTGGAAGTAGCGGCTAACTGCGCGTATATGCATACCGGCGAGGGTGCGCATCGCTTTACTGATCCGGCCGATGGCCTCACCTATGTTTACACCCAGTTTGAGGTACCGGATGCCCGCCGGGTGTTTGCCTGTTTTGAGCAACCGGATTTGAAAGCTACCTACCAGTTCTCGGTGACCGTTCCAGAAAGTTGGACGGTGCTGTCGAATATGGATACCCCGCGTCCGCAATCTTTAAAGGTGGAGCGTGCCGGGGATACTAAGCAACATGTTTTCCAATTTGAACGCACGCCTTTGCTTTCCAGCTATATCACTGCCCTGGTTGCCGGCCCCTACCACAGTGTTAAATCTGTGCTTACCAGTATTGATGGGCGCTCCATTCCCTTGGGGGTTTACTGCCGGCAATCGCTAGCCAAATATCTGGACGCGGATTTTGTTTTCGAGCAAACCATTGCGGGATTCCGTTTTTACGAATCTCACTACGGTCGCCCCTATCCTTTCACCAAGTATGACCAGATTTTTGTTCCCGAATATAACGCGGGGGCAATGGAAAACGCGGGCTGTATTACCTTCCGGGATGAATATATTTTCCGTACTAAACCTTCCGGGGCACAGCTAGAGCAGCTCACCAACACAATTTTGCACGAGCTGGCTCATATGTGGTTCGGGGATCTGGTCACTATGAAATGGTGGGATGACCTGTGGCTGAATGAATCTTTTGCCGAGTTTATGTCGTATTGGTGCATGGCAGAAGGGACTCGTTTCAGTGACGCTTGGACCGGGTTCACGATGCGTAAAGTGTGGGGGGTTAACTGCGACCAGCTGCCTACTACCCATCCGATTGTGGCGCCGATAACCGACCTGGCAGATGTGGAAGTTAACTTCGATGGCATTACCTATTCCAAGGGCGCCTGCGTGCTGCGGCAATTGGTGGCTTATGTGGGTGAAGGTAATTTCTTGCAAGCTCTACGTAGCTATTTTGCTAGCCACGAATATTCCAATGCGACTTTGGCTGATTTCCTGGGAGAGCTGGAAAACGCCAGTGGACGCAACTTGAAGCAGTGGAGTCAGGTTTGGCTGCTTGAAGCTGGGATTACCCAGTTGGAGTCGCAGATTGAAAGGGACGCGAGCGGGAAGGTTACCAGCTTCAACATTGTTCAGTCTTTGCCGCAGGAAGGCACTAGTTTGCGTCCGCATGCCACTAGCGTTGGTGCCTATGATTTTGATTCTCGCGGGAAACTGGTGTTGGTGCGTCGCGTCGATGTGGACATTAAAGGCGAGGTCACCGCGGTTCCAGGGTTAGTGGGAACCAGGCATGACGTCTATGTACTTAACTATGAAGATTTAGCGTATGCGAAGATCCGTTTTGATACTGATTCCTGGGAAGTGTTGCGCACTCGCGTTGGCGATTTCGCGGATTCTCTGCCGCGGGCAGTGATTATGTGTGCCGCCTGGGATATGGTGCGTGACGGGGATCTGAGCGCTTCGAAATACCTAGAGATGGCTTTAGGGGCGCTCAAGCACGAAACTAATTCTTCGGTGTTGAACGGGATTCTACGGCACATCCAGGGCGCCCTGGTTTACTATGCTGCTGACCCCGCCAGTGCTCATCGCCTGCTGGCTCCGGCGCTGTTGGCTCTGGCAGAGGAAGCAGAAGCGGCCTCGGATCGCCAACGGCAATTGGTGCGGGCATTCTTGCAGGTTGCGGGAGCTAAGGAAGCCCCGGAAATCGAGCGTTGGTTTGCGGAAGGCAAAGTGCTTGAGGGCGTGAGCGTAGATACGGATTTGCGTTGGGATATGCTCTTTGCCCTCGCCGCTAATGGGCAGGCCAACGAAGATATGATCCGCAAAATGGAGGAAAGCGACGATACGATTACCGGTCGGGAGAACGCTTTCTTGGCGCGCGCCGCCCTGCCGGGTCGAGATAACAAGACGCAGTGGGCGCAGCGGGTCCTGGAAGACACTAGCCTCACCAATGGGCAGATTGATGCTTTGACCGTGGGGATTGCGCGGTCTCTCTGGCTGCAGCCAGCCGATGCCGCCGATACGATCGAGCCTTATTTTGCAGCGCTGAACGATATTTGGTCCTCCCGCACTATGCATATGGCAGAATCCCTAGTCGGCGGGCTTTATCCCTTAGCGGTGCAAAGCCGGGAAGGTTTTGACCTGGTGGAGCGGACGGAGCGTTGGTTGGCAGAGAACCCGGATGCCGATAAGGCGCTGCGCCGCCTGGTGCTAGAGGAACTTGATGGGGCGCGGCGTTCGCGCCATGCCCGCACTGGTAAATAAGCTTTTCGCTTAGCGCGGCTGGCTACTTAGAGCACTTGGCTAAATCTAGTCATCCGCCACTAGCGAAAGTCCCGGGATTTGGTGGATACCGGCAGGTTTAGCGGCTCGATTTTATCGGCTAGTAGCGCTAGGGCTCCGTCTTTGGCTTGCAATACTCCCCTGACGATGAGGGCGTTTTGGCTGAGGGCGAGGCGGCGGTAATGCTGCCAGCAACCAACTTGGCAGATCACGTTGACTATCCCGGTTTCGTCCTCTAAAGATAGGAACACTACCCCTTTGGCAGTGTGGGGGCGTTGGCGGTGCGTAACTATCCCTGCGCACCGGATGCGTTTGCCGGCTAGTTGGGGGGGGCCGCCCTGGGGCTGGGTTTCTTCCCTAGCGGCTGGGAGGATCCCCCGCCGGGTAAGCTCTGCTCGCACCAGTTTCGTGGGGTATCCCCACAGGCTAACACCCAGGGCAGAACTGTCCCATTTTACCTGTTCCCCGGTGCTTAAGGGCGCGAAGTTAGGTGTCGTCTCGCTGAGGGCGAGCCCGGGTAGTTCCGGCTGGTAAAAGCGTTTTTGCGGGGCAGCTAGCAGGGGCGCGCGCCAGAGTCCTTCGCGGCGGGTCACCCCCAGGGAAGAAAGCGCACCCGCGCCAGCCAGCAGTTCTAGGGCGGCAGTGGGCAAAGGTACGCGGGAAGTAAAGTCCTCTAGGGTTTTAAAGCGGCTCCCGCAGCTGTCATTGCGAGCAGCAAGAATTTTTTCTATCCAAGCCGGGCGCATCCCCCGAATCTCCGCTAGCCCCAGCTTTAGCGAGGCTAAATCGGTTCCGGGGATGGAATCCTTCTGAGAAGTGTTCACGTCTGGGCGCAGAATTTTAAGGCCGTGGCGGCGCGCATCGGAGATTAATGATTGCGGGGAATAAAAACCCATCGGCTGGTTAGCGAGGATTGCGGCATAGAATACCGCGGGATAATAGGCTTTTAGCCAGGCGGAAGCATATACCAGGTAGGCGAAGGAAAAAGCGTGAGATTCCGGGAAACCAAATTCGGCGAAACCAGACATTTGTGCCCAGATTTTTTCTTGTACCGGTGGCGGAATCTGGTTCTTTTCCATGCCTTTGAAGAACTCGGCTCGTAGGTCAGCTAGGTGTTCCCCTGGGTTTTTACGTCCCATCGCCCGGCGTAGGTTATCGGATTGGGAACCGTTAAATCCGGCCACGTCTTTGGCTATCCGCATTAGTTGTTCTTGGAAAAGTGGCACCCCTAAGGTGCGTTCCAAGGCAGGTTTTAGCAGCGGATGCAGGTAGGTGACCTTTTCGCGCCCTAAGCGGCGCGCCAGATAAGGGTTTACGGCTTGCCCTTGGATAGGGCCGGGACGAATCAGAGCCACTTCGACTACCAGGTCATAGAAACATTTTGGTTTTAGCCGCGGCAAGGTAGACATTTGAGCACGGGACTCTACTTGAAAAACTCCAACCGTGTCGGCTGCCTGTAATAGCTGGTACACGCGCGGGTCTTCTGGGGGTAGGTTATGCAGGCGCCAGGGCCCGCCGGAGGGCGATTTTTCGTCTCGCGCCTCTAAAGTTTCAAAAGCGGTACGTAGCGCCCCCATCATTCCCAGGGACAGTAAATCGATTTTCACCAGCCCGGCTTCGGCGCAGCTATCTTTATCCCATTGCACCACGGTTCGCCCTGGCATATTCGCCCAGTTAATCGCGGCTACTTCGGTGAGCGGCTTATCGGAAAGCACCATGCCCCCGCAATGAATCCCCAGGTGGCGCGGAAGTTTTTGTAGCTTCCCCGCTATTTTTCGTACATTTTCCGGTAAGGCTGACTTCTCTAGTCGTGCCCATTTGGCGGCGGTTCTCGCGTCATATCCGAGGGCGCGAGAGGCATCTTTTAGCGCAGCTCGCGGACGGTAACTAATCACATTAGCCACTTGAGCAGCATTTTCTCGTCCATATTTGCTATAGACGTGTTGGAGTACTTTTTCGCGTTGATTAGATTCAATATCCAGGTCAATATCGGGTAAATCTTTACGGTCTGGGGTTAGGAAGCGATCGAATAGCATTTGGTGGCGCACCGCATCTACCGCAGTGATTCCCAGACAGTAACAGACTGCGGAGTTGGCGGCGGAGCCGCGTCCTTGCACGTAGATACCGGAGGAAAAACAATAACCTACTATCTCTTTTACGATCAGAAAATACCCGGAGAATCCTTTTTGGAATATCACTTTCAATTCTTGGCGAATTGTGTCGGCGGCTTTTTCCGGCACTGGATCCCCGTAGCGGTCGCGCGCCCCCTGCCAGGAAAGCTGCTCCAGGTAGGAGTCGGCGCTATAACCGGGCGGAACCCGGGCTAAAGGCAGATGCGGGGCGGGGGTAGAAAAATCAAATATCAGGTCTTTGCCTATCTGGGCAGCGTTATCGACTGCGCTAGGAAATTGCTGATGAATCCGAAGCATCTCAGCTTCGCTACGCAACATGGCATGGCAAGCGGGCAAGTCGTCTTGGATTTTATCGAGGGGACGCGCCAGTCGGGTAGCGGTCATAACATCTGCTAGGCGCTGACTGGCAGGGTCAGCACAGCGGGCAGCGCTGGTGGCTACCAGGGGCAACTTGGTTTTGCGCGCCAAGTGATCTAGCTGTGCCGCTAGGCGTTCTTCCCCATCGAAACCGGCTAAGGCGGCCTCTACCGCTATGTTTTCTGCCCCAAACAGCTCTTTTAGTTGTTCGAGGAAGCGGACGGCGGCCGCGATTCCAAAGCGGTAAAGTACGCTCCGCAGCGGCCCGGCGCGGGTGCCGGTTAATACTAGCCACTGCCCTTTTGCCCACTGGGCTAGTTCGGCTAGGTTTTGCCGGTCTGCTTCGCGTCTGCCGGCAGCTAGGTGATGGCTACTGATTGCCCCGGTTAAAGCGGAATATCCCTGGCTAGAGCGGCAAATAATTGGCAGATGGGTTTCGTCCTCTAAAGTAAATTCGCACCCCGGCAGGAAGGGCAGTTCGGCTTGGCGGGCGGCGGCGCGCGCCTCCATCAAACCGTAAACTCCGTCATAATCTAGCAGCGCTAGACCAGATAGCTCCAGCTTTTTCGCCCCGCGCACCATTTCGCGCGGCGAACACGCCCCCACTGCAAAGGAATAGGCAGAATGGGCGTGCAACTCGATATAGCCGCTCATTTTTGCCCCTCCCAGGCGTCTAACCACCAGGAGGATTTGCGGTACACCAGCAGTAAGGTTTCTTGCTCGCCGTAAACCCGAAGAAAGATTCGCGGTCCTAGCCGACTGGGAGCATCCGGCCGCCACCACTGTCCGTTTATGGGCCAGGGCCCTTCGGTTTTCTGCACCGCTATTTTCCGTCCGGCTACCTTAACCCATTTGACCGGGGCATTTAACTGTCCGTCTTTCCCAGGCAGGATTTTCCGTCCTTGACGGTCAATAATCCCAGCCGGTTTAGGGTGCATGAAAACTATTTCCGGTGCTACTCCGGTAAGCGCCCCGACTCTAGGGCGCGGCCACTTTTGACTCCCCCGCTCTTGCCAAGGTTTCAGTTCAATCACTGAACGCGGATCATATCCGCTGGTTAAATGAGGTACCCGCACCCCGTTTTTACCTAATAAAGAGCTGGCATTGCGGGCTGCCTGATCTAGTTCTTGAGGAGGATCCGTGTTTCGTCCCCAAAGCGGGGTCATTGCCTGGCGGGCATCCACCACCCGTAAGGGATGGAGTTCAATCTGGGAGACAGCTCCTAGAGCTTCGCTGCCGCTACCTCCGACCGTAACCGTCTCTAACTGGTGTTTTATTCGTTCTACTAGGTCTTTGCTGCTAACGGCTACCCCCAGGTTCCAGCTGCGGCTAAGTACTTTTCCATTTTCGCAGCGGCAAATAAACTGCACCTGGCTGCACACCTGCCCGTTTGCGCGTAGACGGGCAAACATTTCCACTACTAATGCTCGGGCTGGCAGTAACAGCTGGGTAAGGGAACTGGCGTGCGGGGTGAAGAATTGGTAGAGACCGGGTGAGGCGGGCGCGGTTTTCACCCTGGCCGCGTCCTCTAGATTTTCCCCGCTAGCTAAGTCGTAGCTAAGCGCCCCCAGGGTGCCGAAACGCCGGATCAGCGCCGGACGTCCCAAGGCGATAAGTTGCCCCAAGGTGGTGATTCCCAGATGGGTTAGGCTGTCCATCATTTTTGTTAGGTACTGGTCAGAGAAATCGTATCCGCTTATTTTTATCCTCGGACGTAAGAAAAAGCCCAGGCTACTTAGGGACTGCACGCCAAGAAACGGCATTACCCCAGGGTCGGCAATCAGCAGCTGCTCGCGGGCAGCTAGGCACGCCGCTAAAGTGCCGCTAGCGATTCCGATCTGCACCGCGTATCCTATCTGCGCTAAGTCTTCGGTTAGTTCTGCGGCCAGGGCAGATTCTACGCGGCGCTGACTACGGCTGAGGGTGGCGGTTATCAGCCCTGGGAACCAACACTTGGGGGCATAGAGTTGCTTTCCCGCGGCCTCTAAAACCGGTTGGAATGCCAGTTCTGCCTCTGCTGGTGAATAGGGTTTTTCTTTCAGGGCGGGGCAGAGGACGCGCGCTTGCTTTAGCCGCATCTGCTCTCTGATTCCGGCGGCTCTCGCCGGGGCAGTAACCGCCTGCACCCGCCCGCCGCTGTACAGTGCCACTGCTTCATCTAGAGGGAGCTTCGCGACTTGGGCTGGCCAGGCGGGTATATAGAGGGCTAGTAATCTATCGTTCACCTCGCCCTCCTGGCTTTTGTAGGGCTAGTTAGGAGGAGCACATGGCGCAGGCACGCAGATAATAACGCCGGTGGCGGAGTGAAAGAGCTCAGAGATTTCATCACGCACTCACCTTTATGACTGAAGCTGCCCCAGGGGAACTTTCCGAGTGCCGGGCGTTGGTTTCCAGGGAGATAGCGCCTGCCCAGGCAGGTGCGGACAAGATTACGCAGCCGGAGCGGCGTGCTTTTGCGGTTAGAATCCGTTGTTGCTGCGGACCGTAATCTACCATTCCGATAGCCAGGACTGCCGCGCAGGGTACGAAAAGTTGGGCGCATGCCAGGGCGCTGCCGCCGGTATAGGGAATGCTGATTACCCGCCCTAAGTCCAAGCCGATTTGCCAGGCGCGCTGCCAGCCTAAGTCGGGAAAGTCTAGGAATACTGCCCAGCCGCTCTCCCCCATTTTTTCGGCGGCCAGCTCTAGCAGCTGCGCTCCGCCCGCTACTTTTTGATAAGCGCTGGCCAGCGGCTTTGGGCTGCGAGACTGCATCCCCAATACCTGGCGCGCCTTTTCCAGGCGCTGCAACCGAGCCAACTTATCGAACATACGTTCGATTATAGGGAGCCTCCCCCGATTTGTCACCCCTTTTTCCGGGAGTGCTTTTGGGGTTAATACTCGGGTGCTTTGAGCTTCGATTACCCTCTTGTTATCTGGGACTTTTGAGTAAGATTTAGCACGCTTTCCATGACTTCATCCCAAGTAAGGTTTTCTACAAAAAAAGAATCTCTCACATAGTTACCCCAGAGTTTACGCATCGTCTCGTCTTGCGCCACGATATTCAAAACAGATTTCATCTCACTAATCATCTGAGAGGTATGTCTTTTGCGGCTAGTAACCAGAAACGCTTCTCTCAACAGATCGAGACGATATTTTTCTTGGGTTGCAATCACGTGCACATCGTAGAAGTCACGCATTCTGGTATTGAGAGCTCCTCGCGCCATAATAGTTTCCAGCTTTTCCGCGAGCAGCGTCTCGACACTGTATGTCCATAACTTGATATGACGATCTTCGAACATGAGCTTGTAGGCATATTCGACAGCCTGGGGCGTGATTGCGTCTCCGGTAGAGATATCGATTTTAATTTTCTGTCTTAAACGATCAAGAGTCGCCTGCAACACGAAGCGAACGCCAGGATAATCATGCCCCTCCATTACGTCTTCCACTTTGGTGATAGCAAAGATAACACCATCGTCAACCTCTACTCCGATAACGTCTTCCATGATTTTTACAGCTTCTTCTTGGCTTAGAGTGGCCGAGCGAAGCGTCGTGTCAATATCCATGGTTGCCCGCGTATGCAATCCAACTAGCGAAGCCACGAGCATGCCTCCCTTGAGAATAAAGTTATCTCGATAAGCGGAAAGGGAGATGCGCTCCAAAAAGCGTTCCATAATAAAAGTGCGCAAAAGCGTCTGACTTTTTGTGCTGTCACCATAAGCAAGGTTCCGAATTTTTGCTTTCAGCTGCACTGACGTCCGGATCACAGCATTACCTCCGTATAGATTCTTATCTGAGATTCAATACCAAGATTTTTTGCATATTCACCCAGGTGATTGAGGTTTTTCTTATTGCTTACCATGTACTGCTTCATCGCATATTGAAAGACCTGCACATCCATGCTTGCCTTATTCTTAATAATGTCGCAGAGCGTTCTGTCCATATCGTAGGCACAGACAGAGTTGCCAAAGTCGGTGCGTACAGAACAGGCGCCAACTCCATAGGTTTCCACTTTTTCTTGCGTTACTTGAATACCCCGTTTTCGCAAGTGTGTGGCGTTATACCCAGCTGGAACTGTCACGCAAATTCGAGCGGGTTCGCGCTCCATTAAGCCATGCAAGAAAAGAGCGGTTTCGTGTGAGAAAATCACTTTCTTGTTCAGGAGCTGCAGCTGGTATAGGCTGTCTTCCCAAGCGTCATTAGCTAGATAGATACCATGCCCCACGCGTCTTAGGCTTTGCTCTTTTACATAGGTTGCAAGCGTGGGCTTGGAAATACCAGATTCCAGAACCTGGGCTGTTGTCAGATATCCATTACCAGCATCCACAAGTTTATCTAGTACGACACTTTTACCCACACCCTCACCTTACCTTCTCGCTCTCAGTATAAAATCTAGGAGCGTAAAAGTAAAGAGTCGTGAATTTTTTTAAAATTTTTCAACGGAAGTTGCGAGACTTCTACCAGCGCGACGATAACAGGCAAGATCCCAGGGCAGAAGTAACCACGGACATTTTCTGGGGATACTTTCAGCATAGAAAACCCGCCCTAGAGGGCGTGCGGGAGCCTCGAAATCTGCCCGCTTGGCACGGTTTTTATACCGCTTAGTTCAGATTACTTGTACTGCCAGCAACGAGGCTCTTAACTGTAAGTAGCAGATACGCAAACGTCCTGCTTTTGCGGATTATCGCCGGTAAGTGCGAGAGGAAAGGAGTCGGAACGGAATGAAATTCACGCTCACGATTGATCCCACCGTAACCGAAACTATCGTGATGGTAACGGCGCGGGAGGTCGACGCTGAGGTGCAAGCGATTCAAAGGCTTGCTTCCGGTAGCCTAGATAGCTCCTCCTCCCCCGCAGTTGAACGCCCGCTTCGCCACCTCATCGGGACAGGTGACAATGAAGCCACGGTGTTGGAAGTGCGCTCGATACTCGCGTTCTTTACTAAAAAGAAAGCGGTGTTTGCCCACACCAGTAAAGGTGACTGGCGGATTAAAGCCCGAATGTACGAACTCGAAGAATCTCTACCCGCAGGCGATTTTGTACGTATTTCACAATCAGAGATTGTCAATATTGCCGCGATCAAGAAACTTGACCTTTCTTTCGCGGGAACGATTAGTGTGCAGCTAAAAGATGGCTCTCGTTATTACGTCTCCCGCCGGCAACTTCCGGCTTTCAAATCCAAACTGGGAATCTAACCCCCGCAGAAAACCTCTAACTCACGCAAAGGATAAAACCCATGGAAACTAAAAAAATAGTTGGTCTCACCCTGGTAGGGGCTGGCATTGGGATCACTATCGGCACCAGCATTGAACTTATTTTTTCTTTTATTTACTCCTCTAGCTATTACCCGGGGGTTCCAGAATTCTTAAACAGTTTTGGAAACGAAAACGTGGCAGCACTAATTGAGCGGCTTATTTACGCAGTCTACGGCATCATTGGTAGCTTCGCGGGACTGCTGTACCGTAACGAAACCCGCCCGCTTATCCTCAATACCGCCCTGCATTTCGGGATCATACTTATCTGTGGCATCGCAGCTGGCAGTTACCTTAAATGGTGGGGCTCTAGCTTCGATATGCTCGGGGTAATCATCACCATAGCGCTTATCTACTTGCTGATTTGGTTATTCAATTGGCTAGTGGGTCGCGCCGAAATCAAAAAGATGAACCAAAAACTGCAATAAAGCCTCCCCCAGGATTCCCGTTTACTCAAATGGGTAAACGGGAAAATCCAAAGCAGAGAATATGGTTTCTGAGCGCTGCTAGACCGGGCGGCTAGGCATGGACACCGGCCGTGAGTTTCTCGGTCTACACGGGATAGGAGCTGTGATCTATTTGCTGGAAACGTTCAGCTACTTTTTCGAGGTCGCGATAATCGCCCTCACGAAAACTATCTAAGCACCAGCTGCGCACCGGTTGAACGGAACATAGTAAAGGTGTCGCAATATTCTATGTCAAACGCTTCACACACGTCAGGAATTTTTATTCTATTTCTGGAGTTAGGTGCTGGGCGCTCATGAGTTACTACCGTATACCCGTGGACTGCAGCGAAGGCGATTAATAACGGATCTGCACAGTCCGCAAACTCCTGTATCGCTGAATATTTATACTTCTTACCTTCTGCCCAAGTTGTAATTTGGTTGACGAAACCATAGATAGCTTGAGCACCATCGATAGCAGTAAAAATACCCTTATGTGACTTTAGCTTTACCCAATATGCAAGTTCGTCGCCCCTGTCAGTTAACTCATCATAAACCGGTTTAATACTGCAGATTTTTCCGGTCGCGTAGCTATGCTCTAGCCATTCCCAAAATCCCGGAGCGATATCGAATCCGTAATACCGGTTTTTGGCTTCGATAAAAACATTACTGTCCAGTACATACATTTAACCCACCGCCAGCTTTTCAGCCAGGTTACGGAAAGTTTGAGGCTTTTTAGTGCCGAGCATCCGAAAGGCATCCCGATAAAGAGTGTTCCCCTCCAAAGTAGAGACAATCACAGCGCGGGTAAATGTGGGAGAGTTGCGCAGAGGCAGAGCTTTATAAAAATCTCCACCCCCAGTTTGCTTCCTCTTGCTACCCCTTTCGGCTATCGCGCTCAACTCCCGGCCATATAGCTCCCGATACTGACTCCAGCTAAGAAAGTTGGCATCAAAAAGGCTGTGTAGCGCCACCAAGACGCTACAGCCGGCTTCGCGCGCAAGTGTAGTAACAGATTCTTCGGTAACCTTGGTAGCGCGCATACCGTCAAGAACATCCTTAGGCAGTAGGATCTCCCCCGCGAGTTGATTGCACCAGCGTTCCTCAGATTTTGCGTTATTGGAATCGTTGAGAGATAAATTCGCGTCAGACAATGCGCTATGACCTAGCCAGATATGCCCTAGTTCATGTAATAGGGTAAAGATTCTCGCAGAATGACAGTCGGCTCCATTAACAAAAATAAGAGGCGCAATCTCATCGCTTAAAGAAAAACCCCGGAACTCTTCGACACTCAGTTTTCTGTGAGTATTGTTTCCTACCACCCCACTGGTAAGCACCAGGATTCCGAGTTCTTCAATCTTGTCGACCAGGTAGCGATACAAACTGGACGTATTGCCAATTCGTTTTCGAGAATCAAACCCAAAATCAAGGAGATAACTGATTTCAGCTGCTACTTCACTCACGTTATTATTCACGCCTACGGAACCCACAAAAGACAGCTTTTCTGCCCCATTACTTAGGGCATAGTCGCGATACCAATCTTGGGTGCGTTGCGCATTGTAAATAGTGTCGAGCAGATCCCCGGACGGATGGCGAATCGCAGAATCTTTCAGCGTACGCATATCGGCTATAGGCAGGTCTTCATCGGGAGGAGTATCAAGAAAAAGAAAAGCAAAAGGCGTATTAGTTTTGGCAGCGAATTTTTTTGCATCCGTGAAAGAAGGAGCGCTAACGCCAGATATCCATTCAGGTAACTTCGGAAAATTTTTCTCTAGGTCAGTGACAGTTTTCCTGCTACGCGCCAAAGCCCACTCGTAAAGAGGAGGCGCTATACGAACTTTCGCAGACATTACGCTTCTCCCCTCGGACCTTAGAAAATGAACAAAACACACCAGACGGTTTCTATTTTACTGGCTACAGCGCCTAGGCGGCAGCTTTCCCCTCTTTTTAGTGATGCATATAAGTAGTTCCGGCTCTAAAAGAGGTCTGAGTGAGATCCGGTCAGTTTTTTGCGAAACTGCGAGGAATATTTGATGACATGGCACGCACAGATAGCACTCTATCCGAGGGCGTGGAAGCGGTCGAAGAAAGCCTTCGGCTTTTCGATTACCCGACTCTTCCGTTCAATTCGACCAGTAGTAACACGAGTACCGGCCGGGAAATTTTCTTGATACCATAGTTATGAAATTTTCACCATATTTAGGAGGAATAATGAAGAATTGGTTGCGAGCCACGGCTGCTCTCGCAGGCGCGGCAGCCCTGACACTGGGGGGCGCTGTTTCCGCTGTAGCAGCAAACAGTGTAGACGACGGTAGCAACGTCAAGACCTTCGATGTTACTTGGAGTGACAAGGTCAAACGCTATGACCCTAAGCTGGAAGGCTCCAAAATTGACATGCTTCTATACTGTGAAGTCTACCAATTCAAAGATGGTAAGAAAACAGGTTCCCGGCTTGGTTACGAGTGGCCAAGGCTCACCCTAACCGTTGGCAAGGATGAACAGATTCCCCTCAAATTGAACCTCAATAACCCCAAGTACGAGGGCGTTGACAAGATCGGCGTTCAGGACTGCTACGAATATCGCTCCGGGCAGTACGGACACAGCCAGTTCTCTTTTTCAACTGGCTATAGCAACGGCGTTAAAAAGCTCGCCATGAACCAGCAGGCCAACACAGATTTCAAGTTTGAGTTGGTTAAAGGCGAGTGGGATGGGGAAACCTATCTAGGCGAGATTCCCGAGGGCAAGGCGCCCACTATCACTATTGGAGTGTCGCAGCATAAAGCCGGAGACCCAGTTACAGATGGCGAAAAAGTTTACAAGCCCCTTATAACCAAGGGCGGCGACCCGGCGGCAAACAAGTACGTTTTCGCCGATAAGGCTGCTCATAGGCCTTCTGCCGAAGTTACTGCTAGCAGTGAAGTTACTCCTATTACCCGCGCCTCAATTGGTAATAGCCTGGATCTCATCTCTGGCCACACGGGTCGTTACCGGTGGTACCAGTTGACTGCTTCGATTGACGATCCTGAACAAGCTAAGCTCTTCCGCATTGAGAGCGTTGAAGGTAATGACCTTGATGGCTGGACCGTGAAAGTAAGCTCGGTTATCCGCACGATGACTCCCGAGGCTCCCACTCTAGTAGAGGCAGATAAGTGCGGGGTTGAGGGTACAGTACAGCTTCCCGAGTCCAAGTACTTTGATTACGAAACTGTTACCAAGGGAACCAAAGTTTCGGTAGCAGCCCTATTGAAGCAGGATTTCAAAGGCAAGATCGAAGTTAAGGGCGACACCAAGTGGGAGTTAAATGTTGCCGCCAAGCCGTGCACATTAGATCCAGCTGAACAGTTGGCAACTCCGGTGGCTCCTAAGCTGATCAATCCTTCCGCTGATGATCCGGCTTCTTGCACCACCAAACCTTACGTGACGATTCAGAAGACCGAGGGCGTTTCCTACACCGTTACTGCCAACGGCGTTGAGCTGAAGGCTAACCAGGATGGCCGGTACATCTACCCGTACAACTCGAAGGTAGAAGTTAAAGCCTCCGCAATGGACGGTTACTTCTTTGCTGAAGACGCGGTAACTGAGTGGACCTGGGACAGCCACGATACTGCAATGGCTCCAGCCTGTAAGCCGGCTCAGCCTAATAATAAGCAAGCTTCCCATCCTATGAAGAAGCTCCCTAAAACTGGTGTTGAGGTCGCTACCCTACTCAGCATCTCTGCTCTACTGCTCCTTGCAGGTGGTGCGCTAACCGCACGCAGGTTCAAGTAACCAATTAGCAACCTGCATTTCGCCTCCCGGCATTAGCCGGGAGGCGAAATGTTTTGATACGACTTTACGTTCCTCATCCGAAGCTTAACTAGCACCGCAGCAACTGCGTTATAAGCTCAGATACCGCTTGCGGGCTGGACGTTACCGACTAACTTCCAGCGAGTCTGGCGCGTACTCTAGTTACCTCCGCACAGCGGATGCGATTTATTATTTCTAAGCCTCGCAACCCTGCTCTTGGTAGAACCTGGCCAAAATTATGGGCATTAGCCCAAAACTATCCGAGGGTGTGGAAACGATCAAAGAAGGTTTTCAGCTTGTCTATAACCCGCTTCTTGCGTTCAATCCGGCTATCAGCACCCGTAGCGAACAGGGATCCGCGCGGCAAAATCTGGTCAATATCGGATCCAGAGGTTTCCAGATATCCCCGCCTAAACATGGCGTTAATGAACCGCTCGGTTTCAGGTTGTTTCAGATTTTCTTCCTTGACAATTCCTGCAAGCTCGATAGCTTTTTGATCAGTTAGGAAGGCTTTCCACTCTTCATCAATCTCACCGCTAGTGGCAGAAACCGAATCCACGAACCGTTCAATCAAATCGAGTTTATTCTGGAAGGTAGGACTGGACTTAACCGCGCGGCGAATATCTTCCCGCACTTCCTGGCGGCTCTGCTCAGCGTGCTGGTCACGGTATTTTTCTACCAGCATCAAAATGTAATCAACATTTACTTCAATCTGCTTGATCAACTCGATTTCAAAGGTCAAATCATCATTAATCCGTTTACGTTCCCCCTCAGATTCGGCACGCCGCTGCCGGTAAAGCTCAATATATTCTGACTGATAGTCTTGCAGATCCCGCGGGCTGAGCGGATCTTTTTCCTCAAATTCATCGAAAGCAGAAAGAATATTTCGTAGCCGCAACAGTTCCCCGAAAGTTTGTATAAATAGGTCTTGCTCGGCCTCCCCAATAATTAGCTCACCCGGCTCCCAGCGCGACAACTGGTAAAGTTTTTCCAAATAGGCATCAAAATAAACCCCGAAAGGCTTAAGTACCGTAATCCCCTCGGCTTCTTTATTACCGAAGAGGGCGATAGCCTCGGAAGTTTCTTTCTCCAAGTTCCTAAAGGAAACAATATTTCCGTAAGCTTTCACCGAGTTCAAAATACGGTTAGTACGCGAATAGGCCTGCAACAACCCGTGGTGATGCATATGTTTATCCACCCACAACGTGTTGAGGGTTTTCGCATCAAAACCAGTTAGGAACATGTTAACTACCAGCAACATATCTAGCTGGCGGTTACGCATCTTCTCGGATACGTCCTCATAGTAGGCACCAAAACTATCTGCCGAGGTATCGAAACTACTCCCAAACATTTGGTTATAGTCTCCAATCGCAGTCTCTAAAAACTCGCGGTCAGGGAGTTCTAAAGCCCCGGTATCGAAATCTTCTTCCGGCAGCAACCCGTCGCTATAGTCATCCGAGTTCGGGGCATAGGTGAAAATAGTGGCGATTTTTAGGCGTTTATCGGCAGCCAGCTCGCTTTGTTGGCGGGCAAACTCTAGGTAGTAGGCTTTAGCGGCTTTAACCGAGGCAGCGGCAAAAATAGAGTTAAACCCCCGCACCCGTTTACCTTTCAAGGAATAGTAAGAGTTCCGTTTAGTTTTTTGATCAAAATGAGCCAACACATAAGAGACCACTTCCCGAATCCTGCGCGGATCCAGCAAAGCCTCCTCGGTAGCAATCGCGAGTACTTCCTCTTCCCTAATCCCCTCCCGAGGTTTAAGGGTGTTCACATAGTCAATACGAAACGGCAACACATTTTGGTCACTGATTGCATCGGTAATGGTGTAAGAATGCAGACGGTCACCAAAAACCTGGGCAGTGGTGCGGATCGTCAGGGATGAACCGGTAGCCTTATTTTCGTTAAATAAGGGCGTGCCGGTGAAACCAAACAGGTGATAGTTACGGAACGCTCGTTTGATCGCTTGATGCATATCGCCAAACTGGCTGCGGTGGCATTCATCGAAAATAATGACAATATGGCTGTCATAGATTTTGTGTTGACTATTGGCGCGCACAAAATTGGAAAGCTTTTGGATAGTGGTAATCACGATTTTGGCTTTATCGTTCGCTAATTGCGCGGCGAGCTGCCGGGTAGACCGATTAGAGTTAACCGCTCCTTTTTGGAAAGCCTCATATTCTTTCTTGGTTTGATGATCCAGGTCTTTGCGGTCAACCACAAACAGAACCTTATCTACCCCCTCCACTTGGGTAACCAGCTGCGCGGTTTTAAAACTGGTGAGGGTTTTCCCGCTGCCAGTGGTGTGCCAAATGTAGCCGCCGGCCTCAATAGTGCCCAGTTTCTTATAGTTGGTAGCGATTTGCACCCGGTTAATGATCCGTTCGGCCGCCACAATCTGGTATGGGCGCAGCACCATCAAAATTTTCTCGGTAGTAAACACGCAATATTTCGTGATCACATTGAGCAAAGTGCGTCCCGATAGGAAAGTTTTCGCAAAATCCATTAGCTCCGTAATGTGACGGTTGCGCGCATCAGTCCACCAAGAAGTGAACTCGAAGCTGGCTGCACTCCCCCGCTTGCCCGATCTAGACTGCTCTTTCACATGCTGCTTTCTGGTAGTGTTCGCATAATATTTCGTGTAGGTACCGTTCGAGATAATAAACAGTTGCACATACTCGAATAGTCCGTTACCCGCCCAAAAGCTATCCCGTTGATAGCGGTTAATCTGATTAAAAGCTTCCCGTAGCTGCACTCCCCGCCGTTTTAGTTCAATATGCACCAGCGGAAACCCGTTTACCAAGATAGTTACGTCATAACGGTTATGGTGGGTGCCGTCCGTTTCATATTGGTTAATTACCTGCAGACGGTTGCGGTGGATATTAACCTTATCCAGCAGGTGAATATTCTTTTGCGTACCATCATCACGCTCTAAAACCAGGGCCGCGGGGCTAGCCTGGATAATCGCGGTTTTTTCTTCAATCCCCCGGGAAGGATTAGCCAACTCGGATTTAAAGAAACGCTCCCACTCGCGGTCACTAAAAGAAACCTCGTTTAAGGCTTCCAGGCTGCGACGCAAATTATTTTCGAGGGCGAAGACATCTTTTATCGGTAAATACTCGTATTGTTGCCGCTGGAGTTGTTCAATTAACGCTTTTTCGAGGGCGGCTTCGCTTTGATAGGCCTTTTCTTTACGTTCTTCCGGCTCATAGGTGGCGACTACCGTAGCATCTTCACTGGTGGCAATCGGTAAATAGGTGTTCATGAAGTCTCCTGGAAACAACTGGAGTTGCTAACTGTTTCTATCTTAGTGGCGCTAGTGCTTTAAATATGTGCTACCTAGCCGAAGCGTTATTATCGGTCTGCTGGTTGCGGGTCTGGCTCGGTAAAAGCACTCCGGGGACCCCATGACCTGCTGCGCAGGTCAAGCCCCTCTCGTATCTTTTACCGGCCGCGACCCGAATCACGCAGTTACGCACAAGGGAAAAGTTGTCCCACCTGACAGGCACGGGAGAGAGATTTTTCCTCCCGCCTAAGAGTTCGGATAAAAATCACGCGCGGGGCAAAAGCTTTTCCTCCTGCCCAAAATCTAAAAAGACCTTGTCTTTTTAGATTTACGCCCACCTAGCCTGCTCGGATAAAACTTTTTCCCCGCGCTGTTGGCTATTTTCCCCGCGCGTTGGGCGTAAATCTCGCAGTTACTTTGCGGGAGTGAAGGTTAGGAGCCGGTCGCGGTAATACTCATACTGTTTACGCCGAGCCGCAATCTCCGCCGGCAAACCAGAAGAAAGATCGTTTACCAAAGCGTCGAACTTGTCCAGAATCGCCACAATTCGTTCCTGCTCCGAGAGACGAGGAAGCGAAAATTTATAATCCATTATTGCTTTCTTATCCCCACGCGGCATTTTCGCACCTTTGGCAAACCTATTGTTATATTCAAAGAAATCTTCAGAAGCTAGAACATGATAAAGAAATCTTGAGGTAATCTCTTTTTGTTTTTCATCATTTATAGAAATTACTAATACGTCACCACTAGCACCACCGGCAAGGTTGCTTTGCCAAATCTTTCGTAGATATGGGCGTATATTGCCTATGAGAATATCGCCAGGATAGAACTTAGATAGCTTACTGGTATTGGGAGCGTAATCTGACGGTTTTTTGCCACGCTTATTCGCTATCAGATTATCGACACCGACATATGAATTGTTGTCAGTTAAACATGCGGATATTTTTTCCACCGAATAACTCGATATATCTCGCAAGGATATTAGTCTAACTGTACCCCCCCCCACGCGGCTATTTAGGTTCTCAAAACTGAGAAGCGAGTCGCGGTAGTACTCGTACTGCTTGCGACGAGCTTCTAGCTCCGCTTCTAGCTCCGCTTCTAGCTTTGTGAAAGAATCTAGAATCCGCACGATCTCATCTTGCACTTCCAACGGCGGCACCGGAATCTTTATTTTCGACATTCCAGTTTCGGAAATAGATCTTACTTTTACCCCAGTGATATGACGTTTCTTTTGTTTTTGGAATGAATGAGAAGAAAGAAAATATGAAACATATTTAGGATTCAATGCAGAACTATAGATTAAAGTGTGATTACTGACCGCCACTTTCTCATTACCGATCCAAGCTACGCTTTTCGCAAGATCTTCATCATTTTCACTGGTATCTGCAATAATCACGTCGCCAGGGGATGCTGTTCTGGAAGAATCAAAAACTTCTGGGGATACAAAAGACAAGGTCTCACCAGTATAAATACTGTAGCGAGTATAAATCTGTCCGTAATGGATGCAAGGTTTTCCGCTGCTTAAAAGGTGTTTCTTTTGCGGGCCTCCGCCACGCATAAACGTACCCAAGTCACCGAGAGTTTTATACTCCACCCCGGTGGGACAGTACTTCGCAATTAGGTCTTCTATTCGGCTCATGGCATTACGCCCTTGCTATTGCTTTGCCCCGCCTTCATAGACAACCAGAACCTCCTGATACTTTGGCTGCCCCCATTTTATAAAGTCCACACCGAAAGAGAAGGCATTACTCTCCGTACGTGGTGTTTATTTGTTCTTGGTAAGTCAGGATCGGAGCAATCTTGACTACGCTACCCGGGGTAGCGGTTAAGAAAATCGTTCATGCCTGTACCGTGACCACAGGCGCCAATAGCTCAAAGTGCACCAAATTTGAAGTTAACTCTGCAACCTTTGCGACATTTATGCGTTTTTCGCATATTTGTGCCAAAATGAGGGTGTGTTGATCTCATTTGCCGTTGAAAATTATGCGGGTTTTGCCGAGAAGTCGCTTTTAACTTTGGGAGACGCGGCTATCGTAAACCGGTACCGTAATCCGCCCAAAAATAACACTTGGCAAGATCACGTAGAGAGCGTCGCCGGCATTTTCGGTGCAAACGCTTCTGGAAAATCCACTTTTTTGTCTGCAGTTCTTTGTCTAACTCGAGCGATTTCTACTCCCAATTATTTTAGAGATGCAGTAGAGGTACTCTACCGACCATTCAAAACCCGCTATCACGATTCCGACAATTACCCCAGTAGTTTCGAGCTTGACGGAGTGTTCGCAGATCAAAGATGGGAATATCGGGTAGCCGTCGATAGTCAAGGAGTCGTTAGCGAGTATTTAACTACTTGGGAGGGAAGCTACAAACGGAAAATAATTGAGAGAACTCGCCAAGAAATCTGGATTAACTGGGGTAGAGAAAAGAAAATTAGTAGGAAGAACATTGCCGAGGTTATTCCTCGTAAGTCCCTAGCGGTGACTATAGCTAGTCTTTTTGAACATCCAGGTGCAGAAAAATTCTGCACTGCTATCCGGGAAGATTTTGCGTTCATCAGCCCCGAAGAAGCAGATAAACAGGCTCGCCATGCGTGGCTGACCGAGGCTTTACTGAAACGCCCCGAATGGGTACAAGTAGTTAATATGGTTCTGAAAGTCGCCGATCTAGGAATCAGTGGTTTCCGGGTTGACGAAGAAATAGTACCTAAAAAATATGAGCGTATCGCCAAACGAATCAACGAGATAATTAATTCCGAGCTAGGCGAAGAAGGACAGACCCAAGAAGTCGAACTAGAAGATGAGGAAGCCCAGCAAATGGCAACCGCCCTCGTCCTCCAGCACAGACTAAATGGGAAAGAAATAGATTTTAACCTCGAAGAAGAATCCAGAGGTACTATTGCCTGGCTAAACGTGGCGATTCCGGCAATCTATATGCTGGTTAACGGCAAAACCTTGGTCTGTGATGAACTGGACGATTCTTTACACCCCAGTTTGGTCGCCCTATTAGTTTCCCTCTATAGCAACCCGAGAGTTAACACTAAAGGCGCCCAACTGGTATTTAACACTCACGATGTTTCTTTACTCGAGCGCTATCCAGAAGCGATCCTGAAACGAGAAGAAATCTGGTTTAGCGAAAAAGATGCCAACGGAAATTGCGCGCTCTACTCACTACCAGAAGGAGTGCGCAAAGAAAACAATATTGCAAAACTCTATTTTCAAGGCGCTCTCGGAGGTATGCCCTACCCGCAATCCCTGGCTTTAGAAAAATTAGTGAGCGATCTTAATAGCTAAACGAATCAGGTACGTAAACGCAAGAAAACTGAAAAATCCAGAAAATTCCTACCTACTACTTTCCCCTATAAACAATGGGAGAAGGCAAAGGAACGCAACGATAAAATAGTCAGGAGCAAAGGCATACCCTACCCAAATCCTTCTTCCCCGGTGGGAGAAATAATGGAAACAGTGACTAAAAGTCTTCAATAGCAACTAAGAGCTTGCAGCTTAATCTAGCTGTTTGCGCCCTCCAGGTCGGCGACGATGGCGTCTATGGCTTCCCGTAACTTGGCTTGGCGCTCTACGATGCCGGCAATATCTTTATTGAGCTGGTGAATATCGATCTTTTCCCGAGTGTCCTTGGGTTCTACGTAACTGGACACGGAAAGGTTGTAGTCGGCCTCGGCAATATCTTCTATCGAAACCAGCTGCGCGAAATGATCCTGATTCTCTCGTTTCCCGTAAGCCTCAAGAATCTGGTCACGGAAAGGCTCGGTAATCTGGTTCTTAGTACCCGAGCGTTCAAATAGCTCTGAAGCATCAATGAACAGTACGTTCGAATCTTTCTTCGACTTCTTTAACACCAGTACGCAGGTGCCGATAGAAGTACCAAAGAACAAATCTACCGGCAACTGGATAACCGCATCCACATAGTTGCCATCCACCAGGTATTTGCGGATCTTCTTTTCCGCTCCCCCGCGATAAAGCACCCCGGGGAACTGGACAATCGCCGCGGTGCCGTCAACGGCCAGCCAAGACAGAATATGCATCGTAAACGCCAGATCCGCCTTGCCCTTAGGTGCCAATACCCCGGCAGGCGAAAAGCGCTCGTCGTTCATCAAGGTCGGCGAATCCGCCCCTATCCATTTCGTGGAATAGGGCGGGTTAGAAACGATCGCTTCGAAAGGTTCATCATCCCAATGCGCCGGTTCCGTGAGGGTATCGCCAAGGGCGATATCGAACTTAGAAAAGTTCACTCCATGCAAAAACATATTGATCCGGCATAGGTTATAGGTGGTGAGGTTGATTTCTTGTCCGAAGAAACCTTCTTCCACGTTTTCGCGCCCTAAAACCTTCGCAAACTTCAACAGTAGGGAGCCAGAACCGCACGCGGGGTCATAAACCCTGCCTACCCGGGTTTTACCGAGCACCGTCAGCCGGGCTATCAGTTCCGAAACATCTTGAGGAGTGAAGAACTCGCCCCCAGATTTTCCGGCCGACGAAGCATACATAGTCATCAAATATTCGTAGGCATCACCGAAAGTATCAATATCGGCATCCTGATAGTTACCCAGCTCCAGGTCAGCGATAGCATCAAGCAATTTCACCAGCTTGGCGTTACGCTCCGCAATCGAGTTCCCCAAACGGGGGCTATTGGTATTGACGTCATCAAATAGCCCTTTAAGGTCATCTTCCGAACTAGAGCCGATAGCCGAAGCCTCAATATCGGCAAATACTGCCGCTAAGGTTTCGTTTAGGTTTTGGTCACGAGGCGCGGCTCGGCGCACGTTTTGAAACAATTTCGAGGGCGGAATAAAGAACCCCAGCGTGTTCACCATATATTCCCGAGCGGTTTCTGCCTGTTCATCATCGATTTGAGCGTAGTTGAAATCTGTCTCCCCGCCCTCGGCCTGGATCTTATTTACCCAGTTGGTGATATGTTCGGAAATGAACCGGTAAAACAGCATTCCCAGCACGTAGGCTTTGAAATCCCAACCATCTACGCTGCCGCGCAAATCATTGGCCACTCGCCAAATCGTCCGATGTAGATTAGCGCGCTGATCTGATGCCGCCACTAGAACCTCCTAGGTACAGAACTAGGTAATAGTCTAGCTAGTCTGGCGCGTATCCCAGTTACCGCCACGCATAGATTTCACGCCCTGTACTTCCTCCGATTATCACTAATAGCAAAACCGAACGACTGTTGTAACGACAAAGGCGTGAATGGATTTATGCACGTAACCGGGTATATCTCTGGCTATAAATGACGCCCATCCAGCGTTTATCAACGCGATACCTATTGAGTTAAATAATTAAAGCTTCTAGTCTAGGGGTTTACTCTACCAGCCTTACCTCCACGGGAACTAGGAGATCCCCCGTGAGTATCACACTAAATCTTTAGGAAGGAATGATCGATGGACTCCTTGAGTAAGCCAAGCGGACGGAAGCGACTTTCGCATTCTTCCATTGCGGCTTTATCAGCTCTGGCATTAGCGGCAGGTACCTTAGTGACCGCGCCAAGCTTCATGTCACCTCAATCCGCTACTGCGGCAGAGCTCTCCGGCGGTATCCGGGATAAATCTGGCGCGGTCGAGAAGGCAGATCAAAAAGCTTCAGATCTGCCTGCCGGCTCTTGTGTTGTTGAAAGCGGCGACCCGGACGGCAGCCAGGCTGGCTTTACCTGGGGAACTTTGGAGCCAAGTGCTACCAGCCCCTCTAAAACCGCTTGGGGAATAGGTATTTCATTCGATAACTCAAAAGATCGCACGTTCGTCGATTGGAGCTTTACTAATTCGGGTCGCCTCGGTGCGTATTTGAATACGGCACCGGTGTCCTCCATGGATATTGGTCAGGCGCTTGCCAATGATGAGGCAGTGGTTACCCACAAAGCCGATGAAAACATCGATATTACCGGAAGGGGGGCTCAAAGGAACATCAATCTTTTGGCGAACCTGACGGAAGACAAGGTTGGGCAGTACGCGCAGGCCAGTTCCGCAAACCCGGTGCGCTACGCATGGAAGAGTGACTACACGCAGGAAAATCCCAGCCTCCACGCGACGCAAGGTAGCAGCGCTCTTTTCTCCGCTGTGGTTAACCCCTGGCCGAGCGAGAACATTGAATGTAGCCCCATCACTGTTTCCTGGGAGAACTTCCAAAAGCACGTTATCGTCCCGGGTGAGGAAACCAAAGTCGGCACGATCAATGTGCCAGCGGTGGCAAACGGCGGCAAGGACGATTCGCTGTCCCGCATGGTGGTAGAGGCCTACGATGGTAACGGTAAGTTCATTGGTACCACGGATCCGGCAGCCTCTGGCGGTGAAAAGATGCTGCGGATTGACGATAATGGAAACATCTACCTCACCTGGCCCCAGTACCGCGGCACGAACCTGGCGGATGACAAGAACGTTAACTTCTCCGTTCTGGCAAAGCCGCGTACCGTGGATCAGCTTCAGGCTGCCGGTGAAAACAACGATCCGTATGGCGAGCCCAAGACGTTCGAAAGCTCCAACTCGCTGGATCGCTATCGCACGGCAAATGTCATCGACTCCAAGGCGTTCTCCCTGGATGACACTGAGTATCACAACCCGCAGTACGACAAGACCGATGCCTCGATCATCTCGGGTGTCGATAGCGAAACCGGCCCCTTGGCTACTGAACCACAGAAGGTTGTATTCACCCAGACCCCTGATCTGATTAAGGAACTGGAAAAGAAGAAGGCCGATGGCGGTTTCGAGGCTACGGTCAAACTAGACGATAAATACGTCTACGAGGGCTGGACTGTTGAGATGGACGAGGACTACAGCGTCACTGTGACTGCCCCAGAAAATCCGCGGCCGGGTACCTTCGCCCGTCCTATGGTCACGGTGGAATACTCCAACGGCTCCACTGATACACTCGAACTTCTCGTGGTGGTAGACCCGAACAACACGCAGGTCACTGACCTAGTGCGCCCGGGAATTACAAAGGGCAAGGTGGGACAGGATCTGAGTGCTCAGATTGGCACCAAGTCGATCATGCGCGGTTACAAGCCGGTTGCTCCCGCGAAGTTCGAGGTAGACCCCGCCACCGTGCCAGATGGCTGGACTGTCAGCGTTGATGATGCGGGCAATGTCCTCGCGAAAGCGGACGAAACCGTTGCTCCCGGCAGCGTTATTACACCGAAGGTGACGGCAACCTACCCGGACCAGACTACGGATGAGATTGAGGTTCAGTTCCAGGCAATTTTGGACATAAAGACTCCCAAATATGGCACCGTGACTGGTCAGCCGGATGCGAATGTGAGCCTGGTTCCCGAGATTCCTGAGCGTGGTCTAAGTGGCAACACGACCGATGAGGCGCCCGAGCGCTACACCTTTGAAGATGGCACTACCACCACGGTTCTTAACAGTAAGGATGGCAAGCAGTGGACTGTGTCCATCGACGAAAAAACTGGTGAAATTACCACCACCATCCCAAGTGGTGCGCAGGAAGGCGACCAGCTAGATGTTCCGGTTATTGCTCATTACGGCGGAGAACAGGATCACAAGACCCATAAGACCACTGGCTCTTTCGTAGTCATTAAGGGTGATCTAAAGGCTTCCTATGAGGTCAAGGTGACCGGTCCAAATCAGTCCGTTAACCACAAGGTCACGGGTGCCCCTGAAGGTTCCACCTATTCCTTTGGACACCAGGATGACAAGCCAGTTCTTACCCAAGAGGTGGATGGTTGGAAGTACACCATTGACCCGAACACGGGCGTTGTAACCACCACGCCGCCGGCGAACGTTAAGCCGGGTGATCAAAAGACTGTTTCTGTCACGGTCAACGCCCCAGGTGGGTTGACCACGCAGACACCGGTCACCACTGTGGTCAAGTTGACGAACGATTGGGTAGCAGAACCGATTATTCCGACGGAGACGGTCTTCCCTGGTGACACCGTGAAGTCTGTGCTCGCTATCGAGAAGCCAGAAGGGATTGACGTTGCTAAGGACAACCCGTTTGAGATCGCCCCGGTACCAGGCAACTTTGAGCCCACAGGTGAAACCAACGAGTTCGGTAACCCGACCTACAAGGTGAAGACCGAGAATGGCGATTGGATCGTTGGCCTAGATGACAAGGGCAACGTTATCTCCACCGCGCCGGAGACTGCGGAGCCGGGCGACCATATTGAGGTTCCGGTAACGGTCACCTATGAGGATGGCTCGCAAGACACCACCTCCGCTGTGGTCAACGTCGTGGAAACTCCGGTACGCGAAGTTCCGTTTAAGGTCGAGTACAAGTACGACGACACCATTCCTGCTGGCAAGTACAAGGTTGAAACCGAGGGCGTGCCGGGCAAGGAACGGATGAGCAAGGACGGAGAATGGCTGCGCACCTCTGAACCGGTTAACGAGGTCGTTGTGGTTGGAACTAAGCCAGCCGAAAGCGCCAAGGACGTCACCTGGACGGTTCCGATCCCGTACCCAACCGAGGTTCGGGAGAACCCGGATCTAGCCCCTGGTGAAACCAAGGTTGTCCAAGAAGGTGAGAACGGTGAAAAGACCTACACGGCGAAGTTCACCGCTCAGGGTGACAAAGCCGAGGTAGCTGAGGCGGAAACCACTAAGGAACCGAAGAAACGTATTATTGAATACGGTCCGCGCTTGGGTGCTGACGAGTTGGTGACCAAGGTTGAAAAGCCCGTACCGTTCGAAACCGAGATCGTCTTTGATGACACCCTAGAAAAGGGTAAGCAGGTGGTTGACCAGCCCGGTGAGCTGGGCACTGAAGTTGTGACTTCGACTCAGAAGATCAAGGACGGCAAGCCAGACGGCGACCCGACCGTGACCACTGAGCGCACCAAGGAGCCGGTCAAGCAGATCATCCGCGTGGGCACCAAGTGCCCGCCTGCTGCTGAAACGGTTGAGTGGATCGAAAAGACCCCGTTCGAGGTCGAGGTGCGTGTCAACCCTGAACTGAAACCTGGTGAAAAGAAAGTCATCCAGGAAGGCAAACAGGGCGAGATCAAGCACACCGTCACGGTGAAGAATGAAAACGGGCAGGTCTCCGAAGAAGAATCCTCCGAGAAGATCAGCGATCCGGTTGACCACATCGTGGAAGTTGGCCCGAACAAGACTCAAACCGAGCTGACGGATACACACAAGGAACAGATTCCGTACGACACGATTATCGAGTACGACCCGAACCTAGAAGCTGGCAAGATGGTTGAGGATCAACCTGGTGAACTCGGTGAAAAAGAAATCACCAAGAGCTGGCAGCTAGAGAATGGCGAGCCAGTAGGCGATCCGGAATCTTCCGAAAAGATCATCAAGGAACCGGAGGCTCGCAAACTCC
>OBUQ01000351.1_pt1 | contig 44526 bp, 34 predicted proteins | sample 1494951 | NCBI WGS metagenome assembly OBUQ01 (sample SAMEA2579938, study PRJEB22360) | human gut metagenome | biome: human gut; feature: human-associated habitat; material: faeces | place: Denmark | collected 2008/2010
CGAAAGATCAACCCCTTTTCCCGCTCTCCTACCGACGGCGGCCTGACTCGACGCTGCAAACGCCTCTGATGGCCAATCTGCCGTTCAACTTCGGGCGCATGGGCATAAGCCCTATGCGCCCTTGTTTCACGGCACCTTGGCTCATCAGAGGCGTTTTCGCTGACTATCCTCAACCTATACTGTTTTATTTTTCTATGAATGGCGGTTCTAAAAATGCCTAAGCGTTCCGGCTTGTATACCGTTCCTTTTGAGTTTGATTTGCTTTCGTTTGGTGAGGCTGTTGGGCTGGCTGCTGATACGGGGCGGATTTCTGGGGATGCTGGGCCGCTGCTCGAGACGGTTGTCGATATGCTCGATGAGCTGGGACGTCCGGACGAGTATTTCGATTGCATTCAGGTTGCTGGTACCAATGGCAAGACTTCGACCACGCGTTTTTCGGCTGCCATCCTTCGTGTTGAGGGGTTAAAGACCGCACTGTATGCGTCTCCGCAGCTTGTGCGCTATCCCGAGCGCATGGAGGTCGATGGGCGCGTCGTGAGCGATGAGGCCTTTGCTCGTGGCGTTTCTGCCGCCGTCGAGGCGGGGCATCGCGTGAATGCCCGTCGTGTGGCGGCGGGGGAGCGCGCCTATACCATCACGCCGTTTGATCTGCTGACGGCTGCTGCTCTTGTGGTGTTTGCCGAGGCTCGCGTGGATGTTGCCGTGCTCGAGGTTGGCATGGGCGGCCGTTGGGACGCCACGAGTGCGACCGATCCCGTCGCCGTTGCCATTACGGGCATTGGGCTCGATCACACGCGTATTTTGGGCGACACGCTCGAGGCCATTGCGGGGGAGAAGGCCGCGGTCATCAAACCCGGGCGCCTGGTTGTGCTGGGCGAGGGCACGCATGAGCCGAGCGTTCAGCGTGTGATGGATGCCCGTTGCCGAGAGTGCGGCGCTGTGCCGCTCGTGGTGAGCCATACGACGACCAAACTTCCGGCACACGTGGGCGATACGGTGGAGTTTAGCTGCACCACGCCGCGTGCGATTTATACGTCGAGCATGGTTAAGCCGGCCTATCAGCCGCAGAATGCTGCGTGCGCGATTATGCTGTGCGAGGGGTATTTGGGTCGCGAGCTCGACCATGAGGCGCTCGACGCTTCGCTTATGGGCTGCCCCACGCCGGGCCGATTTGACGTGCTGGGGACCGATCCGCTCAAGCTGATTGATGCCTGTCATAACCCCCAGAGCTGCGAGAACTTTGTGAGCGCACTGGACGAGATCGATCCGTGCGTGGAGAACCGCCCCACGCTGCTGTGCGCCGCGCTGGCCGACAAGGACGTGGCGGGCATCGTCGACGTGTTGATCCCGGCTTTCCCGCGCGTGGTTGTGACTCAGACCGATTCCGACCGCGCGCTGCCGGCGGAGGAGCTCGCTGCCCTGGTGGACGCCGATAAGCTCGCGGGTGTGTATCCCAGCGTATCCGAGGCCCTCGCAGCCCTCGATGCCGCGGGCGAGCCTTTCGTAGCAGCCGGCACCATCACCCTGGCCGGCGAAGTAGCGGGCCTGCTCCGCTAACCCATTCCCTCATCAGTTGCGGTGAAATAGTTCCTGTTTTTGGGTTCTAGCAGCCCATCCAGGAACTATTCCACCGCAACTTAGTTTGGGGGCTTGGGGACCAGGCTAGTCTAGGCTGACTGGGTCGTGGGGGTAGGCGTTGAGGATCTCGACGCCGGACTCGGTAACCAGGCACAGGTCCTCGATGCGGACGCCGGTGCGGCCGGGGAGGTAGATGCCCGGCTCGATAGAGAACGTCATGCCCGGCTCTACGACCTGCTCGTTGACAAGGGAAACGTCGCCCGGCTCGTGGTCCTGCAGGCCGATCGAGTGGCCCAGGCGATGCGTAAAGTACTTGCCGTAGCCCGCGTCCTCAATCACGTCGCGCGCGGCACGGTCCAGGTCGCACATGCGCACGCCCGGTGCGATGAGCGCCTCGGCGGCCTCGTTGGCGCGGCGCACGATATCGTAGATGCGCGCCGTCTCCTCGTCCGGCTCGCCCCAAAAGAACGTGCGCGTCATGTCCGAGCAGTAGTTGCGATGGCGTCCGCCAATGTCGAATAGCACCACGTCGCCATGCTTGAGCACGGTATCGTCGGGTTCGTGATGCGGGTCGCCGGCGTTGGCGCCAAAGCTCACGATCGGCGGAAAGCTAAAGCCCTCGCAGCCGTGCTTGCGGTACAGACCGAGCATCTGATCGGCAATTTCGCGCTCCGTCACGCCTTCGTGGACGAGCTTGATCGCGTCGGCCATCACGGTGTCGTTGGCTGCCGAGGACATGCGCATAAGCTCCTGCTCGGCGGCATCCTTGTGGGTGCGCGCGGCGGTGACGGCAAAGTCGCCCAGGAAAAACTCGCTGGCGGCGTGGCGCTCCATGAGCGGCATCAAAAAGCCGGAGCGCATGACGGTGTCGATGCCGAGCGGTTTGGTCGGATCGACCTCGCGAGCGATGGCGTCGGCCACGACGTCAGTATCGTTATGGTAGGCAACGCGCGCATTATCATACTCGGGCAGCTGATGCAGCGCGTTGACCAGGATCACTGGCTCGGCGTTGCGCGCGAGCAGCACGCCGCAAAAACGCTCGAACATATCGGCATAAAAGCCGGTCAGGTAATAAATCGACCACGGGTCGTTTACGAGCAGCTGTGCACCGGGGTGCTGAGCCTCGAGCGCATCGAGCACGCGCGCCACACGCTGGTCATCGATATGTGCCATGAAACATCCTTTCGCTAGGTTGCCACCATGGTATCCCCAATGCCGGCGTAGTCAATTTGGGACGGGGCTATTTTAGCTACGTCTAACATGCGGAATGATTTTTCTGGGACGGGGATTAAATAATCATTGGGTGCCGAATGATTATTTAATCCCCGTCCCAGAAAAATCATTTGAGCGAACGTTGGGGCAAAAGTAGTCATAAGAGGCCCGTTCCAAATGGGCTGGTTTCAAAAGTATGGCGGATTACGGGGCTGGACCTGTATTACTTGACCATGGGAAAAATCGCGAAATTAAAACCGCAGGTAGACGGCTTATCAAAAATCGAAAAATGCCGGTATGGATGGGGGTCTCCGAATCAGTCCCGTAATCCGGCATAGTTTTGAAATGGCACTAACCGAGTGACAGCCAAATACGCGATTATCAAAGAAGTTGTGGTGAAATGCGGACTTTTAGGCGGCCTAGAGCCGAATAACAGTCCGTATTTCACCGCAATTGAGGAGGGGCGGGGTGGATGGCGGGGTAGCTAAAAGAGCCCCGTCCTCAATTAGCTACTTGGGCTGGGTCGATGTCCATGCTGGCGATGAGGTTGACGCTCGTGTCGAGAAGGTCTTCCAGCACGACGTCGCCCATGCGGATGGGGGCATCGACGACTAGGCCGCGTAGGAGGTCCATGGCTTGGGCGTGGAGTGCCAGCGGGATGGCTTCGGCCGTGCGCACGGGCAGCAGTGTTTCATCGCCGCCGGATACGGCCACGGTGGTAGTGAGCACGCGCATGGGGCAGGTGAGCTCTTGATGCGCGAACGTGTCGCCACGCGGGCAGCTGTTGCCGGTCACGGAGCGCACCTCTACCACGGCGCCGTCTGCGCTGCGCTCGACCTCCACGGTCAGGAGGCACTCGGATGGGCAGGTGGTGCAGTTGAACTGCAGCGTCTCGGTCACATTCGTACTCATGAGCTATGCCTCCTCAAAGGGATCGACGGACAGGACGATTTCGCTGGCACCCAGGTCGAGTGCGCGTTGAATCACCTTTGCCGGCAGCGGGAAGCTTTCCATAACGCTCGGCTTAAACGCGCGGACCTTGCCGGCGAATAGTTCTTCGCCGTCGGCCAAGATCCTCACGCAGGCGGCATCGACTGGCCGGCGCACGCGGAAGTTGAGTTTGGTGAGCGCCACGGCCGTAATGCGTCCAGGCAGCGCGTATCCCGCAATTCCAGCAGGGGAGACGGTGAGCTCGCACTCCGGAACGGCGCCCGCGCCGGTTCCCAGCGCGTACGCCGCTGCAGTTGCGCCAGCCCTCTCGGACTCGGTCGTCACGTTGTCGGCCAGGTCGTGCACGTGTAGCACGTTGCCGCAGGCAAAGATGCCCGGCACACCCGTCTGCAGACTCTGGTCCACTACGGCGCCGCGCGTGCGCGGGTCAAGTTCCACGCCTGCGGCAACCGAAAGCTCGTTCTCGGGAATCAATCCCACCGAAAGCAGTAGCGTGTCGCACGGAACGATGCGCTGCGTCCCGGCAATGGGCGCCAGATGCTCGTCGACCTGGCTCACTTCGACGGCCTCCACGCGATCGTGCCCAATCACGCGCGTGACCGTGGTAGACAGATGCAGCGGAATGCCAAAGTCGTCCAGGCAGTTCTTGACGTTGCGGCGCAGGCCGTTGGCGTACGGCATGAGCTCGTACACGCCCTCGACTGAAATCCCCTCAAGTGTGCAGCGGCGCGCCATGATAAGCCCGATGTCACCCGACCCCAAGATGACGGCTCGCGAGCCGGGTTTGAGGTTTTCGATATTGATGTATCGCTGCGCCAAGCCGGCCGTAAACACGCCGGCAGGGCGGCTGCCGGGAATCTTGATCTCGCTGCGGGTGCGCTCGCGGCAGCCCATGGCAAGGACGACCGCACGTCCGGTGAGCTGCAGCATGCTGGTGGGGCTCATGAGCGTGACAGTGTGGACCGCGGCGTCTTCCGTGGACTCGTCCGAATCAACCCCAAGCACCATGCTGTCCAAGAACAGCGCAATGTTGGTCGCGAGCACCTGGTCGATAAAGCGCTGCGCGTACTCGGGGCCGGTGAGCTCCTGCTTGAAGTGCGAAAGGCCAAAACCGGGGTGGATGCACTGGCGCAGGATGCCGCCCAAGTGCTGCTCGCGCTCCACGATGGCCACGCACGCGCCGGCCTTATGCGCGGCAAGCGCGGCCGCCATGCCGGCAGGTCCGCCGCCGATAACGACCACGTCGAAGGCCTGCGTGGGGACTGCCTCAACGGTATCGCTATCAATCACGCTCGATTTGAATTCCGCCATCCTAGCGCACCCCCCCCCTTCAAAGGTCCCTCAACGAGCCACGAGCCGGTGTCCTCCAACAGCACCTCGCTGGGGTCACACCCCAGCTCGCGGGCTAGAATCGCCACCACGCGGCTCTGGCAAAAGCCGCTCTGGCAGCGGCCCATGCCCGCGCGGCAGCGGCGTTTGACGCCCTCGACCGAAACCGCACCCGGGCGGCGTCGAATCGCGGCAACAATCTCGGCCTCGGGCACCGTCTCGCAGCGGCAGACGATCTGCCCCCATGCAGGGTCGGACTCAATGAGCTCCTGCTTGCGCGCAAGCGGCACACGGTCAAAGTCGTCCGGCGCGCGGCGAACCGGATCCCAATCGGCTCGCTCGCGCAAAGCAACGCCCGCCTCGCGCATCACGTGCCCCATACGCTCGGCGATGGCTGGCGCACTCGCCACGCCCGGCGACTGAATGCCTGCCGCTTGAAACAGCCCTGGCACCACGGCCGACTGACCAATAAAGAAGTCGTTCGTCCCCTTAATGACCGGGCGCCCGCCGGCAAACGCGCGCACCACGCGGCGCGTGTCCAGGTCGGGCACCAGCTTGCACGCGCCGGTCAGTAGCGCGTCCACATCGCTTGCATAGGTCTGCGTGTCGCCCGGCTCGCGCACGGCAGCCGTGGCGGTAATCACGGTGTTGCCGTGTACGGTACCCGTGACGATAACGCCCTTGGACACCGGCGTGGGAACGGGGTAGAGCGGCATGAGCGCACGCGCTTCCTTGTCCAGCACCACGATATTGCCCTGGCGCCAGACCATCTGAAACTCCTCGGCGCCCGCCATATGCGAGATGTGCGCGGCGCCGTTGCCCGCGGCGTTGATCAGGTAACGGCAGCACACGTCGCCGGCGGGCGTCACCAGCGTAAAGCGCGCAGCACCGTCGGTAGCCTCGCCGCCGGCAACCTCAATTGCTTCCACCGGAGCCGACCGAATAAACGTCACCCCGTTGGCCACGGCGTTCTCCAGCGCAGCGATGGCGACCTCAAACGGGTCGACAAACCCAGTCGATGGGCACCACAACGCGCACGTTGCATCGGCACTGGCACGCGGCTCTAATTCGTGGATGCGGTCGGGTCCGACGATCGACAGCTCGGGAACACCGTTGACATGGCCGTTGCACCGCAGCTGCTCCAGATGCGTGCGGTCCTCGTCATTAAAGCCCAACACCATCGACCCGGTGCGGCAGAACGGAAAGCCCAGCTCCTGAGCCCACGCACCGTACAGGTCGCAGCCACGGGCGTTGACCTGAGCCTTTACCGTGCCCGGCGCCGGATCGTAGCCGGCGTGCACCAGGCCGCCATTGGCCTTCGAGGCGCCCAGCGCGATGTCGTTGGCCGCCTCGACCACGCAAATGGACAGGTCAAATCGCGCGAGCTGCCGCGCAATGGCACACCCGGTGATGCCCGCGCCCACAACCGCGATATCAAACGTTTCTGCCACGGTGCCTCCCAGACAAGTTGACAGGCTGTCAATAGGACTATCCTACGGCCTGCACATCCCCAGTGCGGCGGCAATGCGGCGAACAGCCCCGCAACACCCGCCAACGGCAGGCGAGGGGAGGCTCGGCAACGTCGACAACCTCGTCTGCCAACAACTACGGCAACCGTTCGTCTCGATCTGTAACAGTTAGACGAGGATTTGGGTTCTAGATGTTACAGATCGAGACAAACCTTCCGGTGGATTTTGAATGTCTCGATCTGTAACAGTAAGAGGGGTTTTGGGGCCCAAGATGTTACAGATCGAGATTGAAGTCGGGGAGGGACCCCTGTGTCTTGATCTGTAACATCTAGACTTGGATTCCGCTGCCACCTGTTACAGATTGAGATGTTTGTGTCCGCGCCAGCCCCGCGTCTAGCCGTGGTCCCATATAAACAAACCCCGTGGTAAACTTAACCGAGCTGTAACTATCCCGAAAGGTACCCGTAATGTCCAAGTACATCTCTGAGCTCATGTCGCCGCAGCTTATGGGCGTCGTCTATGCCTTCGTTGGCTTTATCATCGCCCTGTATGTGCTGTCGGTCGTCTATGTGTTCATCGATGCTCGCCGCCGCGGCGCCAGCGCCTACGTGGCATGGGGCATCATCGCCCTCATCCCGTTTGTGGGCCTCATCGCCTACCTGGTCCTGCGTCCGCACTCCTACGCCTCCGACCGCGAGGAGCAGGAGCTGGACATGGCCCTGCGCGAGCGCCAGCTTGCCCAGTACGGCACCTGCCCGCAGTGCGGCGCGCCCATCGAGAAGGACTTTGTGGTGTGCCCGGTGTGCGACACCCAGGTTCGCAACGTGTGCCCCAGCTGCCATCGCCCGCTCGATGCGCACTGGAAGGTCTGCCCCTACTGCCGAACTCGCATCCAGTAACGCATCCATCGCCGGGCCGGCCGCAAGCCACGGGCACCGCGCGCCATGCGAAAGGCAGACGCGCGCCCCGCAGCCCCGCCCCACACGATGAAGCATGCGTAGAAAATCGCCCGCCGTGCCATTAAGGTGCGGCGGGCGCTTGTATACCAAGGCAACCTGCCTATAATGATGCAAGTCAAAAACGCCGAGCGCATCGCACACACTTGCACCAGGCATCCGAGAGGAGAAAACATACCCATGAAGGCACTCTACAATGACGGTTCGGTGGCCGAGCTCCCGCAGGACGAGGTCACGCACGTCATCCGCCACTCCGCCGCGCACATCATGGCGCAGGCCATCAAGCGCCTCTATCCCGAGGCCGACTTTGCCTACGGCCCCGCGACCGACAACGGCTTCTACTACGACGTCGACCTGCCCGAGGGCGTCAAGATCAGCGAGGACGACTTCCCCGCGATCGAGGCCGAGATGAAGAAGATCGTCAAGGAGAACCTCAAGTTCTCCGTGTACGAGAAGCCCCGTGCCGAGGCCATCGCCCTTATGGAGGAGCGCGGCGAGAAGTACAAGGTCGAGCACATCGGCGACCTGGACGACGACGCCCGCATCACCTTCTACCAGCAGGGCGACTACATCGACATGTGCGTCGGCCCCCATATCTGCTACACCAAGGCGCTCAAGGCCTTTAAGCTCACCGGCGTCTCGGGCGCCTACTGGAAGGGCGACAAGGACAACAAGATGCTCACCCGCATCAACGGCGTCGCCTTTGCCACCAAGGAAGAGCTCGACGAGCACATGCACATGCTGGAGGAGGCCAAGAAGCGCGACCACCGCAAGATCGGCCGCGAGATGGACCTCTTTATGATGCGCGACGAGGCCCCCGGCTTCCCGTTCTTCCTGCCCAACGGCATGGTCCTTAAGAACACGCTGCTGGACTACTGGCGAGAGATCCACCATAAGGCCGGCTACGTGGAGATCTCCACGCCGCTCATCATGAACAAGCAGCTGTGGAAGACCTCGGGCCACTGGGACCACTACAAGGACAACATGTACTCCACCGTCATCGACGACGAAGAATACTGCATCAAGCCTATGAACTGCCCGGGCGGCGTGCTGGTGTACGCCTCCAAGCCGCACTCCTATCGCGAGCTGCCCATTCGCGCCGGAGAGATTGGCCTGGTCCACCGCCACGAGCTGCGCGGCGCCCTGCACGGCCTGTTCCGCGTGCGCTGCTTTAACCAGGATGACGCCCACCTGTTTGTGCGTCCCGACCAGCTGACCGACGAGATCGTGGGCGTGGTCAACCTCATCGACTCCGTGTACCAGAAGTTTGGCTTTAAGTACCACGTCGAGCTTTCCACCCGCCCCGAGGACTCCATGGGCTCGGACGAGGACTGGGCTCGCGCCGAGGAGGGCCTGCGCACCGCTCTGGAGAAGCTGGGCATGGACTACGAGGTCAACGAGGGCGACGGTGCCTTCTACGGCCCCAAGATCGACTTCCACCTGGAGGACTCGCTCGGCCGTACCTGGCAGTGCGGTACCGTCCAGCTCGACTTCCAGATGCCGCTCAACTTTGACCTGGAGTACGTGGACGCCGACGGCACCAAGAAGCGCCCCATCATGCTGCATCGCGTGTGCTTTGGCTCCATCGAGCGCTTCATCGGTATTCTGATTGAGCACTTTGCGGGCAAGTTCCCCACCTGGCTGGCCCCCGTGCAGGTCAAGGCACTTCCCGTCTCCGAGAAGAGCCGCGACTACGCCCACGAGGTGTGCGCCAAACTGGAGGAAGCCGGCATTCGCGTGGTCTGCGACGACCGCGACGAGAAGATTGGCTACAAGATCCGCGAGGCCCGCAGCATCGACCGCGTGCCCTACATGCTCATCCTGGGTGAGAAGGAGGTCGAGGCCGGCAACATCTCCGTCCGCGATCGCTCCAACGAGACCGTTCAGATGGGTGTCGACGAGTTTGTTGCGAAGGTGACCGAGGAGATTAAGACTCGCGCCTAAGGCAAGCTTCACAACAATTAACAAAGGCGACCGTCCACACAGGGCGGTCGCCTTTTTTCCTGCCAAAATTAGAAAAGCCGCTGGTTGAGCGGCTTTTTTGTTGCACAAAAAGGTACAGGTTTTTGTAGAGGGGTATGGAGATGTATCTACCGGCAGGACATTTTGCGTAATCTGGGCAATCGCTGATTAATTGCTCGTATAATTGCCTATGTCGAAAGATACAAAAACCTGTACTTTTGCGACTGCGCCTAGCTGCGAGCGAGAAGCCTGTTCTAAACGCCCCTGCATTTGCGTGCATCGCAAAGCCAAAGGGGGGGCGAGAACATGGAACAGACGGCACGGCGCCAAGAGCAGCTGCCAGGCGCTTTTAACGGCGCCACCATCAGCAGCCAGCACGGCCGCGTTCGCTGGTATCTGGTTCACACCCCCCATGGAAAAGAGCGCGAGACCTGCGAAAAGGTCCGCCGCATTATCCCGCACAACCTTATGCAGGACGCTTTTGTGATGCAAAAGGAGTTCTGGTTTAAGCGGGACGGTGCCTGGTCGCTCCAAACCAAACCCATGTACAAGGAATATTTCTTCGTCGCTACGCACGATGCTGCCGCGCTCGATAGGGCTTTGGCCCAGTTGAGCTTTGGCTGCCGCATCGCCGGCAGTAGGGAGCGGGCGTACATGCCCATGCCGGACGACGCGCAGGGCTGGTACCGCAGTGTGCTGGACGACGACGGCGTGGTGCGTAACAGCGTTGCGCGCATAGAAGACGGCGTGTTGCACATAGAGCAGGGTCCCTTGGTGGGGCAAGAGGCCCGTGTAAAGAAGATCGACCGTCATAAACGCTGGTGCCTGGTGGACGTGGGCGAAGGCGACTCCGCATTTAGGGAGTTACTTCCGCTCGACGTGCCCAGCAAAACGTAAGGGAGACGTTGCACCGGCAATTCGTTCGCATTTTGATTCATGGACGGGGGGGGTTCCTGGGGACAGGGACGTAAGTTTTATCGTGACTGCTAAAGAAGTAACAGAGAGTTGTACATCAACGGTTGGTGCGCTGGCTTTCAATAAGATAAAGCCGAGCGGTACGCTTGGGTATCGCATCGTCAAGAGGCTGTTTGACCTTGTGTTTAGTCTTATGGCGATCGCTATTTTATTCATTCCAGTGGGTCTTGTGTGCGTCCTGATTTGTCTAGAGTCTCCGGGTAGTCCCTTGTACACCCAGGAGCGAATTGGCAAAAATGGCAAGGTCATTAAGATCTTTAAGCTGCGCAGCATGGTTGCCGATGCTGGCAATGTTCAGAAGTATTTAAATTTTGAGCAGCTGCATCAGTGGGAAATTGAGCGCAAGGTCGATAACGATCCGCGCATCACTAAGGTCGGGCAGTTTATTCGTAAGTGCTCTATCGATGAGATGCCGCAGTTTCTTAATGTTTTAAATGGTGATTTATCCGTTATCGGTCCTCGTCCCATTACGCGTGATGAACTCGAAATGCGTTTTTCTGATGAGGATAAGGTTGTATTTCTTTCGGTTCAACCTGGAATTACCGGGTTATGGCAGGCGACGGATCGCAACGATGCGTCATTTGAAAGCGGTCTGCGCCAAAAAATCGAATTGCATTACGTGCGGAACCGTTGTTTCCGAATGGATTGGAAGTGTTTTGCTGGCACTTTCGGCGCCATGTTTGGCAAGGAGAGGACGGGCCGATAGATGGAAATATCCGTCATCATTCCGACTCTTAATGCTGAGCATGAAATCGATGGGCTTTTAATTGCCCTCGAACACCAGTCTATTCAGCCGGTTGATATCCTTATCGTTGATTCCGCTTCGGAAGATAAAACTATAGAGCTGGTCCGGCAGCACAAAAGAGTCCGCCTTCTGAAGATTGATCGCCAGGATTTCAACCACGGCACCACAAGAGACATGGCACTAAGGGAGTCGAGGGGTGACTTTGTATGCTTCCTTACCCAAGATGCTGTGCCTGTTTCTGATGATTACCTGGAGCGGCTTGTTGCTCCCATGCTTGATGATTCCGATATCGCTCTCGTAAGCGGCAGGCAGCTGCCTAAGGCGGATGCCCGACGTTTTGAACAGCTGGTGCGTGGTTTCAACTATCCCGACCGGCCATCCGTTCGTTCCAAATGTGATCTCGAGAAACTCGGTATTAAGACTTTTTTTGCATCTGATGCCTGTTCCGCTTATCGACGAACTGCATATCTCAAATGCGGCGGATTCGAGCACGTTAACACCAACGAGGACATGCTCATGGCGGCAAGGTTTATCGCCTCAGGGTTGAAGGTGGCTTACGAGCCGCGTGCAGAGGTCTATCACTCGCATAACTTGACGCCATCCCAACAGTTTGCCCGCAACCGCGCTGTTGGCTTCTTTCTCGAAACGCATGCAGACGAACTCATGCATGCAAGTGAGATTGGTGAAGGAAGCCGGCTCGCCAAGATGGTTTCGTCGCAACTTCTACGAGAGGGAAATCTTGGCGAGTTCGTTGCTTTCGGAGTCGATTGCTGCGCCCGCCTTCTCGGAAATCGCGCTGGCCGCAGGGCAGCAAGAAATGAAAGGTTATAGCCAATGAAAGGCATCATCCTCGCCGGCGGGTCCGGCACGCGCCTGTACCCGCTCACGCTCGTGACCTCCAAGCAGCTGCTGCCGGTCTACGACAAGCCCATGATCTACTACCCGCTGTCCACCCTCATGCTGGCGGGCATCCGGGACATCCTGGTCATCTCCACGCCTGCCGACCTGCCCAACTTCGAGCGCCTGCTCGGGGACGGCTCGCGCTACGGCGTGAGGCTCTCCTACGCCGAGCAGCCGAGCCCCGACGGCCTGGCGCAGGCGTTCACCATCGGCGAGGAGTTCATCGACGGCGAGCCGTGCGCCCTGGTGCTCGGCGACAACATCTTCTACGGCAACGGCCTGTCGCGCCACCTGACGCGCGCCGTCCAGAACGCCGAGTCGGGCCGCGCCACGGTCTTCGGCTACCACGTGGACGACCCCGAGCGCTTCGGCGTCGTGGAGTTCGATCGCGAGGGCAGGGCCGTCTCCATCGAGGAGAAGCCCGCCGAGCCCAAGAGCTCCTACGCCGTCACCGGCCTGTACTTCTACCCGGGCGACGTGGCCGCCAAGGCACATAGGGTGGAGCCCTCCGCGCGCGGCGAGCTGGAGATCACCACGCTCAACCAGATGTACCTGGAGGAGGGGACGCTGTCCGTCGTGACCCTGGGCCGCGGGTACGCCTGGCTCGACACCGGCACCATGGAGAGCCTGCACGAGGCCGCGGAGTTCGTCCGCGCCGTGGAGCACTCCCAGGACCTGCCCGTGTCCGTGCCCGAGGAGATCGCCTGGGAGAACGGCTGGATCACGACCGCCGGGCTGGAGGGGGCCGCGGAGGCCTACGGCAAGTCGGTCTACGGGCAGCACCTGAAGAAGGTCGCCGCCGGCGAGATCGTCAACAGCCCGCGCGAGTACTAGGAACTGAGGAGATACGAACATGGCAGAGGAGACCTTCTCCCCCAGGAACATCATCGTCACGGGCGGCTGCGGCTTCATCGGCAGCAACTTCGTGCACTACGTCGTGGACAACCACCCCGACGTCCACGTCACCGTCCTGGACAAGCTGACCTACGCCGGCAACCCCGAGAACATCGCCGGGCTGCCCTCCGACCGCGTGGAGCTCGTCGTGGGCGACATCTGCGACGCGGAGCTGCTGGACCGCATCGTCCCGGGCCACGACGCCATCGTGCACTACGCCGCCGAGAGCCACAACGACAACTCCATCGCCGACCCGGAGCCGTTCCTGCGCACCAACGTGGAGGGCACCTTCCGCCTGCTGGAGGCCGTCCGCAAATACGGCGTCCGCTACCACCACGTCTCCACCGACGAGGTCTACGGCGACCTGGCGCTCGACGACCCCGCCAAGTTCACCGAGGAGACTCCGTACCACCCGTCCTCGCCGTACAGCTCGACCAAGGCCAGCTCCGACATGCTAGTGCGCGCATGGACCCGCACCTACGGGCTTCGCACCACGATCTCCAACTGCTCCAACAACTACGGCCCCTACCAGCACGTGGAGAAGTTCATCCCCAGGCAGATCACGAACATCATCGACGGCGTCCGCCCCAAGCTCTACGGCCGCGGCGAGAACGTCCGCGACTGGATCCACACCGAGGACCACTCCTCGGCCGTCTGGGACATCCTCACGAAGGGCCGCATGGGGGAGACCTACCTCATCGGAGCCGACGGGGAGAAGAACAACATCACCGTGCTGCGCATGATCCTCGAGGCCATGGGCCGCGACCCCGAGGACTTCGACTGGGTCGCCGACCGCCCCGGCCACGACCGCCGCTACGCCATCGACAGCACCAAGCTCCAGCGCGAGCTGGGCTGGAGGCCGGCGCACACCGACTTCGCCGGGGGCCTGAAGGCCACCATCGACTGGTACGTGGCCAACGAGTCCTGGTGGCGCCCGGCCAAGGAGGCCACCGAGGCCCGCTACCGCGCGCAGGGCCAGTAAGGAGGGGAGAGACCTATGGCAGACATCGCATTCGAGAAGGACCTCGCCGTCGCCGAGACCGGCATCGGGGGCCTGAAGGTCGTCGACCTCGCCGTCCACGGCGACTCGCGCGGCTGGTTCAAGGAGAACTGGCAGCGCGCCAAGATGACCGCCCTGGGCATCCCGGACCTCCGCGTCGTCCAGAACAACATCTCCTACAACGACAGCCGCGGCGTCACGCGCGGCATCCACGCCGAGCCCTGGGACAAGTTCATCTCCGTCGCGCGCGGCTCTGTCTTCGGCGCCTGGGTCGACCTGCGCGAGGGCAGCGCCACCTACGGGAAGGTGTTCACCTGCACGCTCGACCCGTCGAAGGCCATCTACGTCCCGCGCGGCGTGGGCAACTCCTTCCAGGCCCTGGAGGACGGCACCGCCTACACCTACCTGGTGGACGCCCACTGGTCGCTGGAGCTGAAGAGGACCTACACCTTCGTGAACCTCGCCGACCCCGAGCTCAACATCCAGTGGCCGATCCCGCTTGCGGAGGCCACCGTATCAGAGGCCGACCTCAACCACCCGATGCTGAAGGACGTCGTCCCCATGGCGCCGAAGCGCACCCTCGTCACCGGCTGCAACGGCCAGCTGGGCCGCGCGGTGCGCAAGCTCGCCGAGGAGCGCGGCGTCGCCAAGGACTTCGACTTCTGCGACATCGACACCTTCGACATGTCCGACCCGGCGGCCTACTCCAAGTACGACTGGTCGCTCTACGGCACCGTGATCAACTGCGGCGCCTACACCGCCGTGGATAAAGCCGAGACCCCCGAGGGCCGCGCGGCCGCCTGGAAGGCCAACGCGACCGGCCCCGCCCTGCTCGCGCGCACCTGCGCCGAGCACGGGATCACGCTCGTCCACGTGTCCTCCGACTACGTCTTCGACGGCACCGCCGAGGTCCACACGGAGGACGAGCCCCTCAGCCCGCTGTCCGTCTACGGCCAGACCAAGGCCGCCGGCGACATCGCCGTGGCGGGGTGCCCGCGCCACTACATCATGCGCTCCAGCTGGGTCATCGGCGAGGGCCACAACTTCGTGAATACCATGAAGGCGCTCTCCGACCGCGTCGCCGACCCGGACGACAAGCTGGAGCAGATCACGGTCGTCGACGACCAGCTGGGCCGCCTGACCTTCACGCGCGACATGGCGCGGGCCATCTTCCACGTGCTGGGGACGCATGCCCCCTACGGGACCTACGACTGCACCGGATCCGGCGCCGTGAAGTCCTGGGCGGACATCGCCCGCGCCGTCTTCGGGGCCGCCAACGGCAACGGCGACAGGGTCGTGCCGGTTTCGACCGCCGACTACTACGCGAACGCCGCCGGCCCCGTCGCCCCGCGCCCGGTCCACTCCGCGCTCGACCTGTCCGGGCTCGAGTCGGTCGGATTCCACATGCCCGACTGGGAGGAAGAGCTGGGGGAGTATGTTGGCTCGGATGGCGACAGCGTCGCTCAATCAACTATGGGGATAGAAGCCGTATGAGTGTCGAACTTTCCTCATTGTTTACGAATTCTGATGGCCATGGGATTGGCAAGAGCAATTTCGTACCTACAAAAACCTATAGCCTCTTTACCAATTTGCTGCTTTTCTTCATTTGCGGAAATGTGGCGCTTGATTTCTTTTCAGGATTATTCGGCATAAGCTCGTTTTCGCAAATTGTCCGAATGACTTTCTTTGCCTTGTTGTTATATATAGAACTTCGTCTTGACCCTAAAGGATTTTGTATACTGTTTCTTGCTTTAACGTCGATTGTAATTCAATCTGTGCTAATGCAGGCGTTTAGCACAGAAGGCATGACAGCGTCTACATTACTTTATGACATAAGCATCGGTATTAAACTAATAATTTGTTTTGCAGTTTTCTTTGCTTCAAAAAGTTTGATTCGCTGCAATGCGTTGTCTATTAATCAAGTCAAAAAAGCAATATCTATCGCTGCAATTTATGTTCCGATTCTATATTTGGGATCGATTGCTTTGGGACTTGGGGCATCAAGCTATTGGGATGGCTCAGGCTATAAAAGCGTCTTTTCTTCTCTTAACAGCATCAATGTTTCTATGATTGTGCTTTTTGCTTATTCGGCTGATGCTGTATTTATACAGAAAAAGTCTCTTTGGATTATCCCAATGGGGTTTAATCTAATTTCATTATTATTGCTTGGCACAAAGGCGGGATATCTATTCGCCTTTTTCATAGTGATGTATTACTTATTAATTCCCCCTGAAACTAGGTTGAGAAATGCCGTGATCGGAATTCTCGTTTTTGCTGGCCTGTTATTCGCCTTCAATAACGTAACCTTTCTAAATGAAATGCTTGAAAAGGTATCTGTTCGTCAAACCTACCTTTTCGAGAATCGTTCATTAATTGACTACCTCACAAGTGGACGAACCTGGATGCTGGCTGAAGCAACCAATCTATTTATTGCAAGCAATAATCCTCTGGGTTTCTTAATCGGCAATGGCTACTATCATTTTCACCATGATTTAGCTGTATCAAGTGGCTATTTATTAACTGCAAACGTTAGACCGATCGAATTTGATTGGGCTGATTTATTTTTTTCCTATGGGGCCTTTGCCTTTATCTGTGTATATGCCTTTTTGTTTAAACAGCTGCGTCTGTCTTGGCGAACAAGAAACGAAGGACATTTTCAATTTATAGCTTTACTTGGAATGCTTGCGTTTAGCTGTGTTGGTGGTCATGTCTTTTTTGAAGCAATTTCTTCAGTAACGTTGGGTTCCGTTTTGGCCTGCATCTATGGGGATAGTAATGGACGATAAATTTAAGATGATTCTTTCGGCTTGCACCGAAGATCGGAGCAATGTTATTGCCAAAGGTCAAAGTGCTTGGTCAAGACGCTGCGGTATCGACTTGCTCTTGAAAATGCTGCTTGTCTATATCAACTCGATTGGCTTGCGTCATGCACCAGAATCGACAATTTACGTTGATGAAATTAAGAATAACAACATGGTTTCTAATTTGCGAGATACTGCGGAGATCTGCGATGCAGAGAAAGCTACGTTCATTTGTCTCAATAGTTACTCGCCAAATAGACACATCAAAATGGGCGTGTTTTGGCCGATATTTAAAGCTGTGACCCTTGTTGTCCTTTCCCTGCCTCCTGTTCTTTCTTTTATCGGCAGCGAATGCACCGTAAATGATAGTTTAGCTAGGTTTTTAATTAAACGAATGGATAACTACGTTGCGCGTATAGGCTACCAGCATCCTTTTATTTTGATGACTGACCATCATTTTTATTCAACAGTCATAGCCATGAACGACCATGCAACATCCGCAGTTCTTCAGCATGGCCTAATTGGAGACGCTCGATTCTTTTCGCCTGTGCGTGCCACATATTTCTATGCCTGGAGCAAAAAGAGCGCTGTTCTTGTCAATTCAGAAAAAGCTGTCGACGCTGGTACTTATAAATTTTCAAAATTGATGAGACTGGAACCTAAGCATTATATTAAAAGTTTTGCTGACGCAAAACGTGTCTTGCTCATTCTTTCCAGCTCGAAAACCTCTGAACAGATTTCTCATCGCATCGAACCTCTCCTTAATCTTCAGAATCGCTTCGGTTTCAAGCTGCTCATCAAAATGCATCCTGGCTCCCTGTTTTCCATTAATGAACTGCGCGACGCCGTTTCGACGAGTGATGTTGAACTATATAAGGAAGAGAAAATTGAAGCAATTGATTTTGATTTCGCCTTTATTGAGCAGTCAACTGCTGCGCTAGACGTCGCATGTCTTGGAATCCCTTTCATCGTCATTGACGAGTCTCTTGACAGCTATTTTTCCGAATACCAAGAAATGTTGCCTACCGCAAGTAATCCTGACGAGCTGCTGAGGTTAACGGTTGAATTTAGTTTGACCAAATATATGCCAGCCTATACGTCCTTCTTGGAACAAGAAATCGACAACGGTCAATGCCGCATCGATTCGCTTATTCATCGTTTGCAAAACGAATGTGGGTCAACGTATGGAGGGCGGTATGGCAAGTAGTTCTTCGAATAAGTCTGGAAAAGCAAATACATTCCTTTGGAGTTTCCTTGAACAAGGCGGCTCTAAGGCTATTCAACTTTTCGTTCAAATTATTCTTGCTCGATTGCTATCCCCTGAGGCCTTCGGTATCTTGGCAATATTGTTGGTGGTTACTCAAATCACCGATTCTATTGCCCAAAGCGGTCTAGGGATGGCACTTATTCAAAAGAGCGATGCCGACGATCGTTCTTATTCCACCGCTTGGTGGCTGAGTCTCGGATTGGCAGCCGCTCTATATATCGTGGTGTACTTTACGTCGCCGACAATCTCTGTCTTCTATAATATGCCAGATCTCGTAGTTTATCTTCGAGTGCTCGGTGTAATAGTCTTTTTCAACTCGGCAAACTCTATTCAGCGTTCCTACCTCCAACGAAACATGAATTTTAGGTGCATTTTCGCCGCCACGACAATAGCCGCGCTCATTTCGGGCTTCGGAGGCGTGGTGTTCGCTTTCTTTGGGTTTGGCGTTTGGTCTCTAGTCTTACAGTCTTTGCTTCAAAGCATTTTCATTTGTATTGTCATGTGGCTACAAATCAGCTGGAAACCTGCATTTACGTTCGATGTCGCTCAGGCGTGGTCGTTATTTAGTTATGGCTGGAAGATCTGCATTACGGGAATTCTGAATGTTATCTACTCCGGCATCTCGGAGTTGATAATCGGTCGTGCCTGTTCAACCAGCGAACTCGGGCTGTACAGCCAAGGCCGTAAGTATCCCACTGCAGCAATTGGGGTGATGAGCAATTCCATTGCCAACGTATTATTTCCTATGTTTTCAGCAATTAAAGGAGATTCTGAGGCACTTCGTGGCGCCATACGTCGCGGGCTCACGCTCGGTACGTTTCTCGTCGCCCCCATATCTTTGCTGGCTGCCGTAGTTGCCAAGCCACTAGTTGCCATTCTCTTGACAGAAAAATGGCTCGCTTGTGTTCCAATCTTTCAGCTGACGTGCATCTCTAATGCCATTTTGATGATTCAGCTTGTAAACCTCCGAGCGTACATGGCTCTGGGAGATAGCTCTCTTTATATGCGTCTCCAAATTATTAAAGTTTTGGGCGGAGGAGCCATCATATGGATCACCGCCGCCCTCACCCACGATATTTACCATACGGCTTGGGCAAATTTCATCGTTGGAGTTATCTCGATCGTCTTCGTCGACGCTACACCCGCAAAGCGCCTTCATGGCTATTCGTCTTTTAACCAGGTCAAGGACGTTCTGCCAATCTTATTCCTCTCTCTCGTTGCCGCTGCGGCATCGCTCGCTGTTCAGCTTCTGGGGTTGGGCTACGTTCCCGAATTGTTTCTGCAGGGCATCCTTTTCGCTTCTGTCTACCTGGGAGGAGCAAAGCTCTTCAAGTTCAGTGAGTTATCCGAGGCAGCATCACTCTTGCGCGGGTTTGTTTCAAGGAGAAGCTGAAGCTCAACTCTTTATTAGGTTACTTATCAATTCGAATACAATAGAAAGGTATCAATCCAATGTCGACATTCAACGGGTCAACTTTAATGATTACGGGAGGAACGGGATCCTTCGGCAATACCGTCCTCAAGCATTTCCTGACCTCCGATGTGGGGGAAATTCGTATTTTCTCCCGCGACGAGAAGAAGCAGGATGATATGCGTCACGAGCTTCAGGCTCGATATCCTGACCATTTCGCTAAGGTGAAATTCCACATTGGCGATGTACGTAACATTCAATCCGTGCGCGATGCCATGCATGGCGTGGACTATATCTTCCATGCAGCAGCCCTTAAGCAAGTTCCTTCTTGCGAGTTTTTCCCGATGGAGGCTGTCCGCACCAACATCATGGGCACGGATAACGTCCTTCACGCTGCATCGGATGCAGGTGTTAAGCGAGTCGTTTGTCTCTCCACTGATAAAGCCGCGTATCCCATTAACGCTATGGGAAAGTCCAAAGCACTTATGGAAAGCGTAATCTTCGCCAATGCTCGTAGAGCTGCAGAAAAAGGCGATACGGTGGTGTGCTGTACTCGTTACGGTAACGTTATGTGCTCTCGCGGTTCTGTTATCCCACTCTTTATTGAGCAGATTCACGCTGGTAATCCCATCACCATTACGGATCCCAGCATGACACGATTCCTGATGAACCTTGATGAGGCAGTTGACCTTGTTAAGTTCGCATTCGAGCACGCCAACCCGGGTGACCTTTTCATTCAGAAGGCAGACGCAAGCACCATTGGCGATCTTGCGAAGGCCGTTCAGCAGCTGTTTGGCGATACGGGTACAACTATCATCGGCCCGCGCCACGGAGAAAAATTGTTTGAGACGCTCATGACTCGCGAGGAGCGCCTGCGTGCCGAAGATATGGGCGGTTATTATCGCGTGGCAGCCGATATCCGAGGTCTGAACTATGACAACAAGCAGGCCACCGGAGAGGTGAGAACCATGACCGACGAGGCCTATACGTCCCACAATACCAACCGACTGGATGTTGAGGGCACTGTAAAGAAAATCATGACTGCTGAGTATGTACGCGAAGAGCTTAATGGTATCCGCCACATCTAAAGGAGGGCAAGATGATTTATAGGTTCCCGTTGCGTGACGTCAAAGACATGCTGCTCAATCAAATCGGTAACAACTTTTTTAAGTCAATTGATGATGAGCGCCTGATTACCAAGCATATGGAGCGAACGCTCGAGAGGCTGGAGCGCAATATCTCTGCTAATGACAATAAGTACTACTGGAGACTTAATGCGGCGGGGGAGCGTGAGGCATACTTCGATCCTCTGCATACTTGCCATTGGATGCTGTTTCTGTACCTGACGGCTAACACTATTTTCCGAGAGGAAAAAGACAATCCCACTGCAGCACGTATTGTTTGCGACAAGATCTACGGTCAAATGAAGACGGTTTCGGGTTGCGACTTGTATTACGAAGTTGAACTGCCTGAGACTTTCACCTTCGATCATCCGACCGGCTCCTTCATGGGCCGAGCAACCTACGGAGAGGGCTTCTCGTTTACTCAGGGGTGTACGGTCGGCAATATTAACGAAGTCTACCCGGTCATCGGCCGTGACGTGCAAATGTGTACCGGTAGCAAGGTGTTGGGCAATTCTCACATCGGTGACGATTGCCTGATTGGAGAAGGTGCCGTCGTAAGGGATGAGGATGTGCCTGCCGGATCAGTTGTCTACGGCAAAACTCCGAATCTGAAGATTATGCCCAGGAACTAATAGTACTGTTCAACAGGAGGTTTGACATGAAGGAACTCGCAATAAACGGCGGCGAACCCACTAGTCTCAAGGTTTTGGGCTATGGACACCAGGATATCAACGAGGACGACATTAAGGCAGTGGAAGATTGCCTGCGCGGTGACTATCTGACCTGCGGTCCCGCGACCGAAGCCTTCGAAGAGTCCATTAAGGCTGCCACAGGGGCTAAATTTGTAACTGCCGTGGCTAACGGCACTGCGGCTCTGCACGTAGCATGTCTTGCCGCAGGCATTAAACCCGGTGATGAAGTGATAGTATCTCCTATCACTTTTGCCGCATCGGCTAACTGCGTGCGCTACTGTGGTGCTACGCCTGTGTTTGCGGATATTGATCCGAAGACCTGGAATATCGATCCAGCTTCAATCCGTGAGAAGCTTTCCGCCAAAACGAAAGCAATTGTGGCTGTTGACTTTGGCGGTGTTCACGTTGCTTCTGATGAGATTCGCAAGATTTGCGATGAGAACGGTCTGAGCTTCATTGAGGACGCAGCCCATGCAATGGGCACGTTCCACAATGGCCGCGCAGTGGGTGCTATCGCTGATATCACTACTTTTAGCTTCCATCCGGTGAAGACCATCACTACTGGTGAAGGCGGCGCCGTCGCAACGAATGATCCCGAGCTGGGTAAGATGATCGAGCTTTACGCCAAACACGGCATTACGCGCAACCACGATATGATGCGCGAGACGGACCAGGGCGGTTGGTACTATGAGCAGCTAGTCTTGGGCTACAACTACCGCATTAGTGACATTGAGGCATCTCTTGGCGTAAGCCAGATGAAGCGACTCGACCAGTTCGGCTCTCGCCGTAAGGAGCTCGTTGCCTTCTATAACGAGCAGTTCTCCAAGATCCCGGAGGTGCAGTTCCAAATGGACGCCTCTCCTGAAGATACCGTGCGCCACCTATATTGCCTAAAGTTTGACACGGAAGCACTTGGCGTAAACCGTCGTTGGATCTTCGATGCTTTGCGTGCTGAGAACTTGGGTGTCAATGTTCACTACCTGCCTGTTTACCTATTACCATACTACAAGGACCTGGGACACGGCCGCGGCGACTGTCCTAATGCCGAGGATTACTATGATCACTGTGTAACGCTTCCGCTGCACTGTGGACTCTCCAATGAGGATGCGCAACTCGTTGTTGACGCGGTTACCAAGGTCGTTGAGTGGTGCCGTGCCAATAGGGGTGCGAAATAATGCCCTCTAATGTTTGCATCATTACTGCCCGCGGTGGCTCGAAGCGAATACCGCGCAAGAATGTACGCGATTTCTGTGGCAAGCCCATGCTGGCGTACTCGGTCGAGACTGCGGTTACGAGCGGCATCTTCGACGTCGTGATGGTCTCGACCGACGACGACGAGATTGCCGACGTGGCTAGGAAATACGGGGCCGAGGTTCCCTTCATGCGCAGCGAGGCTACGAGCAACGACTACGCCACGACGGCGGATGTGTTGCGCGAAGTACTCTCCGAGTACGCCAAACGCGGCATCGAGTTTGATAGAATGTGTTGCTTGTACCCGACGGCACCCTTCGTCCATGTCTCCGAGCTCATGGAGGCCTCCGAGATGATTGAAGCGGGGGCCTCATCCGTAATCCCTGTTACCTCATTCGATTTCCCGCCTCTGCGCGGCTTCAGGGTGGGTGAGGACGGCTCGCTCGAGTACGCCTTCCCCGAGTACGCACAGACCCGCAGCCAGGACCTCCCCGAGATGGTTCACGACTGCGGGAGGTTTTACTTCGCGAAGGTCGCGTCTTACTACGAGACCGGCAGCTTCATCACCAATAATACGAGATTTCTGCGCATACCCAGCAGGCTCGTACAGGACATCGACACTCCCGAGGATTGGGAGCTGGCCGAGCAGAAATATCGAGCCATGACCCAGGAGGACTAGACAATGAGACTATTCGAGACCATAAAGCGCGGCGACGTCTACTTCATTGCTGAGATGAGCGGCAACCACGGCGGGAGCGTCGACAAGGCAATGGAAATCGTCCGCTCCGCCGCTGAGGCAGGCGCGGATTGTCTGAAGCTTCAAACCTACACCGCCGACACTATTACCATTGACTGCAACTCGCCCGACTTCCAGACGACGCCTGGCGGGCTGTGGGAGGGTAGAACGCTCTACGACCTCTATGAGGAGGCGCACACCCCCTGGGAATGGCAGGCCGAGATTAAAGAGGAGTGCGAACGCTTAGGCATGGACTTCCTGTCCTCCGTCTTCGATCCGACCTCCGTTGACTTCCTCGAGTCCATCGGCTGCGAGATGTACAAGATTGCTTCGCCCGAGCTAGTCGACGTGCCACTTATCCGTTACACCGCCTCAAAGGGCAAGCCTATGGTCATTTCCTGCGGGATGGGTACCGCGGACGAAATCGCCGACGCCGTTAACGCCTGCCGCTCTGTAGGCAACGACCGCATCGTGCTGTTGAAGTGCACGAGCGAGTACCCCGCCGTCTACGAGGACATGAACATTGCCACCATGACCGACATGCGCGACCGGTTCGGGTGCGCCGTTGGCCTTTCTGACCACTCCATGGGCTGGGGTGTCGACGTGGCTGCGGCCACGCTGGGAGCGAGCGTCATAGAGAAGCACTACTGCATCTCACGCGAGCAGAAGACCGTGGACTCGGAGTTCTCAATGGAGCCCGCCGAGTTCAAGGCGATGATCCGTGACGTTCGACGCGCGAAGGCATCCATCGGCCACGTCACCTACGAGCGCACTGAGAAGGAGGAGAAGGGCCTTCCTGGCCGTCGCTCCCTCTACGCGGTGAAGGACATCGCGCGCGGCGAGGCTTTTACCAACGAGAATGTTCGGAGTATCAGACCCGCCTACGGAGTGGCGCCCAAGTACCTGGATGAGCTGATCGGCCATGCAGCGCCGCGCGACATTAAGTTCGGAGAACCCATCATCCAGGCCGATCTGGAGAGCTTGTAGCGGGCGAGCTGAGGGAAAGGAGAACGGTTTGACCAAGAAATGTCTTGTCATAGGCGCCTCGAGCTTCATTGGTGCCTATGTCGTGGATGCACTACTCGACGCTGGTTACGAAGTAGTCGGCACGGGCAGGAACCGGCGATTCACGGACCACTACCGAAAGCTTGGCGTCGAGTACATACCCCTCGACCTCGATGACCCATCTGGCATCGGTGCCCTCCCCACCGACTTCGACTTCGTCGCCCATCTGGCGGGAAGGCTGCCTGCAAACTCGGTCTTCGACCTTTCCACTGAGGACGACGCCGCTGAATATATCAGGACGAACGTCCTGGGGACCGCCTTGCTACTCGAGTGGGCGCGCAAGAACGGCGTGCGCCGGATCGTTTCCACCACTTCCTACGCAGACGTCCAGAACAGCTGGAGCGCTTCGGAGCCCGTGCGCGAGGACTGGCCGCGGGACTTTAGGCTGGACGGCGACCACGCCGCCTACGTTATCTCGAAGAATGCCTCCGCGGACCTGCTTTTCTACTACAACGAGCAGTACGGCATGAGAAACTGTGTCTTCAGGCTTCCCCCAGTTTACGGCTGTGGTCCTCACGGCTCGCTCAGGGTCAACGGAGCTGTCAAGAAGTCAGGCATTGGTCTTTTCGTCGACAAGGCGAAGGCAGGCGAGGACATAACCGTATTTGGCGATGCTGACGCGGCGGTCAGAGATATCGTCTACGTCAAGGATGTCGCGCAAGCATTTGTAAAAGCGGGAGAGAGCGAATCAGCCTCTGGCCTATACAACATCGGCTCGGGGCGCGCGGTTTCCCTCCACGAGCAGGCGGAGGCGATAGCCGACGTTTTTTCGGGAGCCGCTGGCACCTCCGAGGTCTGCGTCGACGAAACCAGACCGAACGGTATCCAGCCTTACTCGTTCGACATCTCCCGCGCGGCGTGCGATTTCGGCTATGCTCCTGCTTTTGCCGATTTCCGCGACTTGATGGCAGACTGGAAGGTTGAGGAGGAGAGAGGCGTGATGCCCAAGTTGTTTGATGCTACCCTAAAACCGAGCGGGGATCTCCTAGACTAGGGGTCGTACCGGGCACCCTCTCTTTTAGCCCTCGTGCTTGGAAAAAACGGCGGGATGCACATGGAATGCTGCATCCCGCTCCCCTTCGGCTGAGTTTCGGTCCGGCGATTTGTCTTCTATGACGTCGCGAAGACCTATGATTGGGTTTCTGACCTCTGGTATACGGGCGATTTTACTGGGTCTGCAGCGCCGAACCCTGAGGCGCACCGCAGGTATTTCGAGAACGACTTGGTGGATCACAGACAGGTTTCCTTCGCGGTTTGCGTTGGCGAGTTCTTTATCGGCAGCGCCGTCCTTAAGTACTTCGAAGGCGATTCCTGTGAGTGTTGGTATTACATTGTGAATGAGTTACAGCGTGGCAAGGGCTACGCCAAGGAGATCGTTAACCTTCTCTGCCGCGTAGCGTTCTCTATCGAGGGCGTGGTTCTCGTTAAAGCCAGCGTACTTAAATCGAACCCCAAGAGCTCGAAAGCTCTTCCTTCGAACGGATTCAACGAACGCGGGAAGTTCGTCGACGAGAAGAGGGTTTCATAATGTATGAGAATCGAAATTGGCAAGATGAAAATGGTGAACACTTCACGAAGGAAAGTCTTAATACGCACTGACGCCAACCCGGTGATTGCGGGAGGCCACGTCATGCGTTGCCTTTCCGTGGCCGACGCACTCGCGGGCCTTGGCGCTGATGTCTCATTCGTCCTTTCGGACGGCAACTCCGTCCAGCTCATCGAATCCCGGGGCTTCGCAACGTCCGTTCTCGGGTCCGACTGGAGAGATATCGGAGATGGGGCCGATGAGCTTTGTCGTCTCTGCGACGACGCCGAACTTCCAATCGTCCTTGTTGACACCTACTCGGTGTCTAGGGAATTCGTCGACCGCCTCGCTCAGCACGCCAAGGTATGCTATCTTGGCAGCAAAGACGGAGATCTGGGCAAACTTTCCCTTATCATTAATTACTCGACTTGTATCGATGAGGCATTCTATGAGGAAACATACGGTGATCGTGGGACAAAACTCCTTTTCGGTCCCAAATACGCACCGCTTAGACCATGCTTCGCCAGTGCATATCGTGAATGCAGCGCCGAGATTGAACGCGTTCTCGTGACTACGGGAAACACGGATCCTCAGGGTTTTCTTCCCACTTTCTTAGGTGTGGCTCTTTCCGACAAGCGTCTTTCCAACATCACCTTCACAGCGGTAGTAGGCAGAATGGTCTCTGACGATGTCGCTGCAAAGGTTGAGCTCATTGAATCGAGAAGCTCTAGGGTTAAGATACTTCGCGCCGTCACTGATATGGCTGGGCTGATGGGTCAATGTGATGCCGCCGTCTCTGCAAATGGCACGACGGTGTACGAGCTTTTCGCTGCAGGTCTTCCCTCCGTAACTTTTGCGATGGTTGAGGAACAGGTGCAGAGCGCTGAGTCTCTCGCGAAACTAGGGGCTGTGGAATACTGCGGACTCATGGGCAACGAGCCGCACGCCACCGCCGTTGAAAGCGTTAATCGGCTCGAGGATCTCGTCGCGTCTCATGATAGGGCCGTAGCCCTCGCGACTCGCGCACACGCTCTCGTAGACGGCTACGGCGCAAATAAGATAGCTAAGGAGATACTCTCGCTATGACAAACATAGATCAACGCAGGACAGTAGTGATGCTCGGCGGAAGTAGACTTCAGGTTCCCGCCATCGAGTCGGCGCAGAGACTCGGATTCCGCGTCGTATGCGCCGACTATGATCCCGATGCGGTGGGCTTTAAAGTCGCCGACGTCTCATCGCTTACGAGCACGCTCGACGTCGAAGCTGTGGAAGCACTCGCTCGCGAGGAACAGGCAAACTTCGTGATTACATCTACGAGTGACGCTCCCGTAAGGGTAGCGGCTCTCGTCTCCGAGAGGCTCGGACTTCCCACCGGTATATCGTCAGCTGACGCAGTGTGCGCCACGCAAAAGGATGCCATGCGGAGAAGGCTCGCCGAACACGGCGTGCCCATGCCTGAGTTCGAAGTGTGCAACAACGCTGAGGAGTTTGGACGAGCCTTAGAGCGCTTCGGTTACGACTGCATCGCGAAACCCGCGGATTCCGCCGCTAGCCGCGGTGTGAAGCTCATTACTCCCGAGGACCGCGCGACGTCAGCGACTGAGCTCTTCGGCCTCTTCCGCAACTTCTCCCGCAAGGGAACTGTAATGGTCGAGCAGCGCGTCACCGGTCGTGAGGTGAGTGTGGAAGGCATGACGGTTGATGGCAAGACAACCATTCTGACCATCACCGATAAGCTAACAACTGAGCCGCCTTTCTTTGTCGAGCTTGGCCATTCTGAGCCCTCAAGACTTCCAAATGAGGCGCAAGAAGCCATTCGCGAAGTTGCGAAAAAGACCATCGATGCCATTGGCATCGTGACTGGACCTTCGCATACGGAGATCATGCTCACCGACGAGGGTCCGAAGGTTATCGAGATGGCTGCACGACTTGGAGGCGATTTTATTACTTCCAAACTCGTACCACTGTCGACCGGTCTCGATTTTGTTGAGGGAACCGTGGCCGCAGCTCTTGGACTGCCGTTTGACTTTGAGGTAAAGGCGCATCGTGGGTCAGCAATTCGCTTTATCACTGCGGATCATGCCGGAACGATATCCTCCATTGATGTGCCGGATAATCTCTGCTGCACTGAAGGCGTTGAGGAAATCGAGCTATACCTTAAGCCCGGAGATTCTATTGAGACGCCGCACTCAAGTAATGACCGAATCGGACATGTCGTATGCAGCGGCGATAACGCCGATGAAGCTGCAGCACGAGCTGAATGGGCACTTGGACAGATTAAGGTAAACCTGAGCTAGCGCATTTTGGGATTGGTGTTAGGAAAGTATTATGGATGTATCGATTATTGCGCCGTATATCGTTTCGATACTTGCCGCGATAATTTCCGGCTTCAGCTCTTATTTGGTAGCCCACAATAAATCCGCTTCGGAAATTCGAACGCTCAAGGAAGCAAATGAGCATGAAATCGAAAAGCTAATGAAACAGCACGAAGTTGATTTGGACAACTTAAAGGAGACCCATAAGCTTGAGATGGAGAAACTCGAAGCGGAGCATAGATATTCCCTCGAGCTGGCGAACTCCAACGCGCAGAATGAAATGACCAAGCAGCTGATGGGTTCCCTTGTCGGCAATTTGATGGCAGCGCCACAAATGCAAGATCTCTTTGCAAGCGCTCTTGCTGATTCAATTAAGAAGGACCAACAAGAGTAACGACAAAAAATAATAGGGACATTTGTCATCTTACTTGCTAATGCTGGCATTTTTGAGGCCGGGCTGCTTTGTTTACTAGTAACAAAGCAGCCCGGCCTTATTTGTACAGGCTTCTAATCCGAGGGTCCTTTGCTGCTGTTGAAGCAAGCAATCTATTCACCCGTTTATTGCTCCTTGCTGGAGAACCTTTCGCATAGCCCCACTATTTGGGAGCTGAATCAGAGAATCCTGAATGCAAAGCGATAATTGTAGTATTGCCAATTGATTTTAGTGGTGGAGGAGACAATGGACCTAACGAATCTACCTGAAAACATCTCAGCGATTGTGGCAATCATCGCATTGTTCATTTCTTGTTACCAAGCTCGTCTCAGCAATAAACAGTCTCTATTTAATCGACGTTTAAATATTTGGATAACCGTCGATAAACTCATGAGCGTTTACGCAAAAAACGCGAAGAACTTGGAACATGACGACGAACCACAAATGGATATCGACCTGCCATTTGCTTTGTTAACTAACACCACGTACCTGCAATCAATTTCAGCCTCAATTAATAAGGTCTTAGATGCCGACCTTCAACTCAAATTGCATTTAAAACTTGATGAAATGAGATCGCTCGCAATGGAGTCGAGATTTTGCTTCAAGGGAAAGAGTGGAGAGGCAATTGCCGAATTCATAGAAGCTTATCAATCCCTTTTGTTTTCAATGTATCAGTATCAGATTCTATTTAATAAGATGCTCCAGAATGCAAGGGAATATCAATGGACGCTTGAACAGGCTTCTGAAAGGTTAGATGAGCCCGATCAACGAAAAGATCTGTTTGAGAAAGAAAGCGCTCTTGCTGCTGCATACATGACTCTATGTCAGCAAAACAAGCAGGGTGTAATTCAGTGCCAAATACAACTAGCAGGTCCTGTATGGCGCTGAGCGAATTGATGGATTACGTGATGACTGGTAACAGCAATCAGTTTCTATTGAGATTCTAAACAAGCTATGTCCTGATGCAGTTCTAATTACCCCCGGTGTCTCATTTGCTGGTATCCGTCTGTACCTCGAGCACTTTTGGGATATGACAATACGAAATAAATGACAGATCACATAGCGTCATCGGGCAACTCAAGAAGTACTTATTGAAAAGCGCTTGATAGCAATAAGGGAGGGGTATGTGAGCAGTTGCCGATTTGCCCCTTTCAAATAAAACCAATTTGGTACTTATTAAGTCTTATAGGTCGGTCCCGTCCATCTTTACTAGACCACAAGCTGATACCATGTTTTTATTCAAGTCGGCAATTAGCGTTCCCGACTTGATTCCATCGTCTTAATACCATTTACCCAAATGTATTAAGTAATGCGGCTTTATATCGGAAGGTTGGTTACGCCTTGAGCATTTTTAGCAGATTCCGGCTTCCTTCCAAGGAGGGTATTTGCCAGGAAAATCAACTTAGGCCAATGACTCCAAAGTATGATTCTAGTCAACATGGTCGTTACGTTGGCCGGCTTAACGATGCTCTATATAAGCAAAATTGCAAAAATGTAGCTCTCTCAGGATCTTATGGAAGTGGCAAGAGCAGCATTTTGGAACAATTTGCTAAAGAAGCGAAGGCGGGTGGTCATTCTATTGCAAAAGTTAGTTTGGCAAATTTTTGTACCGGCACGAGCAGCATTGGGCCAGATTCCAAACTTTCAACAACAGCATTACTTGAACGCGAAATCTTAGGTCAGCTTCTTTATCAAGGAGACCCTTCGAAAGCAAGTAAGTCGTCATTCAACCAAGTTCATAACATCGCCCTATATCGTCAGATTCCGAAAATCCTATCCCTATCGTTAGTTCTATTTACAGCCATTATCATCGCGATGCTTCTCCCAGGCGCCATAAAGGGAGATGCCGAACGCTGGTTCAATGCTCTAGCAAGCATGAATGATGATTCCCTGCATCATTATTTATTGATACTCATCGCCATAGCTGCCGTTACGTTTTTCCTGACTACGATTATTTCTGCATGTCTACTTTCGTCTATAAACAGCCTGCATCTAAAATCAATCTCGGCATCGGGCTTGAACCTATCGCTCGATAAGGAAGTCGGCGACTCTTCATACTTCAATAAATATAGGGACGAGCTTATTTATCTCTTCGAAATTAATAAGTACGACACCGTAATTTTCGAAGATATAGATCGCTTTGACGATCTGGGTATTTTTGACGAACTGCGGAAACTCAATGACCTTTTAAACTTAGCTCCTGGCATTGTTGGCAAAAAGGGCAATAAGGTTGTTAGATTTGTATATGCTATAAAGGACAGCATATTTACCTTTGGCAATGAGTCCAAAGGAGCTTCAAAAGAAGTTCTTGGCTCCGGTCGTGTCAAGTTTTTCGACATGGTCATTTCTGTAGTGCCGTTTATTTCAAAGTTTAATGCCAATGAAATGGCCGCCAAGGTTTTCGCTTCGGAGCTAAGGGATGCCGGTCAGACAGACGAAGGTACGCGCTATTCTGATTTACTTCTTCTGGCCGCTCCATATATTGCAGACATGCGCTTGATGGTCAGCATCCGTAATGACTATCTGGTCATGACTCAAGAAATGGGGTCCCCCTCGTTCGGTAACCCCTCTGCATTGGGGTTGACCTGTACAGGCATTTTGGCAATTGCCATTTATAAAAATCTATATCCTCTTGAGTATGAGGATCTTCGAATCGGCAAGGGTAAGTTAAATGAGCTGTACGACATACATCAAAAAGGGATTAATCGATTGCTTCCGCAGCTTTCGGCTGCGAAAAAATTACTCCAGTGTTGTATAGATTGTGGTGGTTCACTGGATGATGTTGCTGAGACTCTAGGCAACGAGCTAAAAGGCGCGTTTGATAAACGCGTAAGTTCAATAGAACGCTTAACACTAGGAACTGATTCGTTTCACACGCGCAGAGAATACTCGAACAATATTTTTGAAACCGAATTCTGGGAGGAGTTCTTCTCGCTTGACTCCGATGACTTTCTCTATGTCGGCCAACCCCACGAAACTGGTGGCCAAGGTTTTAAGCTAACAAAAAGAGAATTCCTTGACTTATTTGGAGTTGAGATATCAGATATCGGAATGCGTGATCTAGTGAGCAGCGGTTTTACTGATAGCTCGCTTGCTAACATGGATTTAAAAATCGAACAACTACGTACTGCTGATTTTTACAATAAGCAAGATTTGCTTTGCCCAATCAATACCAATGGAGGGGGAGAGCGCCTTGAATCGTTTGCCGAAATCGTTAAGCAAATAATAGGTGACGAACTTGTTTGTGAACTGATTCTAGAAGGTTACTTAAGAAAAGACTTCGACCTTTACATATCTAAATATCCTACTGATGCGAAGCCGCGCGTTGTTAACTTTGTCTACCACTGCTATCAGCGCGGTGTTCAGGACCTCGATTATTTCTTAGATGATGACGATTGCAGTGCAGTTTTAAAAATCATTCCGACCGTTCACTTGGATCGTCCCTGTTGTTTCAACCGCTATCTGCTGTCGCATATTCTTGGCAGAGGGGGCACTCCTTCAACCACGGTTGGTCGTGATGCAGTCATTACAACTGTAAACGGCATCATCAACAATTACATAAGCTCAGGAAGACAAGTAATCGAACGCTTGCTTGAGGAATATCCCAACAATAAGGGTCTTGTGCACAAGTTTATTTCGGCATTGCTTAATCAAACCGAGCGTGCCTTCGATATCATCATTGAGTCATCAGGGAGCGTTTGCGAGACTCGGTCCCAACGCGAGCTTGTTTCCTATGCTTTTGAAAACATGAATCTGGATACTTCATATGAGTGTGAGTTAAGTTCATCTTGGATGTCGGCTAATATTGAGACGATGTCAATCGCTAACGCAGTCTCAGACGAAACAAGGGCTGATGCAATAGCGAATTATCTCAACAGATGCTCAATTACCATACATGAGCTTAGCACTCTTGGAATTGAACTCAGCTCTTCGGTTGCTGAACTTGGAAACTATGACGTCACGCGCGCCAACTTGTTGTTTGCATGCAATGCATCAAATCTTCCAACGCTAGACACGCTCGAGGAAGCATATCCTTCTGTTTATAAAAGGGTCGTTTCCTCCGAGGATGCACTTAATTCTTACCTGACGGCTTTAAATCCAGCTGAATATTCGATTGTTGGATTCCCGCCCTTTATCTTTACTAGCCTCTGCCGAGCTGCGGAGTCATGGAGCGATTCGGCTAACGTTGATGAACTCGCAAGTTCAATCATTGCCAAAATAAAACTAGAGGATGGCGAAGTTAATCTGAGTGAGCTCGATCCTAACAATTCGATTGAAAATACTAACGCCATGGGAATCGCCCTGGTTCGAGAGCTCGTTTTCAACCAAAAAGTTGCAGGGACATTAAGCAATGCGAACCTTATCTTGAAGCTCGAAAGTGTCGATGATTTGAGTAGCGAACTTCGCCTGTTTGATAGATTTATAAAACAATTTCCGATTATTGAAATGCCTGTCGACCAAAATCTGGGTGATTCTGTCGTTCTGGATCTAGCTATTGGATTATTGTACAAGGCACATCTGACATCTACCAATTTGCTCAACGCAATGACCAGGCTAAGAGCGATTAACAGAAGCGTTTTCCCTCTTACGATTGATAAGGAATCGATTGATAAAATGCATTGCTATGACCCTGCCCTCGTTGAGCTGACTGAAAGAAACTTTATTGGACCAACAAAGACTGTTTATGAGTATTTAGACGGACCCAAGTGGAATTCTCGCAGGAAGGTTCTAAAGAGGCTGTTGCAAAAATATCCTACGAAAGACCGGTCTATCCTACCTCGGATCTTTTCGTGTGATTTGCCACGAATTGTTTCCGCTGCGAAGTCCTGGGGATCGTGGTTGGCTGTGGATATCGCATCTTATCCGCACTATTACCTCGATCAGAGTTGCGAGGACGATTCTGAAAAGGCAAGGGTGATTACGGAGATTGAAGATAAGGCAAAAAAGCACGGTTTGCTTTAATCCTGTCTGGTTCTCGCTAATCAACAATCAACATGTAGACTTAGCAACTCGATATTATCTCTGCAGCAATTAAAACTTCATCTAACTAATGAAGACTGCTGTGATTTACACCAGTTGTATTTCGATATTTAAGGGGCGACCTTGGAGCGAAGCGTTTATTACGAAAAAATCAAAGAACTGTTGCTTCGTCATTGCGTTGAGTTACATGCAGATGGTAGGAATAATCTGCAGGATTCGGCTGTTCATTCGGAGTATTTCTACCGCGACTTGCTAAACATAGTTTTCTCACTTCATCTTAAGAATGCAAACCAGCTTGATCCCAACATGAAGGGTTATGACCTGGTTGATAGGGAAGCTGGCATCTGTTTTCAAGTAAGTAAGTCAGCAACTTCAGAGAAGGTTAATAGTACTTTAAAGAAAATTTCCGAGATCAGTTCTGAACGTTATCGGATTCGGTTTATGTTCCTTGTTCAAAAGGCGCCGAACTTCAGAGCAAATTTTAAATTATACGAGAATGTAATATTTGATCCCGCTAAAGATATATTGGATGTGGAATCTGTTCTCAGGTTTATTATTGACCTCGATATTCAAAGGCTTGAACAGGTATATAAAATAGTTTGCGCTGAACTCGATGGCTTTTCTTGCTTATCGTTAAGTAAAGAGCATGAGTCTGACTCTACTCCCTATTTCTGCGAACGAGATTATGTTAAGCGCCTGCTTGATGACAGAATTAAAGAAGTCGGTCCAAAATATTCACCTGAGCTGAATATTCAAACAGAGGCTTCAGACCTATTCGCTGGCCTTCTTGAGACCGAATCATTTTATGAAACTGTCAATGAATCACTGCTTGGACTTCAAGCCCCCATTTGTTCAATGCATAAAAATCTCGATTGCCTTCGTGACCTAACCGGCACGATGCAAATTGAAGGTGTTTTAGGGCGCATAGAATCCGCAGGCACTCTAGCAAAGCAATCGCATGGTCCAGGGCTCTATAAACAACTAGACTCTATAATATCGATGAGCGATGAGCTCTTCTTTGCAATGTCTGAGCTACAGGACTATAAGAACCATAGTAAGTTTCAGGCTTTATACAGCAGTTATGATGAATATCGCAATGCCGAACTTAAAATTGAACTCATCCTCAATCACAGCGGTCGCGCTTTAAAAGGTCCCTTGCTAATTGTCGAAGGCGTTGCAGGTGTCGGTAAATCTCACTTATTTGCTGATAGCTGCCTCAAAGCTCTTTCTGAAAACAGACTTGTCTATCTTGCTTTAGGGCAATACTTTGCAAAAGGAATCTCTCCAATCAATCAGTTAGTTGAACAGTTTGCACCTGGAATTGAACCCCACTCATTCTTTACCAGTATTTCGAAAGCTGCTGGTGAAAATAGGGTACTTATTGCAATTGATGCCCTTAATGAGGGAGACGGACAGTTCATATGGAAAAACTGGCTAACTAGATTGATAAATGAAATCAAAGAATATCCTAATATCAGGCTGGCTGTTTCAGTTCGATCGCCTCTTGAGGATTCCGTTATACCAGATGAATTAAAGATTTCTAGCGATGTATGCCAGGTCGTCCTTGACGGATTTAGTTCTAATAAAAGGTATGCCATCGAATCCTTCTGTTCTTATTATAATCTCACACTCCCGCAATTCCCTTCCTTTGGAAGCGAAGCATGTAACCCATTATTCTTAAAGCTAACATGCGATTACCTCAGCACTACTAGTGAAACCAGATATTCGTGCCCCCGATCCTTCGGAAAACTAATGGCCGCTTATTTGGAAAAAGTAACTAAGACAATTTGCGCCCATCCTGATATCGATTTGGGATTTGACAGCGACGTCGTAGTACGATCGGCTCTAAATATGGTTGCCGCTTCGACGTATAGGTATGGATCTATTCCCTGGAATCAGGCTAGCAAAATAGCTTGTAAGTTGGCACGCGACGAAGGTGCAAATAAGCCTTCTCGGCTTATAGAACTGATGGTGTCGGAAGGGATTCTCAATAAGACGCATCGCTACGGCATGGAAACCGAACAAGCGACTTTCTCATTTGAAAGACTTGAAAACTATTTTGAGGCATTAAACTGCATACATGTCGTTGGAGGAAGCGCCGTTACAGATGCCATAAAAGGCAATAAATACTTTAGGGGCTTAATTAATGAACGGAAGTCGACTTGCGGTCATGAAGGCACTTTTGAGGTGCTTGCCTGCCTGCTTCCCGATTTGTTTGATATCGAGCTTATTGATGTGCTTGATCCAGAAATACTCGACTCTGATGCTTCCGTTCCATTCTGGATAATATCCAGTCTTCAATGGCGTGACGTGAGTGTTATTTCAGTTAACCTACAAAAGTTTATTGATGAGCGCATTCTCCCGAATCGTCAGGAACGAGGCGATTTTCTGCTTCGCCTTTTAGCTGATTCGCTTAATCCTAACACTTTGTTCAATGCCGATTATCTTAACGGCGTTCTTATGAGTTGGAGCGCAAAGGAACGAGATGCAAAATGGACGTCAATAGTTTCTCTTTCCAACTCTGAGTTGATTGACCCGCTAGATATTGTCGAGTGGATTTGGGACTACGCTTCAGAGTTAAACGAGCATACTGCAAGGCTTGCCGCGTTATCACTTATGTGGCTTTTAGCCTCAACTGATAATAGGCTGAGAGATAGGGCAACTAAGGCGCTTGCCTGCATTCTCGCAAATCGCTCGGCCATAGCTGCAATTCTCGTTCAGGAGCTTGTTTCTATTGACGATGATTACATTATTGAGCGTAGTTTTGCTGCAATGCTTGGCGCATTTTGGGTGAGTGACAATCGCGCCCAATGGGTTGATGTAGCCTTTCGAATTCGAGACTTTGTTTTCGCTTCAACTCATACTTATCCCAATATTCTAGTAAGGGACTACGCAAGATCTCTTTGCGAGGGCATTGTAAGTGAAGAGGCTGCGACAATGGATGACTTTGCAAACATAAACCCACCCTATTCGTCTGAATGGGATTCTTTAACAATGTCAAACGAGCAACAAAAGGAAACAGTTGACTCCATTGCAAGCGAGTTTGGAGACAGCAGTGATGAGCGCCTTTCTGTTTCAAAAATAGTCCATTCAATGAGAACAGAACATGGTAAGCATCGCGGCATGTATGGTGATTTCGGCCGTTATACATTCGGATCAGCGGTAAGGCTCTGGTCCAATCAGTGGAATGAGCAGGAACTTGCGGATATGGTCGTTGCCCAGATCTTAAAGAAGCGTTATTCAATCGAGTACTTCGCTGAATTTGATGCGCTGGTTGCGCGACATGAAGGACGCTTTGGCAGACGAGTTGAACGAATTGGGAAAAAATACCAATGGATTGAGACTTATAGGCTGTTAGCAAGACTCGACGACAACTATCCACCATTTGAAATTGAACATACCTATAAAGAAGGTTACGAAGCAGCGAAGGGTGCTCATTTTTCATTCAGCAAAAGCTTGCTATCGCGACTTATCGAATCAAATATTTCGGACGAATGTACGACCGTCGATTATGATGAGATTCGACGCCTGCAGGAATCATGGGATGAAAACAAATGGGTTTCCGCTGAGCGAAAAACATTACTTAGCGATGGGGCGGTTCAACAGAAATTAATCTGCTGGCGTGATATAGATCCGACGTTTGTGTGGCAGAATTCGCACCCCGAAGCAACGAAGTGCCTGTTTGTAGACAAACTATTTCTACCGAAGAATGACAGAGCAAATTGGTTGAGCTCAAATGAAGGCTATGAACTACTCGATAAATATAGAGCTGTCGTTCTAAATCAAGTCGAATATATTCCACTTGCGGTTTCTGCTGGGATGCCAAGCAGTTATGGGAAAATTGATGGTGCCAGTCTCTACTGGTTGTCCGGTGGCGTTTTTATTCCTCATTCGGCTATTCATTCGTTTATAAGTCTCCATAACGAGATGAATGACAATGGGGTTCCAGAACGCTCGTTCGCCTTTAACTTTTTATATGATTACTGCGGAACAAGTGCCTTTCATTCTACGCGTGCGGCATGGGATTCGGAAATGCAGACCGGAACCGAGTCCTATATCATTGCTGCGCAGCACTATGAGGGAGGTCTTTATGATGACTCGTCCTTCAAGAATAATGAAAGTCCCGAGTTCTACCTTCCTTGCGAGGAACTCATACGTGAGTACTCTTTGGTTCATAGGGGGATATCGGACTGGCTAGACCCTGAAGGTGAGCTGGTTTGCTTTGACTCTTCAGCGCACGGTTTCAAAGAAAGCGTTCTACTTTTTGAAAAGAGTAGGCTCGAGTCATTCCTGAATAAAAATGATTATGTGCTTGCATGGGGAGAGTTTTTCTCGAAGGACTTTGAAGACAAACGTCATTATTGGTGGCAATCAGTTTTGAGAACAAATGGAGGTAAGTACAAGGCCACTGTTGACCGCGAAGAGAATGATGCTGAGGATATTGTTTTCGAAAATCCAGATACCGATCCACGAAAATTTAAGCTGAGCACCGGCTTAAGCGCAGACTCGTAACACGTTCTCTTTTACAATGGATCTCGATGAATAGCGCCTCCAGCTGACACCTTCCTATTTTCGTTTCATCATTGAAGTTCTAAGCTCTAGTTCAAGCTTCCTGTTGCGGCACCTCCTTTCACCGATTGGCAAAACGATTTACACCTAATTATTGGCACTGTTCAGGGGCATTTTCTTTGTTCTCGGCTTGATCTCGCTAAACTAATAGCTGCTGCTACCAGGGCATTTTCTGGTGCACATTCTATTGGCTCCTGCGAAGATCGGAGCGGGTATGTTTGCTGCCGAGTCCTACACCAGCCGTCATTACATTGCGATTGTTGCCATGGCCTGCCTATGCGTTTTGCTGGGCGGGCCTTCTTATGCCGCGGGCGCGGAGAGCCTCATCATCGCGGGCGCGACGTACTGCGAGCCGGGCGTATCGGGCCCCGGCTGGGCCTGGACCGATGCCGACCACCTTGAGCTTAACGGCTACGCGGGCGAGGCCATCGGCGCCGAAGGCGACCTGGTGCTGACGCTTGCCGGGCAAAACTCCGTGACGGAGTCGCATGCGCCCGATGCGGACATCACGCTGTGCGGCATGGAGGTGTGGGGCAACCTGACGCTTCGCGGTACCGGGACCCTGACGGCGACGGGCTCGCAGTGCGGGATCCACGTCTCGCAGGCGCTCGTGGTGGACGGCTGCACCGTCGATGCGCGGGCGGACGGGGCCGATATCACGGACGAGGCGGTTGCCGGCGTGATCGCAGGCGACATGGCCGTGCGCGGCGGCGGGCGCGTTGTTGCCGCGGGCGCCGAGTCCGGAGCGGGCGTGCGCGCCTACGGCGTGTATCTGCAGGATTCGGGCCTTGGCGCTGGTGCGGCCGTCTGCCGGCTTTCCGTCGACGCCTCCTGGCTCGATGCGACCGGCACCGATGGCGGCATTGCGTGCACAGGCGGGTCGCTTGTGTCCGCACGGTTTGTGACGCCTGCCGGCGGGGCCTTTGGTGCTGGTGGCGTGGTGGATGCCTCCGGTGCAGTGGCACCGCATGTAGTGATTGAGCCCGATGTCGCCACACCTCCGGCGGGGGAGACCGGTGGGGGCGAGGTACCGGGTGGCGCGGGCGAGCCGGCTGGTGGCGCCGGTCCCCAGCGGTGCGAGCCCGGTGCCGGGTCCGCGACGGATCCCGCCCTGAAGCCCGCGACTGCGACGCCCAAGACGATCACGACAACCAAAACGACAGTAAACAGGACCACGGTGTCCACGCCATCCAAGGCCAAGGCTGCCGGCGCCGCCACCGCCACGCTCCCCAAGACCGCCGACAGCAACTGGATCGCCGCCTCATTAGCGCTATTCCTGCTAGGAGCAGCGCTTATAGCTGCCGCGCACCGCTGCTCGGTATCGCATGCATCGTCATGGCGGTTGTTCCCGCTTTGAGCTACGCAGGCAACCGATTAAAAGCGAGTTTTATGTTTCCCAAAGTAGGGGCGCACCGGCTAACGCCGGCGCGCCCCTACTACTGAACGGACAGTTTTAATTACTAAGGATACGGCAGCAATCCGTACATTCCGCAGCAGTCGGGAACCATTCTATTCCGCCTCTACGATTTCGTCTGCATTGCCTTCGGTTTCGTTGTTCGGCTCATTTATCTCAGTGTTCTTGGCCACCGTCTCTGTGTCACCGTCTTCTGCAGGGAGGTAATACATTAAGCCAAATAGCTCATTTATCGCTCTGCGAGTATTTGCAGCTGAGACACCGATGCGCTTCAGCTGCATTGCATAGACAAGATAGCGTAGAAGCAGCAAATCAAGAATGGCAGCACCTTTGAAATCCTTGTCAATGTTTCCATGGGCAAAGTCATTTCTTTGCTCAGCCAGCCTGCTTCCAATGACTTCGTAGGAAAATTCCTCATCATTCCTTTTGTATAGACCTTCCCCAAATACCCCAATCATTTCATGAAAATCTCGACCAGCCTGTACTATCTTCGATTCCAGATTGCTAAAGCCGATGCTCTTCTTTGCATATTTCAATATCTTTTTAGCTTTTCCGGAGCTTTGGTTAATGCATTCATCCATCTGAGCTGATGCTCGTTGCTCAGCAGCCACTCGAGCTTCTGATTTGACAACTCCGCTTGGATACGCTTGGTCAAATTCCCATTCAAATGCTGCGGAAGTCAGCACGAAGTCCGATGCATCGAGCGTATGTCCCTTTTCGTATGTTTCAGGAATATGCCTTAGGTAGATTTCTCCGTCTGCAATCGCTCCAAACATTTTAATCTCATACGGGTCCAGCAAAGACAGCTGAATATATCGACCTTTTTCAAGAGGCTTGGTATCAAATGGCTCTGAGAATCTCGCTAGCTTGAATTCAGCTGTGCTGGGGTAATGCGAGTCGTCGTACATAGCCTGCAGGCTGCAATCCTCAATTAGTGTGTTTTTGCTGAATGTCAGATATTTGAGGAAGTCTTCTGCTGCATGCCACAGGCGATAGAAAAACCAGTAATCGTCCGTTTCATCAAACTCGAAAATCATGCTGGAATTAAGGGTGATGGGTGGAGTACTAATTTTCATACTGCATGTCCACCCAACTGAGAAATACGCCGCGATATCTCTGCCCTCAAAGCGAAATGCTCTCTTCACGGTCGAAGTTCTGTCGAATCCATTTGTCCTGATAGAGATGATTCCCTTTTCTGTAAGGTCGTCAGAATCAAATACCTGCGAGAATGCCCTATTAACCGGATGAATGTAATTCAAGGCCCTGCCGGATAGAGTCATCCTGCAAAAACCATTGGTATTCGGGCTACATTCCAGATACCCAGCAACGTTGATATACAGAGTCGAATTTCGACTTCCGACAGTCGATTCCTCCCTGGTCAAAAAGATCAATCGCTTGCTTGTCTCGTTGCAGAAGCCGTCAAGATAAGGCACATCAACAGTCAAAGGGTCGCCGGATGTATACACACCGGGGCAAATTTCTTTTTTAGCCAACCCCACATAATGTCATTCTTGCGTTCTTTGGGCGGGATGAGAACAAGCTCAGAGCCATCGAACACAAAGACAAAATCAACATCTTTGAATTTTAGAGTTCCCGAATACGTGTTGTCTGTCATCTTATTTACCCCTCATAATGACCTTTCCAGTCCTTGTTCGCAACCTTGTCGCCGATCCTCTCGAGATCGACGCAGGCGAAATGCCAGTCTCCTAACAGCTTGTCCAAGCTGGGCTTAACGGGTTCCACATCACCTGCGTGAACCCGAAGTCGGAGTGGGGGAAGCTGATAGTGAGGTACTTTCCCGAGCTCGCGCCGCTGCAGGCGATTCGGAACAACTATCCGAAGACCCCGCTCACGCTCGACCGCGTTGACGTGGGAGGTCGCGGCGGCATCAGGCAAGAGAACATCATCGACTGGATGCTGTCCGGGGCATGGCCAACAACGTCTCTTATGCCGAGTTCACAATTTAGACAGGAGAACCTGTACCCGCGAGATTAATTGCGTCTCATCCATTTCCTCGGGGGCAATCATCGAACTTAAGGTGGCGCATCGGAGCCATGGAATTAAAGAACTTATCACCGAAATAGTCGAGCAGAAACTCTGGAAAAGCCGATAGCACAAACACCGAACCGTCCTCGATCCGCATCCTTTTCTCCTCGCGGAAGATCGCATCGACCGTAACCAGCTCTCGATACGTCTCAAATGAAACCTCATCGAGACCGAGCAGGCACTTGCATCTCAATACGAAGGCAGCGATTGCATCTTTCCATTGGGGAAGCTCCATGTGCTTCCCCACGTTAACGTTTCCCTCTCCCGACTTATTTTTATATTGAGCGATTTCCGAGTTGTCAACAAAACAGCCTGAATGCGCCTGGCACTGCCCTGCGCGATAATCGTACAGTGCCTCGACCATCGGGTAGCTTATATAGAGCTTTCCGCTCTCGTGCTCGTTATCGAATGCGAGGAGCATCGCCTCCACAAGGGCATCGGACTCGCATCCAGGCGCATTGTTCTGATGAGAGTCGTAGTCAAAGAAGAGAAAGACCTCATCAACAGAATCCCTCTCCACGCCCTCTAGACATTTTGCAGCAGAAGGCACCGTTTCTCTCAGTACCTCCACAACATCCAGATCGAAGTCCTCCTCTGCAAGCCGCTCGTAAAGCATGTAGATGTTCTGCGCCGCTGGCAGACAGATCACCCTCAGGTCATCTCTCCCTTTCAGAAAAAGATCCTTCATCTTCTCCGCAAAGCGCAGGTCACGCGACTCTCCTTCAACGATGAAGAGCGTGACCGGGCTAGCCATCGAAAGCACCGGCCTTAAACATCTTCTGGAGGTTATGCGCCAATCTGAGCTCCTTGGGTGTTAGCTTTTCCAGCGAGCGAATCTCCCCCTCCTTGAGAATGAAATAGACATCGGGACGCATGAGGTCGTTCGTCAAAAGGTCCGTGTTGTGCGTCGTAATGAAAACCTGGACACCCTCAAGGTCCCGTAGCATCTCCACGATCGACCGGGACAATTCAAAGTGATAAAAGGCATCGAATTCATCGATAAAGACCAAGGAAGCCTTGCTCATCTTGATATACCAGTAGTAGTACAGAGCAAGTGACATGGTGCCTGTCGAGGCGACCGACGCAAACGGAACGGTACCGCCCTCGAACCTGCAATAAAGCTCGGGAACTCCATTCACGTCCACGGATACGAGGTTCAGGGAGATTCCCTGCTGGCGCAAGAATTCTTGGAAGTCCTCCATCTTTCCTTCGCGAATAATGCCCTGGGTAAAGATATCCGAGCCAACCGAAAGCCCCTGATATCCACGCTCATCGAGCGAGTAGAACATGAGCATGTTGTCGACAAAGGAGGTGAAGGCTCTAAACGCCCTGGCAGACGGCTCATCTCGCAGTATTGCATTGCTCTTGACATATTTGACACGCGACAGCCTGTCGGACTCAGTGGGGAGATCGGTAGAAAGCGAGAGGGACTCGGCGCCCGGCAGGTCAACATGGCCCGTTTGAGCGTCGAACCTGTAGCTCAAGACCTCCACGCCAGCAATGTACAGACTCTCGTATACAAGCGTCTGTGGGTCGGTTTTCCCGTAGCGGTATACGACCTCGATATTGTCGAAGACAAAATCGTATTGAAACTCTGTAATTGAACTCTTTGAATTAAGGCACCGGTATGGCGAGTATTTTTTGAGCAGCTTTTCCTTGTCGGTCAGATGCAGAACAATGTCGAATATCGCGAGGGCGAAATTGGACTTTCCACTGCCATTCGCACCATATATGATGCCCTTTGCCTTAATGCCATCCTGAATTACCTGTTGATTGAATGAATAGTTGGCGGGATCGGATAGATCAAATGTAATTCGCTTATTGAAGCACTTGAAATTTGAAACCGAAAACTTCTTGAGCATGGCACGGCTCCTCTGCTTTCTGAGTCTATTTGAAACACAGGATAAAGTAGCTTAGCAAATTGGTCAATTTGCCCGTATTTTTAATACGGATATTCCGAAGAAAAACTACGGAAGTACGCGATATACGCCGGGCCTGTCCAACCGATCATAGTCTTCGCAGGGCAAGACTTCTTCGCGCGCGAGGGTGAATGTGATCTCGATCGTTAGGCGCACGCTGATAAAACTAGGCGGTACCGTCTCAGCGACCCCGCCTTACAAATCCGAAGGTTTTTCATCTAAATCTATTATGAACCATCTTTTATGGACTATCGGAACCATTTATCAAACAACATCATCAGAAACGTGAAGGGCGAATTCGGAAGCTGATTCTCCCTTTCACCGGCTGGCAAAACGATTTACACCTAATTGTGGACATTGCCCACGCGATTTCTCTTTGCTCCCGCATCGATCTCGCTAAACTAATAGGTGCTGCTACCAGGGCATTTTTCTGGTGCATATTCTATTGGCTCCTGCGAAGATCGGAGCGGCTATGTTTGCCGCCGAGTCACACACCGGCCGTCATCACATCGCGATCGCTGCCATGGCCTGCCTATGCGTTTTGCTGGGCGGGCCTTCTTGTGCCGCGGGCGCGGAGAGCCTGTTTATCGCGGGCGCGACGTACTGCGAGCCGGGCGTGTCGGGCCCCGGCTGGGCCTGGACCGATGCCGGCCATCTGGAGCTTGACGGCTACGCGGGCGACGCCACCGCCGCCGACGGCGACCTGGTCGTGACGCTCGCCGGGCAAAACTCGGTGACGGAGTCGAATGCGCCCGATGCGGACATCACGCAGTGCGGCATGGAGGTGTGGGGCAGCCTGACGCTTCGCGGCACCGGGTCCCTGGCGGCATCGGGCTCGCAGTGCGCGATCCACGTCTCGCGGGCGCTCGTGGTGGACGGCTGCGCCGTCGATGCCCGGGCGGACGGGGCCGACGTCACGGACGAGGCCGTGGCCGGCGTGATCGCCGGCGACATGGCCGTGCGCGGCCGCGGGCGCGTCGTCGCCGCGGGAGCCGGGTCCGGAGCGGGCGTGCGCGCCTACGGCGTGTATCTGCAGGATCTGGGCATTGGTGCTGGCGCGGCTGGCT
>OBUQ01000353.1_pt1 | contig 44438 bp, 53 predicted proteins | sample 1494951 | NCBI WGS metagenome assembly OBUQ01 (sample SAMEA2579938, study PRJEB22360) | human gut metagenome | biome: human gut; feature: human-associated habitat; material: faeces | place: Denmark | collected 2008/2010
CCGTAAGTCGGCAAGGTGCTGATGGAGCCGCTGGTTCCGACGGTGCTCCTGGTGCCGATGGTAAAGACGGAACCGACGGTATCGGAGTGTCTGGGTCTGAGGTAAGGTATCAAGCCTCCAATTCTGGCACGACAGCGCCCACAGGAGCCTGGTTGACTTCACCGCCGTCTTTGGATGTAGGTCAGTACTTGTGGACGAGGACGACCATCACATATACCGATGGCAAATCCACAGTTAGCTATTCGATTTCTATGAAGGGTGAAACCGGTCCACAGGGCATCAAAGGTGAGCCTGGAGCGGATGGTCAGCCCAGATACACATGGCTTAAGTATGCAGATACTCCCACCAGTGGTATGTCTGACCTTCCTGATGGCAAAGATTATATAGGTCTAGCCTACAACAAGACTACACCTTCAGAGTCTTCGAACTATTCTGACTACACATGGTCTAAAATCGTCGGTGAACAAGGCGCACAAGGTGCACAAGGCCCACGAGGCCCACAAGGTCCACAAGGTGAACAAGGTTTGCGAGGTCCACAAGGTGTGCAAGGTGAACAAGGTTTACGAGGTGAACAAGGTTTACGAGGCCCACAAGGCGTTCCTGGTCCTGCAGGTGAAGACGGTTCCACGTTATATACATGGATTAAGTATGCAGACAATGCCTCTGGAGGAGGAATGTCTGACAATCCGTCTGGCAAGAAGTACATAGGCTTGGCATACAACAAAACGGTTTCGACTGAGTCTTCCGTGGCTTCAGACTACGCTTGGAGCCTGATCCAAGGTGCTGATGGTAAGAATGGAGCTAATGGTGCAAAAGGTGATGCTGGAATCGGCGTTAAGGGTGTTGTAGAGCAGTATTATCTGTCCACCAGTAAGACTACACAAAGTGGTGGATCCTGGAGCACAAATCAGCCTGAGTGGTCTGAGGGGAAATACCTCTGGACGCGCTCACAGGTGACGTGGACCAACAATACAGTCACGACCACCACTCCCGTGCTTGCCAAAGCGATTAATAAGGCCAATGAAAATGCAAACGAAGCTGTAAATAAGGTCGAAAAGATCAATTACTATTTCTGGACAGACAGCAGTGGTGCTCACGTTACGACTAAACCGAATGATGCCACCACTGGACCGAACATCTTGATAGACGGAAACGGTTTCCACATCCGTCAAGGTAAGGTAGAGACGGCATTTTTCAAGTCTGACGAGATCGGTCTTGGCTCGAATTCACAGACGTCCATTATTCGCATGTGCGGAGGACTCGGCGAGATAGGCACAGTGTCGTCTTCCAGTTCTTCTGTTCTGGCATTGTTTGGCGAGTTGGTAGGTATGAGGGGGAGCAATGGAACTGTCGTAGGCAATAACCTAGCAAATCTTACGCTGACAGATGACGACGCAGTTTTGACAGCAAATGGCAGCATCGTATTCAATTCTAAAACCGCGTACCTCGGTACAGATAGTCTCGATTCGAGAGTGTATCTGTATGGCACAAGAGGATGGATTGAGCCAGTAGCATCTTCTGTAGATAACGCAAATGCAGGAATCACCATCCACGGCAAAAAGTTGGTAGGTGTAATCGCTGGCGCAGGAACGTCAGAGGGAGCTAATCCGGGACTTTATATCAAAAATGATGGAGGCACATATGAAGATGGCATCCTGGTATTAGACGCTTACGAGTATCTTTTTGGAGGAAACGGAGCTCCTGTAAAAAGTCTAGACGTATACAAGGCTATGCGCTTTGAAGACTGGAAAATACTTTATGAAGCAAGCACTTTCGGTTCGATAAGATATAGAGTGTTTGCTGGAATGGTATTCATCCACGGTTCAGTTTCTGGAATCTCAGGATCCTGGCGTTTACATCTTCCTCGAAAATATTGTCCTGAATTTCCAGGCTACTACCCAGCTACATTGTCTATAGCGGGAGGAAGCCCACCCAATAATACTGCATCTATATATCTGGAGGGATACAGTAAAAACGACACCTCGGATGACACTCTGTGGATTTATACAAATGGGTCTGCAGGAGCCAATGAATACGTTAATTTCTATGTATGTTACCCTTATTGCGATTTTTGATGAGCTTTTAAAGAGTTATAATAACGTTATCCGTAGAAAGGAGAAGACATGTTCGAGCCTTATTTAATGGGACAATATCAATACCCTTGGCAGGGGATGACTCCTATGCCAAACTGGCAACCTCAGACGCCTCAGGCTACTCAAGGACAGCAAGGTATTCAAGGCGTTCGATTTGTCAGTGGGATCGAAGAGGCTAAGAACTGTACTATTCCGCTCGGTTCGAAGGCTCTCCTGATGGACAAGGAAAAGGACAGATTCTACCTGAAGGAGACGGACATGGCTGGCGTGTCGACTGTCTCCGAGTTTGAATTCAAAAAGGTCGAAGCTGAGGCTACCCAGGAGTACGTCACTCGTCAAGAGTTCGAACAGTTCTCGGCACAACTGTCAACACAACTGAAGGAGCAATATGAATCAGTTATTCAACATGCTGGGCAATTCCAGCAACCCGCTCAAGCCCAACCTAGGGTCGACCCCGCAGCAATCCCCTCTGTCTCAAATGTCCCACTTAATGGAGTTTATCAAGACGACTTCTCCCGAGCAAGCCAAAGCTCAAGTGGAGCAGCTTATCAAGGAGCGAGGAATAACTCAGCAGGAGTTTGATGCTATTAAGCAACAAGCATCTGAGATAGCCAAGGTTCTTGGCATTAAGTAATCCATTCATTCTGCGCAGAGAATGGACATAGTAAGGTTCTACGAAAGGAGAACAAAATGGAAAACATGAGCTTGTCTGACATCGCCGCTGTCACTCGTGGCAACGATGACGGCGACGGCTGGGGTGGCAACGGTGCCTGGTGGATTATCGTGCTGTTCCTGTTCATGTTCGGCGCTGGCTGGAATCGAGGTGATGGTGCGAATGGCGAGCCTGTCACTGAGGCAGGTCTGTGCAATGCCATGAACTTCAACAACCTTGAGAATGCTGTTGGTCGTCTGTCTGATCAGAACACCCAGCAGACTATGCAGCTCGGCAACGGCGTCTGCAACCTCGGCTACGAGTTGCAGGGCAACATCGGTCAGCTCGGCAAGGAGGTCGCACTCGGTCAGGCGAACCTTCAGCTGCAGGCATCTAACAATGCTGCAGCCGCCTCTCAGCAGCTTGCTACTTGTTGCTGCGAGACTCAGCGTGCCATCGATGGTGTGAACTACAATGCGGCTCAGAACACCGCATCTATCAATGCGAACACGACTGCTGCTGTCCAGAAGGTGCTCGATGCTATCCAGAAGGACAAGATTGAAGCTCTCCAGGGTCAGGTGAACCAGCTGCAGCTTCAGTCTGCTCTCTGTGGCGTTGTCCGTTATCCGAACTCCACCACGTTTACCGCTGGGTACAATCCGTATTTCAACGCTAATGCGTGCGGATGCGGATGCGGAACCACGTTCTAAGCTATTGCCGTCTATCTTCGGTAGTCTTGGTAGGCGAGGGCGCAAGTCCTCGCCTCCAGGCGTGAAAGGAGCCCACAATGGGTGTTAAGACTATTGGACGTTTTGTCTACGACAGCTCCACTCCAGCTGCCGTTTCTGTGAATGGTAACGTGCCGCTCCCTACGGCGACCGTCTCCAACAACTGCATCAGCTGTGATGGAAGCAATATCACTATCAATCGCTGTGGTGTATACGAGGTTCTAGCGAACTTCACGTACGTCGCTACGGTCGCTGGCGTCCAGGAGACGCAGATGTTCCGCAACGGTAATGCCGTTCCTGGTGCGCATGCCCTCGATACGGTAGCAACCGTGGGAGACAATGTCTCTCAGGCGTTTCACGCCATTGTAACCGTCCCTAAGAACGCTCCTACGGCTACGCTTAACTTCAAAAGCGCGAATGCTACGTCTGTTCGAGTAGCAAACGTTATCGTTGTGAAGGTGGCTTAGAATGAAGCGCATTTCTACGCTGCTCGAACAAATGGACGATGAGCTTGACGGTGCTCGTGAATACGCTCAATGTGCGCTTCACTTGAAGGACGAGGACAGAGAGCTGGCAGACGTTTACGTGTCTCTAGCTCGCACTGAACTCGACCATTACCAAAAGCTCTACAACCAGATGACTCGCGTCATGACGAATTATCGTTCTGAGCACGGAGATCTGTCACCAGAACTGCAGGAATTCTACGATTGGCAGCGTACCAAGACCGTGGACTACATGGCTGAGGTCAAGGTGCTTGTCGACTCGTACAAGTAGATCAGATGGGAGATGGCGTGCTAGATTCTAACATCCCGCTACGCGACGCATTCTATCTGCTTTTTGGAATAGCCTCATTTGCAGGAGTCTTGTACGCCATTTTTTCAGGCAAAACCAAAAGTGTCGGCGACGAGCGTGAACGCATTGTCCGCATTGATGAGAATCTCAAGGAGATGCGTAGCGACGTCGCCGACATCAAGGCTGAATTGCGTCAAACAAAGAACATGATGTCTGACCATGAGCGACGGCTCATAAAGTTGGAAGAGGATCGATCTACGATGTGGAAACGCATCGACGAGATAAAAGAAAAGATCTGTTAGGAGGAAAAATGTTGAACATCAACTGGGGAGTGCGATTGAAGAATCCCGTCTTCTGGGCACAGGTAATCTGCGCTATCGTGCTCCCGCTTATCGTGGGCGTTGGTGCCCAGTGGGAGGATATGACCAGCTGGGTCAAGCTCGGAGAGACTATCGTCTCTGGGCTTCAGAATCCTGTTGTGGTGGTCTCCATGATCGTTAGTCTGTGGGCGTGCATTACTGATCCTACCACCAGCGGTACGTCTGATAGCGAGTCTGCTCTCGCACGAGATTATCTCAAAGGAAATGTCAAGCGCTCTGATGAGGCGAACGAATAATGGATTTTGAGAATCTCAACGCAGATGTGAACAAAATTCTCACGAAACACTTCACCAAAGGTCGTGGCGGCAATAAGATCCAGTTTGTTGTCATTCACTACAATTACGGAGACCTTACCGTAGAAGGATGCTATAGCGTATGGCAGACTCGTGAGGCTTCTGCCCATTATCAGGTGGAATCGTCTGGACGCATAGGTCAGCTCGTCTGGGATGGCGATACAGCATGGCATGCAGGAAACTGGGCTGCAAATCAAAAGTCCATCGGTATTGAGCATGCCAATCAGGGTAATTCCATGACGGATGCTTGTATCGAGAATGGTGCGCATCTGTGCGCTGCAATCTGCAAGTACTACGGTCTTGGTCGTCCAGAGTGGATGGTCAACGTGTTTCCTCACTGCCACTTCAGCTCCACCAGTTGCCCTGGACCTCTTAAGGAGGGAACATCGTACCATGACAAATACATGAAGCGTGCTCAGTATTGGTACGATGTAATGACTGGAACGCAGACCGAACGTGCAGGCTGGGTGAATCAGGACGATAAATGGTGGTATCGCCATTCAGATGGTTCTTATACGACAAACGGATGGGAACCGATCGATGGCAAGTGGTACCACTTTGATTCTGAAGGCTGGATGCAGACTGGCTGGATTCTAGACAACGATAAATGGTATTATCTTACGGATTCTGGAGCCATGGCGACTGGTTGGGTTAGTGTTGACGGTAAGTGGTATTACCTAGACGACTCTGGTGCTATGGCAACAGGGTGGATCGATGTCGATGGCAACCGTTATTACCTCAACGATTCAGGCGCAATGGCCACTGGATGGCTTATGTACGAAGGGTCTTGGTATTACCTCAACGATTCAGGCGCAATGGTAAAAGACTCTACGATTAATGTCAATGGCGAAAATTACGTCATTGACAAGGACGGAAAGATGATCACAGGAGACCTGGAGCTTTACGCTACAGAGTCTGGACAGCTCAAAGTCCGCAAAAAGCCTGAAGCATAACGACACATCCTGCATATGCGGTTGTGTACCTCTCAGGTGTTTGCCGTGCCTGAGAGGTTTTCTTTTTCTATTCTGAATCACGTATTTTTACCTGAGGAGAGAGATATTCTCTCTTCCTCTCTCCCCCTTCGAGTCTAGTGTTCTTTTAGGTATGACCTATTATAGAGAAAATCACGTGGGCGATTGGAAGCACTCAATCGGTTTTCACCTTTTGAAAAATTGATTGACGTTAACCTAGAGAGAGAGAGAGAATATCTCTATCCTTAGAAGAAAATACGTGATTCTCAATGAGATTGCGTGAAAACAGAGCGATAATATGAATGTTGTACGATTCCGACAGAAAGGAATAATATGGAAATCCACGAGATGAAGGACAATGGCAGGTACAGCATCGCCATCAAAGCAAACGGCAGCGTCTGGAAGAAGATAGCCGCTGCAGCAGACAAAAATGGAGCATCCGTTAACAAGTTTATGATTGATTGTGCTCGCACTGGATGGAAGAACGCAGACATCGAGGAATTGTCTGGAAATACTTTCGAAGCCTTGAAGACAGAGTACCCTATGCTTGAAGGGTATCTCTCTGCTTATGCAGATACTGTGTCTGTCACAGGGATTGTGAAATTCACGAATGTCACTCCACAAACAGCGCTTCAAATAATCAATAAACTGGTGAGTGAAGGTCGCTTGATTAAGGGTCGTGGCTGTGGCATATGGAAGTATGTCGACGGAGACGACGCTACGCTCAAGATGTTTGCAATGTCGTGGCTGAAAGTGGACGATGAAATCCGAAGGTATGCTGTCCAATTCATTCAAGAAGTCGGAAGCTACCGACCAGCAGAAGCTATGTCGACTTGGACAAACCGTATAAGAGACGATTTGTCTGCATCGGAATCATATGTTCTTTTCCTGACAGAGCACAAACTCAATGACGACTTAGGATTCGAATCGTACGTGAAAAGCGAGATATCAAAAATCTCTATGGCGTTTGATGTCGAAGGCGTATCACACAAGAAGAAGTCTGGTGGCATAGATATTGACCCAAACATCCTCCAAGAGATAGATAAGCGAGACATAAATTTTGATGGTTGGGACGACCTCATGTAAAAATATTTTCAATATTTTTCGAATTCTCGATAGAAGTTGAACAATCTTGAGCGATAATAACGTCGTCAGGAAGTTCGACAACTACGACAGGGAGTCAACAATGAAGAACGTCAAGAACATGAACGATATCGCCGCTATCGCCACTGCCAAGGTCAACGAGCTCATCGCAAACGGTTTCGTCTTCAATTTCGGCACAATGGCAGGTTCTCAGGGTGACGATTTCAAGGCAGACCTCACCAAGGACGGCATCACCTACCGTGTTCGCGTTTTCCATGAGTTTAGATACGATGGTTTTGATGATGCCGAGATTCTTGAGGTTCGTAAATACGAACAGAACTTTGCTGACGACAGTTTTGCGTCTCTCTGGAACAAGGATGGCGAGGTTGTTGAGTCCCACGTTTGGTATCGCATGAGGAACCGCAACGGCTACGTCTACACCGATGATGTTGAGGCTTTTGAGGCTGCACAGGAGCTCAGCTACGCTCGTCGCATCAACAGCATGGACGACGACACCAAGAGCGCCATCGCTCCCGAGAAGGTCATCGAGAAAGTTCGCGCTCACCGTGACTACAAGCGTACCAAGGTCGAGGACATCAAGCGTATTGTCCGTAAGAACGACAAGTACACTGGCAAGGTCACCTACGTTGTCGAGTTCAAGAACCGTGTTTCGAAGACTGCAGACTTCAAACTCAAGCTGAACTAGCCCATCTTACTGACCCAGTACTTCCTCAGTACTGGGTCAGTTGCAATAGCCTGTAGAGGGGAAATGAATATGTCTAATGGTCGAGAGAAAATCCCGCCTTGCATCCATGGTGAAGTGTGTCGCGCATATATGCGAGAGTTCGGATTGCAGCGAGTGAATGGTAGGCTGCAGTGCTGTATAATCTCTGTCCATTGCCCAAAGTGCAGATACTATGAACCAAAAAGCGATAGTACGGGACTTCATGCCCAGAATGTGTATCACTAGAAAAAGCCGCCCAGTAGGAGCATACCATGAAAAACCTTCTCAAGAAAATCTGTCTGACAGTCGTAGCATTGATTCTCGTAATGTGGGTCTGGAATCAAATGTTCCCACATCAGCAGTCAGACGCATACAAAACTCAACTGATAAGCAGAGCCGAAATCATTTACGATACCCCAGCTGCACCAGACGGGTACTCAAAAATGAACGGATTCTACCACACGTCTCTAACCGAACAGAGCACATGCGCCACAGACAAGTTCCCCGTCGGAACAAAGGTGTCGATTTGGTGTGGTATTGATGCAGAGCGTGGCTCGTCAATTGAAGCCACAGTCGTATCGAATCAGGTCCACATCGACACAGTCGACACCATTGAATTCTCTGAGGATATCAATGACTTCTTCGCAGGTGGAACCACGATGTACGCTGTTTGGGTGAAGGAGGTCTAGCATGGGGAAGACACTCCTTCCATATCAGAAAGCGGGAGCCAAAGGTCTCCGTAAACTCAAGCGAGGCATCCTCGCAGACGACATGGGTCTGGGGAAAACCATACAGGCAATAGCCGCTGCAGCCCAGAAGACCAACCAACATATTTTGATAATCACCCTGAATGGGCTTCAGAACAACTGGAGGGCTGAGATATGTGACCTACTGGGGCAAGGTCAGGACATCGAAGTCTACGATGGAAAACAAGTGATTGGAACGTCCCGTTGGACCATCATCCACTACGAGGCGGCTCGGCTTGAGCGCAATGCCAAGGTTCTGTGTGACCGCAAATGGGATGTCCTGATCGTTGACGAGGCGCACAGGTGCAAGTCTCACAAGGCTCGTACCAAGGCTGGCAACGCTACGAACTACGGCATAGTCAACAAGCTATCATATCGCAGTCGTGAGTTGTATCTGTTGACTGGCACTCCCATGCGAGAGAATCCTGCAGACGTGTGGGCATTGCTACACTTCATAGACAAGAAGAAGTACAGCTCGTTCTGGCGTTGGATACCTACGTACGTCATCTATGAGCAGACGTACTTTGGCAAGAAGGCGTCTGGCTACCAGAACCTCGATCTGCTGTCTCGTGAGCTCAGCCAATACATGATCCGCAGACGGAAATGTGATGTAATCCACGACCTACCTCCCAAGCGCATCCATACCATAAAGTGTGGCATGAGCGACAAGCAGTCCAAAATCTATACCCAGATGCTCAATGAGTATGTGGCTGAGGTTGAGAACAATGTGTTCGTGACCGCTCCTGCTGAAGTCAGTAGGCTCATGCGTCTCAGACAGATTGCCACGGATGCCAATTGCTTGACGGAGACTGCATTCTCTACGGTTATACCAAGCGGAAAGATCCAGACGCTCGAAGCTATGGTCCGGGAGATATGTGTTGAGCAAGACGAGAAAGTCGTCATTTTCAGCAACTGGGCTAGGGTAGTAGCGTTCGTTGAGCGCACACTCCGCAAATACGGATGCGTCACATACACAGGCGAAACTCCAAAACAGCAACGTGAGTTAGCTGTGAAGCTATTCCAGAACAATCCGAAGGTGAAAGTGTTCATTGCCACCATCGGTGCAGCTGGAACAGGATTGACGCTCACAGCTGCCAGCAAGATGATTTTTACAGACCGAGCATGGACGCCCGATGACAATGCTCAGGCTGAGGACAGGATTTACGCTCGTATGAACGATATCCATGGTGCAGACATCTACAAACTCATCACTGCAGACACTGTTGACGAGACCATCGAAGCCTACATCAACGACAAGGAAGCGACCGTAGATACTGTTATTTCGAACATCAAAAGCGCAGTTCTTGCTACAAATCAATAGATTTTTAAATTTCTGGATATTTTCCTTTGAAAATAGAGGATAATATTAGAACAATGACGACGGACAGGGAGAGGTGATTATGAATACAACTTAATACCTAAGGGAAGGGTTATATAACCCAATTGTATTGCTCACCTTAATTTAAGAAAAAGGAGGTAAAATCAGTGATTACCGTAAGCAACAGTCGTCTCGCTTGCTTCAGGCGTTGCCCTCGTAAGTACGAGTATCATTACGTCGACCAGCTGACTGCGAACGACAAGGCTCCCGCACTGATGCTGGGCTCGCTTGTCCACGAGTCCCTCGCAGAGTTCTACTCTCTCGAGAACAACGACAAGGACGTTAACGTTCGTGCTTCTATGGCTATGGCCATGTACGACAACAAGGTCGCTGAGGCAGCTACGGAGGTTCTCTCCGCAGGTGGCGATTCTGAGCGTTTTGACAAGGATTCGTTCATGGGTCGTCAGATGCTCAAGTACTACTTCGAAGAGGTCGCCCCCAACGACGATTTCACTCCAGTCGCTAGCGAACTGAAGGTCGAGGTTCGTGTCCCGAATCCTAAGGGAAAGTTCAGCTGGTGCACGTTCATTGGATACGTCGACGCAATCGTAGAGCGTGAGGGTCGTCTGTACATTCTTGAGCACAAGACGGCAAAGACGCTCGACACCAAGCACCTCATTACCGATACCCAGGTGACCCAGTATATCTGGGCTCTCCGCCAGATGGGCTATGACGTATGTGGTGTGTACTACAACATCCTCAGGAAGTGCGATCCGTATTCCGCTCGCACCAAAGCTCCCTACCACTATCGTGAGGCTGTCTATCGCAACGAGCGTGAAGTTGAAGAGTGTGGTCGTCAGCTGTACAATCAGTACATGGCGATGAAGCATGCGGACCGTTATGGCTTCTACTGCAATCCCACTCGAGACTGCTCCTGGGACTGCGAGTACCGTCCGATCTGCATCGCTGAGATGGAGGGTCGTCTGAATGAGGCGGATCTCCATGAGCTCGCAGGCGTTGAAGGCTTCCACGTGAAGCAGGAGTCGGAGTCCAACAAGAACCCTGACAATAAGATTGAGAAGGTGATTAAGAATGGCTAAGGACACCATTAAGATGCTAGTCTACGGTGACCCTGGCGTCGGTAAGACCGTGTTCAGCTGCTCTGGCGACAAGACTATTTTCGTGGACGTCGAGGGAGGTTCCCTTTCTGTCCAGTCGCGCATCAAGTCTAAGAAGGTCGTCAAGAAGAAGTTTGAGACCTTTGACGAGATTGAGGACTTCATCCGCACCCTCCACGAGAAGGGTGGCGGTAAGGCAAATACGCTCGTAATCGATTCCGTCACTGAGCTCCAGAAGAAGCTTATGGACTATATCGTCGAGAGCCATCCTGAGGTGAAGCGTCCCTACGGTGATGGTCTCACCGTTGGAGACTGGGGATATAACACTGAGCGCATGCGTCGCTTCATTCGTATGGCTCGTGACCTTGACATGAACGTCATTCTCACGGCACTCGCCATGGATGAGAAGAACGAGGTCACTGGTGCCGTTAAGACCATGCCAAAGATGAGTTCCAAGCTTGCAGCAGACGTCTGCGGGTATGTCGACATCGTCGGTTATCTTTACGTCGACAATGTCGAGACCGAGGATGGTGTTGAGCCCATGCGCCGTATGCTGGTTCAGCCTGTCGGAGCCTGCTACGCCAAAGACCGTTCTGGCATGCTTGGTACTGTCATCGACAATCCAACGTTTCCTGAGGTTTACGACATGATTTTCGGAGAGGAGTAAGCAATGGCTGTCGATTTGCTCGATCTGGGTGAGTTCACTGGTAATGAGGACGAGGGTTCTGGTTTCAACCCGATTGACTCTGGTCGCTATCGTGCTACCGTGTTCGAGATTTCTCGTGAGGTCGGCAAGAATTCTGGTAAGCCTTATCTGAAGTGGTGCTTCCAGATTTGTGAAGGTGAGCCGTTTGCTGGTCGTCGTCTGTGGGACAACACCTCCCTCAGCGACAATGCCAAGCGGCGTCTCGTTCAGGTGCTCAAGGCATGCGGCATTGACGTGCCTAAGGGTCGTCTCCAGCTGAATCCGAATGACCTGCTCGGCAAGGAGCTCATCCTGACTGTCGGTCTCGAGCCTGATGAGTACGCGAACGATCGAGACGGCACTACAGACCAGATGCGCAATGTCATCAAGGGTTTCGCTCCTACGAATGGTGTCTCTAAGCCGAAGATTCAGGTGCCTGATGCTCCGAAGCCCACTTCTAAGCCTACTCCTAAGAAGTCGGCTAAGAAGGCTGATAAGGCTCCTAAGAACGCGAAGGAAGAGGACGAGGAGCAGCCTCCGTTCGACGAGACTCCTACTCCAGCTCCCAAGGAGGAGCCTCTGCCTGTGACCGATGTCGCAGACGATGACGACGATGATGATTTTGACTTCGAATAGGATGTGAAATGTCTGCCCAGAATATGTCCATCAAGGACTACTTTGAATACGCATTTGGGCAGCAGCTGACACCTGACAGCAGCGGTGAAGTTGCTGTCAGGTGTCCTTGGCATAACGACAGCGTCGAGTCGATGTCTATCAATCTTAACACTGGTCTGTGGACTTGTTTCGGATGCGGTCTCAAGGGAGACATCTACACATTCGTCCAGCTTTATGAGGACACAGATTTTGAGGGAGCTTGTAAGTGGCTTAGCGACCACGGTTTCGTTGGTGATGTAGAAATTGAGCTAGTCGGCGATGAATCGCCTAAAAAGCCCAAACTAATCACAAAGCGACCCAAAAAGAAGCTCCCTCCAATCTCCGATATCGTGATTGATGGTTTGGTAGACAATCTCTGGTGCAATTCGGCTGTGCTAGATTTTCTTCACAACAAGCGTGGATTCACTGACGACACTATCCGTCAGTTTAGACTCGGCTACCACAATGGTAGAATTACCATCCCGCTGTTCAATGAAGAAGGCTGCTATAACATTCGTCAGTACGACTGGGCTAAGCGTGATTCCTCTAAGGTGATCAGCTGGGAGCGTGGTCGTGGTGGCGTTACTCTTTTCCCAGACCCATCGCTGTGGAGCGATGACCCAATCTTCCTGTGTGAAGGTGAGATGGACTGCATCCTCATGCATCAGCTAGGCTTCAATGCGGTCACGTCCACCAGTGGTGCAGGTAACTGGAAGCCTGAGTGGAATCAATTGTTCCACAGTCGTGAGGTCAATATCTGTTATGACATTGACAAAGCTGGTCAGAACGGCATGGTCAATGTGGCGAACAACCTTGAGCATATCGCTTCATCCGTTCGTATATTGAACCTACCTATCTCTGAACCGTCTAACGGAGATGTAACGGACTGGGTGATCGGCTATGGTGCAACTCGCGATGACTTCCAGCACCTTATCGATAAAACAGTTCCTCGCAACACTCTTCGTGACGAGGATGACAATGAAATATACGATGTCCCTCTTCATGAGGCTTCCCTTGCAAAGTATGCTGGTAAGCGTATTCGCACTGCAGCAGTTGTTGCAGGCAAAGATTTGGAGCCTTACATCGTTCCAGACCGATACGTAGTCCGCTGTGCCTCAGCGAACAAGAAGAAGTGCACCGTTTGTCCTATCGGCATAGCAGGCGGCACACTAGAAGTGAATATTCCGAAAGACTCTCCGAATCTCATGAAGCTTCGAGGTCTGAGTGATTCTGTTCAGCGTACGAAAATGAAAGAATTTGCAGGTGCGCTCGGTGATTGCACCGTAGATATGGACGTTATTGACAATGTAAACATCGAAGACCTCGTCCTTATCCCAGAGCTCAGCTGGAACGATGAGAACCAGAGCTACGTGACTCGTCATGTCAGCATCGTAGACCACGGTATTCAGGCTGGTAAGAGCTACGTGTTCACAGGTATAACCGTGCCAGACTCTTCCACGCAGCATGCCACTCATTTGTTCTACGACAAGGAGTGGAGCGAGGATGACATAAGTTCGTTCGAGATGTCCGACAACCTGAAAAACGAGCTCAGCGTCTTCCAGCCTGCAGAGGGTCAGACTGTCCGACAGAAAATGGACGAAATCGTTCGTGACCTATCTACGAATGTGACGTCTATCTATGGCAGGAACGATGTCCACATCGCTGTCGATTTGGCATACCATTCTCTGCTGCGCTTTGACTTCGATGGCAAGCCTTTGAAGCGCGGATGGCTTGAAGTTCTCCTGTTCGGGGACACTCGTACGGGAAAGACTGAGACTGTTCAGCAACTCATGCGACACTACAGGCTCGGAGAGTTCGTCACTGGCGAGGCATCCTCGTATGCAGGTCTTGTCGGTGGTCTGCAACAAGTCAACAAACGTTGGCAGATCACATGGGGAAAGATTCCTCTGAACGACCGTCGACTGGTCGTTATCGACGAGGCGTCAGGTCTCACCCAGGACGAGATTGCGAACATGTCTGGCATTCGTTCCAGTGGCGTCGCAGAGATCACGAAAATCCAGACTGAGCGTGCGCTTGCACGTACACGCCTTATCTGGATTTCAAATCCTAGGTACGGAGATAACGTTTCCAGCAGGACATATCCTGTCGAGTTTATACCTCAGCTAATTGGTAAGGCTGAGGACATTTCCCGCTTCGATTTGGTTGTTTCTTCTGCAAGTGAGGATGTTGATTCAAAGGTAATCAACAGCAATACCACTGAAGAAGTGCCGCATGTGTACACAAGTGAGCTGTGTCACAATCTGATTATGTGGGTATGGTCTCGTCGACCTGAAGACGTTTTGTTCTCCAAGCAGGCTCGTAGGCTTATTTACGAGTTGTCTGTTAAGATGGGTGAGGGGTATACTTCAGAGATTCCTCTCGTCGAGAGCGCAGATTTCCGTGTTAAGCTAGCTCGTATGGCAGCAGCATGGGCAGCTCGTTTGTTCTCAACGGACGACGGCAACAGACTGCTCGTGAAGAAGGAGCATGTCGAAGCTGCTGCACAGTTTGTTGACGAGTGCTACAAGAAGTCCTCATTCCGATACAAGCAGTTCAGCGAGGCTCGTGCCAAGGAGAACGAACCACTTGGAGCTTCTCGAGATGACGTGATTAAGTGGATGGAAGATGAGCCTCTTGTGTTCCAGTTCTTGTCATCGTATGACGAGTTCAAGAGGCAGGATATTGAAGACTTCTGCGGCATGACGAGAGAGGATTCGGCGAATATCACCAGATACCTCTCAAGCCATCGTCTTGTAAGGCTGAGCCGTGGTACGCTTCGAAAGACGCCGATGTTTATTAAATTGCTGGAAGAAATGAGGAATCAATGAGTGTGGCAATCATCGGTGCAGGCATGACTGGTCTGCTTGCAGCAAAGGCTTGTATGGACAAAGGCATTATGCCGACCATTCTATCTGCCACTAAGCCGAATCCAGGTCATGGTGTCCGCTATCTTCACGACAATTGTGGACTCCCGTTAAAGCCTATCGAGATCGAGACTGCATTCGTGGGCTATGGTGACAAGTTCATGCGTTGGAACAAGGCAGACCAGAGGGCTATGGCTGAGTTGTATGCCATTAAGACTGGAGCTTCCCAGACGAACAATTCCATCCATCGCTCTGTGAAGACTGTCACGGCATACAACTGGATGGACGCATGGGGTATGCTCCAGGGTATGCGAATCACAGAGGATGAAGTGCTGCCTAGCGACATGCGAGGTCTGTCTCGTAAGTTTGACCTCGTCATCAACACGGCACCTCTGAACAAAATTTATCCTCACTCGAAGTCTCAGTGCTCGTATCGTGAGATGTATGTGTCTGACTGCAGTCCGTATCCAGATCACAACGGCTGGGCTTCAACTCCAGACAACATCATCGTCTACAATGCTGACATTGATGCTCCTTGGACACGTTACAGCAGGGTTGATGGAGTCGAACAGACAGAGTATCTGCGACCTGTTGAAGGTGCCCACAAGGTTATCAAGGTAGACGGTAAGGCTAAGTTCTACAACTACCAGGACAATGTTCTTCTACTCGGTAGGTACGGAAAGTGGGACTCGACGTATATGGCTCACATGGCATACTATGACACGATGTCTCGTCTTGAGAAGATGGGTTTGGGAAAGTGATGAACGGATACGCGATTGTAGATTGCTACAAAGGCTATTCGCTGAAAATGTCGAAGCCTGACTCTGAAGGCGACCATAGCTTTCTGGTCATCATGGACGAATTTCCAAGAACGTCCATTTACATCGGTCATGGTAAAGACGTTCATCACTTCGTCGATTGGTACAGAGGACTGATCGATGAGTACGGCTACATAAGCGGATTGGGGGCACCATCTGTGAAGAATCAGAACCGAAAGAAGGTCTTTGTTGACCTTGACAACGTTATGGCGGACTACGGAGGAGACTTCCTGCGATGGGCTACCAATGGTCAGCTTAGTCCGTCTCCGAACGACCTTACATCGCTCCATCTGAACGAGATTCTGTGTCTTGATGATGCAGACTACGCTGAGCTTAAGCGTAGGTGGCGCGTGGAAGGTCACAAGCGCAACATGACCATGATTCCAGGCACGCATGGCGCTTTGAGGCGTTTGTCTCAGTGGTATGATGTGGTCATTATCTCCAGTCGTCCTGCTGACAAGTACGACAATATTCGTGAAGACACAGAATACTGGCTTAAGCAGCACGACTTGCAGTACAGCGAACTCGTGTTCACGGAGGAGAAGTTCGACTACGTTCACGATCATTACGGTGTGGATGACGTGCTGGCGATATTCGACGACGATCCTAAGAATCTGGTCAAATTTGCAGGTAAACAGACTGTTCAATGCTACATTGTCGATCGTCCGTACAACAGGACTGGTGCACCGTTTGTGCATCGTTTTCGCACTTTGTATGATGCAGCATGCCACTTTATTGGAATGAATGAACCGTGGAAGGATGAACGATGATTATCTCTATCGAAGGTATTGATGGTGCAGGCAAGTCTACGCTCGCAGCTCGTCTGAGTGAGGAGCTGGGCTTTCCCGTTCTCGATTTGAACAAGGACATGCTTGAGCCGTATGAGTACGTTCATGGGAAGTCTCGCCACTCGGCTCCGTGCTTCGACCGAGACTCGTGGAAGGTCGCAGCTGTGGCAATCCAGACTCTCGACAAAGCTGGGGCGAACGCAATCCTCGACAGGACCACGCTGTCTTGCTGGGCTTATCAGCAGCGTACGGATTCAAATCTTGAGTATCTTGCACAGGTGATTAAGGATGTTAAGCCTGTCATCGTAATGCTGGACACAGACGTCGACACTTGCATGGAGCGAGATCCTGATGTGTGCAAGGCTGGCTGGGGATACGATGATCTTGTCTACCAGAAGCACCGTATGCTCGCAGCATCTGAGTGCTTTGCTCGTGCTGGTGTTCCTGTGCTGACGCTTCATCAATGCAAGACGTCTGCAAGCAATATTTGTAAGGCTATCGTGAAAGACTTGAAGGAGATGAACCTGTTATGAAAGACAATTTCGTGAACCTTCATTGCCATAGTGAATTCTCTTTGCTGGATGGCATGCCTCGTGTGGACGATTATGTCAATTGGGTCGTCGAGCACGGTCAGCCTGGAATCGCAATCACGGATCACGGCGCTATGGGATCTGGATATGCTCTGCTTAAGGCGGCTTCTAAGGCTGGAATTAAGGGGATTGTAGGCATCGAGGCTTACATTGTCCCTGATGCAAGCAAACACGTCAAGGGAGAGCGTAGAAGCCATGTAACGCTGCTTGCAAAGAGCTGGAAGGGTTGCCAGAACCTTTTCAGATTGTCTACCAAGGGTTGGACGGACGGCTTCTACAATCGTCCTCGCATTCAGCCCAGCTGGCTTAAGGAGTGCAGCGAGGACGTTATCTGCTTGTCTGGCTGTATGGATACAATGTTCGGAAAGTCGAAAGACCCTCTCAAGCTCGGTATGCAGATGGCAGAGATTTTCGACGGTCGTTTTTTCATGGAAATCATGCCAACGAAAATTGACAAGCAGACTCCGATCAACATGACTGCCATCAGAGTCGCGAATACGCTTGGGCTTCCTCTTGTCGCCACTCCAGACTCGCACTATCTTCGAGATTGGCAGCAGTACCACAAGTATTACCTCGGTACTGGTTCGAAGGGCAAAGTCTGGGAATTCGATGATAACTGTTTTCACCCTATGACTCGCAACGAGATGGGAGGTCTGCTTCTGGCGAATCATCCTTACCTCACACAGATGGACATCGGTCGTGCGCTTGATGGAACTGTGCAGGTTTGCGATATGGTTGATATTCAGATGCCACAGTGGAAGTCTCTTACTCCTCAGCCGTATCCCGGTCTATCCGATGATGAGGAATATGAAAAGCTGCGTGAGCTTACGTATGCTGGAATGGCTCAGCCAAAGTGGGAAGGTAAACGCGATGACTCAAAATATATCGAACGACTCGAATACGAGCTCAACTACATCCACGAACAAGGATTCGTTCGATACTTCCTGCTCATTGACGACATGCTTGAATTCGTTCGAAGAAGTGGTATCTTCTATGGTCCAGGTCGCGGCTCAGCTGGAGGAAGCCTTGTCTGCGCTGCACTCCGAATTACAGATCCTGACCCAGTCGCTCACGACCTTATGTTCGAACGATTCCTCGCACCAGGACGTGAAGAGCCACCAGATATCGACCTCGACTTCGAGGATTCGCGTCGACAGGAAATCAAGGATTATCTCATCGAAAAGTATGGCGAGGCGAACGTCGCCTCGATGGGGATGTACGGCAATCTCGGGGAAAAGATGGTGATGCAAGACCTTGCACGCTGCATGGATATTCCACGCGCAGAAGTGAACAAGGCATCTTCCCTCGTCACTCCAGGAGACAAGGGAAGTCAGAAGCTCGCATCGTCCCTTGCTATTGTTACCGACATTCTTGAGAACACGATTCCTGGCAAGCAGCTGTGCTCTAAGTATCCAGACTTTGAGCCTGCATGCAAGCTTCTGCTGAATCGTAAGCGACAGCGCGGTGTGCATGCTAGCGGTGTTCTGGTCAGTCCGTTCCCGCTCACAGATGCCATGCCACTTGACGTTCGCAATGGTGTTAAGTGCTCGGTATTCGATGGTCATGAGTGTATGGCTATGGGATTCTTGAAGCTCGACATCCTCGGCATCAAGACACTTAGCATCATTCGAGAGACCTGCGACTTGAGTGGCATAACTCGTGATGATCTGCTGGCTCTTGACTACGCAGATCCTGCAATCCTGGCAGACTTCCACGAGGGAAAGACTAATGGCGTATTTCAGTTCAACTCTCAGGGGATGACTGGACTGCTCAAGGAAATTCCTGTCGATTCGTTCGATGACCTCGTGGCTGTCAACGCATTGTACCGTCCAGGAGCAATGCGTTCTGGTTTGTTCCAGAAGTATGTTGACCGTCGAGCTGGTCGTGAAGAGGTGCCGTCTCTTCATCCCATCTATGACGAAATCACGAAGGACACTGAAGGAGTCCTCGTTTATCAGGAGCAGATTATGCTCATCTTCGGACAGCTGGGCAACTATGATCCTCATGGCGTAGACCGAATGCGTGAGATGATTAAGCGTCAACCAGGCGTCGCTGTGTTCAACAAGGAGCTCCCTGCATTCCTTGAAGGTGCCACTTCCCATGGCATGAGCGAGTACGATGCTCGTAATCTGTTCCAAGAGATGGTGCACTTTGGTTCATATGCATTCAACAAGTCTCATGCATTCCAGTATACTCAGATTGGATACTGGTGCATGTGGCTCAAGCATTACCACCCAGTCGAGTGGTACTGCGCTCTGATGAACTGCGAGCATGAGGATGACAAGTTCCGTTCTGCGCTTACAGATGCCATCCAGCATGGCGTAAAAGTGTTTTTGCCAGACATCAATCATAGTGGACGTGAAAGCCGTATTGTCACGAACAAACGTGGCGTAAAAGCCATTAAGCTCGGTCTAACGCATATCAAGGGCATGGGCGACAAAGCCGTAGACGATATCCTTGAACACAGACCGTATGCAGACTTCGATGATCTGTATAATCGCGTGACTCGTCGTGTTGTGAACAAGCGTGTGCAGGAATCCATTCAGGTGTTGGGACTGCTGGGAGCAGCTAATCGCCCATGGGATGAAGACTATCTGACGTGGCGCAATCGGTATCCGCTCCCTGTTAATCATCAGGCTCTGGCTCATCTTGACCGCATTGCAGGATACAAGGAAATCCCGTGGACGAATATCGATTCGCTGCAAGGCAAGTCTGGCTCCGTTTATGTGCGCGGTGTAATCACGTCTGTCAAGAAGAAGAATCATGACGGTAAGAAGTCTGCTGTAATCCAGCTCAACGATTCGACAGGCGTGATCGGTGTTTACATTGGAGGGGATATCCTCGAAGAGTACGGCAATCAGCTGAAGAGCGGAAATTCGTTCTTCTGTAGAGCAAGCAAAAACAGCGGTAACGACGATACGCTTTTCGCTAAGAAGCTGATCGTTGTGGGAGGAGAAAACGATGAATGATGTCAATGGTGTTCGGAGGAACGTGTATCCACTTGAGTGTCCTCACTGCGGGGCTGATCTCACCAAGGGCGCTGGAATTCTAAAGTATGCAGTGTCTGGTTGTCAGAAGCTGCGAGTGCTTAAGAACGGACTCAGCACTCCCGTGTCTATATCTCGTCCTGCACCGATGTTGTCTCTGTGCGCTTCATGCGGTGGCAGGATTATGACTGAGTCTGCCTATCTGACTGAAGACGGTCAGCTCATTGCCCATTCAGTGCCAGACGATAATGACCAGAATGACCTGCCTTCTCAGCTCGGTGGCGAAAATATTCCACAAATTGAAAATTCTGGTGAAAAATAGCCAGATCATGGCGCATAATATCTCCTGACGACACGACAGGAGGTGAAAAATGAGCCGATATGTTTTTAGTTACTACGATGGAGACGAGCTGGTTCTCTATCGTGAGTCTCAAACGCCCGACGACCCTGAGTCTGACATGCCGTACCTTGGATTTCACAAGGAATGCACCGAGGCGATTGTCGAGTACAAGAAGACTCACCCCAACGCTAAGGGTCACGGTCAGATTGAAGACAATGTGACTGACGGAATCGTCAAGCGCTGGAATTCGTAGTTAACGGAATGCTCCTGGAGGGTAAGTGTGCTCTCCAGGAGCTTATCAGAAGGGATGAGAGATGGTAAAGGTAAGTTGCATATCCGCAACTCCACAGCCAAAGAAGGTGATCGCTGCAGGAGTCTTGAACATGCGAGGCGATATGCGTCATTCGCTCGACGATATCTCCGATGCCGAGGCAGACGAGATTTTCGCTGAGATGCAGAAGACTGCGCTCAATGGTGTGTTCGAGTGGATTACACTCGTGTTTCAGGTGGATGGAGTGTCTCGTGCATTCACGCATCAGGCAGTCCGCCATCGTGTCGGGTTCAGTTACTCCCAGGAGTCAATGCGATTCACCAAAGTCGAAGACATGGACGTGATTTGTGGTCCGTCTGTGAAGACAGATGAGCAGAAAGCTCTATGGGATGACACGATGAAGAGCGTTGAGGACGCATACCATAAGCTCATCGATGCAGGCGTTGATACTCAGGATGCCCGTGGAGTTCTGCCTACGAATGTGGTTACTCGCATTGGCATTGGCACCAATTATCGTGCCCTTGTCGGTCTGGCTGGCGATAGACTCTGCCTCCAGGCGCAGGGTGAATGGCGAGAGGTAATCCGCCAGATGAAAGAAGAAGTTAGGCGCGTATGGGGCGATGATTTTGCAGACTATCTGCAGCCTGTGTGTGTGCATGAGCATCGTTGCAAATTCGAGTCTGTGTTCGACCGTCCGTGCCCTCTCCAGAAAAAGTGGAATCGATAGAAAAGAATCGACCATGAAGAACGAAATCAAGCAGCACCGTATTGACAACATTATGAACCTCGACCGTGGTCGCTATTTCGACTGCATGAATGCTGTCGCTCGATTGATGGACGGCTTCGACATCCCCACTGAGTTCCAGCTGAATCTCCTTCTCGATACGCATGATGCTCTCCGCAGTGCTCTGAAGGAGTGCAACTCTGACGATAATGACCAGTTCCTGTCGCTCAGCGAGATTGACGATGTGACCAAGAAGAAGCTGGCTCAGTGGCACAAGGATGACGAGAAACGTGAGGACTTCCTCCGTCATCTTGAGCAGTTCGCAGATTTCCTGTCTGGCAATTGTGGCGACTGCCATGGTTGCGAGGATGATTTCGAGGACTGCAAGTAAACCTCTCTGTCTGTTAACGGACGAGTCTCCTCGGAGGCTCGTCCATTTTTCGTTAAGGAGTGATAATGGAAGACGTAATTGTACGTTATATGGATGGTGCTAGCAAGTTTGAGCGCCATGGTGCTTGGATCGATCTGGCTTGCAGCGAGGATGTTTCTATGAAGCATGGTGACGTGCAAATCATCCCGTTTGGTATCAATGTCAAGATGCCAGAAGGATTCGAGGGGATCATCGCTCCTCGCTCGTCTACTTGTCTGAAGCACGGTATTCTGATGGCGAATTCCATCGGGATCATCGAGAACGAGTACTGTGGCAACGACGACGTCTGGGGTTTTGTGGCGTATGCCGTTCGAGACACCTTTATCCCAGCTGGTACGCGCATAGCCCAGTTCCGCATTCAGCCCATGATGCCTGAAATCAACGTGATCGAAACAGACGACATGGGCTGCGCTTCTCGTGGTGGATATGGCTCCACGGGAGAATCTGCAAGCGAGGTCGATGACTAATGAAGACTATTCGACTCAGAGAAATGACTGACGAGGAATACAAGCTCGTTACGGAGAGTGTATGTCCTGTCTGTGGCAGTGGCGAGCATGCTCGGACGAGTTTTGGGAACATCACGTCTACGGGTCGTTGTGTGGATGTGGTGTGCGATGAATGCGGAGCTGCATGGTCTTTGTATGCTGTAGGCGATGGTTCTCTCCAGGAGCAGATGCGTATTCCTGAGGTCCTGGACAAGGCGCCTTCTCCTCGTGACGTGGTTATGGACGACCTTCTCCATCTGTCTGATAACAAGCTCAGGCGTATGAAGAAGAGTGAGCTCATCGCTCTCGCCATTGACCTTGACGAGGACGACATTGCTCGTCTGAATAAGCCTGAAATGGTCGAGGCGCTTATCTGTATCCGAAATGAGGCGCATTAGAATGGGCAAGAAGCGTAGCAATATACCAGACTGGTGCGTCGTCCTGAGCTCTCGTCTTGCTAGCCGTTGCATGCCAGTAGAGGATGTTATTGAGGCCATTATGCTTGACGTTGAGATGTCTGGCGAGGATTATGCTAAACGTAAGTGGGAACATATCGCTGAAGAGGAGAAGCGATGAACATCATATCTGTTTGCGGGATGGTATCTGTGGTCATCGGATTTCTCGCCCTTATTGCCTGCTCTTCCGAAAAACTGAATGGTGATCCAGAATATACGTATAAGGCTGGAGTCATTTTGACTTTTTCAGGGCTGATACTGATTGCAATTGGCGGTGGACACATCTAATGGGGAAGAAGCAAAACAAGAAAAAGGCTGTTAGGCTGCTGATCGTCTATAAGAATCAGGAGACTCAAAACTTGACATTTCTCCGACCACTCAATAGATCGAATTGTGAAGTGGCTGTCGTAGCTTTGTTTACAGCTATTGGTCCAGAACGTCCACGCCTCATAGAAGCGTACGACGAAAACGATAAGTGTATGGGATCGTGGACTTTCAAACCAAAGGAAGATGCAGATGTCGTTGATGCAAAAGCCCTCCAAGAATAAAGAGTCGACTGGAGTGAGCGTGTTCCAACGTGTTCTTAGACGTCCGCATAGGGGTGTGCTAGCCCTTGACCCAGGAGGCACAACAGGCTGTGCCTGGAGCTACAAGAATGCCGTGAACGTCGGATACTCAATGGTGCCTCACGACCAGACCATTAAGTGGATGGAAGAGTTTCTGCGCAATGCTGGTCCATCCATTCAGGTGGTCGTAATCGAGAAGCACACTCCTCGCATTGGAGTCACGATGGGTCGTGAAGCCACGATGACTATGGAGTTGGTTGGTGGTTGTGCTGCAGTGGCTGAGCGGAACGGATGCGAAGTCGTGTGGCATACAGCGTCTCAGATGAAGACCGTGCCTTGGTGTGACCTAGGTAAGGGTGTTCACGCCAAAGATGCTGCCAAACACCTCGCTAGATTCATACTTGATGATGCTGGAGCCAATGGGCTGATTGAGCTCTGATTCTGAAAATATTTCGGAGCCTTAGAATCGTATTTAACAAGAGAAACACCGCAGACTCATACAAGTGCTGCGGTGTTTCTATGTACTCACGTTAGAATTGGTTTGAATCATGTGAATTGCCGTCTGTGCGGTTTAGCGTTTGAACGTACTGCCAACTACCAATGCACGAGTCCCAAAACACCTCATCCAGACGCTTAGAATCGGACTTTCTTTCCATTCGAAGCTTCAGATAGGCTTTTCGAGCGTTCATCTCGTTCTTGTAAATCTGAAGAAGATAAAGCCTACCGTTCCTGTGGAACGTCAAACGGTAAAAGCGCCTACTCATCGAACAGCTCCTCGTAGTCTTGGTCGTTTGTCATATCCTCCAGCGCGGTGACGATGCTATCGTAAAGCTCGTTCGGCATCACGTCGTACAACGAGCGGACGATGGAAGGGTGGACTCCGAACTCGTCTGCGAGTTCGTAGATGCGAGCGCGATCTGCCTCAGGAATGTGCGCCATGGTTCTTCCTCCAGTCGAAATGGTCGTTAGCGTACGTGGCAAAGAGTGTATGCGAGATAATCAGCAGCGAGCTGCATATCATCAGGAGAGTCGAATCCGCTCAGCTGCTGGTAAATCTCTCCGGACTCCATAGATTGACCGTTCTCCTCATCGAAGACTTGGATAGCAGGATCGTAGTCGTCATCGCAGCACATAACGATTGCAAAACCGTTCACACGAGCGGTCGGATATCCGCAGTACCCCTCGTCGTCGATCCAGTCGAGACCTGAGTTCTTCATGTTTCCTCCTTAGAATTCGATTTCAACGATGCCATCAATGCGGCTAGGAGACGTGAAGATGGCACGCTTCTTACCGTCCTTGCGACGAAGACCACAGGAATCCTTGTCGGTGACCTTCCAGAGGGAGAACTTGATGCCGCTTGCAATGAAGGACTTCTTGTTGACCTTGGAGACTTCGACTTCCTTCTTCATTTCGTAAATCTTGATGCCAATGCACTCACCCTTGTGGGCGGTAAGCTTCTGACCGATCTTGACGATTTCCTTGACGTTCTCCATTTCAGTTCCCTTCAGTCGTTACTTCCTGACGACCTTATTATCCCTCTAAATTGTTGAACTATTATCGGGAATCTGAAAAATCTTGAAAATATTTTGAGAAAAAGGCTGGGCAGGTTTCCCCACCCAGCCAACAGACCTATTTGCGAAGCTTCTTGATAGATTCGCGCTCGTCCTCGGCATTCTTAGGGAGGCGAACGAGCATGTCGTAGAGCACGTCGCCGTACGCGCTCACCTTGGAGGCGTAGAGGTCATTGTCCCAGTCGTCAGCGGTGTATACAGTGTCGCCAGTCGCCATCAAGCGGAACATGCGCTTCTTGTAGTCATCACGAGCGAGCACAGCCTGACGATACTCGAACACCATCGTGCGGAACGTGATGTCGTTGTAGAGAGACTCAACGCGAACAGCCACACGGTCAACGGCAATCTCGCCCACCCACTTGCTAGCGAACAGATACATACCGTCGATGAAGTCCTCGAAGGGCATAGAAGCGGCAGAGGAAGGAATGAAAACAGAAGTTTGGGGCGCGGTCATGGCGTTCTCCTTGTCGTTGTTAGCCTCAGGTGAAGTGGCAGGCTCGTTGTACTCTTCGAGGTAATCGAAGGTGAGGGCTACCTCGTGGACGAGCTCGTTGATGCGCTCATCGGAAATGTGGTTGAGGGTGCGCTTGTCGAGCGAATCGAGACCCTCGGAAGCGTACTGCTCGGCATCGTCGATGAAGCAGTGACCCTCGTAGTGAGTGTCGCCGTCGGTGATGGCGTTCTCAACGGAGCCAAGAGCGTTCGCCATAGCCTCGACAGCCTTCTTCTCGGAGGTGGTCTTACCAATGCGCTCGGCGATAGAGAAGTTAGTCATTGCAGTGTCCTTTCGAAGTCGTTGTTAATTCCCTGCAACACTATTATCGCTCGGAATTGTTCAACTTCCATCGAGAATCTTGAGAATAATAAAAATATTTTCGAAAGATGTCATTAATGTGGTAAAACAAGGAAATGTGTTAATATATAAGAAAATATAAGGAAATTGATAAGGGTAATCTATAATAAAAAGAGGGATAATAGATAAGGAGTCTATATTTAAATAATGGGAATGTGGTGATAATGACGACTAACAGGGAAAACAAGAAGACTAAGACTTCGAAGAAGGTCTCTGAACCTAAGAAATCGAAGCCTAAGTATTCCAAGAACAACCCACATCCTAAGCACATTGAAGACCCTGAACATTGGACATACTGGGGTACTCCTCGTTGTCAAGGACGCAATCCTCGAACAGGAAAGCAATGTACAAAGGGTGCAACGGTGGACGGCAAATATTGTGCCGTCCATACTAACATTGAGGAAGCAGCAGCTAAGGGTGGCTACCACAAGTTCGACGAGAAGGCTCCGCAAATTGTCGCACTCGTTAAGCAAGGCTACACGTTCACGACAGCTTCCGCTCGTGTGGGTCTGAACCCTCGTACAATCACTGAGTGGCGTCGTCGTGGCAAGGAAGAAATGGCACGAGGACAGGAAGGTAAGTATGCCAAGTTCTGGTGCGACTTGGAAGAGGCTCGCATCTTCGCATGCTCATTGGTCGAGAATGCTCTGTTCTCTGCTGCTATCAACGGCAACGTCTCTGCTATGATTCGTTACCTCGAATGTCGTATGCCCGATGTGTGGAATGCCAAGCGTGTGATGGAGATTTCCGTAGAAACAAAACACAAGCTAGACGTGAATTGGCAGGTAGACGTGAAATCCCTAACAGATGAACAATTACGCGCCAAAGTGAAAGAAATTGCACAAGCTGTGGAAGTGACTGTGGGAGACCATGTGGATGATGCGGCACTTCCCGCTTTACCCGTGGCTGCTGAGATGGTGGAAGATGCCCAGGCGTAACAAAGTCGTATCCCATGTCGGCACAAAAGCTCCTGAAGGACTTCCCACCCAGTTGTCCGATGGAGACAAGACCCAGCCGCTTGATATTAAAGACGTACCAAACATGCTCGGTCAGCTCGAATGCATTCGACAAGAGCTCGCACGTCGCCACCTTCTCGACTACACATTGTACATGGACGAGGGCTACAAGATTGGACGCCACCACAGGCTCATCGCAGCTCAGCTCGAAGCGACCATCAATGATGTAGTCGCCATTCACGAAGGACGTATGAAGGAATCCGAGAGCGACAATCTGCGCGTCATGATATTCATGCCGCCTCGACACGGCAAGTCCCGTCTCGTCTCCCAGGAGTTCCCTGTGTGGGGAATGGGCAACAACCCATGGATGACTTGGATGCTCACGTCCTACTCGGCAGACCTCGCTCAAGAGTTCGGTCGAATGACGAGAAACAAAATGAGAGACAGCGAGGAGCTGTTCGGAGTCAGGCTCGCAGAAGACGCTGCTCGTGCAGACCGATGGGGACTCGAAGGAAGCCATGACAATGGCATTGTTGCAGCGGGTGTTGGTGGCGCTATCACTGGTAAGGGTGCTCACATCGCCATCATTGACGACCCGATTAAGAACTATGAAGAGGCTAGCTCTGAGACCGTGAGGCGCTCTGCCTACAACTGGTACCAGACTACGCTGCGCACTCGTCTGGCTCCAGGCGGTGCCGTGATTGTCGTTATGACTCGTTGGCACCAGGACGACCTTGCAGGACGTCTGTTGGCAGACATGGAGAAGGGTGCGGACAAGTGGAAGGTGCTGAGCCTTCCTGCTCTGGCAGAAGGCACCGACCAGCTCGGTCGCTCTGAGGGAGAGGCATTGTGGCCAGAGATGTACGATGAGGTGTCGCTGAATCGTACGCGCATCGCCATGGGTAGCTACATGTTCAACGCCATGTACCAGCAGCATCCCAGTCCTCCTGACGGTACTATGTTCCGCAGGAAGGATTTCAGGTACTGGGAGCTCATAGACCACACGTACGTGCTGCACAGAGACACAGGAGACGAGCGATTCGTGCCTGAGCAATGCTGGCACTTCCAGACCGTCGACCCGACAGCCTCTGCCAAGACCACAGCAGACTGGTTCGTGTGCAGTACGTGGATCGTCACTCCGAAGAATGACTTGCTTCTTTGGGACGTGTTCAGGGCACAGATGGAAGGTGCTGAACAGCCTAGGCTCCTGCTCGACCAGTACAGACGCTACATGCCTACGTGCATGGGCATTGAGGTCAATGGTGTCGGTCGTCCCGTCTTCCAGATGTTGCGTAATGCTGGTGTGCCTGTGATGGAGCTGAACGCCACCAAGGACAAGGTCACTAAGGCTATCCCCATGGGTGCTCGTTACGAGAGCCACAAGGTCTTCCATCGTATGGGCGCTGCATGGCTGGGGGACTACGAGGATGAGCTCGTCGGTTTCCCCATGGGCGCTCACGACGACCAAGTCGACACGGCATCCTATGCCGCTATCCTCACTCAGGAGCTCGCCAGCCGTAGGACTGGTGCTTCACTGGTCGAGCTCGACGTACCCAACATCATCTCACCAGTGTAGGAGGTATCTGAATGGCAATGGACAAGAATCATCCGCTCCTGAAGATCGCCAATGGGCTGAGCGGTGGACAGCTTAACAGTCTCAGCGAGGCTGTCGAGCTGTACGGCAACATAGCTTTCACCGAGCACAGCAACAACGAGCTGCTGCAGGAGCGTATCGCTGAGCTGGAGCTGGCTCTGGATGACGTGGGCTACGAGCGTATCGGTGACTCTACGCTGAATCGTCAGTTCACCAAGGCGTCCATCGACAAGATTGCCGCTATGGCAAGGGTGTATTGGTTGAAGAATCCTCTGGTCAAGCGAGCCGTAGCCACTCAGGCGAACTACGTGTTCGGTCAGGGTGTCGATGTGGTGGCTGCAGACGAGAATGTCCAGTCCGTTATCGATGCATTCATGGACGACTCCAAGAACAAGGCTGAGCTCACAGGCGAACAGGCTATGCTGGTCAAGGAGACCGAGCTTCAGGTGACTGCGAATCTGTTCTTCACATTCTTCACAGACCCTCTCAACGGTGCCACTCGTGTGCGCACCATTCCGCTGAACGAGATTACCCGCATCATCTACAATCCCGAGGATAGCAAAGAGCCGTGGTACTATTTCCGTCGGTGGCAGCAGCCTAAGGAGGCAGGCTCTCAGAAGTACGAGACTCGACAGGCAATGTACCCAGACATCAACTACATGCCTCAGGGGGGTCTGCCTCGATACTTCAATGGTATCGAGGTCATGGCTGCGAATCCCGTGTACCATGTGAAGACGAACTGTCTGTCTGACATGGAATACGGTGTGTCTGAGATCTACGCAGCCATCGACTGGGCTAAGGCGTACAAGGAATTCCTTGAGGATTGGTACACTATTGTCAAGAGCCTGTCTAAGTTCGCGTGGAAGGCTACTAGCAAGTCCGGTGCCACGGGTATGGGACAAGCTAAGCAGGTGCTCGAAGGAGCCATTAACGGTGGTTCTAACCCTATGAATGGTGACCTGCCTGGGCAAGCGGCTCAGGTGTGGATGTCCTCAGACAATTTTGACCTTACGCCCATGCCGAAGAGTGGTGCTACTGTGGCTGTGGACGATGGTCGTCGTGCTCTGCTGATGGTGTGCGCTGCGACTGGCATCTATGAGCACTACTTCGGAGACCCCAGCACTGGCAACCTCGCTACTGCCAAGGCGATGGAGCAGCCTATGCTCCTCATGTTCCAGGAGCGTCAGGAGCTGTGGACGGACATCTTCAGCACGGTGCTGGACTACGTCATCGACCAGTCTGCGCTGAAGCCTGGTGGCAAGCTCAAGGGTATCCGCTCGTTCAACGACTATGGCGAGTCTTACGTTGATACAGGCGAGCTTGACCGTACGTTCGATATTAAGTTCCCGCCCATCCTCCAGGAGGACATCAACGAGCGCATCGACGCCATCGTGAAGAGCGTGACTCTGTCTGGTCAGACCCCTGCCAACACTATCGATCTCAAGACCGCCACCACCCAGCTGCTCACTGCGCTCGGTGAGGACACGGACATTGTGGACAAGCTGTTCCCCGATGAGCCGAAGAGCTGGGACGAGGTCGAAGAGGAGAAGCAGCAGAAGGCTCTCGAGATTGCCATGGGACAACAGTCTGCTGCAGACCAGCAGGCAGCTCAGGCGGCTAAGGCTGCAGGAGCAATTGACGATGCCAAGAAGAGTGGCGACGATGTCAAGAATGCCAAGACACCTGAGGATAAAGCTGACAAGGCTGCTGGCGAGGTAGAAGAATCGTACATTCAGCTGCTCGACAACATGGTAGCTGAGCTTAGGGAGAAGGGTATCTAATGGACGTATGGTCTTTCGTACTGATTCTCATCCTGGTGATTGCTTTTATTCCGTTTGTCGTTATAGATTTGTTCCGAGACCCTGAGGAGGTCGCAAAGAGAATCGTCGATGAACAGAAGTTCGAATGGAGGCACCACTAATGGCAGAACCCTACGGCACCATAGCCAAGTATCGCAATGCATTGGCTATCAAGAAGCACAATGCCATCATTCAGCCGTGGGCTTCTGCTATGGCTCTTGACGTTGCAGCAGTGTTCTGGGCTACGTGGAAGGGTATTGAGGAACGACTGCCTGAGGGCGATGAAATCATCGAAGCAGAAAAACCTCGCGATTCCCGTGACCTAAAGAACAAATATAGCGCGATAATAAGGGTCGAGGTCAAGCGACACTCTGCTGAATTGCAGCGTGTAATCGAGAATTACATCTATCGAGTGTGGCTTGCAGGCGCCGTAGAGCAATGCCGAGACCTAGGGTGCACTGGGTGGTTCTTCTCATCCCTGTCGAAGTCGTCAACTTCATCTGAATCCGCCAGTGCACCCGATGGTGCCTCTCTTCAGGAGGCACCCAGAGTCCGCAATGTTAAGGCAGATAAGTCTGGATGGGTATCACTTCCTAACCTCAGAGCACAAGAGTACGCTAAGAAGCATGCTGCAGAGGCTGTAACGCAGATCAACGACACCACTCGCAAGGAGATCGCGCGTATTGTCTCCGATGGCGTCAAGTCTGGTTCTTCTTACAACGATATAGCCAAGGCTATCAAAGACAAGTTCGAGGAATTCGCAGTCCCGATGCCCCAGAAGCATGTGTCGAATCGTGCTGTGCTGGTCGCTGTCACAGAGCTAGCGAATGCCTACTGCGAAGGAAACGCTCAGGTCGGCAACTACCTTCAGGACAATGGCGTTAAGATGATGAAGGCGTGGCAGACACTTGAGGATGACCGTGTATCTGATGGCTGCAAGGAGAACGAGCGTGTCGGCTGGATACCGATTAATAAAGAGTTCCCCAGTGGGCATATGCATCCACCTCGCTTCCCAGGATGCCGATGTGACTTCCTCCAGGACATCCTTGAAGAAGACATGCTGGGCAAGCCAATTGATGCTCTGTATGGTAAGCAGTACACTAACAGTGCTGTTAACATCACCAAGTCTGCTGCAAAAAGCGAACAGACCCGATCATCTGTCAATCTCGGCAAGATAAAATCAGACACAGCTTTAAAGCAGTACGATGAGGATGGCATGCTCGAATTATACGGCTCAGCAGAGTATATGAACATGACACCGTCTGCGCATGATTCATACATTAAGGCTTCTAAAAATGTGAAGACCTATAAGGATTTTGAGTCTTACTTGAAAAGACATGGTCTAGAGCTTGACACTTCCACAGAGCGTTTAAAAAAAGAGCGCTACGATTCAGATTTGCCGAAAGCTGTGAAAGGGCAAGTAGACTTAATTATCGCTGCAATTGAGCAATACGGTGAACTCGGTGGATTGTCTCGCCTTAAAAAAGTCCATATATGGGATAAAGATCTTGAAGTACAAGGCCAATACGTCTATAACGCTATAGGCGAAAATGATCCAGAGGCTTATGAGATTTTTTTCAGGCAGGGTAGCGTGACACCACATCAAGTCATGCATGAATTTGCGCATGCATTTGCAGACAGTATGAAGCCTGAAGGTTATGACTGTGTATCGTGGTCTGCTAAACTGAATGATATGGCGAATCTCAGTAGAGACGCAAAAGCGTATATGGGTGCTGCAACAGACGTATACGAAGCTGAAAAATTTGCAGATAACTTCTCATACGCCTTTACTGCGAGTGGAAAAAGCTTCGAAAAAAACACTCAGTTCTATTATAGCGTGATGGATGTTCTTAGGAGGCTGAAATGACAACTGGATGCACCCTAAAAAGACTGGGAAAACCTCATAAAAGCCAGAGCGCAGAAGACGACTGGGACGTTATTAAGCAGCCCATCTGTCGCAGATGCAGACACTTTAAAGGCTTCACTTCAGATGCCAAACCGTACTGCAAGGCATTTCCAGACGGCATTCCTGACAAGTTTTGGAATGCTAAGGTCGACCATACCGTTCCATACACAGGTGATAATGGCATTACATTCGAGCCTTAGAGCAGTTAAAGCTCACTATTCCAGATGGAACTTAGATCTCTCGCCTTGTTACTAGAGAGATAATTCTTCAAGAACGTGCTGCGCATGCATGGAAAAGCACTCGCAGCACGTTTCTTTGTAAGAATGTGTGGCTTGACGGGAGGTGAACATGGATAACATCACATTCTTGGGCTCACTGCTCACTGAAGCAAACAAAGCCGTAGGCAAGTACCCTGTCAAGGTCATTCAGCCTGGTTGGGGTTCTTCTGGCTACTATTCCGAGACCGTTCTTGCAGCTTCTGCACAACTTTTTGAGGGTGCGCAGATGTTCTGGAACCACCCAAAGTCCTCCGACAACTACGAGCGTCCTGAGCGAGATCTTCGAGACCTTGCAGGCGTGCTCACGAACGTCCGTTATGAGGAGACCAATGCGAATGGTGCTGGTATCTACGGTGATGCTACTGTGTTCGAACCCTTCCGTGAGGCTCTGAACGAGATTGGACCATACATTGGCGTGTCTATTCGCGCTGGTGGCAAGGTTCACGAGGGAGAAGCTGAGGGTCGCGCAGGTCTTCTGGTCGAGGAGATTAATCTCGTCCAGTCTGTTGACTTTGTGACTCGTGCTGGAGCTGGTGGCAAGGTTCTGGCTCAGTTTGCTGAGGCTGCACGAAGCCCATACAACGCATCTGAAAACGCAAATGAGGAGGAATCTATGAATCTTGAGGAAGCTCTCAACACCATTGGTGAGCGAGACAACACCATCAATGGTCTGAACACGCAGCTTTCCGAGGCTCAGGGTCAGATTGATACCCTCACCCAGGAGCTTGCACGCCTCAACGAGGCACATATGCTTACTGAGTGCGGTGCAATCGTCGCTGCAGAGCTGAAGGAGAGCGACCTGCCTGAAGTCACCAAGGAGCGTATCCAGCAGGAGGCTGGTAAGTTCATGGCGACTAAGGACGAGGACGACAAGAAGAAGCTCGACAAGGACAAGGTGAAGCAGTCTGTCCAGGAGGCTATCAAGGCTGAGGCTGAGTATATCAGCAAGCTGTCTGGTGGCATTAACGTTATTGGTATGGGCTCCAAGGGTCACGAGAACGACGATGACCTTGCAGAGGCTGTCGACCTTACCGATGCCTTCAAGGCTATGGGTCTGTCCGAGAGCGCGGCTAAGATTGCCGCTAATGGCCGCTAAGGAGGAAACGAATGGCTAAGAACTTTGTTCAGGTCGGCGAGAACCTGACGCTCCCTGTCGCCAGTAACGTTAAGAGCGGCGAACTCGTCCAGGTCGGCGACGTTATCGGTATCGCTCTTACCGATGCCAAGACCGACGACGGTACCAACTACTACACGACCATCGCTACGAAGGGTGTATGGAACCTGACGCTGAAGAAGACCACTAAGGCTGGTGGCGTTGTTTCTACCACCCCTAAGGGTGGCTCTAAGGCTGTCCCTGTTGGTTTTGCGCTTGAGGCTGTCACGTATTCCAGCACGGACATCGTTGTTCCTGTGCTGCTTTGCCTCGGTCTCGCCTATGACGCTGCCAACCCTGCTGCGTAAAGAAAGGTGTGAATAATGGCTGAATTTCTTGAGCTTGTAGAGTCTATCAACGCAGAGGCTGCGACTGCAGATAAGCTCTTTGGTGGCGAGGGTGTGCGAATCACCCCTCGCAACAATCCGCAGTACAACAAGAATCTGGCTGAGGCTGCGAATCTTGTCGCAAATCTTGTTCAGCGCGGTAGCAAGCTGGACATGTATCGCTTCCAGGAGGCACTGACCACCAGCGACTTCCCGATTTATTTCGGTGACCTGCTTGACCGTCAGATTCTCGCTTCCTACGCTGAGGCTCCCCAGACTTACACCCAGTGGGCTAAGGTCTCTGAGGTGGCTGACTTCCGTCCTGCCAAGCGTTATGCTATGGACGGTGGCGAGGCTGCGCTTAAGACCGTTGACGAGCTGGGCGAGTACAAATCTGTTGGTCGTCGCGAGTCTGAGCTCCAGTTCTCTGTGAAGAAGTTTGGTGCTCGTTTCGACATCTCCTGGGAGGCTATGATCGATGACGATCTGTCCCTCCTTACCGACCAGCCTACGCGCTTTGGTAAGGCTGCTCGTCGTACCGAGGAGCGAGAGGCTACCAAGCTCCTCATGAACAACACGTTCTTCTCTTCTAAGAACGACAACCTCATGTCGTCCAATCCGCTCACGGTTCAGAACCTTCAGAAGGCTATTGAGAAGTTCACCGCTAAGGTGGACGACGATGGTGAGCCTATCATGGTTGGTCCTGCCATTCTCATGGTTCCTCCTGCGCTTGAGGTCACTGCGAACAACATCCTCAACGCTTCCGAGTTCCTTGCATGGGACGGTGGCGAGGAGTCCTTCCAGATGCGTACGAACAACTGGCTGAAGGGCAAGCTTAAGCTCGTCGTCAACCACTACCTCCCTGTCCTCGACAAGACGCATGGCTCCGACGCTTACTACCTGCTCGCAGACCCGTCTGCTGCTCGTGGTGCCGTTGAGTTTGCATTCCTCCGTGGTCACCGCTCTCCTGAGCTGTTCATGAAGTCTCCGAATGCCATGTCTGTCGGTGGCGCTTCTGCTGGTGCTATGGCTGGCGACTTCGACCACGATGCCATCGGCTACAAGGTGCGTCACGTCATGGGCGGTACGGTCATTGATCCGAAGTGCGCTCTCAAGTCTGAGGGCGCGTAAGGAGGCACCATGGGACAGTACGCTGACAAGGTGAAGCTGGTTCGGCTTCTCACTGGAGACAAGGCTGTTGACGATTACATCTTCACTGACGATGAGATGGAGTCGTTCCTTGAGCTGAGCAACGGCAACGTTTACTGCGCTGCTGCTGATGCGCTCGACGCCATTGCCGCCAATGCAGCGTACACGCTTAAGGTGCTGACTATTCTGGATGTTACCACGAACGGACAAGCGACTGCGGAGGCGATTCGAGCTTCCGCAGCCGCTCTCCGTGCCAAGGCTGATGCGGACGCAGCTAACACCATTGTATGTGGCGTAGCTAATGTGGTTACTCCTCAGTTGCCTACGCATTGGCGTCCGTGGTGGGAGGCTCTCGCATGAAACTCCTAGGCAATGGCTGGCAGGACATGCTGAAAGGCTACTTTGACCACACAGTCACGTTCTACAAGCCGACTAAAGAGCAGGATTCCACAGGACAAGTTCTCGATAAGTTCGAGGAAGTGGAGGCTCTGACCGATATCCCCTGTGCAGTTGGCAATCGAAACCTAGCTAAGACGAGCAATACCCAGTCCAGCTATGGTTCAGAGGAGGGATTCGTCCGCATCCTGATCGCAGATGCCCATCCTGAGATTAAAATCGGCTGGAAGGCGGTCATTGACCATATGGACAGTGAGCCATATCTCGTTCAGGAGCGCACTCCTAACCAGTCAGCCGATGTCAGCGAGATACCCGTAAGTAGGTGGTATTAATGGCTAAGAACACGCCTGGAGTGAGCGTATATCTTGACTCTGGCAAGACTGCTCAGGTGCTTTCCAAGTTCACTTACATCGGTGAACAGGCAATGCCGACTGAGTTGAAGGCTTTGATGGCTGGAGCGAATACCGTTGTCAACTCTGCCAAGCGTCGAGTACCAAAGAAGACGGGTACGCTTTCCCGTTCAATCCACATGGAACCTGAATCTGACAGTGGCGTGCTCGTTGGTACGGACGTCAAGTACGCAAAGTACGTTGAGCAGGGGACTGCTAGGATGAAGGGTCGTCCGTACCTCCAACCTGCACTGACTGAGAACCAGCAGCGCATTCAGAATCAAGTTCAGAGGGCAATGCAGCAGATGATTGCCAGTCAAGGAGCATAAATGGCTGACATGGCGACAGCTACACAGTTTGACGTTGGAGAGCTTCTCAGGAGCATCATCATTAGCGACGCTAAGATGTCTTCTAAGGTGGGGTCACGTGTGTATCCTGGCGAGCTGCCAGATACCACCTCATACGAGCCGAATTCGCCAGACCTTCCTGCCATTCACTATTCGCTCGTTGATGACATTGAAGCAGATGCAGCCCCGATTTCCCGTTCCAGCTGGCAGCTCACGGTTGTCGCAAGCACCCAGTCTGAGCTCCAGAGCACCTGTGGCGCACTCAAAGAGCTGCTCCACAGATACAAGAAAGATCGTATTCGCTACATCGAATACGTCAATTCGTCCACAGAGTGGGATACTGAGGTCAAAACTCCGTATTCCCCTATGACCTTCAGGGTCACGTTCTACTAGAAAGGATGGTGCAACCATGGCTCAGACTACAGTCCAGCATCCCGAGACTATCCGCTTTGGCTCTGGTCGACTGGAGATTGGTAAGTCTCTAGATAGCCTGGTAGACGTCGGTGCGCTCACTGGCGTCCACTTCACCCACGAACTTGGAGACAAGGTCACCATTACTAGCGATAATGCTGGTGTTATTCTTGAGCGTGCTGGCACCCAGACTGCTAAGGTCGAGGCGAACCTCATGGAGATTAACCTCGACACGCTTGCAGTTTATATGGGTGGCGTAAGCAAGCTCGAGACCGTTGCAGGTTCTCAGCAGACGGTCACCAATGAGGAGCACACGCTCAAGGGTACCACGTTCATTCGACTTGATCATCGTATGAGTGATGGCAATGCGGTCACCATCGATTCCGTCAAGAAGAAGGGTGGCTCTGCTGCTGTCGAGGACACAGACTATGTCGTGGCTATCGATTCTGACGGCTACACTTGCATCGCTCGTAAGAGCGGCTCCTCTGTGATTACGGATGGTTCCGTTGTCCAGGTGTCCTACAATTATACGCCTGCAGCGTATAAGCGCCTGAGCTTTGGCGGTCTTCAGCAGCTCGACGCTGCCGTTGCACGTATCACGAACTACGACAGCCTCGGTCGCGAGTTCTCCATCACGGTGTACAAGGCTACTGCAGACTCTGGCATCGAGATTGAGTTCCAAGCTGACGATGCCGACGAGACGGATGTTGTGCCGATTACCCTTGTGGGTACGGAGGACACTTCCCGTGCTGTTGGCGACCAGCTGTTCGTTATTGAAGACCACCAGATGTAGTGTTTTTAAGCGCAAAAATCGTGTTTTTAAGACGATTTTGGTGTTTAAAACACGATTTTGCGCTCTTCTAAACGATTTTATTCTGTTTAAAGAGAAAGGCTAACGGCTATGGCTAAGTACCTCAATCTGGACAAGATTGTCCCTGAGGAGCAGATTCTTGAGATCGCAGGACGTCAGTTCGACATCTCTCAGGTGCCTGCACGTAAGACTACCGAGCTTATTCGCATCGGTGCGTGGGCTACTTCCGATGAGATTAAGAACGACCCGTCCAAGAAGTATGAGGCATACGAGAAGGAGATGAAGGCTCTGCTTGACGTTCTCGGCAATGACCAGAACGGTGAGCCTGCAGACTTCGACTGGGTGATGGACAACGTCACCAATGCTCAGTTCTCTGCTATTCTTGACTTTGTTGCTGAGTGTATTCGTGGCGACAACAGTGAGGTGGCAGACGGCGAGACGCCTGCAAATTTTACTCCGAATCGAGCCCAGCGTCGAGCGATGAAGAAGAAGTAGATCTGGGGAGAATATTCGCTCAGGTCTGCCTAGTTTATCACTGGACGCTAGACTACCTGCTCGATTGCTTGACACTGCCACAAGTGGCCTTTTTCTATAGCCAAGCAGTGTTGTTCTACAATCCTGATTCCGACCCCAAACCAGACAAGAAGAAATTCCATGAGGTCTACGGGGAAAACGGAACGATTTCTCGATAACGAAAGGAGGTGGCAGACATGCTTCTGGATACATTGATGGTCAAGATTACTGGCGATGCGTCTGGGCTGGGCTCTGCCACCTCCAAGGCTAAATCCGACATCGGAGGTCTTGGAGATTCTGCTGAAGGTGCGGGAGGCAAGTTTTCCACTTTCTTCCAGTCGGTTAAGTCTTCAGCTTTCGGTAATATCATTGCAGACATGGCTCAGACTGCTATTAGCGCTCTGAGCGATTTGTCTTCTGAAGCCATTGAGGCTTCCGACTCTACACAGAAGTTCACGTCGACTCTGAACTTCGCAGGTGTTGACGCTTCAAAGATTGAAGAGCTCACCGCTTCTACGCAGAAGTACGCAGACGAAACTGTGTACGGTCTGTCTGACATTCGAAACATCACGGCACAGCTAGCCTCCAATGGCGTCCCGAACTACGAGAAGCTGGCTGAAGCTGCTGGCAACTTGAACGCAGTTGCTGGTGGTACCGCCGATACGTATAAATCCGTCGGTATGGTTCTTACCCAGACTGCTGGTCAGGGTAAGCTCACTACTGAGAACTGGAACCAGCTGTCCGATGCTATCCCAGGAGCTTCTGGTAAGCTCCAACAAGCATTGCTTGAAGCAGGAGCCTACACTGGCAATTTCCGAGACGCAATGGCAGCTGGAGAGATCACTGCAGACGAGTTCAATGACGCGATTCTTGATCTCGGTCTTACGGATGCTGCACAAGAGGCAGCTACGGCCACCACAACGTGGGAAGGCGCATTCGGAAACCTCGAAGCCGCATGTGTTAACTTGATGGCTCAGGGTCTTGATCTGATTAAGCCTGCAGCCACCGCAGCCATCAATGGTCTCACCGATGCAATATCTGCCATACCGAACACCGTTGGTGCCATTGGAAATGTCGTTTCTGACATCTCAGATAACATCGCTGAGTTCGAAACTGAGTCTGGTCACGTTGCCACTGCTGGAGATGCAGTATGGACTGCTATTCAGACCATCGGTCAGGCGATGGGACTCACGTTCGACCAGATTAACCCCATTGCGACTTCTGTGGCGAGTCTATTCGATACCCTTCAGACAGCGATTGAGAGCGTCGGATCGACCATTGAGTCGAACATTGCGCCATTCGTATCTGCGCTCCAAGGGCTGGGAAGCACCATAGCTTCTAACGTGTTGCCTATGGTGACTGCTATGGTGGGGTATTTCTCCCAGGTGGGTTCTACGCTTACTGCAGTGCTGACCCCTGTATTGAACACCATCATCCCGATCATTATTCAGATCGGCACGATGATTGTTCAGAATGTTACGAGCATTGCTGCGGTCGTGATGCCGACTGTTACGAACGTCTTCAACCTGCTCACACAGGTTGTGGCTGCACTTCAGCCTATTCTCGTCAATGCCATGAATTTTATCATGGGTGTTGTTAACACGGTATGGCCATCTATTCAGAGTACCATACAAGGTGTCATGAATGCCATTCAAGCTGTTATTTCGACGGTAATGGGTGTTATTCAGGGCATCATTCAGGTCGTCCTTGGCATCATTCAGGGCGACTGGAGCGGTGTGATGAGTGGTCTTCAGCAGATTGCAAGCTCCATCTGGAACGGCATTATTGGTGTTATTTCCGGAGCTATTCAGGCTGTTCAGGGCGTAATTTCTTCCGTCCTTGGAGTCATTCAAGGTGTGTGGAGTGGCGCTTGGAATGCCATTAGCTCGTTCCTAAGCGGTGCTTGGAATGGCATTAAGAACGGTGTAAGCTCTGGCATTGATGGCGTTCTCGGATTCATGCGAGATCTTCCTGGACGAATTCTGAATGCCCTTGGAAACCTCGGTACGCTCCTGCTTGATGCTGGCAAGTCGATCATGAAGGGTCTTCTCGACGGTATCACCAGTGGTGTTCAAGGTGTGTTCGACTTTGTCGGCGGTATTGGTGATACCATTGCCAGCCTTAAGGGACCGATTCCGTACGATCTTAAGCTGTTGATACCGAACGGTCAGGCTATTATGAAGTCGCTCCTTACGGGCATTAACAATGGCGTTACAGGCGTATTTAACCGGGTGAGCGATATTGGAGGAGAGATTGCAAACTCGCTCAGTGGGGACTACACTATTCCAGTCGTACCAGAGCTGAAGATTGCAGACTTCAATGGCACATTGCCCTCTAATGGGTCTAAGTCGATTATAGACCCTCGTCCAGTCGTGAATGAAGCTCCTGTTGTAAACGTAAAAAACATAATCGTTCGTTCAGACGAAGATTTTGATTCTGCAGCTACAGTTTTCAACAGAAATATCATGCATGAATTAAATTGGAGTCAATATGCTCAATAAAGCTCGACAAATAGTTCTGGAGTATGGAGACGACTCCCTTACCATACAGGGAGATTCCTCTGTCCGATCCGATTTCTATATCGCGGACGAGGGAATTGAAGGGTGGTTTTCGAATCCGACTGCAAAGGTAAGCTCGTCTGAAAGAACGACTGGAGACGGGTCTCACAGAGTGGTTGACTCTGGAGTTTTGTACAATTCCAGAACGGTCTCTTTCTCGGTTTATGTTATTGGGAAAGACAGAACTGAGGTGGTAGACGGCATTAAAAAGCTTCTCTACTATTCTAAGAAAATTGTGAGAATCTATGTGTATGATGCACAGGATTGTACATATTGCGATGGTTACGTCAAATTCGACGTTGACAAATCGTGGGACGTGAACTACGCTAAGGTCTCTGTCACTGTGGTGTGTCAGGATCCTGTACGCCTGTCTAAAGAGGTCTCCTCAGGCTACATGGAGCCGTCGCCAGACCCATCTGGTGGATTGCAATTTGAGGATTCCATTCTTGTTTTTCCCTTGAAATGGGGTAAGCAAAGCGTAGTAAATAATACATGTACAACACACAACAGCGGCACCATAGTTTCTTATCCGATTATCACCGTTTCCGGAAATTTCCCAAACGGATTTTCGATCACCAATCAAGAAACAGGAGAGAAATTATCTTATTCTGAACCAGTAAACTGGGGATCGCCTATTATAATGAATTGTAGCAAGAGAACAGCGTCTTCAAACGGAGTCGATGTAACAAGAAATCTGTCTGAGAGAGGTTTCCCTGCTGTTCCGCCAAAGAGCGATTTGTCTCTATCTTTTTTGGCGTATGGTGTAGGAACGTGCGAAGTCGTAGTTCATGATTCGTACATTTAGGAGGTTAAAATGTCTGTAGCGTTGGGAGTGCCTCAAAGCAATGCTGGGGTCGGAACTTCAGCACTGGAGATGAGAAAGATCATCGGTAGCCTTTTTGTTAACGTTGGCATCATTGACGGTCTCAGTGTTAAGGGCACATCGTCTCTCTATTATGTTGTGGACAGTGGTGTGGCCATCTGCAGCAAGGGGGAATCTGACGGTTATACCATAGCATACTGCTCAGGGGGAAACACACCTTCCGTCCAATCGAACACTTCTAGTCAGTCGCGCATAGACGCTATCTGGCTGACGTCCCATGACATTCAAAACGGAGACGGAGACAATCTCGTTACGATTGGTGTGTCTCAAGGAGTTCCATCGTCCTCTCCAGTACCACCGAGTATTCCGTCTGACGCGACAATAATCGCATATATGATGCTTCCTGCTGGGGCAACAAGCACTCAGAATGCCGTCATGACCTCCGAACGGAGATATGCTGTACCGTCTGGAGCTTCTCTTGGTGTTCTTCTTGACAAGACGGATACATCATATAAGGGAATACATGCAGGTTCTGCGTATACGTTTGCCAGTGGACAGATCTATGTGCCAACAGACAGACTTTTGTCTGTAAAGCTAACGGAAACTACGTGGGCATGGAATCCAAAGACCCACGACTGGATCGGATCTGGGTACATTGACTGGACACTCGATGGTGTTGTCCAGAGGGCATTCCGCTTCACGAATTATCCCGAGACTCCAACAACAAGCTGCTTCGAAGATTTCGTCAAGGTGTCTGCAGGATTTCACTCGATCTCTGCTAGACTGTGGGGTTCTGACACAGTTCCCGCCTCAGACATCTGGCTTGATTACGCAGCAGGTTCGTGGCCAGGACAAAGACTGCTCGTTGTCGATTCTGGAGTGGCAGAATAATGTGGAATTCTTACATCTGTGACACCATATCTGGACTCATGATTACCCCCATAGACCTCCAGAGTTTCTCGTGGCATATGAGTGTGTCGGATTCTTCATTGTCCACCAATACAAAAAGGAACATCGGCGAGGACGGATTGTCTCAGATAAGCCTTCCGTGGGCTTCCGTCCCTTCTAATACACCAGAGGGAAGAAACAGCATTCTGTATCCCATGAAAAGGTCTATCGTTTTAATGTGGGACGATACGCCTGTCATTTTTGGCACAATAGGATACAGAGTCGACTCTGAAGACTGTACAGATTTTAGCCTCTTGTCTATCCAGGATATATTGTCGAGTCGATATCTTGTGAGAGAAAATGTGTTTGGCAAATCCTACGGAGGAACCACAAACGACACCATCTCTTACAATAATATGTCCCTCAGGGGGATAGCTGCGGACATTATACGGAAATGCACACGGGAAAAACCTTCTGGAGGGTTGCCGATAGACACCCAATATGACGGTGAGACGGGAAACCATCAAAGGACTTACTATGGCTATAATGTGTCTAACAATGCAGCGGACAAACTCCTCAACGAAATAACCAATGTTCAAGACGGTATCGAGATGAGGTTTGTCCCCTATAAAAAGGGAAACAACATAAGGCTGAGGTTCGAAGCTGGAACAGACAGCGAGCATGAGTTGGTCAATAGCAACGCAAAAAGAACGCTCACCTGGTTTTCAAATGGCAGAGGTCTGATTGAAGAATTAAAAGTGTCGAATATCGGACCATCGATGAGAGTGTACGGAACTGGAGCAGGTCAAGACGATTCGACGCTTTGCCATCTCGCACAGGATTTGTCTCTCTGTCAAACGAGAGATCCGTGGCCTATCGTGGAATCTGTTGTCTCAGACACCAGTTGGGACAATATAGATCTTCTAAGAAGGCACTCAGAAGGGACTCTCGAATCTTCGAAATATCCTTTGTGCCAAATAAAGGGGTCTGTACACATTAACGATTTTGAAGATCAATTTATGGGAATGGTATGGCCAGGGGATCTTATCGACATAGACATCAGAGATCACCCCAGCTTACCAGACGGTATCTATACGACAAGGATTCTTCGCATGGAAGGCGACAGCACAGACAAAGTGTCTCTGACATTCAGCGTTATGAGATCCGTATCCTACTAATGAGAGGGTGAAAATGAACAGACTTGTTCTTCCTGGCATGAGTCCTGTCTATGAAAACATGGCTCGCTCCGTTGTTCAGGCTCACAAAAAGATAAACGGTCAAAATACCGCTCCAACAGGCACCATATCTTTTCACCGTTCAAACGGTTCAAAAGACGTATATGGAGTCCTAAACAAGGACGGCTATTCTGTTGCAAAGAATGTCGGAGACACTGTGGCACCTGGAAAACCTCTCGGTATCTCGGCTGTATCTGTTGGCGGCATTCTGTATGTCTCCTGGAGTGGAGAACTCGAAGGCGGATTGCCGTCAGATTTCTATTGCGTCCGTGCGTATCTGGAAATAGAGGGTAAAGTCCATGTGATAGGCGAACTCACGTCAAAGGGAGATCTGTCATACAAAAGCCTCGGGGAAGGCGTTCAAGGCACCGTATACGCCACTGCGGAGGATGAGACTTGTAACGAAGACGGCACGCCAAATCACAATGTGTCTGAAAAGTCAAACAAGATAAGTGTTGTCGGCTCACAGATTCCGATCCAAGGCGTAGACGTCGAGTACGCTCTTGGAGAGTCACAGACGACGCCTCCTGAGTCTGGTTGGTCCACTACGGCACCAGAATGGCAAGAAGGCATGTACATGTGGCAGCGCACCGTGACATATACCTCCGACGGTGCTTCATATTCAGACCCGACTTGCATTCAGGGTGCAGCAGGCAGAGACGGTGTCGACGGCAAGAACGGTGAAAATGGCAAAGACGGGACTTCTGGAAGGGGAATAGCCTCTACTGAAGTCAAATATCAATCGTCGCAATCGAACACTACAGTCCCCACGGGAGAGTGGCTTACGGCCATTCCTAGCGTGCAAGAAGGCTGGTATCTCTGGACTCGCACCCAATTTACGTATACAGACTCTACCGTGTCTTATGGATACTCCGTAAGTCGGCAAGGTGCTGATGGAGCCGCTGGTTCCGACGGTGCTCCTGGTGC
>OBUQ01000355.1_pt1 | contig 44166 bp, 40 predicted proteins | sample 1494951 | NCBI WGS metagenome assembly OBUQ01 (sample SAMEA2579938, study PRJEB22360) | human gut metagenome | biome: human gut; feature: human-associated habitat; material: faeces | place: Denmark | collected 2008/2010
TCGAAACGACTTTCCTGGAGCGTAGCAAAAATCCAAGAAACCGCCAATACGGGTAAAACAGAGCCTTGATAGCCAGCCTGTGCGACCTGCAAACCAAAGATATTCCAATAAGGCATACTTCCTTCAGCGATCGCGTTTGCCACGCCGTACCCATTAATTAAGTCTGGCATAACCATTGCCATCCCCATCGCTGCCCCGAGATAGCCGTTTCCGCCAAAGCGCTTTGTTGCTGAGAAGCCGACTAAAATTGGCAGAAAAGCAAACGGTGCGGAAGATAATAAGTTAATAATGCTGGCAACGTCTTTAATGTTTGGAAACATTTCAACAACCGACTGTGGCCCGAATAAGTTCGGTGATGTTAAAACGTTGTTAATGGCCATCAGTAAACCGCCTGCTACTAAAGCCGGAACAATGGGAACAAAAATATCTGATAATACTTTAATAAATGCCATTGCGGGATTCACTTTTTTTCCTTCAGCAGCCACCGCTTTCAAATCTTCTGTAGACGCTTCCTTAACATTCGTCAATTTGACGAGTTCCGCATACACCTTATTTACGTCTCCTGGTCCGATAATAATTTGAAATTGACCATTGGCCTCGAAGGTTCCTTTAACATCGTCATTATTATCTAAGGCTGCATGATCTACTTTACTCGGATCCTTTAATACTAGCCGTAATCTAGTGGCACAGTGAGCGGCTGCTTGGATATTTCCTTCCCCGACGGCTTTACTAACCTCTCTAGCTACTTTCTGATGATTCATAATCAAACTCCTTTCCATGTAATCGCTTTTTTCACTCTTATCATACCTTAATTTTTCAAAATGTCAAACGTTTATCAAAAATATTTTTAAATTTGGATGGTAATTCTTTTCACATTGATTTATATAGTATTTTAAAAATGATATACGTTTGACATTCTATGTGATTTGAAGTATCTTAAAGACGAACGAAAGCGTTTAATAAAAGAGAAAACTTTTATAGGTGACCCATTCTGAAGATACTATATTTTTGTGCAAGTGGAAGGAGTTAATGAAATGGAGTTAATAAAAAATTGGACAGATGAGCTGCGCTATCTGCCCTACCATGAGTGGACTAAGGAATATCAGAAATTTTTAGAGGCAACAATTCAGCATTCCCAATGGCGTCTGGGATATCATATTCAACCCAAAAGCGGGCTATTAAATGACCCCAATGGTTTTTCCTATTTTAATGGAAAATGGCAGCTTTTTTATCAGCTATATCCAATGGGGCCAGTTCATGGAGTGAAATCTTGGGCACACATATCTTCTGAAAATCTGGTGGATTGGACCTTTGAAGGGATCGCCCTTCTCCCTGATTCATCTTTTGACCGTCATGGTGTTTATTCAGGATCTGGTATCGTTATTGAGGATGAGTTAGTGTTAGCCTATACCGGGAATGTGCGTGATTCCGATTGGCAACGTAAATCTTATCAAATGTTGGCCCGTATGAATAAAGCTGGCGAAATCAAAAAGGATCAGCGGCCAATGATCCCAGCCCCGCCTCAAGGCTATACGCATGAATTTCGTGATCCTCAAGTATTTGAGTATCAAGAGAATTATTGGCTTTTGATTGGCGCTCAGACGGAGACGCTGGAAGGAAAAGTGCTGGCTTATACCGGTAAATCATTAGAAACGCTGCATTTTGCAGGCTCTTTGAACTTCACGGATCAAGCGATGGGTTTCATGGTAGAATGTCCGAACCTCGTATTTATTGATGGAAAGCCTGTCTTCCTCTTCTGCCCTCAAGGGTTGGATAAGAAGATTATGAACTATCAAAATATTTATCCTAACGCTTATATTGTCGCGGATAGCTTTGATACTGATTCCCTATCGTTGGTAAATCCGAGTTCGTTGGCAAATCTTGATCATGGGTTTGATGTTTATGCGACACAGGCCTTCAATGCACCTGATGGTCGTGCCTTAGCTGTAAGTTGGGTTGGCTTACCTGAGATTGATTATCCTAGTGATTCAGAAGGCTGGGCGCACTGTCTAAGTCTCGTCAAGGAACTGCAGCTCAAGGATGGTCAGCTGTATCAACTGCCAGTGAAGGAGCTAATTGAGTTGAGACAAGAACGCCAATCTATGGACGGGAAAATTTTTCAGCAGCCCTTGACTCTTGCCGAAGAAACAACGAATTGCTATGAAATGCACCTTGATTTTTCAGTAGATAGTCAAGGAAAACTCCATCTTTATTCAGATGCGCAGCAGGATCACTCATTCATCATCGATTTCGATACAAAAAATGGTATGATAAGTGTAGATCGCTCACACGTAAGCAATCCCTTTGCTCAAGAATATGGAACGACTCGCACACTTACAATTGATAAAAATGAGCCGCTGTCTCTGCAGATTTTCGTTGATCATTCGGTTTGTGAGATTTTTGTCAATGGTGGTCAAGCTGTTTTGACGGCAAGAGTGTTTCCTAACCATGAGGAGAAGAATGTTTATTTAGAAGGAATTTCTGGAGATTTTTCCGCTGATTTCTGGTGTTTGCGTAACATGAAAAACGACTAAGGAGTACAACGAAAGAATGGCTATCAAATTAACAGATGTCGCAAAAAAAGCAGGTGTCTCTCCCACGACGGTCTCACGTGTGATCAATAATTACGGATCACTTAGTCAAAAGACCATCGATAAAGTACATGCGGCAATGAAAGAGTTGAACTATCAACCAAATTCTCTCGCCCGCTCGTTACAAGGAAAAAATACACAGCTGATCGGGCTCATCTTCCCAACAGTTTCTAACCCCTTCTTTGGCGAACTTGTCGATAAATTGGAAGCCACCCTATTTGAACAGGGCTATAAGACAATTCTTTGTAACAGTGCCAACAATAAAGAAAAAGAACGGGCATATCTGAACATGCTTTCAGCCAATCGTGTGGATGGTATCATCGCTGGAGCTCATAACTTAGGAATTAAGGAATATGAAGATATCGGGTTGCCCATTGTTTCCTTTGACCGTCATCTATCTGAAAATATCCCCATTATTGGAAGCGATAATTTTCATGGCGGCTATCTTGCGACGGAAAACTTATACCTGCGTGGTTGTAGGAAAATCGGTATTTTGACAGGCAGCTTAAAATCAAACTCACCGACGAATGAGCGCTTAGAAGGTTACGAGAAGTTTTTAACCGAGAAGCAGCTGCAGTCGCATGTGTTCACGATTGACTCGAGAGCCAGCTCCATGGCGCTTAAAACGATTGAGATCAAGCGGATTTTAGAAAATGAAGATTTAGACAGCCTTTTTTGTACAGATGATCTGACAGCTATCCTCGTTTATAACATCTGCCAAGAAATGAACATCGCTATTCCGCAAGACCTAAAGCTAATTGGTTATGACGGCACAAAATTTGTACAAAATTATTTTCCGCAGCTATCGACCATTGCTCAACCAATCGCTGATTTTGCAGATTTACTAGTGGATCTATTAATCCAGCGCATCACAACTCCAGAGAAAAAACTGGAGCAATATTATGCTCTGCCAATCAAGTTGATTCAGGGGAAGACAACGTAATTAAATTAATGACTAAAGGTCCGCTTCGAGATGAAGTGGACCTTTTCAATCAATGATTTCGTTTTTTTTCCTAAACCGCACTAATATTATAATAGAGAGAATCAGCAAGCAAAGCTTAGTCACAGGAATACTTCCCAATGCAAAAAGAAGAATATTCTGCACCAGATAGACGTTCATTTTTGCAATCATACTGATAAATGGCAACACCAGGGCCAGAATTTCAATAACATAGAAAATCAAAGATAAAAGAACCATTTTTCTCTTTGCTGGAGAATTCTTGTTTATTCGTAAACAAATAATTTCACAAACAAATCCGACAATGTGCATGAAACCGACAAAAAAAGGAAGCAATCCCAAAATTGAAAATAAGAAAATCCCTCTTGAAGCAACAGTGAAAACACCGATGGTTACTAATAGAATAAAGCTAGTGATAGCATATACGATGGTATAAATGGCAGTAATCTTGGTAAAATTTTTCATAGCAATCTCCTCGTTTTAGGAAAAACGCCTTCTTTTAAATTAAGTATACGCTATTCAGGACCTTGTATATAGAAAAAATCCATCACAAGTTGATCTTCTGATGGATTTTTTCTACTATTATTCAGATTTTTTTCGCAACCCTCTTTTTACAGCAGACATATCAGAATTGGCAACAAAGCTTGGAGTGCTTTTTCCTTGTTTGTGGTCAATTCTCAGTTAATATGGTCTGCTTTTTCGGCTCGCTCTTATTAGGTCAAAATTATTTTTCTGGGACAGATAAATCACCGCTGATGATTTTCTCTTTTGCGTCTGAAACTGCCTGATAGGCTTCCTCTGATAATTGTCCTTTTGTCAGATCCACCCCTTCTTCTTTCAAACCAAAGGTCAAATGCTTGCCTCCAGGAAATTTATCGTTATAAGAAGTTTCTGCAAATTCTTTGACTGCTGCACCGACATTTTTCTTTGTAGAGGTCAACGTGAAATTCCCTGTCTCGCCGTTCTCCATTTTATAATCTCCTTCATCCGCTTGATCGCGATCTACACCAATCACCCATACTTTTCTGCTATAGTCGTTTTCATTGCGGGCTTTTGCTTCTTGGAACACCCCAGCTCCTGTACTTCCTGCCGCCTGATAAAGAATATCGGCTCCCTCTTTGTACATAGAAGCAGCAATAGCTTTTCCTTTATCTGGCGAATCATAGGATGCGGCATATTGTACGTTAACAGTAATTTCTTTGTTCAGTGCTTCGGCCCCTGCCTTAACGCCAGCTTCAAATCCGCTTTGGAAACGTTGGATCACGGGACCTTCCATTCCACCAATAAAGCCTACTTGATTGCTTTTTGTCGTATATGCGGCAGCTATTCCTGCTAAATACGCACTTTCTTGATCTTTAAAGGTTGCTGATGAGATATTCTTTTTCCCAGTAATCTCACCATCTACCAAGGCAAAATTCAACTTTGGATTATCTTTAGCAGCATTTTCCAGCTCCTCTGCTTGCAAGTAGCTCAAGCTAATAATGGTGGTAAAGCCATTTCTGATTGCCTGATCGATATTGGTACTGTTATCCTCTGGATTGTTCGTTTCTATATACGTAAAATCTTTTTTTGCTGTCAGCTTTTTGTCTTTTCCCCAAGCCTCTAATCCTTCCCAACCGGCTTGATTGAAGGAGCGGTCATCAACCCCGCCAAATCCAAGAACCAAAGCGATTTTACTTTTCTCTTTTTCACTTTGCTTCTCCCCCTGAGACTGACTACAGCCGACTAACGTTACTAATGACACCAAAAACAACAATGAAACAAATATTTTCTTCAAAATTTTTCTCCCCTTTTTATGTGTCTTGACACATTGAACTTTTAAAAGTATAGCATACCAATATATAGAACACTACTCTTCATTGAAGTTTTTCTTCTAGACATATCTACTATAAAAAAACCAGCAATCATTCCTGACTGCTGGTTTTCTATAGCTGTTATTCTGCTTTTACTGGACTACTTATATTCTCAGCCAAGTCCTCTAAAGCTTCGATATCATGGATCAAGTAATAATTCTTTTTCTTTTCGATAATGTTCGCCTCACGAAAGTTCGTGATTGTTCGTAAAAGATGTCGATAGCTGACATTTAAGATTGAGGCGCAGGTGGTTAACCGAAATGCGAAACGTTCGTTTTCGTGATGGGTCAAAATAAACTTTGCTAAACGAGTTTCGACAGGTTCTGTCAGTGAGTTCGCCAAATTTATCCCAGAATTTAAACGATAACTTAGTAACTGGCAAATATTCTGCAAAAAGCGAACATCTTTTTGAAGCTGTGTTCGATATTGATTTAGCGGAATGCTGATACAGATGCACTTAGTCACTGCTTTAACGCTGCTTTTAGGCGATAATCCCCACAATGAAGAGGCTTCGCCGAGTGGTGTAGCGGGCTTTGCGTAATCGATGCAAATATTTTGTGTATCAGAAGAATACGAGTACACCATTACCGTCCCATCCACTAAAAAATACAAATAATCTGAGGTTGTTCCCGTTTGAATGAGGTGCTCTTCCTTTTCAAAAAAATGTAAAGAAGCCATTGCCAATATATCTGAATCCATATAATCCTGCAGGTTGTGCTTCTCAACGTAAGCAGTTAATTGCTTCGTATCATGGATTTTTTTCATGAAATCGTCACCTCTAAGAAGTTTTTCTTTATTATAGCTTAGATTGTTTTTCGGCTCAATACGAACAATTATTTGTATTTGTTTGTAAATTGTATGTAAAAGTTGTGTAAAATAGGACGTGCGTCACTTCATTAATTTTGATTCCCTGCTATGATTTAGACGTATTAGAAATTATATCCAACAGGAGGAGAAAAATGCAGTTCAAACAGTTAGCAAAAGGGTTTATCGGAGTCATGTTATTGACCACTTTGGCGGCCTGCGGTTCTGGGAATACAAGCAGCAGCTCAGAAAAAGAGAGCAAGGAAAAATTAGTCGTCCAATTCGTTCCAACAAACAATGATGGTAGTATGGAGGCAAAAGCAAAACCATTTGCTAAGTATTTATCGAAAAAGTTAGATCGTGAGGTAGAAGTGACGCTAGCTACTGATTATTCAACGATCGTCGAAGCGATGTCTTCTGGTCAAGTCGATGTCGGAATTATGCCGCCTGCAGCCTATGTTCAAGCAAAAGATGCTGGAGCTGCCGATGCTATCCTAACTTCTCAGCTCGGCGATTATGATCAAGAAACTGGCTTGCCATTAAAGGACAAACTTACGAACACCTTTAAAGGAGAAGTATTGGTTCGTGCCGATAGCGGATTGAATAAGTTAACTGATTTAAAAGGAAAAAATATCGCAACCTTAAGTCCTAACTCTGCTAGCGGCTACATCTATCCTGTCGCTGAATTGAAAGATGCTGGGATTGATCCTACTGCAGACACAAAGATGACCACTGTGAATGATATTCCTAGTGAGATTACCGCAGTGTTGAACAAGCAAATGGATGCGGCGTTTGTTTTTGAAGGCGCGCGAAATGTTTTTGCTTCGAATTTCTCAGATAATGATTTATTTAAGGATTTAAAAGTCCTGTACCTGACAGAAGGCGACATTCCAAATGACGCAATCGCTGTACAGCCTGACATGTCAAAAGATTTAAAAGCGAAAATCAAAGAGACCTTCTTAAATATGAAGGATGACAAAGATGGCGAAGAAGCAATGGCATTATGGGGACATCAGGGCTATGAAGAAGCGGCTGACTCTGCCTATGACACGATCAGAGACTACACGAAAAAAGCAGCAGAATAAAACATCAGTAAGTGTCAGCAAGCTTTTTTTGCTGACACTTTAAAAAATGGAGAAGGATAATGATTATTTTTGACAATGTTTCGAAGGTCTATCCCAATGGCGTTGTTGGCTTGAAGGATATTGACTTAACAATTGAAGATGGAGAATTTGTTTCCATCATCGGGTTGAGCGGTGCTGGAAAGAGCACTCTGCTGCGCAGTATCAACCGCTTGGTAGAAACTACCAAAGGAGATATTCGCATTAATGGAACCTCTATTACAAAAGCGAATAAAAAAGAGCTTCGACAGATTCGCCGCCAGATTGGTCTAATCTCGCAAAGCTTCAATCTGGTAAAGCGTAGTACGGTTCAGAAAAATGTGCTATCTGGACGTTTGGGTTATTACTCCACTTGGAAAAGTATTTTAGGTCTTTTTACGAAGGAAGACTACCAGCAGACGAAGGAAGCACTAGAAAAAGTTGGTTTGTCTGATAAATTACAGACACGCAGTGATGAGCTCAGTGGCGGTCAACAGCAGCGAGTATCAATTGCGCGAGCACTCGTGCAGCAAGCCCCCATTATTTTAGCGGATGAACCCGTTGCATCATTAGATCCAATCACGACACAAAAGGTTATGATGGACCTAAAAAATATTAATCAAACGATGGATAAAACAGTCATTGTCAATCTGCATTCAGTCCCTCTGGCTCGTGAATTTTCTACGCGTGTGCTCGCGTTAAAAGCTGGTCAGGTTGTCTTTGATGGTCGTCCAGCCGACTTAACCGATGACCGCTTAGAGCAAATTTATGGCAAAGCAATCTTTGAAGAAAAGGCAGGCGAAATCAATGAGCTTGAAAGAAACCGTTCACTTTAAATGGTATAAACACCTGCTTATTCTTCTGTTCTTAATTGTTTGTTTTCAAGGAAGTGTCTGGGTCACGTCAGCTGATTTTTCTCAGGTTTTTCAAAATTCTAATCAAATGACTGCCTTTTTATCACGCTTCATTCATCCAGACTTTAGCTATTTACCTAAATTAGTCGAGCCTATGGTAAAAACACTTCAAATGTCTTTGCTTGGAACAGTCATTGGCTTAATTTTAGCGATCCCTGTTAGTTTTTTAGCGACCACTGTAGTGACAGAAAACCGTCTACTTTCTACCATCTTTCGTTTTCTTTTAGGTTTAGTACGGACCATCCCTACCCTGCTTTTAGCCGCGCTTTTTGTTGCTGTGTTTGGAATTGGTGAAGCGACTGGCGTGTTGACTATCGCTGTCTTTACTTTTGGTATGGTGTCACAATTAATGTTTCAAGCAATTGAAACCATTGACTTTGGCCCGATTGAAGCCGCGGCTGCTGTTGGAGCAAATAAAATGCAAATCGCTATTTGGTCGATCGCTCCACAAGTTTTGAGTCAGTTTGCCAGCTATGCTTTTTACGCGTTTGAGGTAAATGTCCGTGCTTCTACTGTCCTTGGATATGTCGGAGCTGGCGGTATTGGTGTTATTTTAAATTCCTCACTTGCACTTTTAAATTATGAACGAGTTTCAATCATTATTCTAACGATCCTAATAACTGTCGCGATCGTTGATAAATTAAGTGAGCGTGTCAGGAGGTCCCTTCTATGATGCTTCGTGAAATGAATAGAAGAACCCTTTTATCATTAGTTGCTTTAGTGATTCTTGTTATTTTGTCGGCCGCTACTCTGGATTACTCTGGATTGAGCACCTTCTCTCCTGCCATGGGAATGGACGTTTTGAGAGGGTTAGGTCAGCCTGATTGGCAGTTTCTATATGATGGCAGCGGCGAGGATTTGATTAGTTTGCTATTATTAACCATTGGAATCGCCTGCTTAGGGACAATGATCGCTACAGTATTAGCGATTCCCATTACCTTGATCAGTGCGGTGAACCTCTGGCAAGCACATCCATGGGTAACAAAAATTGGCAAGCTTATCTGTAATATTTTACGAGCCTTTCCTGAACTAGTTTTTGCAATTATTTTTGTGAAAGTCGTCGGACCTGGTCCCTTTGCTGGTGTTATGGCGATTGGCGTCCATCAGATCGGAATGCTTGGCAAGCTTTTTACAGAAGAAATGGAAGCAATGGATGAACGACTGGTTGAAGAAATGCATGCGGTAGGAGCAAATTTTTGGCAAACGATTTTCTTTGTTCGCATCCCCTATTTGATGCCGATTTATTGTTCTTTAGCATTAAATCATTTTGAAATAGCGGTTCGCAGTGCGGCTACCTTAGGGTTAGTTGGCGCTGGCGGAATCGGTGCTCCATTGATATTCGCGATTCAAACTCGTTCTTGGAGCAAAGTGAGTATTATTTTGATTGGCGTTGTCGTAACCGTGTTTATTTTAGATCAAATAACCGGAATTATAAGAAAGAAATTGAGATAAGAATGAATATATTGCATATATCAGATATACACTTTCGCAGAGAGTATGAGGCATGTGAAGAAGGCTATAAGGGAATGCTAGCTAAGATGCAGAATCCCCTTATCCCTCTGGAGCAATGCATTCATCATCTCCTGCAGCAAACACCCTTGGACCTTGTGATTATCAGCGGCGATTTAACCGAAGATGGCGAAATAGACGATTATCGATACTTGAAGACTTGGCTGGAAAATGCGCTAGGAGAAACGACGATCCTTGTTACTTTAGGCAATCACGACATCAAAGAACATTTTTGGGTGGGCTGGTGCGATGAAGCCGCCTCCTCTGCCCCGTACAACCAGATAGTCAAATATCCTGAGTTTACGGTGATTTCCTTTGATAATTCAAGCTATGGATACGCAGATGGTATAGTGGACGATCAGCAATTCCAATGGCTGAAAGAAGCCTTAGAGCAAGAAAAAGACCAACCGATTTTCCTGGTCACCCATCATCATCTACTGTCTCACCAAAGCAGTATACCAAAATGGCCTGGCACCGAACGTTTTTTGAAGCTAATCGCACCTTATGATATTCGCTGTATCCTAAACGGTCATACCCATCACACATTTACTGATGAAATTAATGGGATCCCCTATTTTACTGTATCGAGTATGTCCTTTGTTGGTGAAGATGAAGGCGATGGCTTCGTACGCTTTGAAGAACGTCATGGGTATAACCTTTATCATCTCGATCAAGGAAGGATTGTTCGCCAGACAACAGAAAACTTTATTCCAGGCAACATTTTAAAAACACTTCAAATGAAGGATTAAGGCATTATAAATCAGAAAAAGAGACCGAACAGCTGAATACGCTTCGGTCTTTCTATTTTGAGTCAGCTAAAGGAGCACACAGAATGAACATTACGTTTTTAGAAACGAGTGATATGCATGGCTACGTTTCACCAACAGACTATTCCGGCAGAACCGATCTGGCCTTAGGAGCAGCTAAAGTATCGTCGAAACTGAAGGAATTACGGGCTAAAGCAGATGGACCGGTAATTACGATTGAAAATGGTGATTTCATCCAAGGGTCTCCTTTGAGTTATTATCTTGCTAAAGAATATGGTTCAGCCAAAGAGCTTACAGGCTTGATTAATCAAATGAGCTATGATGTTCAAGTGTTAGGAAATCATGAGTTTAACTATGGCGTGGATTATCTCAAGGAAGCGATTAAGAATTATCAAGCTCCTATATTAGGAGCCAATATGGTGAACAAAAATGACCAGCCGTACTTTGGAAACGCCTATCAGATTATCGAAAAGGCGGGCGTAAAAATTGCTATCTTGGGATTAACGACACAATACATTCCTCACTGGGAAAAGCCAGAAACCTTAGCAGGAATTACGTTTAAGAGTGTCGTCGAAACAGCAAAAGAATATGTTCCTCTATTAAGGAAACAAGCAGACTTGGTAATCGTCAGTTACCACGGCGGATTTGAAAAAGACTTGTTGACCGGTGAGGACACAGAAGCGATAACTGGAGAGAATGAAGGCTATGAGCTATTGCAGCAGGTTGAAGGCATTGACGCCCTTTTCACTGGTCATCAGCACAGGAAAATTGCTGAAACGGTTCGTGGTGTTCCCGTTGTTCAGCCAGGCTATCGTGGCGAGTTCATCGGTGAAGTTCGTCTGACCGTCGAGAAGAAGGAGGATCAAGTGGTTGTTACAGATCACCAGGTTGCTTTACACTCAGTTGAAAAATCAGAGCCTGATCCAGAAATTCTTGCAGCGATCGCACCGGTAGAAGAAAAACTAGAGACATGGTTGGATCAACCCTTAGGTAAAGTGAACGGAAATATGCGTATTAGTGATCCGATGCAGGCTCGTCTTGAGGAACATCCCTATGTAGAGTTTATTAATCGTGTACAATTATTTGCCAGCGGCGCAGAGATTTCTGGAACTGCGTTATTCAATAATGAAGGAAAAGGCTTTGGTGAGACGATCACGATGCGGGACGTCATCACCAACTATATTTATCCGAATACTCTGGCAGTTATTCAAATCAATGGTGCAGATTTGAGAGCGGCGTTGGAGCAGACCGCAAATTATTTAGCTGTAGAAAATAACCAAATCGTATTCAATCCAGCCTTTATTCAGCCTAAGCCACAGTACTACAATTATGACATGTATGAAGGGATTCAGTACACGATTGATATGAAACAGCCTGTTGGCCAACGGATTACCGAACTTCGTTTTAAAGGTCACCCCGTTCTTCCGCAACAAATGCTGGAAGTGGTGACAAATCAATATCGGGCAATCGGCGGAGGAAATTACGCGATGTTTGGTGCGGAGAAAATTGTCCGAGAAATCCAAATCGACATGACCGAATTAATTGCCGACTATTTGAAAATTCACCCACGAATCGAAGCAAAAGTGAATCATAATTTTCAAGTGATTTTGTAGTGTATAAATAAAAAGTCAAAAAAGGTGTGAGCAGTCTTCTGCCCACACCTTTGTTATGCCAAATTGTTAGGCTGTCTGATTTCCATCCAGCCATTCTTTAGCCAGCGATCTACCTCACCAAAACAAAAATTTCCCTCTGATGGTTCCTTAAATAAGACTATTTTGATCCTTTTTCCATGAATAAGATTTTGCATCAGACAATACGTCATTTCTGAAAAAGTTGCGGCACCAATATAGCCTGATACCCCTTTTCGATCTTGATTAAATACAAAAAATAAATCCGCTGTTGCGATATTTTAAAAAAAGTCGTCAAGATTTCTGGATACTCTTTGTCTAGGATCTGATATGAGTGAGGATAATCAATTAATTCAATGCCTTTTTTACTGAAATCTTTTTCCATACCTCGATATTCTTCTTGGAAAACAATACTTCCAGAAATAACAGCTTTCATAAATTGGCCTCCATTTTTTAATTTTTCAGACACTCCACCATACCGGATACCTCTCAAAGAAAAGACATAGCAAAAATCAATAGCAGCTATCTCTCCACGGTTTTTACTGATGATTATATTTTTCTTTAGGAAATTGTATCAGGAAGGTCGTTCCTTCATTTTTTCGGCTGGTCACTTCAATTGAACCGTGGTGCAGTCGCACTAGTTCCTTTACGATCGATAATCCAAGTCCAGACTCGCCTATCTTCGTATTTTTCCTTGACGGATCGGCTTTATAATAGCGATCCCAAATATTTTTTTGTTCCTCTTCAGTCATGCCGATGCCATTGTCCTCGACGGTGATAAATACATCTGAATCCGTTTCTTTGATTGCGACTTTTATCTCGCCGTTTTCGGTAAACTGAATGGCATTTTGAATAATATTCACCATAATTTGAATGAAACGATCGTGATCCGCATATACTTCAACAGAATCTGGAGTTGATAGGAGCAAGTGATCATTCATTGACTCGGCTTTTTTATTCAGTTGCGTCAGAATATTATTGATGGCTTCTGTTGCATTAAATGTTGTTAAAGAGAGAGTGATTTGATGGCTTCTGATATTTTCATAATCTAAATTCTGCTTCACTAAACGGATGAGTCGATCGGTCTCATTTTGCATCAACGATACAGCTTTTCCCTTTTGGTTTTCTGGGATCGCGCCATATTCAAGCCCCTCCAGCAGTCCCTTGATTGTCGTTAGCGGAGTCCTCATTTCATGAGAGGTATTTGCCATAAACTGCTTACGTAATTCCTCTTGGCGAATGATTTCCTTTTCGTTTTCCTGTAAGGACACCGCCATTTTATTGAAATCATGGGCCAGTTCATTAAACTCATCTTTATTGTTTTTTTCCTCGATTTCTATTTCATAATTCCCATTAGAGATTTGATTAACCGCTCGTTTCAAATCATTTATTTTTTTCACCTGTCTTGCTGCTAGGCCAAAACTGATCGCGCCACCAAACAGGGAGGAAATAATGAAGCCCTTCAGAAGATTGTCAGAAATCTTTTTTTCACTTTCTTCTAGGTCTCTAGCGGATTTTGAAGCAATTAAGACACCAGAAAACTCATTGGAAACATACCGATTAGAAAGAACATAGGACGTTTGATTAGGCTCACCAGTTAAATCATATTTGATTGTTTTATAGATACTTTCACCGTTTCTTAGTTTTTTCCATTCTGAATCGTTTAATAAGGACTCTTTGATTTCGGTTCGCGTTGAAGGATAGACCACATTCTTTTTACTATCAATCAAGACGAACTTAATTCCCTGTTGGGCTAGCACTTGTTCAGCGTTAGCTAAATGGTAAGGTAGAATCTCTTCACTAGTTAGGTTACCGTAGGGATTGGTATAAGGATTTGATAGATCACTATTCAACGAATCATTGACGGACTCAATGTATTCTCTAATCTGGTTGTAGTTTTGATTGACTAATGTCCGCTTATTGATGCTGGTAAAAGATATGCCGATCAATACGACTGTCAAAAGAATAAGGGACCAAAAAGCTAATAATTGCTGATACAAATATTTCATCGTTTTCCTCTTCTACTTGAATTCTGAATACCTTTACAATAGCTTATTTTCAGCTTTAAATCCTATGATTCATTAAAAATTCAAATAATAATCTTATTTTCATCAAGCTGGATTCTGATTTTTTATATTAAAAGGTGAAAAAGTATTTAGATTTAGTCGAACGTCTCCTCTTTCGCCTCTTGTGTCGAAATGCTACACTAAAAGTATTATTGAAGGGATTGATAAAATGACAAACGACTTGAAGTTAGATTCTGCTTTAAAATTGAAAAAAATGGTTAGAAACAAACAGTCGCTTGAGTTTTCAGAAATCGAGAACTTATTAGAAAACTCTGAGGTCATTACCAATATATTAGCTGAACCTTTCCGTACAGATACATTTACCGGTTTGCGAAAACTAGAGTTCTTATTAACGGAGCTTTCAGAAATTCCTTATTTCGAGCGGCTTGATCAGGTGCAGACGATGCTGGAAACTCTGCACACTCATGTGTCATTTGAAGAAGGATTTTCATTAACTGGAAAACAAGAAGGAATTTTAGCCTGTCACAACGCACTCTGTACTTTACTATTTTTGCGTGCTGGTAAAAAGAACTGGGCGGAAAAAGGAATTCAATGGATTATTTCTTACTTTCCATTTACTAAGAATGAACCTTCCGATTGGCATGGCAAAGATCTTTTTCATCGCTTTGGCGGTTGCGTCGGAAAGTCTCCCTGTTACGATGGTTTAGTTAAGTCAATTAAAGCTCTCTCCGAGTACGCCGCTAAATACGGTGATTTTCCAGGACTTCAGGCAAAATTGGATAAAGGAATTGCTTCTCTATTGAAGCATCGAGTTATTTTCCATGAAATGAATAATGAATATCTGTACGATGACTTGCTCACTCTGTTTTATCCCTATCCTTATCGAACAAATATCATCGAAGCATTAACTGTTTTGAAAGCAGAGGATCAGCTAGATCGCGTTGAGTGTCGCCAAGCGATCGACTACCTAAAAGAAAAACAATCCGTCAACGGCTATTGGCAAGCAGAGAAGATTTTTATGAAAAGCTCTTGGGTACCGTTTGATCCTATAAGAAAACCTGGCGCTTGGATTACGGATGAAATTGAATGGCTGCTTTCAGATCAATAAAAAAGATCTCCATGACAAAAAAGTCATCGAGATCCTTTCTTCTATATTAAATCAGTGGCTCAGATGATAATACTCTTCTTCCATCCGTTGCATTCTTTCCCGTTCCTTTTTGTTATACCAAGGAGAAACGGTAAATGCCAAAACGTCATTGATCAAATAGACGGAGCTGTTTACAAACATCGCTAAGCTTGCGGAGCCATGTTTGAAGGAAATGTACCAGAGGACCATCTGAGCAAGTCCTGAAGCCAGCCACCAGAAATATTGATTATTGTAACGCAAGAAGCTGATGATTCCTGCACTTAGGCTAATTGAAAAGGCGATTGCATCAATCCAAGGACGAGGATCGTCTGTAAAGCGTTGAATCAGAAAGCCGGAAGCAAAGTACACAACGATTGTACTGATAATTGCCACAAACCAGGTTTTCCCAGTAAACTTGCGAATCTTGGACGCCATATTATGGTTCCACTCTTTACTTAGCAATACGGGAATATCCAGTGTGATCATATAAGCGATTTGTTCCCCGATGCTTAAGTAGTTTTTAGCGGAATAGCCTACATAAATAAAGCAAATCGCAGAAATAATTCCTAAAATACCATTGACCGATTTCGCGGCATTAATCGAGAGAATGCACAGTACCCCTAGAGTCGTTCCAATAAAGGTAATCACTGTAAGAAAGGTGATTGGCTGATTAACTAAAGTCATCACCTGGCAGCCTAAACTAAAGAAAAATAAATAATAATTCTGTTGTGGCCAGCCTTTTAATTGATGAAGTAAAAACTTGAAATACTTTAACATAATTGGCTCCTTCTAGAAAACGGTCGTTCTTTATTTAGCAAGAAAAAAAGGACGTTTTAAAAAATCCCTTTTTCCATCTTTTCACTTGAATAATAGCTTGCGTTCTTGAACGTTAATACGTTCAGCTTGTTGGTTTCTTCCTTGATTTGATTGATCACGATTTCTGCTGCCTTTGGATCAGCAACAAAATCATAGCGGTCTCCATCAATTTGAATTTTGGGACAAATCGTGAAGCTGTCAAACCATTTTTCATAACGTTCATTAACCAGCTTGTAATAATCATATAGCTCTGGATTCGTAGCGATTTGTTCATAATCTCGGCCACGTTTTTCAATCCTCTCCAGCATGACATCAAATGAGACTTTGATGTGTACCAGCAAATCGGGTCTTTTTTTCGGCGCTGTATGCTCCAATTCCTTTAACATCGTATCTAGCAAATGATCGTATTGCTTCACTTCCTCCGAACTTACGCGACCAAGATCTGCATTCAAGTGAAAAAGCAGACTGTCTTCATAAATCGAACGATCCAATACGTTATCTGCTTGCGGCAAGGCATCCTTCATCGCTAAAAAGCGTTTATTCAAAAAGAATACCTGCAACAAAAATGTATATTTTTCTGGATTCGAGTAAAACAATGGCAGTACTTCATTGTCATCCACGTTCTCATAAAATGGTTTTGAGTTCATTTCCTGTGACAACATATCTGTCAGACTGCTTTTCCCCGCACCAATCGTGCCAGCGATCAATAGCATCGTTTCATCCATCCTCTCTCAGTAAACTAAAATTTTCTTTCAAATCCTTGATAATAGTACTCCTATTTTTTTTCGAAGTAAAGTCTAGATTTTGTGTCTATTTCGTGATATGTAAAAAAACAACACAATATATAGTGTTGTTGGGCTAGATGCTTTGAATGTGCTTTCTTATTTAATATACCAGTAAAAAACCCCTTTGCTCATGCAAAGAGGTTTCTAAATTAATACTCAAACTGACGGTAATAGCGACGAATATCCAACGGATGACAATTTAATTTCTCTACATGGGCATCGATTCGTTGGGTCACACAATGCATCAATAGATGCGGCAATACGCGTCCGCGGTTTTTCTCACTGATACCTTCAATCGGATAATCCTTTGAATCAATGAAGGTATAGTTCCCGCAAATACGTGGCAGCAAGTTTTTCACTCGCTCTGCCAATGGTCGCTGTTCATCTTCTCCTAAGAACAAAGTCACTGGCGTTGTTTCGTCCACGATTTCTAATGTACCATGTAAGAATTCCGCTGCATGAATGGATTTAGAACGTAGCCAGCTTTGTTCTTCCCAGTAGCACATCGCGTAAGAATACACGGCTCCCCATTGATTTCCGGCTCCAATAAAGTAATGCATAGCATCATGGCGATGTTTTTCAGCAAATTCACGTCCGAAATCCTCCGCTTGTTTCTCAGCTTCTACTAACCCTTTCGCTAGGTATTGTTCCAGCTCACCATAGTATTCTTCATAATCAGGAAAATCTCCATTTTTATTCATCAAGCGATCTGCAGCCATAAAGAATTTGATTTGTTCCGTTCCAGGCGCTGGATAAGTAATCACATGATCACAGCTTTCCGCTAAGCTAGTGCCCTCAGTATCAATAAAGCCTAATAGTGTAGCCCCTACTTTTTTGATTTCCTTCACCGCACGGACGACTTCTTCAGTTGTTCCTGTCACTGAGGAAAGAATGACCAGTGAATCTTTAGTTAATCGACGGTTTCCGGTAGTGTAGTATTCTGCTGCATGTTGCACATATGCTGGTAAATCACTGCGGCCGTTAATGTATGTTACTGCTTGCATAGCCGATGCATAGGTTCCGCCAATCCCTAGATAAAAAATATTGTCATAGCCTTTTTCCATAACTTCGTCGATAATTTGTTCGACCTGTGGACGTAATGCCAAAGCTCCTTGAATATCATCAATCTGTTGCTGCTCGTTAAATTTCAACATGTTCTAAACTCCTCAACTTTTATATTTTACTTTTTAATACCGAATCAAAATCATCAAAAATTCGTTTGCTTAAATCGATTCCTTTTGCTGTCGCTGTGCGATAAGCCAATAATTGGAATGGAATAATCAATAGTAATGGTGAGAAAATCTCTGGAATCGTGACAGCTAGGCCCAAAGTATTCTTATCAGAACTTTTTTCTGTGGTTACTTTTAGAATACTTCCGACAGAGCTATCCATATAATCCGCTAATGCTTGTGATCTGCTTTGATTGACGCTTGGTGTTTCGATGAAGAACAGTGTATGCTCCCAATTTGCTTCTAGATAAGGGCCGTGCATATATGCTTCCAGTTCAAAGCCTTGGCTGGGACGGCGAACTGTTTCCGTGAATTTCGTCTCAAATTCCTTCGCCGTTCCCCAGTTTGGTCCATAGCCTAGAGCAACAAATCGACCACCAAGCTTCAAAAGCGGTTCATGCTGTTTAAAAAACTCATCAGATTGGGCAATGACTGCTGGAATTTTTTCAATCACCTTCTGTAATTCTTCCTTCAGCTCGACCAAACGTTGCTCATCAATTTTATTCTTCGATACCCCTACTTTGATCGCCAATAAAATCAACTGTAAAATTGTCGCCGAAAAACCTTTCGTTACAAAACCAACTGTTTCAATTCCAGTGTTTAAATCAATGACAGTATCGACGACTTGAGCAATCGGACTGTCTAGATCACTCGTCAAAACGATTCGTTGAATTTCCTGCTCATCTAATTGCTTCATCGCATCAATGGTGGAAGCACTCTTTCCGCTTTGCGACACACCGATGATTGTATCTGTTCCCTTAATCAATCGTCCATAATGGTTGAAGTTATAAGGCTCTTCAATAGTGATGCTCACATCCGCCAGCTGTTCAAACGCTGCCTTCGCAGATAAACAGGCATTGTTGGAAGAGCCGGTGGCCAAAATGGTGACGGTAGCCATTGTAGAAAATTTTGAATCGCTGGAAAAATCATAGTCCTTCAAAATTTTAGCCAATGTTTCCTGTTCTTGATTGATGTAATCAAGCATTGTTTTTGTTGTCATTCTATTCCTCCATTCTTAAAAGAGACCGATCCATGAACCAAGGATGCCAAAAATAGCTAACCCTAATAAAATCGTCAACGCTTTGACTTCCTTTTTCAACAGATAGAAGACTGCTCCGAAAGCGCCTAAGGATAAGATTCTTGGTACGATATCATCAAAAATACTTTGTACGGTCACAGCATTTTCTCCTGTACCGATTTTTAGTGGAATGTTGATATCGATCATTGAGGCGGTCATTCCACCAACAACCATCAACCCAATAATCGAAGCGCCTAATGTTAGACTGCCCATCATGCCGTTTTCTTGAATTTTCTTCAAAAACCCTGTCCCTAATTTATAGCCCCATGAAGTCGCAAAATAGCGGAACAATAAATGTGGAATATTAAAAATAACCAAGAATAGAATCGGACCTAAGATATTTCCTTGCATGGCTAGCGACGTTCCTACACCTGTAGCGATCAAGCGTAGGGTCCCCCAGAAGAAGGAGTCACCAATTCCGGCTAACGGGCCCATTAACGAGGTTTTAATATTATCAATGGTTGAAACATCAAAATTGGGATCGTTGGCATTTTCTTCTTCCATCGCTGCGTTAATCCCCAAAATCAACGTTACAATGTGTGGAGTCGTATTGAAGAACTCTAAGTGGCGCTTCAATGCGGCAGCCATTGTTTCTTTAGTTTTATATAGTTTCTTCAGGATTGGAATCATGGCGTAGCAGTAGGCGAGATTCATCTGACGTTCATAATTCCAAGAGAATTCCATTTGGAAAGAGCGCCAAAACACCTTGCTTAAATCTTTTTTCGTGATTTTTAACTCATCTTTTTCATTAGAAGTCATCATCATCAACTACCTCCCCTGTTGAAGTTTGAGCACTATTATTCTGACCGCCGCGCACATTCATAATATTCACCACAACCACCGCAACGATGGCGCCGAAAATAGCGATTCCCGTTACCGGAATTTCTAAATAAGCAGCTAGAGCAAAGCCTAAGAAGAAATACGGAGCCACTTGCTTATTGATTAATAATCTAGCAAGCATCGCAAACCCTAATGCTGGAATCAAACCGGTCGCCACAGATAAGCCGTGTTGAATAAATTCTGGAATCATAGCTAGCAAATTACCAACCGTTTTACTACCTACCATAAATGAGATCATTACGACTAAACCAAGCATCAAAGAAAGTCCCAGACCAGCGGCTAAGTGCATACGCTCAACTCCCTTATAATTGGCCTCTTCAGCGTATTTATCAGCCTTTTGGTTCATAATTGGAATTAAAATTCCAAGATAAATATTTTTCAGAATCAATGTCAAGGTCGCAATTGGCAATCCTAGAAGCAAAGCTGTTTCTGTTCCTGCACCGGCGGTAATCGCAAAGGCGGTTCCTAAAACACCACCAGTAACAACATCCGGCGGAATCGCCGCTCCGACTGAGAAGGAACCAATAAATGCTAACTCTAATGTTGCCCCCATAATAATGCCGGCCTTCATATCTCCTAGTACGATCCCCGTAAATAATCCCGTTACGATTGGTCGGGACAAGAGTGAGGTCCCTAACGCATACTCAGACTGAGCAATAAACGCGACTAACCCAAGTAAAATTGCTTGAATAAGCATATTTCTTCAACCTTTCTTTTTTAAAGAACTTCAGTGACAGCGACTTTTTTATCGGTAGGAACTTGTCGAATTTCAACTTCAATCCCTTTGTTTACCATTTCCTTTAGAACTTCTTCCTCTTCTGGTAGAACATTTACCGCTTTCCCGATGCTTCTTGTGCCTTCTTTTGCTTTGATGCCGCCTAAATTAATTTTTTTGATTTGCGGATACGCATCTGCTAGTTTTTTTGCATCTGCGATCGATTCCACGACGATAAACAATTTGTATTTGTCTGTCACGCCGCTTTGAAGTGCCGCAATCGAGTCTTCGATATTTTTGATAACCAATTTGACTCCCTGCGGCTTGGCTAATTTGATCGTTGTTTTACGCAGTTCATTTGTAGGAACGTCATCATTTGCGATCAAAATACAATCGGCTCCCAACCCCTGCGTCCATGAAAATGCCACTTGCCCATGCAATAATCGATGATCCACTCTTGTTAGTAAAATCATTTTTTCTCCTCCATTTCTTATGATTAAAATTCTTCTTCTGCTAGTTCCTTTTTAACCACTTGATTACAAAATTGGATCATCTGTTTCGATGACTCCAACGCTGTTTCGATAAGCTGCGGCAGAGAGTCAGCGCTTTGCAACTGCATCGTTAGTTCTACTAAAAATGGCAAATTCATTCCTGCGACTAAATAGAAATCCGAACGATCAATATGGCTTAAAAATTCATTATTTACGCTGCCGCCGAATAAATCAGTCACCACAACCAATTCTTGCTGATGATACTTTTCCAACAGTTCATTTACTTCTTTTTCTAAGTCGAAATCTTCTGTTAAATAGCAATCCAATGTTTCCACTGTTATTTGAGTTCCGCAGATCAGTGCTAAAGAAGAACGCATTCCTGACGCTAACTTGCCATGGGATGCTAGAACCAGTTTTCTTTCCAATACGATTCACCTCTCAATCTCTTCTACACTTATAATAAAAGCAAGCGGTGTGCCAACTTTAGTGGCGCACCGCTTGCTTTGCTAAAATTCTTCGTCTTTCATAGAAGTATCAGACTTTTCATGGATAATATCGAATATATAAGCGAGTTCAGAATCAGGGATCGTGACACTATAATCTCTTTCTATGACACTAAACGCCTGTTTGATGATTTCCAAGAGTTCTTTTTGACACTGATACAGTTCCGCATAACCTTCGTAGGTCTCAATCGGAACATTTCGTATCAGCCGTTCGATCAAACAACTAACGTGTACATAAAGAGCAAGCTTTTTCGCGTTTGATAGCTGAATTCTTCCAGCCAACTCTAAGTCACGCATAAATAGATCAATCTCCCTCATGACCTTATCTGTATCAAGTATGGTAACTGAATCTATAACCTTTTCCAAAGAGAAATTACGAATCACATTGGTATTGAAAATCTGATTTTCTTCCTCCGTCATCACTGATGTTAACCATTCTGTAAGGATCTGCTGTTCATCACCAGAAATCAGTTCCTCTAACGATAAATATGGCATCTTTGGAATGTGAGGATCATCGGTACCAATAATTCCTAACACCTCATAAACTGAAAAAACAGTCTCATCTAGTTTTTTCTCTTCTAAAACACGATACTCGTAAGGAAGTATCTTCAACTCACACGTACTAGGCAAGCTTTTTTCAAGTAAATGACAAATTTGCGTAGCTGTTCCGATCCCTGTTTGACAGGTAGTCAATAACGCTTTGGTTCGGTTTTCCTTAGGATAAATGATTTCCCAATCAAAATGTGCTTCCTCGGCAGATTTAGTTGCCAGCTCATTCAACGTTCGTTGAAACTTGATATTTTCACCCACAGCGATGGCTAATGGTGTAGTTACGTTGTTCATAATAACGATCGGAACGTTGATTTGTTTTGGAAAGTATTGATAAATTTCCTTGAGACTACCCATATCTACTAGAATAACCAACCCATTTGAGATATCATTGTTTTCACTATAATCCAAAATTTCTTCCGCTATTTGCTGCGGTGTCACATCCAAAGGCATATCAAAGGATTCAAAAACATCTTTTCCTAAAAAGCGATTGGCTACATTAGCAATACTGCTGGCCGTCGCATAACCATGAGCGACGATTACCGCTTTTGCCATTCCTTGCTCTTTCGTCCAATCAGCCTTTTTCAAATATAAAGTCAATACAATGCGATCCATTGCTGATATTTCGATATCTACCTTTGGCTTGCATAGCTCAAGAATTCTCTGAACATAATAATAGCTCGCTGGATAGGCTTCAGAGATTTGCGTTTCTAGCTGACGTATCAGCTCCATGATTTGAGTGTCCTCAGACATCCAACGGCTAGAACCTCGCTGAAATAAGTAGTACCCGACAGCATAGACACTATTACCGTTAAACTTAATCTGATAAGCACTTTCCATTTGTCGAAAAGTTTCACGAACATATTGAGTGAGATACAAGAGCATCTCATGCTTTTGCTGACGATCCGTTTCAAACAGCAGGTAATCAAATAGCTGATCGACGATTTCTTTTAAATTCAATTGACAGTCGCTTAATCGCCCTTGAGATTTTTGATATTCTAAAATCATCTTAGTAAAAGAATCCTCTACTCTTTTCTGACTCTGGGTATTTGCTAACATTAAAGTATCCAGACGCGATTCACTATTGATCAAAACTTCCTCAGGCAGTGAGTTTTGCAAATTAGAACTATTCATTGAAAGCAAAGATTCTGGCAAGTGATAAATAGTCAGCTTTACTGGCTGGTCAGGACTTACTTCAGAAAGTGCCTTAGCTGTCATGACCTTAATGATATTTTTAAGCTCACCGATGTTTCCCTTAAAGTTTCCACTCGCCAATAATTCTAAAGTCTGACCTGTAATCAGCAGTTCCCGTTTGACTTTCGTCTGTTCATGGATCAAAAAAGAATAGATCAATTCTAAGCGTTCATTTCTCGCTCGCTCCTGCAAAGAAGGAATCGTCACCTGAATTGGGATACGCCGAATAAAGGTATTCAAAAAATTACTTGTCAAATCCTCTGTTGTTGCAAAAAACAACCTGGTATGAACACTTATTGGGTGACTAGTGTCTCCCATTCGATAAATCTCTCCCTGATCTAAATACGTAAAGAGCTTTTCCTGACCTTCCGCATTTAAGCGGTGTACCTCGTCTAAAAACAGTATCCCACCATCGGCAGCTTCAAAGGCTCCTTTTCGATCCGTTTCTGCTCCTGTATAGGCTCCCTTCACACTGCCAAAAAGATTACTCGTCAACAATTCAGGATTGTTCGCATATTGAGCACAGTTTAGGGTGATAAAAGGTGCATCTTCTGGTAACAGCTCTTTTTGAATGCAGTAATGATGAACCAACTTGACTAGATAGCTTTTCCCAGTACCGCTCTCCCCATTGATCAGCACCGGCAGACCACCATCAGGATAATTAAGCGCCGCCTTGATTTGTTCAATGACTCGATTGAGACTTTTATCATGGCCAATCAAAAGCGAAAAGAAGTCCTGCTCTTTCCCAAACATCGGCTGTTCAGCTAAAATCATTTGAACGCTTTCATAATGATTCGTGCGTAACCCAAAAAATTGCTTTTCAAAGGCTCCTTTGTGAAAATAATAAACCGGTCTGGAATTTATTTTTACAAGCTCTCCGCTTTCAGTCAGTTGATTTAGGTATTGGCTTACCGTATTTCGTTTTACCTTGAAAACCTCAGCCAATTTTGAGGCGGTAAATAATTCGCTAAGATCCTCTAAATTGAGAAAAGCGGTTTGATTCTTTAAATAATTTAATAATTCCTCTTTCATACACTTTCCCCCTTCTCTTTATATTAAAAAAAGCTGCTTCAAAGTCAATCTAAATTTTTAGTAGAGAGAAATCCATCCTTCACTTTTCATTAAGCAAGCACGATGCCAGTTATTGTTCCTCTTCTATTTGAAGAACTGTCGAACATTAATCAAAAGAAGTTCAACACTTTATGAATGATCAGAAACTGTTGAATAGAGTGTTGAAGATTATTTGTCTTGAATTATTCATAGCAAAAAAAGGAAAAATCTGACAAAATAGAAGAAAGCTGGACAATTTATGTCACACTTATCCTCTTCGTTTGTCTAATGGGTTAAAGGAGGGAAATAATGGAAAACGATCAAGAAAGACTACTCGTTGAAGCCTCACTGGCAGGGAATTCCGATGCTTTAGCAGAGTTATTAACTTCGGTTAAAGACAGTGTATTCAATCTTTCTTTAAGGATGTTGGGAAATGTTTTTGATGCTGAAGATGCAACGCAAGAAATTCTGCTTAAGGCAATGACAAACCTATCTTCTTTTAAGCAGTATAGTCGCTTTAGCACCTGGGTTTATCGAATTGCCATCAATTATCTGATAAATAATCAAAAAAAGCGGTCCTTTAAAGAAAAACTGACCTTTGATCTTATGGCAGAGGATCTAGAACAGTCGATTCCAGTAACTGATGAAAATTATTTCGGCTTAGAAGAAGACGAGCTTGCTGAGGAATTAAAACTTTCCTGCACAAATATTATGTTGCAGTGCTTAAGTCCTCAAGATCGCTGTGTTTTTATTTTGGGAACGATGTTTAAAATGAATAGTCAGCTAGCCGGTGGCTTACTAGAAATGACACCGGAAGCCTATCGAAAGAAGCTATCTCGCACACGAAAACGAATGGGAAGTTTTTTGAGTACCCATTGTGGAGTAGCTGGTGGCAGCTGTGAGTGTAAAAAGAGAATCCCCTTCGCTATTCAACAAAAGCGACTCAATCCTTCCCAGCTTGATTATTCTTCTTTAAAAAAATCAAAGCTAGGAACAATTTTTCATCAAAAACAAAACATGGAATTTTTAGATGAGCAAACCCTTATATTTGAAACCTTGTCTCACTATCAATCTACTTTTGATCCTCAACAGTTTCTCAAAGAACTGCTTGGATCACAACAATTATCGGAACTAACCCAGGAGGATGAACTTTTATGACCTACAAAAAAATCTTTAACTACTTATCTGAATTAGAGAAAAACAACAACCGTGAATGGTTCCACGAAACAAAGCAAGCTCGTATGGAAGCAACTGAAGCGTTCAATCAATTGATAGACAGTCTCTCTCAAAGTCTTCACGAAAAAGATCCTGATAGTCCTTTGATACCAGCAAAAAATTTAACTTTCAAGCTTAATCGTGATACACGCTTTAGTCATGATAAATCACCTTATAATCCTGTTTTTCGCGCTCATATCGGGCCAAACGGAAAACTGCCGATTCCCTGTGGGTACTTTATTTTCTTGAAACCAAACAATCAGTCTTTTTTAGGCGGAGGATTATTTGCGGATATGTTTTCTGACGCTACAGAGTGTATTCGTCAAGCTTTAATTGAACACGAAGCTCAATTTTTCTCTATTATTGAAAAGCCGGCCTTCAAAAAATACTATCAGGTGAAAGGAAATCAATTAAAGCGAATCCCGCGGGGCTATGAAGATTATGCTGACACCCCTATTGGAGACTATTTGAAATATAAAAGTATGTATTTAGAATTACTCATTAGTGATGAAGAAATACTTTCTGCCGATGATTTTGTTATGGAGACAACAGAGAAGTTTCTATTAATGAAAGAGTTCAATCAATTTTTGAATACTGCGCTTCGAGACTTCCGTTTTCCCGAGCGTAAATAAAACAAAACAGCCAACCCCTTGATGAAGGGATTGGCTGTTTTTCTCACTGCTTATCTCACAACAACAGCGTATTTTCTTAAATTATAGCTGGCTTCAAATTTACTGGCGGAAACCCAGTATTTTCCAGCATTTGGATCGGAGATATGATACGTATTGTTCGACTCATTGAAGCCATCTAGGGTTACAATGTGGGCATTGTCAATCCCTGTTCCCCACCAGTACTTACCATAGACTGGCTTTGCATAGTTCCCCGTTACATAGACAACAACTGGGTTACCCTTACGGAGTTCATCCTTTAATGTTTCGACAGAACTGCCGGAAATATCCGCGACCTTCCCATATTTATTTCCCCATTGTGCCAACGGTTTCGCATAAATCGAATGATAGATATTCGGCTTGATCACATCTGGGCGTCCCGAAAAGCCATTGTTAGGATTGTTATTTGGCGACATAGGCATTTCCTTAATAAAACTCTTCAAATTGTATTTCTTAGCATAGCCTTTATTTTGTAAGGCCTGCAATCGAAGCAACTAAGATCACTTGTTTTTCTCGGTTCTTAAAATAGCGACTAACTGCAGATCCGGAAAATATTGCGCTAATCATCATAACAAAGCCAATTAACGCAGTCATCATCGCCATATTATTCATGCTTAATTGAAATTCATCCACTAAGTACGAGGCAATCCATCCTGTCATCCCGTAAACGGCGGCATTGATGAAAAAGGCAGCAAGTACCATGACCCATACATTTCGATCTTTGATTATCTTAATAAAAGAAACATTCGACTGATTAGCCGTAACAAGAGGCACGCCGGCTGTCTTTGGGATTCCACGTACCATGATCAATCCAATGACCAAGACAATGCTGCCATAAATAAAGTAGGTCATTTTCCAGCCGACGAAAGTTAACAAGGGAGCGACGAGTAAAGGCCCTACAATCCCTGCGAAACCAGAGGAAGCAATCATCGATGACTGAACAGCTCCCCGTTTGGCCGGTTCTACTTCTTTCGTTACAAATCCGCTAACAGCTGACGGATAGCCTGCATGGGCAAATGATCCGGCAATAAAACGGATAAACAGCAGATAAAATAAGGAAAAACCAAATCCTAAACAAATCATCAAAGTACCAATTAGTAAAATCGCGAAAATCATGACTTTACGAGTACCTAAACGATTGCCCAAAAAACCAAAGGGTATCTGAAACAAGGTATAGCCTAGAAAAAAGGCACTCAAAACCAGCCCTTTTTGCCCAGCATCCATTCCTAAATCTTGTGCGATGGGAATAATTGATAGGCTGATAATATTTTTATCGAGATAGACACAGGTATAGCCTAAAAATATTAAAATTAAAGAGCGATTTATTTTATTTTTTTCTATCATTTTATGCACCTTCGAGAAAAGCCAAAGCAGCTTCTACATAGACATTTGCGCCAAACTCCAAAATATTTTCATCTAAAACGATTTTAGGATTATGCAGCATCAGTTCTGTATCAGCAGCGGTGATAAATAATGTGGTTGTTGGGATTCGATGACTGATTTCACCAAAGTCTTCACTTCCCATCATAGGGACTGCCAGTGGAGCATGTTGAAGAATGTTTGAAGGAAAGACTTTTTCTAACCTAGTTTTTACCGTGGCTGTCACGTCATGATCTACTTCGTTACTGCAGCAGCCATTCGTGAAATCAACCGTGACTTGTGCCCCAAATGCTTGTCCGATCGCCTCTGAAATTTCAACCATTCGTTTTTTGATCTGTTGACGAACTTCTTCTTTTAAGGTACGTAATGTTCCTTTCATATAGGCGGAGTTTGGGATTACATTCGATGAACCAGGTGTCCCTCCGACAAACTCACCAATCGTAAGAACAAAGCGTTCTGCTGAACTTATTTCACGTGCAGAAAGGGTTTGTAATGCCTCATAGATTTTAGTAGCAACATTGATTGGATCAATGGATACTTCTGGCATCGAGCCGTGGCTACCGACTCCTGCTACTTTAATTTCAAACCAATCTGCACTCGCCATGAATGTTCCAGCTGGCGCAACCAACACATTTTTTACTGGTAAATTCTTAAACGGAAAAACATGGATCATCGCACCGGCGTTAACTTTAGGATTGTCTAATAAGCCATCCTCTAAACAATCCTTTGCACCTTGAAGGATCTCCTCCCCTGGTTGAAAAAGTAATTTTACTGTCCCCTTCAACTCCATTTCTCGCTCCTTCAATATTTTCGCAGCACCTAAGAGCATCGTTGTATGCATGTCGTGTCCGCAGGCATGCATCGCGCCATTTCTTGACCGGAAAGATAAGTCCGTGTCTTCCATTAATGGTAGCGCATCCATATCCGCCCGTAATAAAAAAACGTTCTCTCCTTGACCGATCGTACAAGTGATGCCCATTTTTCCGCAGGCTTTTGGTTCATAGCCATATTCAACCAATTTTTGCCAGACAAAGTTTTTAGTAATGGAAAGTGCCATTCCAACCTCTGGATTTTGGTGTAGATGTCGCCGAATACTAATTAATTCTTCTAGTAATTTTGTTTCTTTAATCATTTCCATTTCTATTCCCCCTTTTGGAAAAATCATAGCATATTCCAAAAGCGAATATTTTCTTTCTTTTGATGTCAAATCATCAAAAAAACAATAGTTTCTTCTTACTTAGTTATTTTATAAAAAAAGAGAAGTCAGAAAAACTGACTTCTCTACGTATTTTGGATTCTATTTTATTTTTAATTCCGCCAATTGTTTTTCTATTTCTTCCTCGTCAGCATCTGCCGCTAATAAAGCACATGCCGTATATGCACTTTCGACTAAAGCTGTATCAAAGAGAGTAACTTTTTTATCCGTCATCTCGATAGCCATTTCTAAGTTCATCTTTGCACTGCCAAGATCGTAAAAGGCTAACAATAGGTCAGCTGTATTCTCCTCGATGGCTTGAGAAATTCGTTCCATTGAAGTTCCAATACCGCCGTCTTCTAAGCCACCAGCAGTTGTTACAGGAACGTTTTTGGCTACTTCGCCAATGAGACGTTTTAACCCTTCAGGAATTTCTTTTGTGTGAGAAACCAATAGAACACCTCTACTCACTGAAAACACCTGCCTCAATCATAGATTCGAAGAAATAGGCTGACGACATCGCACCTGGATCAATGTGTCCAATCGAACGTTCACCGACATAAGATGCTCGTCCCTTTGTTGCTTTGATATTTTTTGTTTTCTCTACTAAAATTTCAATTGTTGCCGGGTTCAATGTACCGTTATTTAAATTTTCTACTGCAGGGCCCCATAAATCTAACATAGTCTTTTCTCCAACAGTCGAATTTCCTCGTTTTTCGATTCCGGCGATAGCCGCTTTAAGTAAAAGCTCTGGATCACTTGTATCTTTGCTGGCTTTCATCATTTCCATCATAGCTGTGCCGTAAAGAGGACCTGATGCTCCACCAACTTTGCTGATCAACGCCATTGCAGCTGCTTTGAAAATATCCGGCAGCTCTCCCGATAGATCTGCTGCCATTACAGCGTCCATCCCGCGAGCCATGTTATTTCCATGGTCGCCATCGCCGATCGGTGTGTCTAGTTCACTCAAATAATCCTTTTTAATTTGAATCTTTTCATTGAATAATTCTAATGTCTTGCGCAAATTTTCTGGTGTAAACATGATGAACCTCCTAATTCGTACGAATACTATTCTTTTGATTTCAGCCTATAGCTATTTTTCGTTGTTAGTTGACTAGACAGACAGTATGATTAATTTTTTTACCAAGCGATTGTATGAACGGGTTCATTCAACAAACGTAGGCGTTCGTCGTCTAATTTGATCATTGTAATAGAGGCGCCTGCCATCTCAAGAGAGGTCATATAGTTGCCGACTTTGTTAAACGTAAGCTCAATCCCTTCTTCAGAGAGAATCTTCTTCGCATCATTGAACAGGATAAATAACTCCATCAATGGTGTAGCACCCATTCCGTTTACAAATAATCCATAGCTGTCGCCTGACTGCCAGTTGAATTCTGCTTTTAGCTTGCTGATAATTTCCTTCGCAATATCATAGGAATCTTTGATTTTTTCCCGACGGTAGCCTGGTTCACCGTGGATTCCTACCCCGAACTCCATTTCATCGTCTGCTAGCACGAAACCTGGTTTACCAACCTCTGGAACAGTTGCACCAGATAAAGCAATTCCGACTGTTTTTATGTCTTTAACAAGCTCTTTTCCGTAGCTTGCTAGCTCGGATACTGATTTTCCTTCACGTGCCATACTGCCTATAATTTTATGAACCAAGACTGTTCCAGCAACGCCGCGACGTCCTTGAGTATACGTGCTATCTTCAACGGCGATATCATCATCAACCAAGATAGAATCTACCTCGATATCATCCATTTCAGCCAAATCTTTTGCCATATCAAAGTTCATGACATCGCCTGAATAATTCTTTACGATCATTAAGGTGCCTTTTCCTTTATCTGTTGCCTTGATTGCTTCATGAATCTGATCTGGTGTTGGTGAGGTAAAGACTTGACCACAAACCGCCGCACTCAACATCCCATCTCCTACAAAACCTGCATGAGAAGGTTCATGACCGCTTCCACCACCGCTGACTAATGCGACTTGATCATAATCGTCGCTTCTGGCAACAACTAAGGTTTCTGGAACTTGCTTGACATAATCTGGATACGCACCAACCAAACCACTGACCATTTCTTCCACGACATTTTTCGGATCATTGATTATTTTTTTCACTCGCTTTTCCTCCTTGGTTTAAGGTATTTCCTCTATAAAACGCCATCTTCTTTAAGCAATCCATAAACAAGTGTATCCTGCCATATAGGTTTTCCTTCTTCGGTTCTATTAAAGAAGATATTTTTTCTTAAATGTCCTTCTTTTTTAAATCCCAACTTTTCTAATAGTTTCCAGGAAGCTTGATTTTCCGGATGACACTCCGCAAAGACACGGTGTGCTCCTTCTTGGTTGAAAACTTGATTGATCATCCCTAAACTCGCTTCGTAACCATAACCTTGATGTTGATAGTCAGAATGAAAAACAAAACCAATCTCCCAGCTTCCTTCTAAGACTTCTTCAAGGTAAATATTCCCGATTACCTTGTTTTTTAAGCATACCGCCCAGAATTGATCCGATTCGCTATGACTTTTTGCGATTTCTATGCTTTGTTGCTTATTAATCGGTTCATAAGGTTCATATTTTACAACACGTGGATCTGACAGATACTCCAACAAATCACGCCAATCACTGGGCACAAATTTTCTAATGATCAGTCGTTGTGTTTTTATCGTTTTCTCCGTCCCTTTCATGAAAAATTGTTCAAAAAATAAACATGTTAGGGTAATAGAAAACCTCTATTACCCTCAATAATTACATTGGTAAAATCATAAACAATAATGCAGCTAAAATACCACCAATAATCGGACCAACAACAGGAACCCAAGAGTACCCCCAATCCGATTCGCCTTTATTTGGAATTGGCAGAAAGGCATGCGCAATCCGCGGACCTAAGTCTCGAGCTGGATTGATAGCATATCCAGTTGTTCCACCTAAAGAAAGTCCAATAACCAAAATCAAAATACCAACAGCGATTGGATTCAATCCATCGCCAAATTTGCTCATGCCAAAAGCCAGTAAGGCAAATACCAGCATAAAGGTTCCGATAATTTCGCTAATTAAGTTGGCGCCTAAACTGCGAATGGCTGGTCCAGTTGAGAACACACCTAAAATAGTCGCTTGATCTTTCGTTTCTTTCCAGTGCGGATAGTAATGAATATATACTAACACTGCTCCGATAATTGCACCGACCATTTGCCCTAAGATATATGGAACAACCATTTCCCAGCCAATTTTTCCGGCAATGGCCATTCCAATCGTCACTGCGGGATTCAAATGGGCAAAGGACATATAGCCAGCCGCGTAAGCACCTATTGTAACTGCGGCCCCCCAGCCTAGAGTGATCGCAATCCATCCTGCACCTTCAGCTTTTGTTTTACGTAAACTTACACCAGCCACGACGCCATCACCTAACAAAACCAAAACCATTGTTCCAATAATTTCACCGATTACCTGCGTTGACATACTCGTGTCCATAAACTCATCCCCTTATAATTTTGTTCCTATAACAGCTGTACAACTATATTTTCTCTCTTAAATATTTATCGCGTTGTACAGCTGATTTAGTTACTTATTTTTCTTTTGGTTGATGTTTATATTGCATCGTTGCTTGAACGGCTTCTTGCCAGCCTTCGTAAAGGTCATCCGTTATCTCTTTATCCATCACTGGTTCATAGCGTTGACCTTCTGAAGCGAATTTTTTGATATCATCAATATCTTTCCAATAGCCGACAGCTAGACCTGCTAAATAAGCAACCCCTAAAGCGGTGGTTTCTAAGTAAGGCGCCCGTTCTACTGGAGTCTGTAAGATATCTGCTTGGAATTGCAGGAGTAGATCGTTTTTCGAAGCGCCACCATCTACACGCAATAATTTAATGTCTGTACCAGAATCCTTATTCATTGTTTTTACAACATCTGCTGTTTGATACGCTAAAGACTCTAATGTGGCACGAATAAAATGTTCTTTTGTTGTTCCGCGAGTCAAACCAAAAATCGCCCCGCGAGCCTGTTGATCCCAATATGGTGCTCCAAGACCAGTAAAAGCAGGAACAACATAGACATTTTCACTGCTGTCTACACGTTTCGCATAATCTTCTGATTGTGGTGCTTTTTGGAACATCCGCAACCCGTCACGCAGCCATTGAATGGCAGAACCAGCAACGAATACACTTCCTTCTAGCGCATAGGTTACCTTGCCATCAATCCCATATCCAATCGTCGTCAATAATCCGCTTTCAGAAAGGATTGGTTCTTCTCCAGTATTCATGACGATAAAGGCACCTGTTCCATAAGTGTTCTTCACCATGCCTTTATCAAAGGCTAATTGTCCGACTAATGCTGCCTGTTGGTCCCCTGCCATACCAGCAATTGGAACTTTATTTCCATAGAAATGGTAATCTGCTGTATGGCCATAAATTTCTGAATTGGATTTTACCTCTGGTAGAATTTCTTTTGGAATATCCAAAAGATCTAGAATTTCTTGATCCCATTTCAAATCATAAATGTTGTACATCATCGTGCGGCTAGCATTGGTATAATCCGAAACATGCACTTCTCCGCCTGTCAGTTTCCACACTAACCAGGTATCGATCGTTCCAAATAGAAGTTCGCCATTTTTTGCCCGCTCACGAGATCCTTCGACATGGTCTAAAATCCATTTTACTTTTGTTGCTGAAAAATAAGAATCAATCAACAAACCGGTTTTCTTTTGAATCATTTCAGAATGGCCTTGTTCCTTCAAGTCATCCGCAATATCACTCGTCTGTTTCGATTGCCACACGATGGCATTATAAATTGGATGGCCTGTTTCTTTCTCCCAAATGACCGTTGTTTCACGCTGGTTTGTTATCCCGATTCCTTCAATTTGATCGGGTTTCAACCCACCTTCAATTAGTGAACCTGCAATAACCGATTGGACCGAGTTCCAAATCTCATTTGCATCATGTTCTACCCAGCCAGGTTTTGGAAAATGCTGCGTAAACTCTTTCTGTGAAGAACTTACCTCCTTACCTGCTTTGTCGAAAACGATTGCCCTGCTTGACGTAGTTCCTTGATCGATTGACATGATATAAGACTCCATGTTCCCACTCCTTTTTATATAATATTTAGTGCTTTTTTAAATCCGTTAATTGAGTTTCCTTGATTTGCTGCTCTAATTCTACTTGGTAGGCCTCTTTTGTTGCCGGTGACCATTCGAAATAGTCCGCCATAGCTTCTACAACAGCATCTTTGATTTCCATCAATCGATGACTGATGAACAGCATATAGTTTGTTCGACGCAATAAGTAATCGACCGGTGTCAGTGTCATCTCCGCTTCCATTGCATAACGCAAGGACATTGACTCTGCCAATGAAAGACCCTTAAAGGTTCCTTCATCCTTCAATGCAAACACTTTTTCTGTATTTGACCCATAAAGCTCAGCCAAAAACTTAGCCTCTTCAGCATTCAAGCCGATACCCTCACCCTTTTTCGCAATATTTTCCAGCTCTTCATCCACATTTTTCGGATCGATTTCGCCACCAGAAACTGGATACTTTTCAGAATCAACCAATTGAAAAGCATCGTCCGCCAAAAGTGAAATAATTTTTTTCATTGCTCCAGTAGCCATCAATCGATAATCCGTCAACTTCCCGCCAGATAAAATCAATAGTCCATCTTTGGCGATGGTCAAATCACTGCCGCGAGAGACGGCTGAAGGATTGTCTTTTGGTTCTTCTTTGGCGGCATCTGTAATCGTTTTTTCTACTTCTGGACGAGACTGTTTCCCGTGAGTATAATCTTCCGCCGCTCGGATGATTTTTTTAAAATTCTCATCGCTGATTTTTCCCTTCACCGTTCCATTATAATCACCGCCAGCGTCACTAATTAAAGGCCGGAGTCCCGCCCACGACGCCTCGATATCTTCAATGGTTAAGTTTGCCTCAGGATAGCGCAGATTGACAATTTTTAACAAATAATCGACATCTTCTTGCTCTACTGTTGGATGATTGAAATCGCCTTGGTAATCCGTATCTGTGGTTCCAAAATAGGTTTTGCTTTCTCTAGGAATCACAAAAACCATCCGACCATCATTTTCACCTGTATCAAAATAAGTTGGTTGAGGCACTTTGAGTTTTTCACCGTCTACAACTAAATGCACACCCTTTGTTGGTCGCATGTGGGGCGTATGATCAATTTCTTTATCTAACTGATTTACAAAATCTGACCATGGCCCAGCAGTATTGATTACTAGCTTACTGTTGATAGTGATGTCTTGATTACTCAGTAGATCGTTCGCCTTCACACCAGAAACTTTTCCTTGTTCATCGTGGAGTATCTCTTCGACCTTTAATCGACTGACAGCAATTGCTCCATCTTCAACGGCACGTTTGATGTTCTCAATAACTAAGCGGGCATCATTATTCCGATAGTCTAAATAAACGCCGCCTCCTAATAAGCCATTCGACTCAAGCTGTGGTTCTCTTTTTAAAATTTCTTCTTTACTCAACATATAGTTGGCGTACTTGCCGCCAGTGATTCCTGCTAAGTGATCATAAAGATCCATCGCTACTTTTACAGAAAATAAATTAAAGGTAGACCCCGGTTCATCATAGATTGGCAGAATCATTGGATCCGCTTTCGGAATATGCGGTGCCACTCCTTGAATAATTGCACGTTCGCTTACCGTATCCGCCACTACCTCGACATCAAAGGTTTTAAGATAACGCAATCCTCCGTGGACTAGTTTTGTCGAACGAGAAGATGTTCCTTCTGCAAAATCCTGCATCTCTACTAATGCGACGGATAGTCCAGAAGCTGCTGCTTGCAAAGCAACGCCTGCTCCAGTGATTCCGCCACCAATGATTACCAGATCAAATGTTTGATCGCTTAAATTTTGAATCATTTTCGATCGCTCTTGAAAAGAAAACATGAATTTACACCTCCAAATAAAATGAATTTATAGATGAACTGTGATGTCACCATCCCCTTCTAAAAAAGCGAAATGTTTTATATTTCAAACTTACAAAATCAGTGTATCATAACGAAAAACGCTTTCAAAAAATTTAGATTGTAAATTATTGCTCAATTAGACCGAAAGACTGTCTTATTTTGCTTACATTGATTTTTTCAAGATTATTCCCTCTAAATTTTTATATGATAAACTGTTTATATAGAGACTGAGGATACGAATGGGGGATCATAGCATGAAGTTCTTTTCTTTGTTCAAAAAAATAGTCATCTTTTTACTTATCTATTTCATTTATTTTGGTCTTTGCGTATGTGTCTACAACCTTCACCAAATAAATTTAGTAGCTAAAGAAGCTGAAAAGGATAAGACTGAACCCTTAAAAGCCCTCTACGCAAAAAAAATTCAAAATGAATCAGTCTGTGTTACGGCAAAGCTTGATCAGGCTTTGGCATTGCGTTGTCAGCTCATAGATAGTGCACAGAGTACCTTATATATATCGCAATATGCGATTTCTGATGATGATAGCGGGCTAATCTTCGTAGGAAAACTTTTAGAGGCCGCAAAACGCGGTGTTAAAATCAAACTGCTTTTAAACGGTCTAGCCACTGAGATGAGTATCACCAGCAGAATCCCTTTTGAAATATTTCGTGATGAAAAAAATATTGAAGTAAAAACCGTGGGTGGTTTAAATCTTTTAAAGCCATGGGAAATCAATAATGTATTACACGATAAGCTAATTTTAGCGGATGATAATTATTTTCTATCCTCTGGAAAAAATATAGGCAATCGTTTCATGTTAAAATCCGAAGATTACGAAGCGACCTATGACTATGATCTAATTATTAAAAAGGATGGTCCTTCATCAAAAAATTCGTTGATTGCTCAAGGAAGAAAATACTTCAACAAGCTTTGGGCTTCTCGCTATAACTATAATCGTTCCCATTCGTCACGCCCTTTTACTGGAAGAGCCTTGAACAACCTGACAAATGAAATTAGAAAGGCGAACAATCGTCATGAAAAAGTATTGCGACAAGAAATTCTTTCAACCTTGGATTTTCATAGGATCAATACAGGGCTGTTACTTCATAATCCTGTCGGCACATTAGTCAAAAAACCATTGCTCTGGAAACAGCTCGTTCGTTATGTAGAAGAATCTGAGAAAGCGATCATTCAAAGTCCGTATGTCATCATCTCTGATAAAATGAAGCACTTTAAAAAGAAACCGCTTCCTAAAGACTTGACCTTGATTACCAATTCTGCAGCGACCTCTCCTAATTTGTTTGCTTATGCTGGTTATTTACATCAGAAGGAGCAGTTAAATAAGCAGATGAACATTTGGGAATATCAGGGCGATGGTTCTCTTCATCATAAAGCTATTTTGCTAAATCAGACGATTGGTGCTGTGGGTTCATTCAATCTAGACTCTCGTTCCGCCTTTTTAAGCAGCGAGAATATGATCTTTATTGATAGCCCAGGTTTTCATGATCAGTTAGAAAAAATCATGCAGGAGTATCAATCAGAAAGTTTGCAGGTCAAAAATTTAACTACTTATAAAAAAAATGAGCTCAAACATCGTATCGTTCATCCAACGAAACAAAAGCTGTTGGATCTGATCAGTAAAATTATAAAACCTTTAGACTTTCTTTTGTGAAGATACGGATTTTCCAAGGAAATTATAAGAGGCGGTCAATTTCGAAAATGAAATCTGGCCGCCTATCTTCTTTTTTTTGTATTACTTACTAATCCTTTCGTGCCCGCAGAGCAGATAAAATGGAAACAGTATCAATAACCTCCTGCAATGCTGCACCAAGTAATGCGGGTATTACCCCTGTGCTTGCAATCAGCATTAATATCACACAAATCACGATACCGATCAACACAGATTGACGAGCAATTCGCATCGTATCTTGTGAGAGTCTAACAGCTTCAGAGACACGAGTTAAATCATCTTTTAAGATTACTGCGTCGGCACTTTCACTAGCAGCAGTCGAACCATGTGCCCCCATCGCAATTCCAATATCGGCGATCGCTAACGCTGGCGCATCATTGACGCCGTCACCTACCATGATACTTGGTCGTTCAGCTTCACTTAACGTTCTTAATACATTGATTTTCTCTTCTGGCAAACACTCCGCATGAACTTCAGAAATGCCAACCTCGCTAGCTATCTTATTTGCAATTGGTTGATGATCTCCAGTTAGCATAATGGTTTTCTCAATACCTAATCTGTTCAATGAGGTGATCGTTTCAGCAGATTCTTCACGCACAATATCAGTGAAGGTGATGTATCCCGCATAGGTATTGTTTATAGAAACATAAACTGCCGTTTGTTCATTGCTCAATTCAACAGGTGCGTCTGCGAACACAGCCTTTCCTACACGAAGTTCTTTTCCGTTAACGCTAGCTTGGATTCCCTGGCCAGTTACTTCTTCCAAATTTGTTACTGGAAATAATGATAGATGGTTTTCTTTTGCGTAGGCAACTAAGGATCTCGCTAGGATATGACTAGAGTCTTGTTCACCACTAGCAGCATAGATCATTAATTCTTCTGGAGAAACCTCGGCTGTGACTACTTTGATTTTTTCTACAGATAATCTACCTTCTGTTAGCGTACCCGTTTTATCAAAAGCAATACTTTTTGCTCGTGCCAGTTTTTCAATGGTCGATCCTGTTTTCACGACAATCCCATTACGACTTGAACGACTCATGCCCGCTACTAGTGCTACCGGTGCTGCTAAAATCAATGGACATGGAGAAGCAACGACCAAGACTTCTGCAAAACGAACAGGGTCTTTTGATACAAACCAAGCAACTCCGCCAATAACATAGGCAATAATTGTAAAAGGAACAGCATAACGATCCGCTAAGCGAACAAAATGAGCTGGTTTTGCCTCAGATTCTTTGACTAGTTTTACCAGTGTCTGATATTGGCTGTCTTTTGCTGCCTTTGTTACTTTAAAACGCAACGCAGCATCCCCATTAATAGAGCCTGACATTAACTCGTCGTTGATTTTCTTCTCTATTGGCTTGGATTCACCTGTTAATGAAGATTCATCAACAAAAGATTCTCCTGAAAGCACACGACCATCAACTGGAACCACTTCTCCTGGTTTGACTAAGATGATGTCCCCTACCTGCACTTCTTCAACGGATAAATCGCTTATTCTCTCTCCGTCGATTCGATGAGCCGTTTGAGGAGAATTATCCAAAAGAGAACGTAATTCACGACTAGCTTGATGACTAGCATAATCCTCTAAGCTATCTCCGCCAGTCAACATGATCAAAACCATTAAGCTGGCCCAATATTCACCCACTAGTAACGTAGCAACAATGGCAGTGATCGCCAAAATATCCACTCCATATTTTCCAGAGCGAAGCGTTTCAATCATTCCAATCAGCATAGAAATGGTCATTACGCCACCAACAATCGCAATTAACCAAAAAGCCAACTGATTTTGATGAAAACCAAATTCTAAAATTAATGCTACAATCCCGATCATTACAGTTAACAAAAACTTCTTTACATTACTCATACGAACGCCTCCATTTATCTTCAATATGAGAATATCACTTGAAAATTCTAATTGAAAACAGAAATACCTAAATGAGAAAGATAATCATTAACATCGTCAATCTATTGTGATCAATCAATAATAATTATAATTAAACGCTTTAAATTATTGGCTTGTATAGTTCATTATTCGGTAACAAACCACGGTGTCGTTTGATAAATGTCAACAAGTTCTAGACCTAAATCGTTTTGGTAAGCTCGAAGATACTCCTCTTCTACTAAATTTGGCAGAAAATAGTTTACTTTTGTTTGCTCACAAGCAATCCATAGTTCTCCTTCTGGTGCTAAGATTCTTTTTATTTCAGAAAAGGATTGATCCAATTTTTCCCAATGAAAATGCGTTTGGGAAGCAAATACCAATTCAAAAAATTAGTTGGAAGATCAGTCTCTTCAATTTTTTCTTGTTTAATGATTACATCATCCCTATTTCTTTTTCGGGCTTCTTCTACAGCAGTACTAGAACAATCAATCCCATAAATCGTATTAGTTGGAAAATGTTTGCGAATGAGATTTGTTGAGGCGCCATTCCTGATTCCAATATCTAATACATTTTTTGGGGGATAAACCGTTATATACTTAAATGTCCATTTGACCATGGGCAAATACGCCTGATTCCATATGTTCATCATCCACATACCCAAAATACCAGTAGGATTCTTCGACTGTTCTATCAAGCGTTTGAAGCTTAAAAATAAGACGATTGCCACGATTAATACACTAAAAAAATAAACAATTGTTGCACCTCCATTTATTTTAGTCTACTAAAACTTGAGACACTTAGATAGTTTATTCAAATCCGCTGTTTCTTTTCTAATAAAAGTGATTTTTGTCCGGAAATTCCATTATAAAAAGCCCTTGCATAGCAAGGACTTCGTAAAAGTATTTTCTATTCTTCATCGTCTGTGCGATGATCACGGAGACGATACCCTACTCCAATCTCAGTAATTAAGTATTCTGGCTTAAGTGTATCCGTCTCAATTTTTTTTCTGATATTAGACATATTTACTCGTAAAGTTTGAGAATCATTGCTATAAGGTCCCCAAACTTCGGTCATCAGTGTTTGATAGGTGACGACTTTGCCTAATTCACGAAACATCAAAGCAAGTATGCGATACTCATTTTTCGTTAAGTGAATCTCCCTTCCATCCTTGTACACCAATTGTTTATCAAAATCAATTTTCAATGCATTATTTTCCACTACGGATAAAGTTTCTGGATGAACGTTTTGATGACGGAGGGCTGTCCGAATTCGAGCCAGTAATTCATTCGTTCCAAAGGGCTTTGTGACATAATCATCGGCGCCTAAATCCAACGCTGTTACTTTTTCTTCTTCATTATTTCTAGCAGAGATAATGAGAATTGGCAGGTGCATGCGTTTGCGTAGAATTTTCAATAAATCAATACCATCAATATCAGGTAGTCCTAAATCCAGTAGTACCAGATCAATCGTTGTGGTTTGGAAAGCAGTTAAAGCCTCCATGCCTGTTCGCGCGATTGTCAATTGATACCGCTCTTGACCTAAAACAACTTCCATAAAATCCGTGATATTTGGATCATCTTCAATTAATAATATGGATTGCTTCATTTACTTTCCCTCACTTCAAATAAATTCTTACAAGTGTTCGTCCTTCACCAACGGTCATTTCCATTCTTCCATTGTGGGCGTGGATTATTGTTTTAACAATACTCAAACCGATCCCTAAACCATTTTTTGAATCCACAGGGACTTCATTGGCACTAGATAGATTGGACTGAATTCGTTGAAATTGCTTCATCGGCATTTCACCATAATTTTCTATTTCGAAAACAGTGCCATCCTGCTCATGGTGAACTGTCAGCTTAACGGGGTGATTTTTTTCCCCATGACGGAAGGCATTCTCTACTAAATTAAACAATGCTTGTTCAATCAAAATAGGATCAGCCTGGATGAATACCACCTCTTGTGGCAATTGGATAGTCACTTCTCCCTCTGGATAGACTTTCTTCAAATGCTTGTACACCGCTTCAATAATTTCTTCGACAGGTTCGGCTGTTTTTGTCACCTTCATAGTATCCATATTGATTCGAGTGATGGAAAGAAGATTTTCTACCATTCGAATTAACCATTGTGATTCATCCTGAATATCCTTCAATAATTTCTGACGTGTTTCTTCTTTTAAGTCTTCAGCAGCACCTAAGGTTTCGGCAATTCCTGAAATGACTGTTAAAGGTGTCCTTAAATCATGAGACACTGCTCGTAAGAGATTACTGCGAACCTTTTCTCGTTCATTTTCTCGTTCAACTTTTTCTTTTTCTTCTTTCAGTTCGGTTTGTTCTAAAATGACCGCAATCTGAGTCAATACAAGTTTTAAATAATTGAGCTGATCATTTTCTAGTTCAAGATTAGCCCGTCGTTCAATTCCTAATACTGCCAATGTTTTTCCACTAGCGACGATCGGTAGGTAAAATCCTTTAGCGCCTACCAGAGTATCTGTCCCATTTCCTGCTTCTTTTTGGTTTTTTGCCGACCAAAAAGCGACAGCCGCTTCGTCTTTTTTATTTAATACTGAGGCTTTATCAGCTACGCAATGAACACATTCAACTGTTCCCTTTCGATCAAAAATAATGACTTCTCGTTCTAGCAATCTTGACAAATAGGTGGCTGAGATATCGAGAATCTGTTTGCGGCTCTCCGCTAAAACATATTGTTTGTTCAATTCATAGAGAATTTCCATCTGATGTTCTTTCTCCATGGAACTATCTGCTTGCTTCTTCAAGCGAACCATCAGATTACTGATCATCAGCGCTACCACTAACATAATCAGTAACGTGATAGGATAGCCTTGTTTGTATACGGTTAATGAATACAACGGCTCAACAAAAAACCAGTTAAAGGATAGAACACTTAATATGGAAGAAAGGGCGCTCCAAAAATAGCCAGAGGTCGTTCGGGCAACTAATAAAATAAAAAAGATATACATCAGCATCAAGTTTTGGTCACCAACATGAATGTATTGCATCAGTTCTGTGATGATTGTGGCCAGAAATACGCCGCCAACAGCAATGGCTAAATCTTTTCCGCCTCCTTCGATTACTTTCCGCGTCTTGAAGAACAAGGATTGCTTCTCTTCGCTGAATGGAATCAGGTGGAGCTCGGTATCATTCAATCGTTTTAATAATCGATCATCAAATGCTTCAACGAATATTTTTTCATACCACGGCTGACGAAGATTTTTCCCCATGATGATGTCAGTAACACCAGTCATTTTGGCAAATTCCACAATGGTTTCAAAGCTGTCATCCTCCTCAATACTGATCACCTCGGCACCTAACTTTTCGGCTAAAGGAATATTCGTTGGCGTATTTTCCTGCGTACGAATTTGAATGACTGTCCACTCAGCCCCTAAGCCCTGAGCCAACCTGGCAGTCCAGCGTATGCACTTTTCAGTCATTTTAGGAAAGGTGTCATTCACGACTGCCAACAGTTTACTTTGAATCCCGATTGTTTTCCCACTTATTCGATTGATATGGTCCGAAGCTCGTTGAATCGCCAATCCCCGAAGTTGATCAAGCTTTTGTGGGATAAAGAAATTTTGTAACGCTCGTCTTGCATTCTCATTTGCGTATATTTTTCCCTGCTCCAATCGCTCAATCAGTTCATCTGGCTCAACGTCAATGACCTTAATCGTCGCTTGTTGTAAAAAGGTATCGGGAACCGTCTCTTTGACTTCGATACCTGTTACTTCTTCAACAATGTCATTCAAGCTTTCAAGATGTTGAACATTGACAGTGGTAAACACGTTGATTCCAGCCTTCAATAATTCATCTACATCCTGGTACCTTTTTCGATTTCGAGAACCTTCGGCATTAGTGTGGGCCAACTCATCGATCAAAACTATCTCTGGTCTTTGTTTGATGATTTGATCAATATCTGGCTCTGTTAAGATCATTTGTTTGTAGGCGATCTTCTTGGGAGGAATTTGAGGCAAGCCTTCTAACAAGCGATTGGTATCCGGACGATCATGCGGTTCAATGTAACCAATCACTACATTTTTTCCCATTAACTGCAATTCATGAGCTTCTGCCAGCATTCCGTATGTTTTTCCGACCCCCGCTGCAAAACCAAAAAACACTCGGAGTCTGCCACGACGACCATCACCTATTTGCTTCTCTTCTTTGTTTTCCATCACTACACCCCCTTTTTTATACATAATAATTCTCTAGCTGCTAAAAACAGCTAGAGAATTCTCACTGATTATGCTTCTAGTTTATCTAATGCAAGGTTCAACTGCAAAACATTCACATAACTTCGATCAGAAAACCAATCTTTTTGACGATGATCATCAATTAATTCATAAACTTTTTCTTGAGAAAGCCCACGCTCTTCAGAAATTCTAGCGACTTGAAATTTGGCCGCGGCTAAACTTATATCTGGATCAACACCGCTCGCAGAGGCAGTAACGAGGTCATTAGGCACTTCTTTTTCTGATGGATTCTTTGCCAATTCAACCTCAGTTCGCTGTTCAACCAATTGCTTTTGTTCGCTTGAAACAGGTGAAAGCTGGCTAATCTTTTCACTTCGTCCTGAGAAATATTTCTTCTGTTTGAATTCTTGACCAATCAATGATGAGCCGACGACATGGTCTTCTACCTTGACCTGACTCCCATTAGCTTGATTTGA
>OBUQ01000357.1_pt1 | contig 43832 bp, 29 predicted proteins | sample 1494951 | NCBI WGS metagenome assembly OBUQ01 (sample SAMEA2579938, study PRJEB22360) | human gut metagenome | biome: human gut; feature: human-associated habitat; material: faeces | place: Denmark | collected 2008/2010
GCGGCGATGGTACTGCACTCGAGAGGGTGTGGGAGAGTAGCACGCCGCCGCATTCAACTTAATAATATGAGGACCCCGGTCGAGCCTGACGGCTCCCGGGGTCTTCTCATATCTGCAATCCTTTGCCGCATAATCGCAAATCTAAAACCTGTCTTGCTCCGCAATCACATGAGGGGAATAGCAGTAAGTATAACGAAATTCTCATCGCCACCGGTGCCAACCCACGCAAACTAGGGTTTGAAGGGGAGTCCGAATACGCTGGTCGCGGTGTGGCCTACTGCGCCACCTGCGATGGCGAGTTCTTTGCCGGCAAGGAAGTGCTGGTGGTCGGCGGAGGGTTCGCAGTAGCCGAGGAATAATCCGTGTTCCTGACCACATACGCCTCCAAAGTCACCTTTCTCGTGCGGGAACAGGACTTCACTTGCGACGCCACAGTGGCCGCCGCGGCTAAAAGCAATCCGAAAATCGACGTGCGTTACCAAATCGAGTTGGAAGGTGTCACCGCCAGGCAAGGCGGTTTACGCGAAGCTTCGATCCTGAACCGGGCTACCGGCCAAACCGAAACGTGGAAACCTGCTGACGGTGGCACGTTCGGCGTGTTCGTGTTCGCAGGATATGTGCCCGCCACGGATCTGGTGCGCGGCGTGGCAAGCTCATACGTGTATACGGCCTTGAGCGTGTCTTCATCGACCTGTTCGATGACATTGTCTACGCAACGGGTGTAACGGCCGGCCGTCATCCACTGGGCTCGCTCGAATCCATGGCCGGCGCCACGGTCGTTGTCCGTCAGCGCGCGGAATGTGGTGATCGCCGGGCGACGCAGCACGAATTCGCGACCGTCGAACATGTAGGAGACCAAGCCGTTTATAAAACGGCGTATTGCAATACAAGATCAATGGGTGATCTCGGCTCCAACTCTCTTAGAGAAGAAGAAAAAATGAGCAACGTAACAGCCGCGGACGGTGGAGTCCGCCTGATGTTCGCCTTCAAGGTGAAGATCAACGAGAAGATGCACGCCGAAATCGTCGAGCAGCTCGAAGCCAAGCTCGCGGCCGGTGAGATCCCCGACGAGGAAGCCGAGACGGTCGAGACGGTTGAAGCCGTCAACGAGAAGGCCAAGATTCTGACCGAATAAATAACCAATACTTGTCACTCCTTCCTTTCTCTCTGATGGAGGCCCCAATTTCGGTTGGGGGCCTCCATTGGTATATGCACTGTTTTATAGCCGTTCAAAGTTTGTCAGATGAACAAAACGACCAATGCCCCTGGGGCGTAAATGCAACCAATGCTGTTTCGTATTTTCGCTCAAGGCATATCTTGCCGTATTCTGAGGTGAACCATGTACTTTCGTGAATGGCCAATCGAAGAATCGAATTATATTTCATTGTTTCGGATGAGAAAGTCCCAGCTTTACAGGGGGTATTAATGACATTCATCTCACGGGCGACGCGCTATGTGCTCAGAAAACGAGTGCGCACCGCGGTGCTGTTCATCGTGCTGACCATCATAACGGCGAGTATGCTATCCGCGACCGCAGTTTCACGGGCAGCTCAACATGAGGCCGGACAGATTGAGAAACAGGCGGTCGGCGGATTCGTGCTGGCCAGTAACCTGCAAGGCAGCATGCTGACACCTCGCGGAGGCGGAATGGTTCGTCCCGCCGATGTGCAACGAATCTCGAAACTGCCTGGGGTTGACTCGTACATGGTCAGGCAGAACGCCACCGCCGATCTCGTGGGAGCCAGCGTGGTGAAGGTCCCTGGCGGCGATGATTACGATGCGGAGAAAGAACAGCAGTTCGGCAATGCGGCCAACGTCATGGGCACAAACGATTCGTCAAAACTCAATGTGTTCACGTCGCACACGCTCGGCATGGTCGACGGACGTCATCTCAAGGCATCCGATAAGCATATGTCGATGATCCATGAGGATCTCGCCAAAGCCAATGGTCTTAAAGTCGGCGATACCCTCACGCTCAAGGCCAATCCATATGATGCCGACAATGAGTCGCATTCGACGGCAACCGTCAAAACCACCATCGTTGGAATATTCAAAGGAGACAGCGACAGGAAGGTAGCCAGCCGCGCGGAACTCACCTCCAACACCGTGTACACCGATTTGGACACCACAAGTACTCTGTACCAGTACAAGGCCGGCAAGGAAATATATCAGGATGCCACTTTCGTTCTGGACAAGGGTGTCGACGTGGAGAAAACCATGGAAGCGGCGAAGAAGCTTCCAGTGGATTGGAACAACTACCAGATCACGCGCAATGACCAATATACGTCAAGTATGCTGAATGCCGCCCGAGGCGTGCGTTCCATGATGCGCAGCGCTTTGATCGGCGTGACCATTTCTGCTGTGATAGTTCTCAGCCTCATGCTCTTACTGTGGATGAACGATCGACGTCAGGAGATGGGCGTATTGGTGTCCCTCGGCATCGGCAAGCCATCCCTGATCGCCCAATATCTGACCGAGATGATTCTGATTGGTCTGCCGTCCCTGGTCTTCGGATGGTTGTGCGCACGAGGAGTGGCCCAATGGCTTGGCACCTCGGCCCTCCGTTCCGTGAACGCCTCCGCGGCGAAGGAGCTGAGCAGCATGGGACAGGTCGGCGGCGATCTCGAGTCCAATATGTCGGTCCGTACCTTGGATTCGCTCACGGTATCGATCGACACGACTGCCGTACTGTATGTGTCGCTCGGCCTGCTGGCGGTGATGCTGGTATGCGTCGCCATATCGTGCATACCGATGCTGCGCAAGTCGCCGCGAAGCCTGTCGGAGCTCCGATGATGGGCATGAACGTGTGGAAGCGTGCCACGCTGGCAATCGTACGTAAACCGGTACGCAGCGGAATCATCGGACTGCTGATGCTGATGGTTTTCACCAGTCTTGTGGCTCAGGTTGGAGTGTCAACGGCGCTTCAGAAAATGTCTGACGATATCGGCAGAAGCATGGGAATAGGTTTTACCGTCGACACAGACGAGAATCCTGCAAGTCTAAAGGAAGCGAGCCGGTTCTCGCGCATCCCCGGCGTAGAAAAAACCGTTTACGAGCGTAAGACCCTGGCAGGGGTGGATGGCGCGCATCCGGTTGTCCCCGAACATGGTCCTCGACTGGATTCCGGTCTATCCACGCAGGTCAGCGTGCTGGGCACCACTGATTCCTCGTTGTCCGAAGAGTTCCAAAGCGGTCTGTACCGGCTGGAACAAGGACACCACATTTCAGGTAATGGCCGGAACGTACTGATTCACCGGGATTTCGCACGTGAGAATGGACTATCGGTGGGATCGACATTCCGGCTCAGTCAGGAAGACCGCGATTCCACCGTTCGCGTGGCCGGAATCTTTTCTGGCAATGTGCAGGCGCAGAGCCCTATGCCATCGGACGCGTCGGAGAATCTTATCTATTCGGGCGCCCAAGTGGTTTCCGCGCTGACTGGAGAGGAACGGGTCGGCACGATCCGGTGCCTCTCGGATAATCCGCAGGCTCTCTCCGCTGCAGTGGCCCAAGCGAAAAAAATCGCTGGAAGCAAGTATGGCGTCACTGATGATTCGGCACGGCTTTCCGGCGTGCTGCAGTCGGTGGAAACAGTGCGCGATCTGGTCCGTATGGTGCTGTTGTCCGTTTGCCTGGCTGATGTGTTGGTACTGGGCATGGCGCTTGTCTTCTGGATTCGCTCACGTATCCATGAGATAGGCACCCTTCTGGCTCTCGGCATCGGCAAGATGCAGATTATCGCCCAGTTCGCAATCGAAACCGGTCTCATGGCTGTGGTCGCCGCCCTATGCTCGTTGGGCACGGGCTCCCTATTGTCTGGATACGTGTCCTCGCTTCTGCTGCACGATTCGGGAGTCGCGCCTCTTGAATCATTGCAGGTGGAAGCTCTGCCGCCAGAACAGACGCTGCTCATCATGCTGCTCGGATGCGCGGTCATCGCGATCGCGCTTGCCGTGTCGTGCGCCGCAGTGCTGGCCAAATCCCCGAAATCCATTCTTTCCTCTATGCGTTAGGAGATATTAATCATGACTGTCTGTCTGCAATTGGACCATGCCAATTACTCATATGGCGCGGCGAAGATTCGCGTTCTTTCGGATGTGAACGCAGATTTCGAATCCGGAAAGATGTATGCGATAACCGGTCCATCGGGAGCGGGAAAGAGCACTTTGTTGTCCCTGTTGGCCGGTCTGGATGCCCCCTCTGATGGAGTGGTTCGTTTCGAGGGCGAGGATATAGCTACGACAGGCTATTCAAAGCACCGTCGCGAACACGTGTCCTTGGTATTCCAGGACCATAATCTGATCGACTATCTCACTCCCGAAGAGAATCTGCGTTTGGTCAATCCCAAGGCCGATATGAAGATCCTCGAGGATCTGGGACTGAGCCGTGAGGAATCGAAGCGCAACATCATGCACTTGTCGGGTGGCCAACGTCAGCGTGTGGCGGTCGGCCGCGCCCTAGTGGCGCCTGGTCGCGCGATTTTGGCGGATGAACCGACTGGCAGCCTGGATCCGGAAATGACTGATGAGGTGATTGATCTTTTGCGTCATGCCGCTCATCAACTCGGTAAATGTGTCATTGTGGTGACACATTCCAAGCGTGTCGCCGATTCCGCCGATGCCGTTTACACCCTCAGGCATAAGAAACTAGCCAAGGCATAGCTCGCTCGCACAGACCGCGTTTTCCGTCGGAACAGCGTGGATTGGGGCGACATGCACGGGTTTGGGTAGATACTTTCGTTGCGGACGCTCGCGTTACTCTGGCATCCGTTCGTTATACCCGCCTGTTTGCGCAAGTCCTCGGAGGGATGCGTAGCTCCCTGTGTGTTGCCCCGTTTGCTGAGTGCAAGGGTTGTCATATCGCTTTTGCCTGTTTATACAAGTAAAAACTACTTGTCGTGGGATGCAACTGCGGAACTGGGCTATTGCGCCCAGAGACACAGTGCGAGCGTGTTAGATGACTTGTTATTACAACGGCAGTTCCCGATAAACCAAATCGTCACGGACTGCAAAGCCCTGCCGTTCCCAGAAATCGTTGCCGGCATCGTTGTCTGCGGGCACTCCGACAGCGACTTTCGGCAGACCGATCGTACGAAGCGTTTCAACCACACGGCCCACCAACATCGAGCCAATGCCCCTATCGCGCGCGTCGGGGTCAACCGCCGTGTGGTAGATGCGCGACCGTCTTCCGTCGTGGCCGGCAAGAATCGCGCCAATGATCCTTCCGTCATCGTCCTCGGCTACGAAACAGGTGTCGGGATTGCGTTTGAGAAACGTCTTTATTGCATCCTTGCAATCGTCTATATCCCTCATAGTGAAACCTGTGCATCGCGTCCACAGTCCGTATACCAGCGGATAATCCTCGATTTTCATATGGCGTATGGTCAGTGCTGTCGGTTCGGTCATATTTCTTGCCTTTCTTTTTGAACGCCAACTTCGATTCTCGCATCGTTCGCGGTATTTTCTGTGCGGGTATGCCATATTTGCGTTGCACGGCCGTTCGTGGCGTGCGTGTCGGGGAAGCCGTGGAAGTACCTTGAAGGACAGTCCGTCGTTTTTCGGGGATACACCGGATATGAACACATGGCAACGGCACGGTGAACTATGCTTAACTGGAATTATGCATATGAAGAACAGAAGGATCGCGAGAGCGGCGGCTGTGGTAATCGCAACCGCCATATTGTGCGGCATTGTGCCTATGATTGGCGTCGCACTGCGCAATTCGGCAATCGCAACAACGCGTGAAACCAATATTTTGCAGACTTTAGCGACGCTGCCAGAAGGGTTGCGCGACTGCTCCGCAGTACTTGCGTACCTATTTTCAACGGTAGGCTGCATCACAATCGTCGCCGCGCTTGCCGCTGTCGATTTGCGTATTACCGGCAGCAGGCGCGTCGTCATCCGCGATGTCGTCGTGTCGGCGGCGCCAATACTGTACGTGACCGGCGTCAAATGGCTGGTCGAACGTCCTCGTCCGGTCACGTCCGTCGGCAGTGGTCTGTTGCCTGGCGATCCAAGTTTTCCGAGTGGCCACACGGCGGCCGCGGTGATCGTATCGGTCATGATGATTCTTACCGTACGTAATTTCGCGCACAAATGCTTCCCCGATGGAGAAGATGACGGGCGTGCAAACCGAAGACGGGTATTCCTCCGCAGGGCGATCATTGGCGCTGTCGCGCTTGTCGTGGCGGTTGCCTGTTCGCGACTACTGCTCGGCTTGCACTATCCGACCGACGTGATTATTTCCGCCACCATCTGCCCACTCATTTCCTACGCCGTGTGGTGTGTATGGAACGCATGCGAAAGCGCGGGGGAGCGGTAAAAACGTATCTGCCATGTGAGTTTTTTGATTCCCAAATCAGTTAAGGAATGTCCGATTGTGCGGGCAAAACGACAGGTTGTGTAATGGGGCGCAGGTTGGCGGCGAAAGGCTGGTTCAATCAAACTAGCGGCGGATGCTCACATGCGATGCAGCCAAGAACATCCGCAACAAGAACAGCGCAGGCTCAGGGAGGGCCAAGCGGGTTCGAGGAGTTAGTGCAAGGGAGAACCAATGGAACTCGAAGAACTTTCGGTCGTTGAAAAGGCCGCAATGCTTTCCGGTGGATCCGAATGGGATTCGCGAGGCAACGACCGCGCAGACATCCCCAGCTTCGTGATGAGCGACGGCCCCCACGGCGTGCGCCGCCAGCTCGGCGAAGGCGATCATCTCGGCATCGGCGCATCCAAGCCGGCCACTTGCTTCCCGACCGCAGGAACCGTGGCCAATTCTTGGGATCCGGCGCTCGCCGAAGAAATGGGCGAGGCCCTCGGCAACGAAGCGCACGATCTTGACGTGAACGTGCTGCTCGGCCCTGGTCTGAACATCAAGCGCAACCCGCTGTGCGGACGTAACTTCGAATACTATTCCGAAGATCCGATCGTCGCCGGACGTATGGCGGCAGGTCTGATCCGCGGCATCCAGAGCAACGGCATCTCCGCATGCCCGAAGCATTTCGCGGTCAACAGCCAGGAACTGCGCCGCCAGGCCAGCAACTCCGTGGTCGACGAACGTACCATGCGCGAACTGTATCTGACCGGTTTCGAAATCGCAGTGCGTGAAGCCAAGCCGCTGACCATCATGACCTCCTACAACGAGATCAACGGCGTCTACGCGCACGAAAACAAGCATTTGCTACAGGAGATTCTGCGCGACGAATGGGGCTTCGACGGCATGGTCGTCTCCGACTGGGGCGGATCCAACTCCGTGGTCGCAGCAGTCAAGGCAGGCGGATCGCTGGAAATGCCGTCTCCGGGCTTCACTTCCGTGCGTGAGCTGGAAGGCGCGGTCAAGGCGGGAACCCTGTCTGAAGCCGATATCAACGCGCGTGCCGCAGAAGTCGCAAAAATCGCGGCAGCGACCAAGCTGGTCGGTGTTGGACGTAACGATCTGCTCAAAGACGATATCGCAGCAGCGCATCACGACGTGGCACGCAAGGTGGCCGAAGGCTCCAGTGTGCTGTTGAAGAACGATAACGCGACCCTGCCATTCAAGGCCGGCACCCGCGTGGCGGTGATCGGCGATATGGCCGCAACCGCACGTTATCAGGGTTCCGGCTCCTCCAAGGTGAACGCCACCAAGGAAGAGAACATTCTTGAAGAGGTCAAGAACGCCGAAGGCCTCGTGCTTGCCGGCTATGAGCAGGGCTATGACCGCCAGGGCAAGGCTGACCGCGTGCTCGTGGAAGACGCAGTCGCGCTGGCTGGCAAGGAAAGCGTTGATGTGGTGCTTGCAGTCGTCGGTCTTGACGAACGCAGCGAATCCGAAGGCCTTGACCGTTCCACCATGGCGATTCCGCAGGTGCAGAACGATCTGGTCGAAGCGCTGAAGGGCGCGGGCAAGCCGATCGTGGTCGTGCTTGTCGCTGGCTCTCCGGTGGAACTGCCGTGGATTGACGACGTTGCCGCAGTGCTTTACGTGGGTCTGTCGGGTCAGGCCGGCGCTTCCGCGACCGTGCGCGCGCTGACCGGTGAGATCAATCCGTCCGGTCACTTGGCCGAAACCTGGCCGATGCATTACGAGGATTGCCCGAGCTCCGGTTGGTATCCGGCGATTGGTCGCGATGCGATCTATCGCGAAGGCCCGTTCGTTGGCTACCGTTATTACGAGACCGCCGGTGTGCCCGTGCGCTTCCCGTTCGGTTACGGCTTGAGCTACTCCACGTTCACCTACAGTGCCGCCACTGCTGGTGAGAACGGCATTGACGTGATGGTCAGCAACGATTCCGATGTTGCCGGTTCGACCGTTGTACAGCTGTACGTGCGCGGTCCGCAGGGTGGTGTGTTGCGTCCGGATCGCGAGCTCAAGGGCTTCGCCAAGGTTTCGCTTGCCGCGTACGAAAGCAAGAGCGTGCACATCGATTTCGACCGTTACACCTTCCGTCACTTCGACGCTGCCAGCAACGAATGGAAGACGGAAACCGGCGAGTGGACGCTGATGGTGGGCGACAATGCCGAACACCTGCCGCTTACGATTCCGCACACCGTCGCAGGCGATGTCAATCCGGTTGCCGCGGATACTGCGCTCGGCCATTATCTCAGCGGCCACGTCAAGGAAGTGACCGACGCCGAAATGGCCGTGCTGTTCGGCCATGAGGTTGTGGCACCGGGCAAGCCGGTGACGTTCGGCGTGAACGATCCGATCATGTCGTGGGTGGATTCCAAGGGCTTCGTGGCACGTACCGTCTCCAAGACGCTCACCAAGCAGGAAGCCAAGATTCGTCAGAAGACCGGCGCTCCGGACCTCAACACCCTGTTCATCCTGAACATGCCTCCGCGAGCCATGAGCAAGATGACCCAAGGCATGGTCGATTCCGCGATGGTCGACGCCATCGTCAAAATCGCCAACGGACACACCTTCCGCGGATTGGGCGGCGTCATCGCCGGCTTCTTCCGTAACCAATCCGCAAACAAGCGCACTGCAAAGGAGCTGAACAATGACTGATAACAACGCAACGCAGCCGGCTGAGAAGGTCGGTCCGATCCGCCAGTGGATCAAGGACCATCCGAACATCTGGGAGTTCATCCTGTTCAACGTGCTGTCGAACATCTCCACCATCACCCGTTTCGTGGTGACGTGGATCGGCACCGCCATCTTCATCAGTGGCATGGGCCTGACGCAGCCGTTCCACTTCCTGATCTTCAACTACGACACTCAGGGCAACGGTCTGGGCGGCTTCCTCACCTTCCTGCTTGCCGAGGTGCTCGCCCAGGTGGTGAACTTCTTCGTGCAGATGAAGTGGGTGTTCAAGTCTGACTCCAGCTTCAAGGATGCCGCTTGGAAGTACGTGATCCTCGCTGTGATCATCGTGGTTGTGAACCTTGTGCTGCCGGGCTATGTGACCGGTCTGTGCCAGGGTTGGGGCATGGGCGCTGGCATTGCTGGCACCATCGCTTCCGTGGTCAACACCCTGCTCGCCGTGATCGTGAGCTACCCGCTGCTCAAGTTCTGGGTTATGCCGAAGAGCAAGGACTCCAAGGATGCCGCCAAGTAATCCATAACTGACTTCCTTTTCTTCCCTTCCTCAACCCGCCCGGTCTTCCTCCTTTTCCCGGGCGGGTTTTCTTATGACTTTTGCTGCTTTCTCGTGATTTCTCAATATCGAAAATGTAATCGTCAGCAGTGCTGTCGGCGTAAAATCGAAAGTGAGATTGGCGTAAACTTGAAAGTGCGGAATGATGAGTGATTTGGCGAGGTCCTAAAGCTTCGTCAACCATTAAACGGGGTCGTTCTCTTCCTCACTTATGACCTCGTTGGAAAAGCCCTGCATAGCTGCGGGGCTTTTCTTTTTGCCCAGAAAGACATACGCTAACCGGCCCCGCAAATGAACGTTTTTTGTTCTTTTGTCAACTTCTTCCTAGAAAGGTGATATGATCGCATGCAGTGACCTCCCGAAAAGGGGATTGCTAATCTATGGGGGGGTGAACAATGAGCTCGAAATCGAAGTTCGTCCGTTGCGGATTTAACGGAGGAACAGAACAGGAACCTGGACGGCAGCGCCATGCCTTGAAGCGTTGCCTTGCTTCGGTTATTGCTGTTTCCTTGTCCATCGTGTGCATGGTGCCTGCAGCATATGCTCAGAATATAGACGATGTGAGTAGCTCTCCTAACGCCGTAATTTCTGAAGGGGGGGGGGTAATACTGTCGTAGCTGCTCCTTCTGCTCGCAATGTCAACGTTGACGATAAGACGTCGGAAGAGGCCAATACATCAAACGGTGCGCCAACACCTTCCGAAACGAATCAAGACGCACAGCAGGATTCATCTCCTTCATCTTCTACTACTGGTGATTCTTCCGAATCCTCAAATGGTGCGACAGACAATAAGGCGGACGACTCAGCAGAAGCTACCGCTGGCAATTCCGCTAATGATGGAGCCCAAACGCAGGCTCCAAACGATGCTTCTTCTCAAGATGCCAAGAACGATTCCTCAAATGCGACGGATCAATCGCCGGCGAAGGCCAATGTGCAGGTCGCCGCGACGGCGCTTGGCGGCCGTGACTTTGAGGGTCAGGTCACCAAGGAGATCAACGGCAAGACCTACATCCTGATTGGTAACGAGCAGCAGCTGCGTGCGATTGGTTCTGGCAAGAGGGTTATTGGCCGCATCAACAAGGTCACGCAGACTTGCACGCAACAAGGACTCCTCTATCAGTGGGTGGACGGCACGCCGTCTTCCGAATACGCCGGTGACGCCGATCTCTCCGATTCAGATACTTTGCGCGATGCTGATGCCTCCGACCACGACAATCCACTGCTGGCATGCACGGCGTTAACCGTCAAAAAGACCCGCACCAAGTATTACGGCGTGAGTGCTGATGGCACGCAAACGGACTACTCCGCTGCCAACACCGGCCTGACCTATTCCGCAGACGCCAACTACCTGATCTTCCGTGACATCGACCTGTCCAAGAACGCGGCAGATACCAACAACACTGAGTGGACTCCGCTCATGTTCTCCGGCACTATGCTCGGTGCGGTCTCCAATGACGGCGACACCGCAGCCAGCCTGTGGAAGGCTGTTGGTGCCGATGGCGCAAGCGTGGTTCACGCTACCGCAGCTCGGCCGGTCATCAGCCATGTGGTCGTCAATCAGAAAGATATGGTCTCTAATGTCAAAGGAGACCAGCTGGATGTCAGCAAGCAGCAGGGCATCGGCTTCTTCGCCTCGATCACGAACAAGACCGTGATGAACAGCAACAGTCTGGGCAGCGCCGGTACGGCCGTGGTGTCGAACCTCAAGCTGCAGGATGTGTCGGTGGCGAATCATACGAGTGAATCGTATATTCCGGCGACCTTGCTCGGTACGCTCACTTCGGCAGTGGGATTACTGCTCGACGCACTGTTGGCGGCGTTAAAAGCATTGACATTCGGACAAGTAGATCTTGACCTCAATCTTCACGGTCTGCTCACCCTGCACAAAGACAATCCTTCCAACCTCGCCACGGGTGCATTTGCCGGCCGTATCTACGGGGACACCAAGGTTACGGACTGCGAGGTGGCAGATGTTTCGGTATCTAGCGTAAGCCGTATGACCGGTGGTTTCGTGGGATATGTTGAGGGCGCAACCCGATACGATGCAGTCTCCGGCATCGTAGGAGCGCTCACCGAGGTACTCTCGAAGATTCTGAACGTCATCCCGTTCCTCGGGCTGGGCGATTTGGTGGACTGGTTGCTGTCCGGCACGCTCGGGCTGAATGCCTTGATTCCGGTTGGCTACTACAACCCGGTTATCTCGAATAGTTCGGTGAACGGGTTCAAAGAGAACGTTGTGATCGGCAACAAGGACAACCCGCAGGCCGGCGGCTTTGTCGGTGCGCAGATTGGTGCAATCATTGAGAACTCTTCGGTGACGAGCACGAATGGTTTCACCGTGCGGGCAACGCAATATGCCGGTGGTTTTGCCGGAGTAAGTCGCAACGGCAACGTGGGAGGTCTGATTAACTCGCTTGGCGTCGACTTGCTGTCTGCGCTGCGTCCGCAGAGCCTCATCGAAAACAGTGGCCTGACGGTAAACGGTGACGATAGGATCACCGTGCAGGCCGAAGACTACGCCGGCGGCTTCAACGGTGCCATGGCCAATGCCTATGCTGTCAATAATTCGATTACGGCTTCGGTCGCCGTGACTGCCGACAGATCCCACGCCGGAGGATTCACCGGATTCGCCTCCGTGGGATGGGGCCTGGAACTCGGTACGGACGATACCACGAATGCATCGCTGTTGAAACAGCTCACCAAGGCTGCGACTAAATTGCTGAGCGGCAGCGATAACGGTGCAGGAGAACTGCTATCCATCGTCGGTGTGAATCCTTCTGCGATTCTCGGTACACAAATGAAGGGTTCCCTCACAGTTGCTGCCGGCGGTGATTACGCGGGCGGCCTTGTGGGCGAAGGTTCGGGTACGGTGATCGGTGATTCCTCGCAGAACCGCCTTCAAAATCTCACATTCTGGAAGTACAACAATCTTCGTGACTTCCCACAGCAGCGTTCCACCACCATAGAAGGCCTTGAATCAGTCACGGCCACGGGCTCCTACGCGGGTGGCATCGCCGGCAATCTGCAACCGACAACGGTAGCTGGGTTGCTCAACAATGTGGTGAAAATTGGCGATATTGCCACGCTCAAGAAGTTCGACCAGTTTGCCGCGTTCACCGTGGAGAACATGTCTGTCACCGCTCCGGCATCCGGCCTGACAGTGACGGCTGGTTCATATTATGCAGGCGGTGCCATCGGATGCGCCACCGGCGGCGACGTGACCAACACGAACCTTACCAATCTGGCCACGGTCTCGGCCAAGGGAGAAGCCGGCGGTTTTATTGGCTTCTCTGGACCAGGCGACGTCATCGGCGCTGGCGGTCTCAATGTGCTTGGGCTTATCAAGCTTTCCGGTCTGCTATCGGTTGCCCAGTATTCTTCGGTTGCAGTCACTGCATCGAACGTGAACGGCATCTCTGGCGGATTCACGGTTGCGGCAACCGGCAAGAACGAGAACAACGAAACGACCGATTACGCTGCAGGCGGTTTCTATGGTCAGGCCAACAGCACCAAGACCCGGGAAAGCCATGTGACAAACCTCAAATCGGTCACAGCCGATACCAGCACGTCCGATGGTGTGGCAGGCGGTTTCGTGGGCTTCTCCACCACCGGCGGCCTCGCCGACGCGCTCAGCAACGCAGAAGATTCCAGCGTATTGGATGACCTGATCAAAGGCGGCCTGCTGTCCGTGAACGACCTGCTCGGTGCCGTACCGTATCTGATTCCAAGTTATACGGATACCACCGTGACATACGTCAACGGCGGTTATGTCGAAGGCGATATCGCGGGCGGCTATGCGGGAAACTTCCAAAGCGGCAAGGTCAACCAGTTCTCCGAAACCGATCTCAAGAACGACTCAACGCTGGCCGGTGTACAGTCCAGCGTGCAAACCAACCCCGTGGCCGTTGTCAACCTCGACCATGTGACCGGCGGCGCATACGCGGGCGGATTCGGCGGCAAGGTCGTTTCCGGCGCACTCGCTTCGGCTGGCAACGGCGGCCTGAGCCTGCTCGGCAAATTCGGTACGGTGGATCTCGCCAATCTGCTGCAGGTGGTGCAGGGCTATGTGCCGTTCATCTCCTACGCGGGCGTGCATTCCGATGCCACCACCGTGGAGACCACCAGCGGCAACAAGATTTCCGACCCGGATGATCCCGGCTTCACCGTCTCCGCCACCCGACTTGACCAATCCGATACGCAATCCGGTTCCGCCGGCGGCTACATCGGCTACGGTTCCGGTGTGCAGGTGTCCCATTCCAGTGTCACTCAACTGCGCCACACCGATGTCAAGGCACCGAAGAATCTGGAAACCACCGGATCAATCGACGACACCTATCTGAGCAAAGACAGCTCGTATGCAGTCACTGCCGCGCGGTATGCCGGTGGCTATATCGGCAAAATGGATATCGGCTCGGCAGCAGCCGTGGGCGGCGGCCTGAGCCTGCTCGGCCAGAACGTCAATCTCAACGACGTGCTGGATGTGCTCAACATTGTCGTTTCGACCATCGAGCACTCCGACGTGACCGGCGGCATCGGCGGATACTCCGTGCTGGCCAGCACCGCAGACCATAGGAACGCCAACAACAAGCCCGATCCACTGGGCATGGCCGGCGGCTTCGCCGGAGACATCGAAGGCGGCCATATCCAGGACTCCAGCTCGCACGAGTTCGTGTACATCATCGGCCAGGTATCGGCCGGCGGCTACGTGGGCACCATGCAGCCGGGAGCCGTGGCGAACGTACTCGGCGACGGCAGCGTGCTCAAGAAGCTCGTCAACCTCGACAACCTGCTCTCGCTCGTGCAGGACTTCGTGCCGACGATTCGCAACAGCTCAACCGATGCCGCAGTGTGCGGCGGCGCGGTGCGCGCACAGGCGGCATCGGATACAACCACACGCCGCGGCATGGCCGGCGGCTATGCAGGTCGTAACCGCGGCGGCCATATCTGGGGCAACAACACCGCAGCATGGAAGCAGGAGAACACCGACGGCAAATACAACGGGCCGCAACGCGTAGCCTATGCCGCGCGTATCCGCAGCGTATACGGTGCCGAAATCGCCGGCGGCTACACCGGCTTCATGGAAGCGGCCGATACCGCTGAAGGTGGTTCGCTCTCCTTGCTCGGCGGTCTCATCAAGGCCGGCAACCTCGCCGGCGTGCTGTCCGTGGTCTACCCGACCGAGGAGCACACGAAGGTCACCGGTCCGCTGCGCAATATGAGCTATGACCAGTGGAAGACCTGGGTCGATAATATCGGCAAGTACGGTGCGTATGGCAAGGAATTCACCGAGGTAGCTACGGGCGATGGTGCGGTCTCTGTTACCGACCAGGATTCCCTGGACAAGTTCCTCGAATCCTACATCTTCGGATTCAACGTCGTCGCCGGTCGTGCGGAGTATCGGACCGGCGCGAACCTGCATGATTCCGGCGTCGCCGGCGGACACGTCGGCCTGATGCGCACCGGTACGATCACCGACGGCCAGTCGATGGATGTCAAGACCGTCTCCGCCATACGCGCGGCAGGCGGCTACGCGGGCACGATGGAATCCGGCTCGGCATCCTCGTTCGGCTCCATCCAACTATTCGGAGACAAAGGCATCAAACTTGATCTGGGTCAGATGCTCGACGTGGCACAGGTATTCGTGCCTGTCATCAAATCCTCGAGCGTGGCCGGCTACCGCAAGGGTATGAAAATCACGGCCGCCGGCGAAGACATCACGCACGGCACCGGCAACGCCGGCGGCTACGTGGGTCTCGCGGTCGGCGGCCAGATCTGGGGCGATCTCGACCAGAACGGCCAGAAGCTTGCTGATGGTGTCACCGCTGCCGGTGCCAACGTCTCCAACCTGCGCAAGGTGGAAGGACGCAACAACGTCGGCGGATTCATCGGCGTGGCCACTGCCGGCGCGGTCGCAGATGTGGATACCAATGCATCCGAGGGATTCCTACAAGGAATCCTCGACTCGCTGGTATCGAACCCGGCAAGTCTGGTCAGCGTATTGCAGGCCACGGTTACGACGATTCGCGGTGCGCATGTGAGCTCGGATGACCCGGCATGGGGATACACGGTCAACGGCGCATATGAGAGCAAAGACGGTAAGGGTAATACCACAACCAAGTATGCCCTGAACGCCGGCGGTTTCGCCGGCTCGCTGCAGGCCGCGATCCTCGGTGACAAGGACTCCGCCAAAGGCACCGGCAGTGAAGCGGATCCGAACAATGACCCAGCCGCACTTACAGTCACCGGGTTGCGCGCCGTTGAAGGCGGGCAATACGCGGGCGGCTTCTTCGGCCTTGCCGATGTGTCCAGCGTCGCCTCCGTTGGTGGCGGCGAAGCTGGCAAGGACCAGAACACCAACCTTCTGCTCAAACTGCTCAAGGTCGGCAACGTGGGTGTGCTCGAAGCGTTCCGCACCTTCATCTACGACGGTCAGGTCAACGGCGTGAGCGACGGCATCCAGATTGTCGCCCACGACTCCACCACAAAGGGCATGCTTGACTCGAAGCGTTACACCGGTGCGGCCGGCGGCTTCGGCGGTGGACTGATCAACGGCTCCGTCAAGCAGTCCACGGTCACCAACCTCAACAGTGTGACCGGCGTGAACTACGTGGGCGGCTTCATCGGGCATCTTGGCAAATCCGGCACGGTCGCCGCCGACAACGCACAACTCGGCACGAGTGCGCTCAACCTGCTCGGTGCCACGGCCGGCGTACTTGACATCTGGGGCTCGCATGTCGGTGATTCGCATGTCACCGGCATCCCGGACGGCTACACCGTCACCGCCACACACCATGGCGACGATTACGGCAAAGCCACCGACAAGGCCACCGGGCGCGAGGTCGCGGGCGGATTCGTCGGCTACGCGGACCTGGCCCGAGTGAAGGGCTGCACGGCCGGCAATCTCAAGAAGGTCACCAGCGGCGAGATCGCCGGCGGATTCGTCGGCGAAACCAGCCGCGCCTATCTGGTCGATACGCAGGTCAACTCGGTACTCGTGGAACTGCTCCTGCAAGTGGTGAACGCGCTGGTCAAGCTCCTATACCTCGACAAGGTGGAACAGGTCGGCGTTATTGACTTGGGCAAGTGGTTCCCGGCTATCTTCGGCAAGGTATTCGACCTCAAGGTGCTCTCGGAAGGCAATGTGCTGTACGTGAACCTGTTCGGGCTGAAGGTGAGCGTCGCCCTGTCCAAGGCCGACGCCGAAAACCAGCAGCAGACCGACGTGGCGATCGTCACCATCGGCGACAGCGTCATCAAACTGCCCTGCAGCAAGAACGGCATCGACATGGATGGGTCAGGCAGCAACCTGACCGTCCAACTCATCAAGGGCAACCGCACCCGCGTGGAACAGTCCACCGTGACGGGCATCGCCAGCGGCTATGACGTGTTCGGTGGCGGAGCGACTCAGGACACCGACGGCGTGAAGGATCTTTCCACAGGCTACGCGGGCGGCTTCGCCGGACTGAACGACGAGGGCGTGCTGGCGGACGACCACATGGTCTACGCCGACACGATCCGCGGCACCAGCGGACTGGTCGACCCGTTCTCGAACACCAAACTCAAGTCCGTATGGGACTTCAACACCATGAGCGACATCCTCGGACCGGTCGATGACGGCAACGGCGGCAAGGCATACAACACCTATCGCATCTACCGCAAGGCGGCCGCGAACGCCGGTGAGGCCCGCACCTCCGCACAGGACGGCAACAAGATCTTCTCGCAGAAGAACACGGCAGACGATGCGCTGAACACCGGACTCGATCGTTGGGAAGTGAAGCTGTTCGACGTGGTCAACACATACGACAGCGGCGCTGTGCACAGTGGTGCATCCGGCGACGCTGGTACCACATGGGTTGGCATCAAGGATGCCGTGGCCGAATCCAAGGACGGCCAGACGAAGCTCGATGCCTACCAGTCCCCGGCCAAGGCAGTGCTCATGCTTGACGTGCCCGTATCCGACAACAACGGCGGACTCACCCCCGAACCGGACGACGGCCAGGACCCGTGCGGCAAGGACGGTTGCAAGACCGTGGACCTCACCCTGCAGAAAGTGTGGCGCAACGGCCAGCTGGAACGCCCCGACGCCATCGCCCTCGAGGTGACCGCCACGTACACGAATGCGGCGGGCGAACAGGTCAAGGCCGGGAAGCTCGAATGCTTCAAGGACGACTGCGCCACCGAGGAGCGGGCCAACCCGTTCACGGTGACCATGACCGCCAAGGAGAACGGCTCCGCGTGGAGCGACACGTGGCGCACGAAGCTCACCGGCCTGCCGGTCGCCTTCGTCGACAAGGGTTCCGGCCCAAACGGCGAGGACGTGACGCGCTACTACACGTACACCGTCAAGGAGCTCAACATGACCTACGCCTCCGGCGACACGGATGGCAACGCTGAGACGAAGACCCCAGCCGAGGCCGGTTACTCGGTGTCCGTCAAGTACGGAACGGACAAGGACGGCAAGTATGTGGCCACCGTCACGAACTTCTCGCCCCTGCCCGAGACCGGCGGCAACGGCACGCTCCTGTTCGTCATGCTCGGCGTGTTCATGCTTGCCCTCGGCACCGCATGGTACCTGCGCGCCAACCGCATGGAACCGGCCGCGGCCGGGGGAGCGGGCGCGGGAACCGCGCTGCCGGTCGGCCGCAAACGCGGTCGGCACACCCGATAACCAGACTTCCCGCCGTCGCACGGCGGCGGGGCAACCAATGTAACCAACTCGAACCGGCCCCGACCGGGACCGGTGCAGTACAGAGAAAGGAACAGTGATGAAGTTACTAATCAGGAATGTAGCGGCGGGCGTCCTCGCAGCCGCCACGATGCTCGGCATCGCCGGCCTCGGCGCCACCACCGCCAACGCTCAGGAAGCCAACGGCAGCATCAAGGTGAGCAGCACCAACGCCGAGTTCGCCGGCAAGGAAATCAAGGCCTACCAGATGTTCTCCTACGATCTGGATGCCGTCAACGCCGGAACCGCCGACAACGGCGGCTTCACGCTGAACTCCGAGTGGAACCAGTTCTTCATCTCGAACAAGACTGAGTTCAACCTTGGCGATGACACCACCGTCGACAACGTCGCCCAAAGGGCCTATGACTACGTCTCCGGCCTCAAGGACGGGAAGACCCAGGTCGTCCCGTTCGCCAAGAAGGCCTCCGATTGGGCGAAGACCCAGACCGGCCTGACCATTAAGACCGAGAGCGCGGCCAAGATTGCCGTGGACGGTAAGTACACGGCGACGTTCACCGATCTGGCCTACGGTTCCTACCTCGTCAGCCCGAAGGCCGGTTCCACCGATACCAGTGACAAGCGTGGCACCGATGCCATCCTGCTCAATGTGCTGAACAGCACCGCCGTCGAGCAGGACCTCAAGAGCACCTACCCGACCATCCAGAAGACCGTCAAGAACGGCACCGACGACAAGAAGCACAACAGCGTCGAGATCGGCGACACCGTGGACTTCAAGCTCGCCTCCACCGTGCCGGACATGACCGAGTACACCAACGGCTACACTTTCAAGTTCACCGATACCCTGTCCAAGGGCCTTACTCTGAACGGCACCGCCGAGGGCGGCACGTTCGCTCCGACCGTCAAGATCGGCGATACCACGCTGACCAAGGACCTCGACTACACCGCTACGTACACCACGGACTCCGATACTGGTAAGACCGCTCTTGAAGTCAACATGATGAACTTCAAGAATCTGCACCAGAATGACGCCGGCAAGGCCATCACCGTCGAGTACTCCGCCACCCTGAACAAGGACGCCGAGGTCGGTTCCACCGGCAACCAGAACGACGCGAAGATCGAGTACAGCAACGACCCGGCCTCTAACGGCACCGGCACCACCAAGGAAGACAAGACCTACACCTACACCTTCAACTTCGACATCGAGAAGGTCAACGCGGTCGACCACAACGATAAGCTGAAGGGCGCCCAGTTCGAACTGCAGCGCGAGAACGGCACCAAGATCAATCTTGTGAAGGTCTCCGATGGTGTGTTCCGCCCGGCCAAGGGAACGGAAACCGTCGCCGATGACAAGACTGTGGTCACCGACAATAACGGCAAGCTGCAGTTCACCGGTCTCAAGGAAGGCACCTACAAGGTGAAGGAGATCAAGGCTCCGACAGGCTATAACCTGCTGAAGGATCCGATCACGGTCACCATCTCCGCCACGTACGACGAGAACACCGGCATCCTGGAGTCCTGGAAGGTAAACAACGCCAACGCGCAGGGCACCACCGTCCCGGTCATCACCGTCGAGAACAACAAGGGCGTCACCCTCCCCGAGACCGGCGGCATGGGCACCGTGCTGTTCACCGTGTTCGGCGTGGCCATCGTGGCCCTCGGCGCGACCTGGTACGTCAAGTCCAACCGCAAGTCCCGTCACGCGGCCTGAGACCGCCACTGACCCCCGGTTCCCCTGACCCGCGTCAAGGGGACCGGGGCGCCGGCCTTCCCTGACCGGGGAAGCCCCACCAAGGAGATCCATGGTTAAGAAGCTGCGCGGCCTCGCGCCGTTGCTGGTCATCGTGATCGGACTGCTCGTCCTGTTCTACCCGACGATCAGCAACTTCCTCGTCATGAAGAACGCCTCGCGCGTCGTCAGCAACTACGACGCGGCCGTCGAGGCACTCTCCGACGAGGAATACCGCAGCATGATCGACGCCGCGCACGCCTACAACACCAGACTCGCCGAGGAAAGCTCCGGCACCACCAGCGCCCTCACCGGAGCGGTGAACACCGAAGCCACCGACGCCGAGTACATGAAGCTCCTCAACCTCGCCGGCGACGGCATGATGGGATACGTCACTGTGCCTAAGCTCAAGGAGACCCTGCCTATTTATCACGGCACTTCCGAGAAAGTACTGCAATCCGGCATCGGTCACTTGGAACAGACCTCACTACCAGTTGGTGGCGCGTCCACTCATGCGGCGCTGTCTGGCCACCGAGGGTTGCCCACGGCAAAACTGTTCACGGACTTGAACCTTATGAAAAAAGGCGACAAGTTCTATATCACAATACTTAAAGACACGTATGCGTATCAGGTCGATAAGATCACTACCGTTCTGCCGACTGATGCCAAACAACTGGCGATTGAGCCCGGCAAGGATTTGGTCACGCTCATCACCTGCACACCGTATGCGGTCAACACGCATCGGCTGCTGGTGCGCGGTCATCGTATTCCATACACACCACAGCAGCAGAATGACGCCAAATCCACATTCCACGTGGACATTCCGCTGCAGTATTTGTTGCCGTCTCTCGCGCTGATTGCCTTGCTTATTGCATGGCATTTGTGGCAGCGGCATGAGCGGCGACGCCGGCAGAGTGGGAGCGCCAAGGTCGCATCCGGTGATTCTAGCTCCACAGCCATCGAGCCGGACGGTGACTTGCCTCCTCAGCCAGCCAATACAAATAACCAATCACATTCATCACGGCGGAAAGGACCGGGCAGACATGTTAGACCCGCATAGCGGAAGCGAGTATGGTGCGGCGCGCATTGCTGCCATGATTGCCGCCACCATTACTATCATCCTCACTGGTCTTGTGTCTTTCGGCTTCATGGTGCCATACGCGCAAGCTGATTCCTTCGGCACTCTCACCATCAATGCCGTGTGGAACCGAGACGCGGCTTCACCCAAATCACTTGCCGGCGATACCTACGCCATCGTGCGCGTCGCTACCGTCACAACGAACAGCAACGGTAGCGTTTCCTCATATAAAACCGTCAGTGATTTTTCCGGTCTCACTGCCGATTGGGAACGCCTGACATCGAGCGAATATCACGATGCCGCCAAGAAGCTGGCTGCACACGCGGCGAAAAACAAGCTATACCAGCATTCCGGCACCACCAATGCAGCTGGCCAACTTACTTTCCAGAACCTACCGCTTGGCCTATATCTGGTCTCCCGCACGGATTCGGCGAAAGCCAACAAGGCATACGACTGTGATCCGTTCCTCATCTCGATTCCCGGCAGCGGAGATACGGCCGCCGATCTCAACATCACGGTAGAGCCGAAATTTAGCACTGGAACTCCTATTGTCCCGCCCGAAAATAACCCGAGCGAGGAGCCGGGCAATCCTGGCCTTATCGGTCGTACGGGTGCTGCCGTAGACAGCATTGCTGCGGCAGCGGGGCTCATGCTACTTGTTGCGTTCATTTTGTTCAGATTGCGCACGAGGCGCCGCATACGGGACGTCAATTCGGCCGGCAAATCCCATACAGATGATTGCACGATGAAGTGAAAAAAGTAAGCATGAGCGACGAATGATTCTCTCCGGAACAAGCACAATATCTGGCTTCGCTGCTTGCAGTCAAGTATTACTGGTTCACGTATCCGATATGCAGAGTGGTGCAAGCGTGAATGCGTTTCGAGTGCTGAAAATGGTGAATCTCTCACTGTGCTGTTCCGTGAAGCGGGGCTCGGTCCTGAGTTGATAGGCGAAAAGCGTATTGAACGGTGCATGCATCGTTGGAGGAAGACAATACGAATAGAAGATCCAGGCACGGTAGACAGAGTGAATCTCCCCGATTCTGAGGTTACTTCCAGTCGCACGAATGAAGGTAACCCTGGAACCGGTGGAAATGATATGCGTGATTTGATTATCCGTCGACAGGCGCTTTATATCAGACGTTTGGAATTAAAAGTCGATGACCTAAAGATGCAGCTCTCGCAGCAATCCCTATCAAATGATGTGCAATGAGTTGTGCTGGATAAGCTGAGAGCGTCATCATTATTGTCTCTGATTCAGTATGAGATTTGTTTGAAACATTGGTGATTCGTGATTTGCGCGTGTATCTCGAATCGATGGGTGGTGCGAATCGAATCGCATATTATCGGGATGAAAAAGGTCTTGAAGTTGATGTGATTCTTGAATTGGTGGATGGTCGCTGGGCTGCGGTGGAGATTAAGCTGAGCGATTTGAAAGTCACGGAGAAAAATGCGGACAAACTGCATGCTTTCAAAGAAAAAGTGTGCGGAAATCTTCTATCTCAAGTTCGTGAGCCTGAATTCATGGCGTTTATTGTCGGGCGTGGTGGTATTGCATACTGTCGTGATGGCGGCATTCCGGTGCTGCCGATCGCCACGCTTGGGGCGTAGCAAACGAATGCTGCGGCAGATGAGACGATTGGGAGAGTGAATTGAACGAAGGAGACGGTATGTGGGGAGTGCGGCAGACGCGGGAATCGCAAAAAACATGGGAATCGCAGGAGTCGCAGAATTCTCAAGGAACGCAGCCGAAAATCGACAGAATTCCGGCACTGATTGCTGCTGTGGCGATTGTGGGTGTGGCCATTGGCGCGGCCGCCGGCCTGCTGACGCTTATGCTGTACGGCGTTGAGCATCTTGCGCTCGGCTATGTTGAGAATTCGCAGGAATCCGGCCCGTTCAACGTTCCCGCAATTCGGCGACTGATTTCCGTGACTGCGGGCGCGACCATCGCGGCCGTGATTTGGTGGCTGTTGCGTACGCGCAGCACGAAAGTTCCGTCCGTTAAAAAGGCGGTAAACGGCGATATTATGCCGATTTGGCAGACTGTCGTGCATGTGTTGCTGCAGATTTTCATCGTCGGCACGGGCATGTCGATCGGTCGGGAAGTCGCTCCGCGCGAGTTGGGTGCGATGTTCGGTCAGCGGTTCGCACGTTGGGTGCATCTTGACGCGAAGGACACCCGCATGTTGGTGGCCATTACGGCCGCCGCCGGCCTTGCGGGCGTGTATAACGCGCCGCTCGCAGGCACGTTTTTCGCGGTCGAGATTCTGCTCGCCGATGTGACCCTTGAAACGGTGACGCTCGCTTTCGCCTGTTCCGCGCTGGCTTCGTGGGTGGCGTCGCTGGTCAAAGGCACGCACACGTTCTATTTGATCGGTGAAACTGACGGTTTATTTACCCCCGATTACATGGCGTTCGCACTGGTTGCCGGCATGGTTCTCGGTGCGGCCGGCGCGCTGTTCCGCCGCGGATCGCAGTGGGCTGAGAAGTCCAAACCGTCGGGCGCGGGCATTCTGTGGATGTTGCCGCTCGCCGGCCTGCTGACTGGCGTTGTGGCGATTTGGGTGCCGCAGGTTATGGGCAATGGCCGTGCCACCGCGCAGTTGAGTTTCTCGTCCAAGGCTGATTTGGCGGTGGTGCCGATTTTGCTGGTTTCGTTCCTTGCGAAGGCGATTGTCGCACTGTTGACGATCCGTTCCGGCGCTTCCGGCGGTGTGCTGCAGCCGGGTATTGCGCTCGGTGCTTCGGGGGGTGCTGTGCTGGGTGTTCTGTGGATGCAGGTGTTTCACACGAATTCGATTGGCATGTACGCCCTGCTGGGTGCGTGCGCGTTGCTCGCAGCTTCCCAACAGGCTCCGCTTATGGCGATTTGCTTGGTGATGGAACTTGCGGATGCTCCGATCAATCTGTTTGTGCCCATTGGATTCGCGGTTGCGGTGAGTGCGTTCACCGCATCGCGTTTAGGGGAGCCGCTTGCCGCTTTGCGCCTATCGAAAAGTGCGGAAAAGAAGGTAATTAAGGCGAATGCGCGTTGAAGGGTGTGTTAGGCGGTAAACTAGGGGGGTCGGCGTATGGATGGTCGATGCTGAGCGCCCGATGATGAAGAAGGACGTATGACGAAAGACAACAATTTCAGGCTGGAATTTCCGACGGATACCGAGGTGATGGGGGCTGACATGTCCGAACCGCCGAAGCCTCCGACGGTCGCTTCGCAAGAAAGCGATGTGAACGGTGTAAGCGATTTCAGTGATTTCGAGGATTACGGCGATTACAGCAATGAAATTCCGGTACCACCGAAGAATACCGGCAAAATCGTCGCTATCGTGATTGCGGCTATCGTCGTGATTGCTTTGATTGGCGGTATTGCATGTTGGATGCTTTCGAATAATTCCAAGAAATCAGCCATTACCAGCGCAGCCGCGCAATGCCAGGATTCCACAAGCCAGCTGCAAAGTGCCAATAACACGCTTTCCGACGCTTTGGAAATCGGAAAAACCGGCGCGAAGGTCACTGCCGATCAAGTCGCCGACGCCAGCACCGTCACTAAGCTCAATGCGGCCATATCTAACGCGAAGGAAGCGAAAATCCTGTCGTGCGACACGTCGCAGGGCATCAGCAAGCTGAAGAAATCCGCGAAAGCCATGGCATCCGAGGCGCGGAGCATGAACGACAAGGCCGAAAAGATTACAAATGCGGCCGAAGCCGTCGACGCTTCCAAAGTGCTGGCCACGCAGAATCGTCTGAAGAGCCAGCTCAATGACGCGATCGAGCAGGCGCAGTCCGTGCTCGACGATTCCGACGGCATGGTGGCCGACGGCAGCGTGCGCGTGGCATTGCAGCAGGCGATTGACTCGGCCAGAAACCTTGCCAATGGCACCAATCTCAAGGAAAACGACGTGACGGCCGCCGTTGACGCGCTGAATGCCGCCAAAGACGCCGTTCAGCAGGCGATGGACCAATACCAGGAGGCGTCGTCGACTCCCAACACCGTGACGAACAACACCAATATCGGCACTAACGGGGGTGCTGGCGTTGGCATTAATGGGGGTACCGTGAATCGTTCGGATGGTGCTGTCGGCGGCTTGCCTACCGGTGGCCTGCCTGCAGGTGGCGCGGCTGACGGCGCGGCTGGCGGCAATGCCGGTGGCGCCGGTGACGCATCGGCTGGCGGTGCGGTTGACGGTGCGGCGGGTAGCGATGTCGCGCCGCAGAACATTGGGAACTAGGAGAGTCGTCTCCCAATCGTCCAAGCCGCTCAAGTCTCGCCCAAATCACAGCGCCTGAGTCGCGCGTGACCTCGCAGGTCTCGCATGACTCAGGCGCGTTTTTTACATGGCCATAAGGCCGGTTTTCCGCGGAATAAGCGCGGTCAGCACAAACCAGTGGTCTTCGGTGCGAATCGTCACTTCGCCGCCATACTGCTGCGCGATATGACGAATCGACTTCACGCCGAAACCATGCCGATGCTGATCGTCGCGCTTGGTGGTGCGTAGATTGCCTTCCGCATCCTTCTTCAATCGGGAGTCGTAATAATTCTCAACACGGATAACAATAAAGCGATTCTGCTCGTATAACGCAAGTTTGATCAGACGCTGCTCACGTTTCGGCAATTTCGACGTCGCTTCGATCGCATTGTCAAGCGCGTTGCCGAACAATGATGCGATATCCATCGACGACATGCCGCTTAGCAGCGAGCCGTCCGCGACCGCCGTGAACGTAATGCCTCGATCGGCGCACGTGCGCTCTTTCGTGGTCAAAATAACGTCAAGCACGGGATTGCCGGTATGCTGCTGCGCGCTATAGCGCTGCACCGATTGCTCCAGCTGTTCGAAGCCGGCCGCGGCATGCTTCGGATCGACTTCGGCACGCAACGCCGCAAGCTGATGCTTCAGATCGTGCGCAAGACGACCTAGCGATTCGATATTTTCCTTCGATTGCAGGTATTCCTGATGTTGGCTTTCCAGCTGCGCGTTGATCGACGCGAGTTCCGTATTCGCTTCAATGCGGCGCGCCTGCTCTTGCTGCGCATATAGGATCGCGAAACCGCAGAAATCGACCAGCGTGCGAATGTAGAAGATTTCCTGGCCGACCGAACCGGAAAACGGCGTATTCGTCGACACGAAACTCAAATTGCTCATGGCGAACGTGACGATCATAATGGCCATCGTCGCAATCGCGGCGGAAGCGGTCGGCAAGGTAGGTGTGGTCTGGCTGAAATTGCCGCGTTCAACCATCCAAGCTAGACCGAAGCACAGCGCATACGTAACGACAAGCAGCGCGATCGCGCGCCAATCGTAATCGGCGAAACCATCGCGCACGCCAATGAACGTAACGATCTGCCAATGCAGCGACGCCACCAATTCGGCCAACACGAACGCGCGCGCCGTAATATACAGGCCCTCGCGTTTGCCGGTGCCCGCGCCGAGCAGAATCGTCGCATACATGCAGGCGAATGCGAGCAGCATACCGATGATCCAGAACCAGATCGGCATACTGCCGTCGAAATACTGCACCGCGACCAGCGATGCCAATCCGGCCGCACTGACGATGATCGACCGTCGGAGCGGCACGCGACGATACGACACCGCGATATACACCATGCATGCGGCCCATTCGCAGATCGCCGTATAAGAACGGGGGATGTCGGGCAGAGCGTTGGTGATTGGCGTCATCGGCGGTACCGAAAGCACGGTCACCAAAACGGAAGGTATGGAAGGGGAGCCTCCTGCCAGTCCTCCTGCCAATCCGGCCAGCGCATTCGGCAATATCACGCTGGTCACCTGCCACCCCCCATATAGTCGGTCAACGCGGCGAGGAACGCCTTCTTGCGTGGTCGGCTTACGCGCAACTGTTCGCCGTTCGACATCACGCAATCCTGGTCGGCGACGCCCGTCACATGCTTGAGATTCACCAGATAGCAGGAATTCGAGCGGAAGAAATGGTGGTCGGCGAGTTTCGCTTCCATGTCTTTGAGCGTGCCATTGATCGACAGTTTGCCTTCCAACGTGTGGATGACGATGGTATGCCGGATCGATTCGAGATACAGAATATCGGCAAGATTCAGCCGCATCTGCCCGTTGCTGGTTTCGATAAGCATGGAATCGTCGCCATTGCGCCTCACCATGTCGATCGACTTTTTGAGTTCCTGTGAAAACGCGAACCACGGCAGGGGTTTGAGCAGATACGACAATGCGCGCACCTCGTACCCGCTGATCGCATACTGCGGTGCGGCGGTGATGAACACGATCACGACCTTGTCGTCGCGCTCGCGAATGCGTCTCGCGGCGGCCATGCCGTCCATTTCGCTCATTTCGATGTCGAGCAGTAAAATATCGTAAACAGGGGTATACTTCTCTACGATTCTCGCGCCGTCGTCGAATACGGAAACGGTGAATTGTTCGTCATTTTCCTGCTGATATCGGTTGAGATAGTCAAGTACCAGCTGGCAGCTTGCGGGATCATCCTCGACCACGCCGATTCTAATATTGCGCACTGCAACCTCCCTGTTCTGTCTTTCGCTCCGCACCATTGTCTTGCATGATGGCGATAAATGCGTGTATTCACTACGCAGTTAACCCCCTTTTGCCAGCGTAGGTAAACAGCGCGACTCGCGACACGCATTGACAGTTTTATCGTTGTATGTATCATGGAACGTGGCTCAACGAAGAGAACCTTCGCCGAACCAAAGAAATAAATTAACGCTTTGAATTGTGGCTTTGTCGAAGTTGTAAGCCGCAAGGCGAGGCACCGAAAGAAATCCCTTTACAACGGATCGTGAGGCACGTACCTGCCTCTGAAAGGATGACAAATCATGGCAGAAGTCGTATTCGACCATGTTACTCGTATCTACCCGGGCAACGATAAGCCGTCGGTGGATGATTTGAATATGGACATCAAGGACGGCGAGTTCCTGGTGCTGGTTGGCCCGTCTGGCTGCGGCAAGTCCACTACTCTGCGTATGCTCGCTGGCCTTGAAGAGGTCAACAAGGGCCGCATCCTCATCGGTGGCAAGGACGTCACCACGATGCAGCCGAAGGATCGCGACATCGCAATGGTGTTCCAGAACTATGCTCTGTATCCGCACATGACCGTGGCTGACAACATGGGCTTCGCTCTGAAGATCGCCGGCACCCCGAAGGAAGAGATTCGCAAGCGCGTCGAGAAGGCCGCTGAGATCCTCGACCTGACCGAGTACCTCGATCGTAAGCCGAAGGCTCTGTCCGGTGGTCAGCGTCAGCGCGTGGCTATGGGCCGTGCAATCGTCCGTGAGCCGAAGGTCTTCCTCATGGATGAGCCTCTGTCCAACCTCGATGCCAAGCTCCGCGTGCAGACCCGTACCCAGATCGCTGCTCTGCAGCGCCAGCTGGGCGTCACCACCCTGTACGTGACCCACGATCAGACCGAAGCTCTGACCATGGGTGACCGCATCGCCGTCATCAAGCTCGGTGTCCTGCAGCAGGTCGGCGCCCCGACCGAGCTGTACGATCGCCCGGCCAACGTCTTCGTCGCTGGCTTCATCGGCTCCCCGTCGATGAACATCAACACCCACCCGGTGGTCAACGGCAAGGCAAAGATCGGCGAAGACACCGTGGATTTGCCGGCTGAGGCCGTCAACAAGCTCACCGCTGAAGACAACAACCAGATCGTCGTCGGCTTCCGTCCGGAAGACGCTTCCCTGGCCGCCCCGGATGACGCCAACGCCTTCTCCCTCAAGGTCATGAACGTTGAGGATCTGGGCTCCGATGGCTACATCTACGGCAACATCATCACCGATGGCTCCGCTGCTGAGGCATCCACCATGATGTCCGACCAGAACAAGCTCACCACGATCCGCGTGAACCCGCGTGCTCTCCCGAAGGTCGGCGATACCGTCAAGATCAAGATCGACCCGTCCAAGATGCACCTGTTCGCTCCGTCGACCGAGCTGCGTCTGAACTGAGCTGATACCGAGTAACCAACCGTTGGCTGTTTCTTCAAGGGAATATCCTTTACGGAATCGGCTGGCGGGTGGCTGAATAAAAACTTGGCGGAAGCGCGAACTTCCGTCAACCATTAAACGAGACGTGCTCTTCCTCTCTTATCGTCTCGTTGGAGAAGCCCCGCGTTGGTGCGGGGCTTCTTTTGTTTTCCGCAAGCACAATATCGGCTTGTAATGTCTGTTTGTAGCATCGATCGCAATATTCGATCGTAATATGAGATGGATAGTGAGATTCCAGTATTGAGATCATCGCATATCGGCAGGTGAAACGGATTCGTCCATGCTTGCTTCTTCGGGTAGGTCAACAGGTAAATTGTTGATTCATGGAATCTCTTGAATTGCCACAGATGGATCCCCGTGTGCTGAAAGCAACTTCCGTGAAGGCCGAAGATCCGGCTGCCTTATCTCCGGAGCCGCAGGCGCTGAAAATCACCGCCGCAAGCTCGAATCCAAAGATGTTCACCCTGCCGTGGGAAAAGCCGCTGGCTACTTGGCCGGAAGACCTGCTGGCCAATCTTCCGCGTGGTATTTCCAGGCATGTGGTGCGTTTCGTGCACGTAGGCGACGAAGTGTACGCCATGAAGGAAATCACGCGCAATGTGGCGGAACGAGAATACGAGCTGCTGCGTCGCCTGCAGAAGCTGGAACTGCCGACCGTGCAGCCGATCGCCGTGGTCACAGGCCGTCATAGCCGTGAAGGCGAGCCGCTGGAAGCGATTCTTGTCACCAAGCATTTGAAGTTCTCACTGCCGTATCGTGCGCTGTTCGCGCGTAATCTGCGCCCTGATACCGCGGAACGACTGATCGACGCGTTGGCCGTGCTGATGGTGCGCTTGCATTTGGCCGGCTTCTATTGGGGCGATGTGTCGCTGTCGAATGTGTTGTTCCTGCGCGATGCCTACGCGTTCTCCGCATTTTTGGTTGATGCGGAAACCGGTGATCTGCAGATTAATCTGACGGAAGGCCAGCGCGAGTACGACGTTGATTTGGCCCGTACGAACATTATTGGCGAATTGATGGATCTTTCGTCCGGTTCGCTGCTGCCGAGCGGTGTTGACGAAATTGCGATCGGCAACCGTTTGGTGGATCGTTACCATTCGCTGTGGAGCGCGCTGACTGATACCGACAAGTTCGGTCCGGACGAAATGTGGAAGATCGAGAAGCGCGTCAACAAGCTCAATGAGCTTGGTTTTGATGTGGATGAGCTGGAGATGAAGACCGCCGAAGATGGCAAGCGTGTGCTGGTGCGTCCGCGTGTGGTCGATGCCGGCTATGCGAATCGTAAGTTGCTGCGATTGACTGGTCTTGATGTGCAGGAGAATCAGGCTCGTCGACTGTTGAACGATTTGGATGCTTACCGCGCTTCGACATGGCGTGATGGTGAGGATCTTGAGATTGTCGCCACTGATTGGATGCGCGAAGTGTTCGAGCCGACCGTGCGCATGATTCCGCGTGAATACCGTTCGCAGATCGAACCGGCTCAGTTCTTCCATGAAGTGCTTGACCACCGTTGGTTCCTGGCCGAGAAGGCGGGTCATGATGTGCCGATGGCCGAGGCGGTGCAAAGCTATGTGGAGAAGGTGCTTCCGCAGTACAAGCTCACCACGAAGGATGTGGACGCGTTGAACGCCGAAGCCGATTCCGGTGTGATCGACGACGAATACACCTACGACGATCCCGACGACGGCTACAACCCCGACGACGATCCCGACGCAGCTGTATGGGCACATTGATAGAAAAAGCTCCACTGGAGCTTTTTCCAATGTGCCCTGAGACGAGGCGATAGCCGCGCCGAAGGCAGTATTGAGCCTGCGCGTAGCGCAGTCCTTAATTGCAGGGCAGAGCCGTTAAGCGGAGGACCACTAATAATCCTCCGCTTTTTGTTATCCCTTCACACCCCTCACTTTCAAAACTCAAAAAAATTTTGACTTTTGAAAGTGAGAGAACGTGTTGCGAGAGATCGTTGGCGGGGGAGTGGTCTGCGGTAAGCGCAAAATCAATCCAAGTACAGATTTGCGCAACAAAATGAGCGGATAATCCGTATGGACTATCCGCTCATAATCATTTCAGACGTGCCGCTTTGCTGTATTTACTTCTGCAGTTTCGCCGTGCTTACTTCCTGTCGCTTCGTGTTGATTACTTCGCGTTGATTACTTCGCGTCAGCGGCGGCACCGGCTTCGCGGCGGGCACGTGCGACGGAATACAGTGTGATGCCCGCTGCAACGGAAGCGTTCAGCGATTCAACCATGCTCGACATTGGAATGCCGGCGATGGAATCGCATGCCTCACGCACAAGACGGCTCAAGCCGTTGCCTTCGGAACCGAGCACCACAACCAGCGGATCGGTTTCAAAACCGGTTTCGCCAACGAGAGCGTCACCGCCACCGTCAAGGCCGACGCTGTAGTAGCCGCGTTCCTTCAGGCTTTCAATAGCCTTGGTGAGGTTCACCACGCGGGCGACCGGCATGTGCGCGGCTGCGCCTGCGGACACCTTCCATGCGGCTGCGGTGACCGAAGCGGAACGACGTTCCGGCAGGATCACGCCGTTGGCGCCGAATGCGGCTGCGGAACGGATGACCGCGCCCAAATTCTGCGGATCAGTGACGCCGTCAAGCGCGATGAACAGCGGACGTGCCGCAATGCGTGCGCTTGCGGAGTTGGCCGCTTCCATGGCACGAGACTTCTTGTCCGCGCGTTCCACCAGCTCGGCGAGCGAGGAATACTGGAACGGCTGAGCCTTCATCACCACGCCCTGATGGTTGGAGGAGCGTGCGATACGGTCCATTTCCAGTCGGTCGGCTTCCATGAGGTTCAGACCGTGAATGCCGGCGAGACGAATGATTTCGCGCGTGCGATCGTCGTGTTCGATGCGTGCGGCCACATACAGCGTGCTTGCGGGCACGCCGCAGCGCAACGCTTCGAGAACGGCGTTGCGACCGATGACGAGATCGTCGGATTCCGAGCTGAACTTTGCCGCGCGACGGCGTGCCGCCAGTCGCGGATCAGCCATCTTACGACGATTGGTAGCCTGCTTTTCCTTGTAAGCCTTGTGATATACGCGATCTTCGGCCTTGGGGGTCGGTCCCTTGCCCCTCAGCGCGTTACGATGCTTTCCACCCGACCCCTTGGTCGGTCCTTTTTTCATTGCCATAGTTGTCCATTCTCCCAGCACCCCGGGAAAAGGCTACTGGCGTCGCGTCCGCTCGATATTGCTCGATATGATGGCAAGAATGGAGAAGAACAAAGAGATTTTCGGATTGTCCCTCATGTTCTGGGGCTTGTGGGTCACGCTGCTTATCCTGTGGATGGGCCGCTTCGTCACGTCATTCCTCTCCATGTATCTGGTGTCCGACATGCATGTCAGCGCGGGCGTGGCCGGCACCATCGTCTCCATGTACGGTTTCGGCGGCATCTTCGGCTGCCTGTATGGCGGCGCGCTGTCCGACCGCTTCGGCCGCCCGGCGATGATCGTCATCGGCAATCTCGGCTCCGCCGCGATGCTGGTCCTGCTGGCGTTCATCGGCAATCCGTGGATCATGGCGATCGCGCTGCTGGTCTACGGCGCCATCTCATCCATGCCGACGCCCGCGGTCGCGGCGTACGTGTCCGACGTGGTGCCGTTCCGCAAACAGAAGCGCGCGTATTCGCTGCAGACGTGGGCCGCGAATTTCGGCTTCGCGATCGGCCCGATCATCGCCAACCAGTTGGTGAAGATCTCCTATGCGCTGATGTTCTACGCGGAAGCCGCGGTGCTGGTGTTCGCCACGATCTTGATGATCGTGTTCTTCAAGGAAGTCGGGCTGGGCAAGCGCCCGCGGAGCGAGGTCGCGCCGGCGCGGGCGTCGCAAGCCGCGGAATCAGCTGCGGGAAATGCCGTGGAACATGCTGTGAAACAAACCGGCGAATCGCAGCGGCCGCAGCGGTTCTCCGTATGGCGCAGCTATCGTCGCGCATGCGCCGACGGCGCGCTGATGTCGATGGTGGTGCTGATGTTCCTGTACACGCTGGCGTATTACCAGATCGTCAGCGGCCTGCCGATTTCCATGACGCAGATCGGCCTTGGCACGGATGAATATTCCAGTCTGCTGACCATCAACGGCGGCCTGCTGTGTCTGCTGCAGATTCCCGCGATCGGTCTGTTCCAGCGGATGAGCAACACCCGAGTGCTGGTGCTCGGCATGTCCATCACGGCGGTCGGATACGCGTTCCAGATCGGCGCGAATTCGTGGGCGACGTTCGCAATCGCGACCGTGCTGTGGACGCTTGGCGAGCTGGGCACGTTCCCGATTGCCGCCACAACGGTGGCGAACATCGCGCCAAAGGATGTGCGCGGCACCTACCAAGGGTTATACAACCTGGTGTGGTCGCTGTCGAACGCGTTCTCGCCGTTGGTCGGAGGCTGGATTCTCAACGCGTTCGGCAGCCGTGTGCTGTGGATCTGCTGCACGGTGATGTTCGTCATCGTGGCGATCGGCTTCTACGTGACGCGCGGCCCACGCGAACGCGTCGCCGCCCGCAATCTCGCTGTTGAGGAGGGGTAGCCGGCGTACGTGAAAAGCGGGAGGCCGCGATTCCGTTTGGAACCGCGGCCTCCCGCTATGTGATTTAAGGATTGGAAAGAAGAGGGGCGAGGTGCTGTGACGCCTGCGCCTTGCCTCCCGTCTAGGAAGCGGTCTTACTTGTTGAGGACCTTCTTGAAGAGGTCGGAGGAAGCCTTGGCGAGTGCGAACTGGCCGAAGCCCGGATCGATGGAAGCGAGGTTGGCGTTGATGACCTGGTTGAAAGTGTTGTTCTTCATGATGTTTCCTTTCGTTCGGCTTGGCGGCGCGTATCTGTTTTCTTGTCCATTCCTCTGGCCGCTGCCGTAAGTCTGTGTTTGTTGTCTATTTTCTTTTCTTCGTTCTTCTGTTGTGCCTTCATCTTACGTGGGGCAAATCGACAATGTCATGCGATGATCGTCACTTCTTTTGTAAAATCATCGGCTAATCTTGAAGAAAAAGTAACGTCCTCCGAAAAACGGCAGGCGAATTTTATAGGCCGTATTCTTTACGTCTCCTGTCGGCTTTGATGTAGGCGTCACTGTCGGAACGAATGCCGACGACGATGATAGTCATGATTCCATCTTGCAGTAAAGGTTTGTAGACAACGCGAATGCCGATATCTCTGAATTTGATTTTGCAAAGACCGGAAAGTTTCGTTCGTTCAGCGTTGCGTAACGGTTTGCCATACCCGCCTTGTGAAGCAGGAATCGGGTTCATGCGAACTTTCTCAATTCCCTTGAACACTTGGATCTGCTCGGCTTTGCCAAGTTTGTGCATGTCTTTTCTGGCTTCGTCAAGCCATTCAACTCGCCAGTTCATGCGAGTTCCGGTTCGGGTGCCTCGGCAAGGTCGCTTGGGGAAATGCCGAGATCGGCCATGACCTCTTCGTTGCTGATAGTTTTGCTGGTGCTGTTAGCGAGTCTTTTTTCGGCGAGAAGCAAGTCCTCGTTGTTCTCGATTTGTTCCATGAGAGCGCGATAGTTTTCGATATTCATGAGAACGTAGGACGGCTTGTTTCGTTTGATCAAAATGACCGGATCGTGGTCGGCCCGCTGCAGCAAAGCGGAAGTGCGGCCATTGCTGAGGTCGCTGATTGGAGCAAGATCATCGAGTATGTCAAGTGCACTTGCCATGGCAAACCTTTCTTAAAACCGAATTTCATACCCAATTATATATCAGTATTAATACCAAGATCTATGGTGGTACGGCCTTCCTTGCACTATCCATGGTAACCGTGAGTTAACGGAAAATTGGGCTCGTGAAAACAGAGAAAAGTCCGTTGTCAACGGACATGGTCGGTGTCCTTTGCCAACGGACAACGCCCTACATAAGTCCCTAAATTATTGGAAGAATGTTGGCGAACCTTGGAAACGCAAAGAAAAAGTCCGACACGTTAAGTGACGGACTTGAGACAATCCGCAAGGGCTGTCTATTGGCTGCAGCCTGTCTTGCGCCGTGAAAAATTACTTGCGCTTGGACTTGCCGAAGGTGAACGCACGTACGATTGCGACGATGCCGATCGCCACAAGCGCGCATCCGCCGAACAGGATCAGCCAGGTCGTGGAGCTGACGGGGGAGAACAGCACGATGAAGCCGGCGACGATCGACAGCAGTGCGTAGATTACGGCCCAGGCGGAGCTTGGCATGCGCCACGATTCCACGAGCGCCATCACGCCTTCCAGCATCCAGCCGAGACCGACCACCATGGTGACGAGCACGGCGAGTGTGGCGGCGGAAAGCGCCGCGTTTTTCAGCATGACCATGCCGCCGACGGCCAGCATCAGGCCGATCAGAATGTCAAGCACGCGCCATCCGCCCGGAAGGCCAAGTTCCACGATTGCGGTCACAATGCGAACCACGCCGGAAACCACGAAGTATGCGCCGAGCGCGATTGCGGCGACCTTCAGTGTGGCACCGGGCCAAATCAGCAGTGCCAGGCCGAGAATGACGGCGGCGATGCCGAGTACCGCATATGTGCCACGGATCGCGTTCTTCGCTTTCTGCGGCAGCCATTCCTCCACGAGCTTGAATGGGCTGATCGGCTGCCAATTGTTGGTGCCGTTGTCAGCGTCGGATTGGCTGTTCTGCTGTCCGTATGGTTGGCCGTACGGCTGACCGGTGGTGTAGCTCGCGTAGAAGAAGCCGTTCTGGTTGGGATTCGGGTTGGCGTTGGGACCGCCGAAGTAGCATGGGGTCTGCGGCTCGCCCTGATGCGGATTGCCCGAATTGTTGGGATTGCCCAGATTGCCGCCCTGCTGCTGGGATTGCGATTGCTGGTTTGGTGCGTATGCCCCGTATTCCGGATGGCCTTGCGGCTGCTGTCCGTTGCCGCCATTTTGATTCGGATTGTTCGCATACGGGTTGTTCATTGCGTCGCTCATGATGGCCCCTTTCCTGGAAGAGCGTGCTTCGTGACGCTCGGACGCGCGCGAATTTGCCCGCCTGCGCTCGAACGTTTCGGAAGTTCTGCCCTCATTCTAGGCAATCTGTCTAATTTAAGCCATCAACAAAATCCCCCTCATCGTCCATTTTGATGGTCTGATCGCATGTTTTTTCCGAATTGTCGCACGATCTTGCGAAATCGTGAGACAGAACTGCGAATCGTGAGGTCGAAAGTCAACTTGCGGCAAAACGAATGCCTCCCGATCCTTGAAATCAAGAATCGGGAGGCATTTCGCACGTAGGAATCGACTGAATCCTTGAAACTAGAACAGGTCGAGGGCTACGTCGAGGTTGAGCGGCTGGTCGGCGGGCAGCTGATACTGCTCGTGCACCGGGCTCATCCAGGAATCGTCGCCGCCGACACCCATCTGAGCGGCGAGCACGCGCAGGAACATGTGCTTCGGCTCCGGCAGCTCGTCCTGATGCAGCGCCTCTTCAAGCATGGTGCTTGAATACGGCAGCAAGCTCATCGCAAACGGCTTCGTAACGCCGGTTTCAGTATTCGCAGTCTGGCTCACGCGCAAGCCATGACCGGAATCGTCCGTAATCTCAGCCCAACGCACGTCCTCATGGTTGCCGGTTTCCTGCGGCAGCAGATACGGCGCGCGATCGCGGAAGGCGTTCGTATCCCAAATGCCCAGCTTCGCATGCTTGCGGTCGGCGTACGTTTCCTCCGGGCCCACACCGTAGAATCGCAGATTCGAATACTCGACCGGCAGCGTCCATTCAATACCGAACGCCGGAATCGTCGGCAGATCGCCGTCCTTTTCACCCGGATACGCAACATGCATGTTGACGTGGCCGAGCACATCGGCAACGTAACGAATGGTGACCTTCGTGCGCTGCGCAATCGCAAGCTCGTACGTGTACGTGACGGAAATCGCGGTTTCGCCAAGCTGCTCAACCTTCGTGTCAACGCAACGCGCATACTTTCCGGCAACCGCCCACTGCGCGCGCTCGAACGCGTGGCCTGCGCCGCGATCATTGTCGGTCAGCGCACGGAACGTGGTGATTGAAGGCTTCCTCAACACGAATTCGCGTTCGCCAAGCTTGTACGACACCATGCCACCCTGCGCGAGGGAGAACAGGGCTTCGCGACCTGCGCCACGTGCGCCGATATTCCAACGTCCCAAGGTGATCGCTCCATCGGAAGCGGCGGAAGCGGCCGTAACAGTATCGGCAATCTTGCTACCCGTAACCACGCACTGGCCGAACGAAAGCTCATACCCAGCCGGAGCCCAATCGCAAGCGGCAGCCAACTGCTGGGAAACCTCCAAAACCAGCTCCTGCGCACCTGCGCGGTAATCGTCGATCGGCCAATCGATCTCAACATGCTCGCTTGTACCTGCGGCAACGTCGAAGCGGCGCGAAGAAGACCAAACGGGCTTGCCATCAGCCAAAATACGCAACACAAACGTGGAATCAGCCGTCGAAACAAACAGATTGTCGTTGGTGATCGTAATGCCGGAAGCATCGACGGTCATATGCACGTTCGCGTACAGCTGCTTGACGTCCTGCGCCTTCGGAGACGGCGTGCGGTCGGCGAATAGCAGGCCGTCGCCGGAGAATTCGTAGTCGCTCGGACGGTCGCCGAAATCACCGCCGTAGCACATGCGACCGTTGCTGTCGAGAATCGCCTGGTCGATGAAATCCCAAATAAATCCGCCCTGATACTGCGGATAGCGTTCCAAAGCCGTGTATTCGTCCATATTTCCGACGGAATTGCCCATGGCGTGCATGTATTCGCAGGAAATATACGGTTTCTTCGGGTTGGACTTGAGATATTCCTCGATTTCGTCGGCGTGCGCGTACATGCGGCTTTCGATATCGGTCACGTCGTCGAACGCGCGATCATGCACGGAACCTTCGTAATGCACGGGGCGGTTCGGGTCGATCGCGTGCGCGTGGGCATGCATCGCGCGGAACACTTCGCCGGCGAACGACTCGTTGCCAAGCGACCAGATGAGCACGCTCGGATGGTTGTAGTCGCGGCGCATCATGCTGTTGATGCGGTCCACACACGCGCTCTCCCACTGCGGCTTGCTGCCCGGCACGGCGGTTTCGGGGGTTTCGATATTGTTCGCGACCCAGCTGCCGTGCGTCTCCATATTGGTTTCGTCGATCAAATAAATGCCGTACTGGTCGCACAGGTCGTACCAGTATTCCTGGTTGGGGTAGTGCGAGGTGCGGATGGCGTTGATGTTGTGCCTCTTGCAGAACGTGATGTCGTCGATCATGTCTTGCCTGGTGATGGCGCGGCCGCGCTTCGCGTCGAATTCGTGGCGGTCGGCGCCCTTGAAGACCACGCGCTTGCCGTTGAGCTTCATAATGCCGTCTTCGATACGGAATGTGCGGAAGCCGATACGCTGCACGATTTTTTCGACCAGCGGGCCGTCATGGCCGACGACAAGCACCGTCAGCTCATACAGGGTTGGCTCTTCGGCGCTCCACGGCGCAATGTTCTTCAGCGCGCCGGAATTGAGGATGATCGTCTCGTTGGCGCACTGCGTGGATTCCCACACCACAGTGCCGCTTGTGTCGCGCAGTTTCGCCTTGACGGTGGCCGCGTCGTTTGCATTGCGCAGCTGCAGGGTTGCATTCAGCGTTCCGGCGGCCGTGGAGGGATTGTAGTCGGCTTCGATCTGCACGGTTTCGACATGCACGCGAGGTTGTGCGGCGAGTTCGACAGAACGGAACAGGCCGTGCAAACGCCAGAAATCCTGATCTTCCAGCCAAGAGGCGCTCGCGTATTCATAGCAGGCGACGGTAAGAACGTTGGTGCCGTCAACGTTCAACGCTTCGGTGATGTCGAATTCGTTCGGCGTGAAACCGTCCTCGCCATAGCCGACGAAGATGCCGTTAAGCCACACGTAGATCGCAGTGGCCATGCCGTGGAAGGTGACGCTGACGGTGCCGCCATTTTCCAGCGTTGCGGCGAGCGGACGGTCGAGCGTGAAGGAACGGCGGTAGATCGCCACATGATTGTTTTCGGGAACGTTCGGCTCCTGCGGATTCTCATGGCCATCCCATGGATACTGAATATTCACGTACTTGTGCTTCAGATATCCGGCCATCTGCAGATGCTCCGGCACGTTGATCGCACCAAAATCGGCATCGTTGAAGTCAGCTGCGGCGAACGGCGCGTTTTCCACGTCGATGGATGCGGCCTGAGTAACGTTTACTTTCCATACACCGTCGAGATTCTGCTTCGGTTCGCTGGCTTCTCCGATGAAATAACGATGATTGGAATGCGCCGGCTTGCGATTCACCGCGAATACGGTCGGATCGGTGAGCCAGCTTGCGTTCGCCTGCTGCGCCTGCAGGATGTGTGATCCCGGAACCCCTTGCGTCTGCTGTGATTGCACGGCTTCTTCTTGCGTTGCCATAGTAACTACCCCTATCCATTGCGACGTTGCCAATGTACGCTACGAATCATAGCGTAAGTAATTTTATTTACTAACATTCGATAACATATCACACTTCCGCCAAAGATGGTAGCGACATTGCCGTCGGTATTGCCGCGTAATCGAATGAGCAATCGAATGCGCGGTCGAAATAAGATTGCAGATTATGTTTCACGGCATGTTTCACGAATTTGCGAAATCTTGACAAATTTGGGCGCGTTGCAGTCTTGCAAAATGGGCACGGTGTGTAATAATGGCAGGAATGCACCGATGGCGCACGCCCGGTGCCCACAACCGCGCAGCATTGCCCAGTTCGGCGAGTGGTTGCGAAAATCGCAATTTTCCGCTATTTCGCACTATCGCAACGGCAGGGGAGTGCTGACTACTCCGCGGCGCTCCCAAGGAGATCATCATGGTTGATCGCAAGGAAGATCAATCCACCCAATTCCGCGATACCAGTTCGGGAAATTTCGAACAAGCAGCAAAAACCGCGACGCAAACGCAAGTCGATCCGTCGCTCGCCGATGCGCAAACCGTAGCGCAATCGCTTGGTGTCGATTTGAATACCGGCCTGAGTCAAGCGGAAGCCGAGCGACGTCTCGCAAAGTTCGGACCGAACGAACTCGCGTCCGCACCCCCGGTGCCGAAATGGAAGAAATTCCTCGAACAATTCAAAGACCCCCTTGTCTACCTGTTGCTGGCCGCGACCGGCATTTCGCTCGTCGCATGGTTCATTGAACGAGCCAACGCCGTACCGGGTGCGGAAGGCGGCGAAGCGCTACCGTTCGACGCCATCGTCATCGTGCTGATCCTCATCGTCAACGCGGTGCTCGGCTACATCCAGGAATCGAAGGCGGAAGCCGCCGTTGAAGCGCTCTCCAGCATGACCGCGCCGCAAACCAACGTGCTGCGCGACGGTAATATCGAACGCATCAACACGGTTGACGTGGTGCCTGGCGACATCATCGTGCTCGGCGAAGGCGACTCCGTTTCCGCGGACGGACGCCTCTTCGCCGCCGCCAGCCTACGAATCGCGGAAGCCAGCCTCACCGGCGAAAGCGTGCCCGTCGGCAAAAAGACCGACACCCTCGCACAGGCGAAAGCCCTCGGCGACCGCGCAAACATGGTGTTCAACGGCACGTCCGTAACGCAAGGCACCGGCCGAGCCATCGTAACCAGCACCGGCATGGGCACGCAGGTCGGCAAAATCGCCGATCTGCTGCAAGCCACGGAAGACGACGAAACCCCGCTGCAAAAGGAAATGAACTACGTTTCCAAAATCCTCGGCAGCGCGGTATGCATCATCGCGGTCGTGGTGTTGGTCGCGCTCGCGCTTACCGAAGGCTTCCAAGACGTTCACGATGTGATCGATTCGCTGCTGTTGGCCGTTTCTCTGGCGGTTGCGGCCGTGCCGGAAGGTTTGGCTGCGATTCTTACGGTGGTGCTCGCGCTCGGCGTGCAGCGCATGGCCATGCACAATGCGATCGTCAAGAAGCTGCATTCGGTGGAAACGCTCGGATCTGCGTCGGTGATCTGCTCCGACAAAACCGGCACGCTCACCCGCAACGAGATGACCGTGGAGCGTGTGGTCACTCCGAGCGGCGAAGTGCAGCTTACTGGCACCGGCTATGCGCCGGAAGGCCGCATGGTGGTCGATCCGCAGACCATGGAACATGCGCAAATACGCGAGATCATCGAATCGGAAGCTGTCGCAACCCTTGCCGTGGGCGCGTTGGCGAACGACGGCGAACTGCGCGAATCTGCTGCTTCTGCCGGAAATGCGGAAAACGTAACGTGGGAGGCGGTCGGCGACCCGACCGAAGTCTCACTCATCGTCGCAGCACGAAAAGTGAAGGCGAATCGCAAGTACGCCAACTACGAGCGCGTCGGCGAAATCCCGTTTACTTCCGAACGTAAGCGCATGTCCATCGTGGCGCAAGACAACGCTGACGCCGGCCGTCTGACCGTCTTCTCCAAGGGTGCCCCCGATGTGCTTCTTGGATATTGCAGCAGGATTGCGGTCGGCGGTGCCGTTCGCCCACTTACGGAAGGTGATCGCCAGCAGATTCTTGCGACTGTCGAACAGCTTTCCTCCGACGCATACCGCACGTTGGGTCAGGCCTACCGTCCGCTCGGTACCGCTTCGCTTGCGCAAGTGCCGGGAGTCATGCTGAATTCCGCGGGTCATGTTGCCGATATTGCGGAACAAAGCGATGTGCTTGAGAATGATTTGATTTGGGTCGGCATGGTTGGCATCATCGATCCGCCGCGTACGGAAGTGCGTGATTCCGTGGCAGAAGCGCATCGCGCCGGCATCCGCACGGTAATGATTACCGGCGACCACCCGCTGACCGCGGCTCGCATCGCCACCGATTTGGGTATTATCGACAAGGGCGGCAAGGCCATGACCGGCAGCCAGCTTGACGAACTACCCGACGAAGCGGCTTTCGACAAGGTGACCAGTGAAGTGTCCGTCTATGCGCGAGTCGCGCCGGAACACAAGCTGAAGATCGTCGAATCGTTGCAACGGCAAGGTAATATCGTGGCCATGACCGGCGACGGTGTGAACGACGCTCCCGCCGTCAAAACCGCCGATATCGGCGTCGCCATGGGCATTACCGGCACTGAAGTAACCAAGCAAAGCGCGAAAATGATCCTCGCCGACGACAACTTCAGCACCATCGTCGCAGCCGTGCGCGAAGGACGAGGCATTTTCGACAACATCCGCAAGTTCCTGCGCTACCTGTTGAGCTCCAATGTGGGCGAAGTGTTCACTGTGTTCGGTGGGGTGATGCTCGCCGGATTCCTCGGCATCACCCAGCCCGGCAGCCAAGGCGTGGTTGTGCCGCTGCTCGCCACGCAGCTGCTGTGGATTAACCTGCTCACCGATGCCGCGCCCGCGCTCGCCATGGGCGTCGACCCGTCTACCGATGACGTGATGGCACGCAAACCGCGCAAACTCACCGATCGTGTGATCGACGCCGAAATGTGGGGCGACATCATTTTCATCGGCATGATTATGGCAGCCGTCACCCTGATCGGCATGGACATGCATTTGGCCGGAGGCCTGTTCACCGATCGCTCCGTCGATGCGATCGGCCACGACGCGCAAATGACCGAAGCTCGCACCATGGGCTTCACGATTCTCGTGTTCGCTCAAATGTTGAATGCGCTTGCCTCGCGCTCGCACTTGCAGTCAGCGTTCGTCGGACTGTTCTCCAACAAGTGGCTATGGGGCGCGATCGCGCTGAGCGCGGTATTGCAGCTGGCGGTGATTTACATTCCGTTCCTCAACACCGCTTTCGGTACGGTACCGCTCAGCGTCGGCGCATGGGTCGAATGCCTTGGCCTTGCCATGATCGTGCTCATCGCCTCCGAACTGCGCAAATGCGTCCTCCGCGCTAGATAACGTCCGAAAGTGCGCAAAATTTCGGACGTTATCTGCATTCGTTTGTCGAAGTATGGCGTCCGATGAAATTTAAGTGTTGTATCTAAATCAGATACAACACTTAAATTCATATCGGCGATACGCTTCTTTTAGGAAATCTGTTGGATCGCATTGAAGCGCTTCCGACAGACGCCTGGCTGTATCCAGCCGCATGCCTGAGGTCGAGCGATAGCCTGTCTCAAACCAAGAGATGTTCGGCTGGGGAATCCCTGTCATCTCTGACAACTCGTTTTGCGTATAGCCGCGAGTCCGACGAATGTCTCTTAGCCCGGATTCAGCGCAGTGGATTCCGCCTCTCCAACCTTCGTCAGGATGGAGCTCCAACACGTTGCAGTGCAATGCTTTGGCAATTTGGCGAGCGGTGTCCAAATGCATATTGCGTACGGTTTCCGGATTGTTTTCGAACATGACGAGACGATCATGATCCACGCCGGAGAGCTCGGCCAGCTGTTCTAGAGACATTCCTTCTTTGAGTCTCAGGTCCTGTAGCCTCATAAGCTGCGCTTTCATGCCGTTCCCTCCCCCCACGGTATCACTGCGGAATATTCGATCCGCCTTCTATTTTGAGTCAAAAGCCTGTCCATGAAAGGAACCATCCCGTCTTGGCAGGTCATTCTGCTCCGCTGCGCCCCACAGGATAACAGAATCCCCTCAACGTATCGTTCCGTCAATTCCTGATAAGGCGACTCATACGACGAACATGTTTTCCGGAAGGATGAGCTGGTTTCTGTGGAAAAGGAGAAAGACGATTCAGGTGGACGGAATCGGGACACGCCGAGGGATGCGTTTGTTTGCAATGGTTTCAGGGTATCTTTGGAAGGGTCGATTTGCGTGATTGCCGGGGTTCGTGTAAATTGGTTCTTCGCTGCCGCTCGGCGAGTGGTTCCCCGGTTGGGGTTCCTCGAGGCGGGTGAGCGGTGGTGGTTTGAGAACTCAAGAGCGTATTTGTACTAC